>Ga0302326_10028809_pt1 | contig 11166 bp, 7 predicted proteins | sample Palsa_T0_3_FD_202264 | JGI IMG/M metagenome (GOLD analysis project Ga0302326, IMG submission 202264) | Peat permafrost microbial communities from Stordalen Mire near Abisko, Sweden - Palsa_T0_3 | ecosystem: Environmental > Terrestrial > Soil > Palsa > Peat permafrost | place: Sweden: Abisko...
TGAGCACGTTAACAAAGAGTTGGCGCGAACCAATGACTGTAATTCTGAACGCTGTTTCGACGTAAGAGTCCCCTCGGTATTCCGATTCGCTAGCATTTCGTAGAGTGCCTGAACTTTAGCGTCGGCCTTCAGCCGCAGCAAGGCCCCAGCCATATCCACGGTTAACTCTCGGCGCAAAGGTCGCAAGAGCCGCTCGATATTGACGAGGTCACGGGTATTCGCCATGTCTCAACATTACGCTCAAAAATTTATCTCTCAAGTTTAAACAAGAAAGGCTTTCCCGACTGCTTCCTTTCAAAAAGACTTGACAATCTTCGCAAAATTGCGAATAATCGAACAATGAGAAAGGGCCGCGATGCCTGAAACAAAGGTTGTCTTTTACATGGAAGACGACGGCTCGGTTCCGATTCTGGAATGGCTTGATTCGCTTCAGCCAAAGGCTCTCGACAAGTGTACCATCCGGCTTGAACGTCTTAAAGAATTAGGGCATGAACTCAGGCGTCCTGAAGCCTGATTTTTTGCGAGACGGAATTTATGAGCTTCGTGTAGGCCTCCAACATGTAAATTATCGAATCCTTTATTTCTTTCATGGCCGGACAGCCGCCGTGGTTTCACACGGGCTTGTGAAAGAGGCTCAAGTGCCTAGCAAGGAGATCGAGAAGGCGATTCAGCAGAAACAGCAATTTGAAAAGGCCCGCAAAGCTCACACTCACAAGGAATGAAATTTATGTCAAAAAAGAAAACCACTTCAGACGCAATCGAAATTCTTCACAAACGCTATTACGCCGGAAAGCCAAAGCGCGTGGCCGAGCTCGAGGAAGCGAGAGCCGAAGATGAACTTGCGCGAAAAATCCACGGGCTTCGGGAGCAAGCTGGCCTTACCCAGGAGCGCCTGGCGAAACTGGTTGGCACAACACCTTCCGTTATCAGCCGACTGGAGGATTCCGGTTACGAGGGACATTCTCTTACTATGCTAAAGCGAATCGCCGCGGCCTTGGACAAGCGCGTTGAAATTCGCTTCGTGCCGAAAAAAGCAAAACTTCAGCCCGCTTGAAATCCTGGTCTTGGAGCGGTTGCAGGTGGCTCACGCCTCCATCGGCCCACGGGTCACGCCGAGTTGATTGTGCAATTTTAATTCACGCCAGAGATGGCCACCGGTGATCTCCCCGTTGAGCAGAGCCTGATATTTAGCGATGGTCCGTCCGGTTTCTTCGCGGTCCTCGTTGACAAATTCGATGCGAAAATGGCGCGCGCCCAAGTCCATCAAGCGCCCGGCGTATTCGGCCCCGCTCTGCGCCCGGCCGTTAAACAACGTGTTACGGCAGCCGGCATCGGCTTTGAGCGGGTGTTCCAGTCCCACGCGGTCGCGCATCCGCACGGCATGATTGTCGCAGGGACGACCGCAATTGGTGTAGTCCGTTCCCTTTGACAGGAAGGCGCAAAAGACGCAATGCTCCATGTGAAACATCGGCATGTGCTGGTGTAACGTGATCTCAAACCAATCGGGCGGCGCGGATTGCAGCAAGGCTTCCAGTTGCAGAATGTTTAAGTCGTAGGAGGCTGTGACGCGTTCCAGGCCGAAGTGATTCTTAAAATAGTCCGCCGTCAGGGCGTTGGCCACGTTCAGGGAAAAATCTCCCACGCGACGGCCATCGGCAAAAAAGCGCAGATCATCGTAATTGCGGATCAGCCAGCCGTCGGCCTCACAGGAGCGAACTTGTTTTTGAATCCATTCCTCGCCGGTTTTGAAAATGCGCGGCGGCGCTATGAAAATTTCTGACCGCGGCCCGTTAGGTCGCTGCGCGGCGCGAAAGCGGGTGACGGCCTCGCGGTATTTCTTTGGATCCTCAAATTCGCAGTAAATGATGGCAAGTTCAAAAGACAGCGCAGCTTCAAGTTGAGCCATGGCGCGCACCAATACGGACAGTCGCGGTTCGGTGGAGCGCGCGGAGCCGGAGAAAACAGTCTTCGTCGGCGTTCCGCGCAATGTCCAGCGCCGCGGCTGAGCCCACAATGTTTCTAATTGACTGGCCAGACCACGGCGGAGGCGATTCAATTCGCTCACCGGCAGGATGACGTGGCCTTCCAATTTATTATCCAATCGGCCCAAACGAAAAGCAGTTCCGCCCAGCCGCCCCAATTGCTCGCGCAAGCGTTCATCCGTCAGAGGTTGCTTTTGGGCCAACGCCAGCGGTAACGCCGATTTGACTTCGACGGCCCGGCCTTGTTCGTCGCGCGCGTTGACGGTCATGGGCTCGCCGCTTCGGCCTTGGACGACAAGATCAATCGGCCGTTGAAAATGCGGGGCCGCGCCGGCAAAAGTCTGGCGAATCTCCCGGTCCATCTCCGGATCACTGGTCTTCCAGACTTTATCGCCGGGACGAATGCGCGTGTAATCAACCTCGCCGAAAAGCCTTATTTCCGTCGAGGTTTTGCGGGACGAGGCGGGCCACATTTTGGCCACGCGACCTCCTTCCTCCTTTTGGTCTGGCTGGCCGGCATCAAAAACAATGCCGTCGCCGGGCTTAAGCGGCGCTTGCAGGCTCAGAAAAACACTTTCCAGACCGAGGCTTTGCACCTCGCCCAAAAACACACCGCGCTTCTTGCCAAAACGCGCATGGACCAGAAGTTGATTATTAATTCCGCCCAGCCAGCCCGTATGCAGCCCCCGCGAAAAAGCCATTTCCAAATTATAATGAGTCTCCGCGTTCGGCGTCGGAAAATGGCTGTCCAACGCTTTTCGATAAACGCGCGTGATATTGGCCACGTATTCAGGAGACTTGAGGCGGCCTTCGATTTTTAGAGAGGCGACACCCGTGCGCGCCAAATCGGGCAGCACCTCCAGACCCGCCAAATCCTGCGGACTAAGAAGGTAGCGTCGGTCACCCAGCGGCACTAATTTGCCATCGCTGAGTAATTCGTAGGGCATGCGGCAGGCTTGGGCGCATTCGCCGCGATTGGCCGAGCGTCCGCCCAGGGATTCACTTGTCAAGCATTGGCCGGAGTAGGCCACGCATAACGCGCCGTGGACAAAAACCTCCAAAGGCAATGTGGCAGGTTGCGCGATGCGCGCGATTTCCTTGATCGAACATTCCCGCGCCAGGACGACCAGGTTGCAGCCAAGATCGCGCGCGAACTCAACCCCAGCGGCGCTGGTAATGGTCATTTGCGTGGAGGCGTGAATCGGAAAATCGGGAGAGATCTGGCGGATCAACCGGCACACTCCGATGTCCTGCACGATCGCGGCATCCACCCCGGCGTTGATCAACGTCCGCAGATATTCTTCTGCGTCCGCCATTTCATCGGTGAAAACCAGCGTGTTGAAGGTAACGTATCCTTTGACGCCGCGCCGATGGAGAAAATCCATCAAGCGCGGCAAATCGGCGGCAGTGAAATTATTCGCCCTCATGCGGGCGTTGAAGCGGTCCAAGCCAAAGTAAATGGCGTCGGCGCCGTTCTCAACGGCTGCCTTGGCGCATTCCCAATCGCCTGCGGGCGCGAGCAATTCAGGGCGCGGCACAGCGGAGCGGACTTGTTCCGCCGCCGATTGCTGCTCTTCCGTGATCACGCTACTCGCCATAAATAGCCAGCATACGCGACAAACTTGCAGAATGAAAGCCCACCGGCCAGTTCCGCCAGTGCGACAAAAAAACTCCACCGGCTTTTGAGCCGATGGAGTCTGTCAAATCGAAATTAGCCAGTTATCTTAGCCAATCGAAAGACGACGACGCATGAATCCCAAGCCGGCGAGGCCCATTCCGAGCATGGCGCCGGTCATACCGCCATCTGGAACAGAATTCGCGGAACTCTTTTCCTCGATGTAGCCGCCAATCGAACCGCCTTCATCATTGAAGGAATACGTGCCGTAGCGGTTGATGGCCAAACCAAGGGAATCACCGTTGGGTTCACCAGCGTTGAAATTTCCACCAACAGTCCACGGCACAACTGACGTAACTGGCGTCCCGTTATAAGCCTGCGGGGTTGTCACCCATGACCAATTATTACGGCTGGTCGTGCTGGAAGAACCATCGGCCGGAACCGCACCAATGTATGCTTCGACGGCCTGGCTTGAGATGCCAGCTTGGAAGAAGCCATGGTTAATCAGGCCATTATAAACCGCCTCAATGGCAGTTTGGTTCGGCAGGATAGCGAGATATCCGCCGTTCGCGTTAGCCGCGGTTTCGTCAGCATTCCAACTCTGGTCAGGCGCAGCATACAGATAAAAAGTATCCGCACCATAGGTATAGCTGGCAATGGGGGAATTCGCGGAAGCCGAACCGACAACGGCCACGAGCGAGGACCCAACTGCCAACGTTTTCAACTTTGTGAAACGTTTCATTTACTTTGATAATCCTTTTCCTCATTTCTTGCCCGCGTGCCACCTTCTCAAGGACTCTTCTTGCAGGCCGCGTGCCATGTTTTAGAAGAGCCTCAGAAGCTTGATCATTAATGTTTGCACCTCAGTCATTTACAACGGATAGAGTGGCCGGAAAAGTCTTGCCGAAGGAAAGCCCTTAGTGTAAGGTTTTCCGATAAAGCAGCCCCAAAAAAGGCCCGGAAAGACTTCGCAAACCGTTGTACGACAACTGTTATGAAATAAACCGGTCGAACCTCCGACAAAACGACGGATTTCGCTTCACATATTATCCAAAGCGATTCGACGCGGAATGAAAATTATAAGGCCATTCCTGCTTGTTCCACCGCAGTCGCAAGCTGTTGGTCTATGGTCGCGTTGATCGACCCGCAAGGTCAGCCTACACAAGAAGGGGTCAAAATGAAAGGATGGTCGGAAATGAATCATCGCGGCGCGACAAGCTGAAACTGAATTTCACCACGAAGAGCACGAAGGACACCAAGTCAGAATTGAAATTTCTCTTCGTGCCCTTCGTGCTCTTCGTGGTGAATGGCTCTTTCCCCGCTTTTTCTTCTCAGACAATTCCAATGATGACTTGGATACCTTGCGATTATTTGCCATTCTGATCTCGCCGAGAATGAAACCCAACCGGAAACAAAGCAGGATCATCATTTTTGGCTTGCCGCTTCTGGTCTTACTCGCACTTCTATTCCAGTGGCCAGCGCAACCGAAATTGATTGTGCCGTTGGCGGACGGAACCCGGTTCGTCCTCTTGGGAACTGACCATGGGCAGCAGCTTTTTTATGGCGGAGGAGGTTGGCAGTCTGTCATTTGCAAGATCATTAGGCACAACCTCCCCCCATTTGTTCGTTACCAACCGGAGATATGGCCCTCATTTTATACGAATGGCATTGGCTTGTCCTTTCGCCGCCAACAGCCGGACAAATCGACTCTTCCACAGGAATGGAATGGGAACGGTCAGTTATATTTCCTGGATGAATCTGGAGCCGAACGGGAAGTGCGCTATCACGGTGTGAATTTCAACGTGGAAAACCTAAACGGACGAGACGTGGTGGCGTCAGAGGACATTTCCTGGGAGCTTCCCATAGTGCAGGAGCCAGAATTGCGGCTGAGGATTCGGGAAACGAACGATAAGACTGGCGCAGTTTCAACTCATGATTTTAGCATTAAGAATCCGGCACGGTAGAGATTGGAGCGTCAACCGACTTCTGCGCAACATGGTTGCTAAGCCCATCCTTAACTTGTCCCCTTCTGGCACTAGTGTATTTTCGTTGAGTGGGGCGCTGTAAGCTGAAATAATTTGATTTAGGAAAGAAAAGGACAGAAACCCATTGTCCGGCGGAACTTGCTCACCATTAGGTGTCCCCCCCCACTTTTTGAACGCGCAAGGTCATTAGTTGATCGCCTCCAAAGGTCTGGATTAGTCGTTAGTTGTATATGAAAATGAAAATGAATAAGCAAAACTGCGATAATTTCTTCTTGCCGTCAGTCGGACTTAGTCATCCTCTTTGGGTTTAACGGGTTTTTCAAGCCAGTCGAAATCAGCAAAAATCAAAATTAGCAATTATGAAAAGGAAACTCTACCTTAGTTCAGCACTCATTCCCGCTCTTTTGGCCACCGGCGCGATGGGACAAGTGGTCAACTTCCATGACGCCAGCAATAACCAGCTTTCATTTCCAAACGTGGGATATGATGAACTCTTCGCTGGGCAGGGCGCGTATAGCGACCCTGGCAACGATATTTGGAATGGTTTCGGTCAATATGCTGGTTTTGGCAGCACTTATTTTTATAGCGGGGCTCCCGGCAACTACGGCGGCCCGTGGCCTCAACAGTTTGGCAATCCGGGGAATCCGTATGCAAGCTACTCTGGTACTACATCGATAGGAACGAATCTCTTTGTTTTTCCAGGCGGTGGTACTGATGGTTATAATGTTACGGGCAACGCGACCTCCAGCGGGGAGTTCACACCTATTACACTGAAAGTAGGCACCTATAACTCAGATAATGGGATCGCCAGTTTCAACGCTTTTTATGTCCCCAATGGCACTCCAAGCTTTCTTTTAGGTGAGGCCGCGATCGCCAATGGCACTAATGCTAATGAAACGTTTACTTTGCAAAACGTGCCCGCAGGGACTTATGGGCTTGTTCTGTACGGGGCGAACGAGGGCAATAATCGCGGCACGGCCTTCACGGTCAATTCCGGCACCGCTCATAACGGCATCTCTGCCACTTTGAATAGCGGTGTGGGCGCGCCTGCCCAGACCTTCGTGGAAGGTCAGAACTTCGTTATATTCGAAAACGTCACGCCGAATTCCAGCGGTGATATTATTATTGGCGCTTCACCCAATTCCCAGGACGGAGTCGGCAACAGCGACGCTGCCGGTGAAACGGACGTCAACGGTTTTCAATTGATCTTTAATCCGAAGCCGACGGCGCTGGGCAGTACTGCCGCGCAAAACATCCACAGCGGTGGCACGGCGAGCTTTTCGTTTACGCCTGCGTTTGCCACCGGGGCCACCTTCGAATGGCAATCCATCATCGGTGGTGTGACCAATAATCTTTCCGACGGCGCCACCATCAGTGGGTCCAAGACCACCAACTTGGTCATAACAGGTGCAGGAGCGGGCAACGTTGGAGCCTATCAATGCGTTATCTCCGCCAGCACCGGCACCAATACCAGTCCGGCTGCTCCTTTGACGCTTCTCACATCGCCCGCCAGCGGCCCGCTGCAATATGGCGATGCCACCAATGTCGTGGGCTATGTATTGAAACCCGGCGACCCCGTGGTTGATTTCAACAACAATTTCAGTTCTCCCTACTACACGATACCGCCGGCTTTCGTTATGACCGTCACTAACGCCGAGGACAATACCCTCTATCAATACGTCAATTTCGGTGGCAATGGCAGCAGCGCGCCGTTCAGCGGGCCGGTGGCTTTCCAGGTCACCCCCAGTATAGGCTCTACGGTGGTGACTGGGATACGGTTCTTTACCGCCAGCAGCCATCCCGAGGATGATCCGGCCGATTACCTGATCCAAGGCTCCGATGACGGTGTTAATTTTACGAACATTGCCGGCGGCCTGCTCTCGCTGCCCGTGGAACGCAATGCTGCCGGTGGCCCAATCAATGACACCAACCAGGTTTTACAGGAAGTTGTTTTCCCCAACGGCGCGGCTTACACAACATATCAAATCACCTTCACCAATATCGCAGACCAAACCGGGACAGCCTCCAACGGCCTTCAAATCGCGGAGGTTCAGTTGCTTGGATCGTTGCCCGCCAGCGCGCCCCTCATTGAACAGTTCCCTGATACCAATGAAACACTGCTCGTTGGCACTACTTTCCACCCCACCGTTGTGCCCAGCGGCCCCGGACCTTTCACTTATGCATGGACTTTTAACTCGCAACCTGTGGCCAATGCCACCAACGCGACGTTGACATTGACCAATGTTCAATTAGCCAACAACGGAACTTATGTTGTCACGGTCAACAGTCCATTCGGCACGACCAATGCCTCGACCATTCTGGCCGTGGTAGCACCCACGCCCTATCAGCAAGCGTTGTTAAGCTATAATCCATTGGGCTATTGGCCATTGGGTGAATCCGGCGGGCCCGTGGCTTTTGATGAAGTCAATGGCTACAACGGAACGTACATTGGATCCGGTATTCTTTATCAGCAGCCTGGCGTGCCGTTTGGGGCCTTTGGCGCCACCAGCTACTCGGCGGATTTCAACAATTTCTCATACGTTGATGTTCCTGAAGGTCCTTTCAATATCACCGGCCCCATCACCATCATGGCCTGGGTCCTGCCGCAACCAGGAGACAATAACTTCCAGAATATCCTCGGTCATGGCGACAGCTCTTACCGCATCACCGTAAACAACGGGACAGGGAGTCCTTTCCCGGGCTTCAACGACGGCGGCAACAACAGTGGCGACGCCACCGACCCCACCTCTCCGAGCGCCAATGTTTGGCACTTCGTGGTCGGGGTTTACGAAGGAGGCAGTGGCTCCACTCCGAACGGTATTCTTTACGTGGATGGATTGGAGGTTGCCTCCAATGAGATTAGTTCCGTGGCCGGCAATGCGCTCGATGTCAATATCGCGGGCGCGCCGGATTACACCTCTCGCTATTTTGTTGGCGACATTGCTCATGCTGCCATCATTCCGCAAGCTCTCACCGCCGGGCAGGTCGCTGCGCTTTACGATAGCGCTTCGCCCTCTCCGACCGCGTCCGTGCCAGCCGGTCCGATCACGGTTGACGAAAACGGGAACGGATCCATTACTGCCTCGGTCTTGGGCGCATTGCCCTTCACTTATCAGTGGTTTTACACTGTGGGCGGCACCACGTTTGCGGTCGCAGGAGCCACCAACCAAACCTTGCAGCTTACGGACGTCCAAACCGTCCAGGGGACTTATGATTACTTCGTGGTGGCATCCAACACGTTTGGCGGCAGCACCAGTGGCGTGGTTACCCTTACCATTCTGACTGGTCCTCCTGTTATCGTGTCGGATATTTCCCCTCTGTTTCTTGAAGTGCCGCCCGGCACTCCTGTAACCTATTCGGTGGCGACCACCGGAACTGAACCGTTTCACTATCAGTGGTCCAACGGCGTTACTGCCATTAGCGGCGCGACCAACTCCACTTATGCCTTCAATGTGGCTGCGGGCACGAATACTCTCACCGTGGGCATTGCCAATGTGGATGGGTCATCGGGCAGCTCCACCGTGACTGTGGTGGGTAACACCAACCCGCCACCCATCATTGCCTTTGACAATGGCACCAATTGGTCCCTCAACGACGCCGCTGGCGACCCTGGCTTCTTCACCAATAATGTCCTCGAGCTTACCGACGGCACCGGCGGACAAGCCGTAAGCGCGTTCTATAATGCGCCCCAATACATTGAAGGTTTCCTGGCTACCTTCACTTACGAAGCGGGCGGCAACAGAGCGGCGGACGGTGTCACCTTCTGCCTGCAAAACGCTTCCGATACCACCAATGCTGTGGGCGCCGGCGGCGGATCTTTAGGTCTCGCCGGCATCACTAATAGCGCCGCGTTCGAGATCAACATCTACAGTGGGGATCACGGCGGCCCGGGCATTACTTATGGCACGGACGGCAATGTTCCAGATACCGATCCGGCGTTGGGCAATTTCTTGAACGTCGCGCCGGTCAGCATCACTAATGGTCCGATTGACATTGAGCTTTATTATAGCCAAGGCGTCCTCAATGTATGGTTGACGCAGGCGACCAATAAATTCAGCACCAAGTTTGTGACTGACTTGCCGGCGGCTGTCGGAGCCGAAACTGCCTATATGGGCTTCACTGGTGCTTGTGGCGGCGATAATGCCATCCAGACCATATCCAACCTGTCATTCTCCTACAGCACACCGCCCATCCTCTCGGTGGCGCACGAGACTGGAGGAAGTGTTATTGTATCATGGCCGATATCGGTGGCCAGCCAGTTTGTCCTGCAACAGGCCACATCTCTCAATTCAGTTTGGACAACCGTAGTGACGCCCCCACAAAACGTCAACTTGGAGAACCAAGTCACTTTGACGCCAGGGGCTACGCCTTTGTTCTTCAGACTGTCGCTCCAGTAGCTCGCAGCCGGAGCAGTCTTTTGTCAAGGGGCCGAGAGTCAGTCATCTCGGCCCTTTTTTATTATTCGTATCCAAATGCCTTGATAAAAGGCGCCAGAGTTTCCAGCCACGGCTCCAAGTGCTTTTCGTAATGCCGCCAACGGCCCACTGCACCCTTGGAAATGGGTTTGGCCACGGCGGCGTAGGTGGGCGAACGCACCAACTTCTTTTGCGCATGCTCGTGGAATCGAAGGACCCGCTCATCCCAAACCACCCCAAGAAAATCAAGGGCGCGCCTGGAAGTGCCCTCCAAATCGGCCACCAAGTCTTCATAGCGGATTTCCAGAAAAGCTTGATCCAGGCTCTGTGACGCCGCTCTCCACAAACCCATGATCGAGGCGTATTCCTGGACCGCGCCTTCCAAGCTCAGAAACATGGCGCTGCCCTGGCCCAATGGAAGCGGCTGCATAAAGCTGCTCAGGCAGACATCGCGCGGGTCTCGCAACGCCACCAGCAGTTTGGCCTCCGGAAAAATCCGGACAAAAGCGGGAATCAGGCCCGTCAGCGAAGGATTCTTGTCAACCAATATTCGATGGCCGACAGGTGTATCCAGAAACTTCGCCATCAAAGAAGTGTAATTTTGCCTGGCCTGCTGCAAGGCCCCCAAGGAAGCGGCTTCCAAAACATCCAGCATCAGCGTCTGCGGCTGTCCGCCCTGCAAAAGTGAACCGAAGGATTCGCGCGCAAAGATCGTGGTTTCCTCGGCGGAAACGAAATCGGGGTGGGAATCGAGCACCTGCTCCAGGAGGGTCGTACCCGAGCGCGGGTGCCCGCACAGCAAAGCTAACCTGCACGGCGGCTGGAACAGGGATCCCTGCGCTTTCCACCGAGCCACCATCTCCGGCTTGAAAGTCTGTTCGGCCATCTTCAGTCGCGCATGCACTAATTTTTGACTGGAAATGTAGGTCCCGGCATTGGGGAGGATCATGCCCTTCGCTTCCAGAAACGCCGCCATCGCTTCATCGTAGCGCCCCTGCAGGTCGAGCACCATGCCCAGCTCATACCAGCCTCGTATCCGCGTGGACCAGGTTTCCTTGGTGGATTGTGCCAGCAAGGGACGCAATCGTTGCTCGGCCGCTTCAACTTTTCCACTCAATCGCTCCAGGCGGGCTCCGACAAGGGTTGCCAGTGCGCAGGCCGGGTCCAGT
>Ga0302326_10028811_pt1 | contig 11166 bp, 9 predicted proteins | sample Palsa_T0_3_FD_202264 | JGI IMG/M metagenome (GOLD analysis project Ga0302326, IMG submission 202264) | Peat permafrost microbial communities from Stordalen Mire near Abisko, Sweden - Palsa_T0_3 | ecosystem: Environmental > Terrestrial > Soil > Palsa > Peat permafrost | place: Sweden: Abisko...
TGACGAATTGGCTTGGCTTAGTCCCGATGGAGACGAAGGTCGATTCGAAGCCTTAGCATTGGATAGTGTTCTCTGTATCGGCATAGGTAATATTGGACTTCCCTCCAGAGTTGGCTGGGGTGAAGTGACGCTGGTTGCAGATCCAGGGGTAACAGGGACGGGCTTGCTTTGAGCAGCCATCGCCTCAGCCCGAAGTTTCTGGATAACATCCTTATTTGCCTTCTCCAAGACCGGTAGGTTCTTGAAAGCAAAGTTTCCGAAATCATCGGCAACCACCGGCTCACTCAATCTGCGACTCTTCAGATCCCGCACGTGTGGCGGAATGTGTAACGGCATTAATCCTCGCTTCATCGAGTTTACTTGAGACCGCACTCGAGACAACGCGTCGTGGGGTCTCTCATGGTACTCGGCACCTGGCGTCGAGCTTGGTGGCGAAGACTGATCTTCCATCTCTTCTGCAAAGGACTGCAGTGTCGCTCCACGAGCATCGAAATACTCTGTATCTTCCGGGTTTTCCGGTGCTGGAACAAACTGAGCATCGTCTTCGAGAAGCTTTTCCCAATTGACGCCTTCGAACCACGCGTGGTTTCGGATCTCTTCACCACCGCAGGAGAATTTGTCGTTGTTATTCTGTCCTAGTCGATCGCGCGGTTCGAGGCAGAGGAGCTTGTTCATGAGATCTTTGGCTTCGGGAGAAACATCGAAATCGTTATCGTCCGGCCAAGAGATTCTCCGTGCGAGGATGTTCTCAAACACCTCGTCGGGTGTACCTGCGTGAAATGGCGGATATCCGTAAAGGAACTCAAACAGAATGCAGCCGACAGACCACCAATCACTCATTTCATCTTGACCCACACCATTCACGGTTTCCGGCGCAAGGTAATCCGGAGTGCCAACGAATCGTCGATTTGTGTCATCGGGATCAAATAAGGCCATTGGAGGCGGCATCATACTGGTCTGCGGTGGAGTATTCTTCTGCTCGGAGCTGGACTGGCTGGTAGTTTGGTGAAGAGAAACGAGATCAGGTGAGCCGCTTCCTTCGTTCTCGCTTATTTCTTCAATCGGAGATCTTCGCTGGTTAAGCATTTGTTGAGCTTGAGGATCATTGAGAGAAAAGCTGCTAAACATATGGTTCAATGTTTCGCAGCCACCGCTATCACTTCGACCGGACGCACGTCGCGAATCCTTGTTGATAGTGCTTTCTCGACTGAGACTGAAATAAGATGGTGTTGTTAGACCGCCAGCAAGATCGGGCGTCATCTGAGGTGTAGAGCCAGGCGAGTGATGCCCCTGGAAGTCGAAGGAAGTTGAGCGAGAGGAGCTAATCGAAGTAGTTCGCGCGAACGGGCCTTGCTTGAGCAAATCTGGAGCAGAATCGTTTGTTGTGCTGTTCAGCACACGCTTTTGGCGGCCAATCAATCCCATTCTAGACAGACCGAAGTCAGTCAATTTCAAATGACCCTTTTGATCAATCAGGAGATTGTCAGGCTTCAGGTCACGATGGACAATCCCACGATTGTGAAGATGCTCCACACCCAAGATGACTTCTCCTAGGTATTTCTTCGCCCAGTCTTCCGGTAACCCGCCGAGAACCTTGATAAGAGATGCACAATCTCCACCATTAAGATACTCCATGACCAGATAGAGGTAATCTTTGCTTGAGAAGGTCCAGTATAGCTTCGCAACGAAGTCGCTCTCGCCTTGCCACATCATGATAGCTCTTTCAGCTTTCACATTGGTAACTTGATTCTTGGCAACCATGTCTGCCTTCTTTAACACTTTGATAGCGTAGTAGTCACCGGTTGATCTCTTTTTGGCCAGGTAGACGCTTCCAAAAGCACCTTTGCTGATTGGCTTGATGATCTCGAAGTCCTTGATGGATGGTGGGACTGCTCGTGCTTGTGGCGCACTGACGGAAGTCAGTCTAGGAGATGGCGGTGGACGAGATGGATCAGAGCCCGCAGCTGATGACTGGCGTCTGTGGTGCGATGGCATAATAGCCGGAGAACTGAACTCGCTGCCAGGAAGCATTGGTGAAGCAGTAGGAGAAACAATGCCCTCATGAGGAGTTGGAAGACCACCACGGGGCTTTGTTATCCTTAACGGCGATGATGGTTGCGGCATTCGAACTGGTGATTCTTGACGCCGAGGCGAAGAAGTACCAGGAAGAATGATACTTCTTCGATGGCTTCGACGAGAGCTCGCAGCACGACGGAGGTCACCAAATTCCGAGACAGGAGATTCGGTTCGTGGGGGCCGAGACACCAGTGATGAGGATCTGACGCTTCCATCACTATCACCAGCATCGCTTTCGAAGAACAAGGACTGCCGGCGAGATCCCTGGGATTGTGAGAGGATGCTGCTGACTTGGCCAGTATGGGATCGCGGTGTTGGGCATTCTTTTGGACTGCTTGATCTTGTCGAGGCGATTGCGAATGAAGCTCGACGATTACCTTCCGCTTGTTCTAATTCAGCTGCGCGAAGTGCTCGAGCCAACGATGACGGTCCATCAAATGATCCGGTGAAGAAAGCTTCCTCATTCGCTGGATTTCTCTCTTCCTCCGCATCAGAGTCCGTAAGATGACCAGCTGCAATCTTAGCAGCTTTTCGCATAGCCTCATCGATACAGTCTTGAACAATTACCGAGAATTCCATGCGAATACGCTCCGAGTACTCGATGATTCTGCGGTGGCGAAAAACTGCCTCAACTTTCGCCTTGGCAGCTCTTTCGCTGTCAGCACAAAGCAACGCGAGTCCCTGCTCTTGTTCCAGGGTGTTTGTGCTAGGTGACTGCCATTGCATAACTTGAGATATTCGCGATTCCGACTGCGGAGACTGTGTGCGAAACTCGCCAGGAGTTTGCGATGATGCTTCCTTGATTGCCGGAGTACTAATTTCGAGTGAAGTATCACAGAGATCAAGTAACAGTTCAACGATTCTTGCTTGAGGCCGTCGTACAGCAAATGACCGTGCGCGGGCATGCCCGAAGCCGGAAGTCGAGGGATCTCTTGATCGTCCTGCTGGAGTGCCTGGGGACGCAGTACCAGACGAGGAAGATGTCGAGGAACTCGGTCCGATTGGCAAACCATTGTACTCAGCTTGAGGTGGTGCCAACACAGGTTGATCGCCTGAAATGGGTCGTGATTTCCGAGCTTCGAGGGCATCAAGAACTTTGACGATGGCGTGGCGGTGTTCAGTCAGATTCTCTTGACATATCTGAACTTCCATTTCGGCCTTGTGTTCTTGTAGGCAGAGCTCCGTGTGTTTCTCAAACCACCACGGTGGAATTTGACGCTCACAAATCCGACACAGGACCGGTAGAGGCGGTGCATTGTGTTGCGGATCTTCCAAGCCCGTCTCGGCGAGAATTGTGAGATAGCTTGCCAATACTTGCGCTCCAGACCCCAATGAATCGACGATAACAGAAGGTAGGTCGATTTGAATCTCGCGTGGGGCAATCCAAGGTCGAATCATCCACATCGTCTACAGCGACATTAGCATAATTCTCAACGCAGTATAAATTCAACATACGTGACTTTCGCCTCCAGATGATCTATCGTAGACCATAATCCCTTGTCCCTCCAGATCAATTGTAGGGGGCTGATCCATAGCCATCGTGACGTCCTCATCCTCGACGACAGCCAGCTGGTCTGGAATCTCGAAAGGAGCCAGCTTCGACGCGGGACCTAATTGAACTGAGAACCGTACAATCTGACTTCTCGAATCGTCCTTCTTCATAGACTCCACTATCTCAGCAAAGACCTCTTTGTTATCGCTGACCAAAAGCTCCTTGATCGGCTTTCCCTGGACGGATGCGAGCGTGGTGCCGATGACATTGGTCCACGACGGACTGACCCATCTGATTGTGCCGTCCAAGCTGAGATCCATGATGACATTCAGTGTCTGTTCGGCTGCCTCTCGCAGGTCCTCTCTCTCCTCCCGCATATCGGCGCTGAGGGATCGTTCCATCGGACCACCAGCTTGTGCACGCAGCTGCGCGACAACTGGGGGTGCCAGCATATCATTGTTCTCCTCCATGGCAGTAGAGATTCCTAAGAATCAAGTGCTGCGCCAACATTGACCGTGTCTCGTCGTGTGTCGGTGGAATGGCCTCCGATCTGAGCGACCATTGGCGTCATGCGCGTCTCGCTCTCTCTCTCTCTTTGTTATCTGTTATCGTGGGCGAGCGAGCGAGCCTGGGATCGTGTTGGGAATCGGGCCTAGCTGTCCGGCAGGGAGCCAGGGACTAGCAACTTGTGCTGGCTCGAGACATCATGGGGATTGATGCTGATGGCTCCGTTTGCTGTAGTGTAAGCGCCGCTATGCTGATGATGTCCCGGTGTGGCAGCGAGAAGCGTTTGCGGGTGGAGAGGAGGGGAAATACTTGCTCCAACGAAGGAGAAGCAAGCCCAACTCTGTCGATAGTCGAGGGAGGCAGTTTCACCAGGTGCGAGATGTCCTGAGAGGGAGCAATGGTTGGTGTCGAGGGCAAGGTGGGCATGAACAAAAATTAGTTGTCGAAGGATTTATTGTTCGGGACGCCGTCTCAAATCTCAACCTTGGCTCGCGTAGTTGGTAACCTAGGAGGGATTGTACTGTACCTTCGTAAAGCGGGGGTGGGTGAGCTAGAGGGCGGGATCTGACGAATCAGGTGCCCTGGATGGGGCCTAGTCAGTCTAAGTCAGAGGGGGGGAGCACCCAAAACAAAGTCGAGTTAGGCCAGTTAGGTAGGGAGTCGCTGCTAGATGCTGCCAGTCGCTGCCAGTCGCTGCCAGTTGCTGCTAGTTACCAGCCGCTGCTAGTTGCCAGTCGCTGCCAGTCACCACGCACCCCGAGCCAGTGACGAGGCCAGCTGCCCGCTTTGGTGCTGCAGTTGTTTTTGGGCGCCGGCTGACGAGGCGTTGCCGGTGCAGCAGATTCTTGGAAATAATCAGCGAGCGCTGCCCTTGCCTTGGAGGGGGGACGGGGGCAGAACAGAACAGAGCAGAGCAGCACAATAACCGTTTTGCAGCTGCTGTTTAACCCTACAGTAGCAACTCAGCGGCCTCGAGGCCGCTTCTCTAAGTACATTTATTTCTACAGTTCCTCACTCTGGACAGCTACAGCAGCAATCCACAGTCCCCCCACACACCACGCATCACCAACATCCTACAACCACCTCCGCCTGTTATAAATAAATAACACATATACCCATCTTAAGCGTCAATTAATCCAGATTTGCACAGCTCTTGGCTCCTGTCTTCGTTTTACCACTCTGCATTGCAATCTGACTTTTCCCCAAGCAGCACCGCATCCGCATGGCAACTGCTGGAGGGTCTAACCAATGCGACGCCTCTAATCGGATGATCCTCGATAGAACGATTTGGGCGTCATTGGCTCCCCTGGCTATCAGCTGCAGGATGATCAATTATCCAGATTGGGGCCTCTCGTCTGCTTATCCATCGTCTACTCAACACAGAGCCAGCTGCGTATGGAGGGAGAAGTGTGTATGGAATGTATGTACTGTAAGGTTATGTACTATACAGCCGCGGGATCATGTCAGGAATGCATCATAAGGCGTGCGGCCAGATGTATCGAGATCTCGCAGCCACGTGCTTGATACTCACGGAGGATCTTGCCCTTCCGACGCGCCAGGATACTAAATTGGTGTGCCAGGTTGTTTATAGAGCAACGACCTTGTTCCTCTCGAAACTTTCGAAAACCTTCTTTTTGTGCTACCTAGTAACCCAGAGCAAGGCACTTCCTTGCCGCCGTGCAGAGATTTTGCCACCGAGATCCTGTGATAGAGCCAGGCGGAACCCCCCTACCCCACCCCCCCCTGACGTATATCAGCGCATCTATTTGTTTGTTCCAAGACTCATAAACTTTCCCTTCACTCAGGGAGTCAGGGCTGCCCTATCCCACCCATTCCTGCGGAAGCATCCCTCCTCGCACCCCCCCAGCACACCGCCCTCTCACCCCAATCGCAAGCCGTCCACTCAGCCAGAGCTCTCCCTCGTAGCGCAGTAGTAACCCGGCAACTGCATGACGATGTCCCCCTCCCCACCATGCCACCTCAAACCGCTCTCTCCCCCTACGAAGTACAAGCGGGTCCCACCACCGCTCTCCACTGGTTAAAGGTCTCACTTAGCTGCTCACAGTCAAACTGCAAGCACGTTCAAGGTACCGACCTCCGACCACTCGCAGGCACATGCACCCAGCCGAAATCTCCGTGTGCCCAGTCAGCAGGCCGCAAAACTGGTCATCGTATCGGCCGCCCTCCTCCCCAGTCCCTCACGAGCGGTAGCAGCCATGCAGCCTGCTGCCGCCCCACGATAGAACAATGGCAGTTCCTCCTTTGCCAATGCAAGAGTCGACGCCGTCACGCATCACAAGACAATCACCGGAAGAGCCCAAGGAAAGAAAAGCCACATTTCTAATCTTTGCCCACACCACCACGCTTCCCCTAGAGGAAAAACCTCGAAATTGTCTGAACTTGGCAATCCTCCACGCTAACTCGAGTCATTGTTCCCATCCGGGGATGCACAGTCTCGCAGCCCGGAATGTGGGGTTTTGACTAGACTTTCCTTTGCTCTCCAAACGCTGTAAAACGGGCTGCAAGTGTGGTCTTGTGACCCAAAACAAGCTTTGTCCACGTGATACCTTTTTGGTCATTTTCATGACTCTCGGTAATGGTGCGGCACAGGAGAGTTTGAGTGCATTAGTTGTGCATTTATCTCGCTGGAGTCTCGTACTCGCATAGTAGTGTGTGCTGGTCATGATGGAAAGAAGTGTGTCGTGCTGCGTCTATGTCTCAGAGTTGCCTTGAAGCTTCAGCAGTGAGGATTTCTCTCACTGTGCCTACCCTAGATTTCTGACTGCCGTGAAGCCGGTGGAGGATTTCTGTTTCTTTCTTTGGATACAGGCTTACGATGATCCAACGGCCGACGGCCCCCATTCAACAAATTAGCACTTGTTTCATCTCTACAGTATCACTCAGCTGCAAATCCTGCAGATCACTGGAGACTGCCATCCACACTCTCGGTAATTACCAAACGAAAGATACGGCTTTCACTGTACTAGTGATCTCAATCCGCCTCAGAGCAGACTTCGAGTCGAGAGTGCATATTCAACGAGGGGGGCTTACACCCTCTCTTCAAAACGGAGAAGGTGCTCTCAGAACTACCTCAAATGCCGAGAAGCAATAAGTTGGCAAGAGCGACATCGATACCGGTACTCCGGATATATATCAGTAATAGCTTCAACGCATCGAATAGCAAGGTGAGAGGCTGCTTGGAGGTCACTTGGGGGAAGATCAAGTGAGGATATGCATGTGAAAAGGAGCTGTGTGCAATACTTCCCTGATCGCTGCAATCAACTGAGAAGACAGTGTCTTTTAGGGGGTGCTCAACAGGCTTTGATTGGCCTAAGCTATCGAGTGCCAACTTCGAACTTGATAACGGCAGATGGTCACGTGAGAGATACCAATTTGAAAGATGGACAGGCTTGCCAGGCTGTAAATCTCACACATTGAAACTTCAATGGCTACCCGCCCTCTTAAAAGCACCCTCGGAAGTCCGGGGATCATTGAGGCCCTGAGCACTCACTCAATGCAAAATCACGTGATAATACCTAGCACCTCCAAACCCTAGAGATCAAGAGCAACCAAACAAACAACACAATTTGAAGAGCAGCAATCTCACTAAGTTGCTCTGGCTTTTGTTGCACATCGCTGTTTCATATTTCAATCCTTCGTTGCAAATAGCAGCTGACAGCTGAAAAAAAAAAGGGAGAGGCTTTGTTGCATATCGCACCCCACTCTCAGCATTGTTGCACATCGCATTTCTCAGCTCTCTATTTCTGTCGCATATCGCACTTGCAGATCCCATATTTTGTTGCATGTCGTACTTTCACGCTAGGAAAGGAAATTTGGATAGTTACGTGTGGGGTCTTTTATTTATTTCTATTCGCTGTTTGCGATTCCTCAATGCCACATGGCTTGCATGTTCCCAGCTGAACAGATAGCAATACGAAGTCATTATGACTCTGGCGACAGGAGCCTTGTTGCATGAGAAATATTCTGAATGTCCGGCTCAGCATTACATGAGAATATGAACTGTTTAGGATGAACTTTCCCCTTTTATCTCTAACAAGGAAACAAAGTACCAAGCCAAGCTGGCTAGCTTGTATCGCCTCTGCCAGTTTCTTAGCCACTCACACCTCGTCGGCTTTGACGAGGAGGCTCCACACGCAGATATCCATTTCACAATCTGAAAGTGCGCATAAGAAAGTCAAGAGAGTTCTTGAGGAGTTTCTTGTTCAATGCTCTGAATACCTGATCAACGCTATGCCTCTGCCTCCGGCTCATCTCAATCGCTGCTTCACCCTCGACAGAAGCTCATTGCTCTTGAGAGATGTAATGAACGTGGGACCATTGTCTTTAATGACTTGTTTACCTGCTTGAAGAGTTGAAGTACTCCATCTCCGCCTGACCTTCAATCCTGCCTCACCTCCAATCCCGCCTCACCTCCAATCCCGCCTCACCTCCATCCGCCTCAGACTCTACTTCAAGGTTGGTAGTTTTCAACACTTCAGACCAAGATAGAATCTGCTTCATAGCAAATACCAGTCGCTACTAGGCTCTTTGCATCATCCTTGACATAAACTTCGAGGCAAGAATTCAGCAGAACGAGCTTCTGGAGAGCTCGGTTCACCTTCCTCCCTGTGAGCCAGTGGCAGTTGTGGCTTTGATTGTCGACACCGGTTGCACAAAGCGTTAACTACCTCACTAGTCCGAAGACTGTCTCCAAATCCAATTAAGATTGCCGAAGCTGCGAATATATTCGCGGATGTATTATTTAAGATGCCTATTTGCTCTAGCCACTGGTCGCCGCCATCAGCCACTCAGTCTTGCGATGTCTACAGAATCTCCAGAAAGCGAAAAGTGCCTTTCTAGCATTGCAGCCGGGGAGAGTTGGCGATTGTGCAACTGTGACGAATTTGCCCCCTACCCTTTAGGCTAGTTCCCCTAATAACAATTGTGGCCTTGATTGTCGACACCGGTGGTGAATTGTTCTTGTCTTGACGTGAGGTGTTGTGCACCATAATCAACGATCAACGAATTTCTTCTCTTACCAATTGTACCAATCATACGAATTGGTGCTGGCTTCGCAGTGCCCGTTGATCTTGGGGCCTTGTTGAAGTTCCCACGAGAATTCGGGCCAGAAGGTTGCACGGTCAGTGCAGCATCTGTGGTTGATTCGCAGATATTATATGCCTCTGCTATTGCGGCGGTGTCCCCACCAGGGGACCACCTAGAATTTTCTAGCGAAGGATGAAGATATTGCTCAAAAACTGGGAAGATTACCCTAATAGTTATTGCGGCTTTGATTGTCGACACCGGTGGAACCAGATGCGAAGCTCGCCCAAGCGGTGCAACTTCGACTTGGATTTTGCTGGTCGTAGGACCCTAATCCTCTGACTCTTCATAAAAGACTCCTGAAAGAGCAACGCGTGCCTAGTTGGTGTGGAAGTCTTGCTCCGTGTACCACAGTATTCAATGATCTGTTTCCACAGTCAGATCAGAATGAGATAGGTCGAGAAGAAGAAACTTACTTCGCGCTCGTCGTTGTCACCGTAGCAACCTTGCGCAACCACAACAGAGAAAGCTCCTTCGCCGGCCTTTCCGTGGATCCCAGCCTCCAATTCTCTATGAGCACCGCCCCTGAAGGCACATGCCCTGTTCGGGGACCACTGACCGTATGGCCATTACGGCTTTGACTGTCGACACTGGTGGTACCAAGTCGTTCTCGTCATCAGGCCATTCCAAATCCCCAGGTAGAGCCCAACTTCCAATTCTCCATGCGCACCACCACAACAGACGACTGCGAAGGCACTGTATGCATATTCTCGAATTTTTTTCTCCTCTGTCTGAAGGTCTCGCGAGTTCTGGCACAGAGGCATGGTTCGTAACGCAGCCTCGATGGTTCCGACCTCTAGTATGCTTTCCCATTACGGTTCGCAATCAATTAACACTGACTTGGAGTTTGTCCAGGTGTCCGGTACCCTTTTGTCCCACGATGTCAGCTATTTAGGATGTGCAGAGGATAGAGGTAGGTTTCTTGCCCGTGCCTCCAACTGGACCGACCAGTTCGATTTGAACTTCTAAAGTAAGTTCACCAGACAATTGTCACCAGCAATGTTGACTGGCTTCTTGAACTTGTAGTCGTTGCCAAGACTATTGGCCAAGTCTTGCCACTCTCCAAGGTTCCCTTGACAGTCCGAACGCCTCGAAGAAGCGAAGGGTCAAAGTCAAGCTGTAACCATCCTATCAATCCGAACGAGTCAGCATCTTTGCACTAAGTGAGAACACTGAGGTTTGCACAACATCCGCCATCAAGCTTGCGACATCAAGAGGAAACCAACAAGGTCGAGGTCAAAACTTAAAAGAGGCTACTCTGTGTATGATAGACTCCACCTTTCTATCAGAACCTGTCTCCACCGTGGACCTCGGAACAAAAAGCCAGATACATATCTGATTAATTTACCCACAAGATCAAACTAGTCGAAGAAAGAGATCGGCTTGTATCCCAAGAGACATTGGCCGAAATACAAGAACCACCGCTGTCGGCTTGACCGCAGTTTGCAGTCCAAGCGAGTGATCGGACGGCCCTCACCTTTGTGTTGTAAGGAAGGGGAAATTGAATGCAGACGAAAAACACTATCGGGACACGGACAAATACATACACCGACGAAAGACGGAAGAGTTCCGCTAGAGTCGTGACTCCTAGAAATGAGCAAACGGAGATGATGATCGTGTTGTGCTCTGCAGGATCGCCAGTGCCCGCCTTTTATACCAAAGTCCCCATTAAGATCGAGGGGACTTACGATGGTCTTCCGAGCGCATATAACGTTGAGTGGAGATTCTTTGGTTGGAATTGTCTTTGACTTGGTGAGATGACTCAATATTCAGGGAGCTTGGTACTGGGATAGAGAAGCTGTGGCGGAGATCGTGCTTGGGTGGAAAGAAACAAGACAGTAGGTGTTGGATAGGTAGAGGCAATTGATGGGGGATGTAGTAGAGGCGGTTGTAAAGGAAGTCCTCTGTCTGTAGATGGGTTGATGGAATAGAAGTGAAAGTAGAAGTTGAAGGTTTAGGTTGGTGTTTTGGGGGAAAGTTGTGCGAGT
>Ga0302326_10028813_pt1 | contig 11165 bp, 11 predicted proteins | sample Palsa_T0_3_FD_202264 | JGI IMG/M metagenome (GOLD analysis project Ga0302326, IMG submission 202264) | Peat permafrost microbial communities from Stordalen Mire near Abisko, Sweden - Palsa_T0_3 | ecosystem: Environmental > Terrestrial > Soil > Palsa > Peat permafrost | place: Sweden: Abisko...
TCGGCGTCCAAGGCGCGGTGCTTGAGCTGATCCGTCGCCAGAGCCTGGGTCTGCTTGGCGTAGGCTTCGGCCTTATCGTATTGCTTCACCGCCAGTGCGCCGCGGCCGAGCCAGGACAGCGCTTCCAGCATTTCGGGCGTCACGCCGCGCAGGGAGCGGTAGCGGGCGATGGCCGCATCGCCCAGCGCGAAATTGTTGTGGGCGATGTCGTCGCGGACGTCTTCAATCAGGCCCGCCCAGACGACGGAGGCGAACAGGAACGCGGGAATCAGTCTCGACAGCATCCTACATTGAGGATAATACGCGGCCGCCATCGACGACGATGGTCTGGCCGGTCAGGTAGGAGGACGCGTCGCTTGCGAGCAGCAGGGCGACCTCCGCCACCTCGATCGGCTGGCCCAAGTGCTGGATGGGTTGGCGGGCCATGGCCTGCTTCCATTTGCTTTCGTCCTTCCAATAATATTCGCTGAGCACGGTTTGGATCAGCCCTGGCGCGATGGCGTTTACCCGCACTCCCTGCGGGCCGAGCTCCACGGCATAGGACTGGGTCATCATGATCAGCGCGGCCTTGGTCATACTGTACAGCAAGCCGTGAAACTGCGGGCGCAATCCGGCGATAGACGCGATGTTGATGATGCTCCCGTTGCCGCGCCGGCACATCCCCGGAGCCGCCAGGCGGGTGAGCCGATAGGCGCTCTTGAGGTTGACCTCCACCATTTTGTCGAACTGGCCGTCGTCCATTTCGATGGCCGGTCCCTGCGCGATGTTGGTGGCGGCGTTGTTCACCACGATATCGATCTTGCCGAATTCGCGCGTGGCGGTGTCCACCAGACGCTCGAGTTCCTCGAGCTTGCCGACATGGCACGCCATGGGGACGACGCGTCCGGGCAGGTCCTTGAATTCCGCCGCTACTTCATCCACGGTGTTCTGCTTGCGCCCGCAGATTACCACCGTCGCGCCTTCGCGGGCGAACACTTGTGCCGTCGCCTTGCCGATTCCGCGGCTTCCGCCGGTTACGATGGCGACTTTGTCTTTGAGTTGGTTCATAAATTGGGTTGGGCTATAGCTTCAGTTGCTTCAGGTACTCGCGAAAGTCGCCACCGAGATCCCGGCGGTGCAGCGCGAACTCGACCGTGGCCTTGAGGAACCCTAGCTTGTCGCCGGCGTCGTAGCGCGTGCCCTCGAAGCGATAGCCGTAAATCGGCCGGCTGCGCAGCAGATGCTTGAGCGCGTCGGTGAGCTGGATCTCGCCGCCGCTTCCCGGCTCAATTGCCTCGATGGAAGCAAAGACATCGGGTGTGAGGACATAGCGTCCGATGATGGCCAGGTTCGACGGCGCCTCGGAGGGCTTGGGCTTCTCCACCATGTTGCGGATGCGGAAGAGCCGATCCTTGCCCGAGTTGTGCGACACCGGCTCCGCGTCCACCGCGCCATAAGCCGAGATCGCGTCGCCGGGCACCTCCATCAGCGCGACCACCGAAGCGCCGTAAAACTCGTACACGTCCAGCAGCTGGCGGATGGCGGGGATTTCCGAATCGATCACGTCGTCCGAGAGCACCACCGCGAACGGTTCGTTGCCCACCAGTTCCTTGGCGCGCAAGACGGCGTGGCCCAAGCCCAGAGCTTCCTTCTGACGCACGTACGAGACGTCGATCATGTCGGAGACATCGCGCACGATCTTCAACAGATCCTTCTTGCCCTTCGCTTCCAGCGTCTGTTCCAGCTCGAAACTGACGTCGAAGTGATCTTCTATAGCCGTCTTGCCTCGTCCCGTAACGATGATGATGTTCTGAATCCCGGAGTGCATCGCCTCTTCCACGCCGTATTGGATCAGGGGCTTGTCCACCAGCGGCAGCATCTCTTTGGGTTGAGCCTTGGTGGCGGGAAGGAACCGAGTGCCGAGTCCCGCTGCGGGAAACACCGCCTTGCGCACTTTAGGAATCATCAGAACTATTGTACGCGCCGCGCGCGGGTATCCGGTTGCAAATTCGGCCCCGCCGGCGTTAGCGGCGGCGGAAGTCGCGTTTGGCTGTTTGGATCTTGCCTATAACGGAAAGCTCAGGTTCTCCGGAGAGAACCGCGCCGTCTCGCCCCGCGTCTTCCGGTATAGATTGAGCATACTGCGGATCTGCCCCAGGTGCGTGGCCAAATGTGTTGCCTGGTGAAATCCGAGGAGATGTATCGGACGTGACACTCCACTCGGAAGGTTCTGGTAGGCGGCCGTGGTGCGCCGCTCTAAGGCTACCGCTGTTGTCCCGCTTAATACGGCAATAAAGCGCGTGTACGACTCTTCGAGCTCTTCAAAGTTTCGCTGGAAATTCGTTGGCGCCAAATCGAGCTGCTGCCTGACGTGGTCGGTTAACTGAACGGGCATGGGCTCGCCGTGTTCCAAGCTCGCCAGCTGCCACGCCGCTTCGATGCGAAGGTGTCTCACGATGACACTGATGTTATTCGCTTGCGGCAACGGCCGCCAATCGATCTCCTCCGGCGTTGCATCTTTGAGATCGTCTTTGAAACGACTCCAGATCCATTGATTCATCTCAATGACGAGTTGTAGCGCCAGGTCCATAGGCCGTCTCCTTTCGCTGTCACTATGAATTCCTTCCAAGAAGGGAAGACGCACGCTCCAGCTTTCGCGCCTACCAGGCACTCGAACTAGCCCTTGATCACTCACTTGGAGAGCTGCCTGAGCCGGAATCAACCCACGATTTCTTCTGACGAGTCAGAATTCGAGAGCCTCACCGCCCGCGCCAGCCCCGAAAAACCTCCATCTGGATGGAAAATCGGGCCATTCAGCGCCAAGACGCGTGGCGCGGTGGCCGGTCACGCTATAATGAGCTCATCCCTGTCACGGTACCCCTAAGTGGTGCTGTGGAGCTTCGAATGGCTTACGTTATTGCAGAACCCTGTATCGGCACCAAGGACACCGCGTGCATCGACGCCTGTCCGGTGGATTGCATCCATCCTAAGAAAGACGCAACCAATTTCGGCGAGCACGACATGATCTACATCGATCCTGTGGAGTGCATCGATTGCGGCGCTTGCGTGCCGGTGTGCCCCGTGTCGGCGATCTTCGCGCTCGACGACCTGCCCGAGAAGTGGTCCAGCTTCGCGCAGAAGAACGCCGAGTATTTCGGACGATAGCGTTTTACGGCCGGTACAGAGCCGAGGCGTTGTCCGTCTCCCAGATCCTGACTTCGGCGATTCGCACCCCTTCGCCGGTCAATCCCGCGCTGATGCGATCGTAAAAATATTTCGCGATGTTCTCGGCCGACGGATTAATTTCATCAAAAGGCGAAACTTCGTTGAGAAACTGGTGATCCAGGCCGTCGACCACTCCGCCGATGAGGTTTTTGACTTCCAGAAAATCCACTAAGAGGCCGGTAGTGTCCAGTTGTTCGCCCTGGACCGCCACTCGAACCCGAAAGTTGTGCCCGTGCACGTTTTCGCACTTGCCATGATAGTTGCGCAAGGCGTGACCGGCCGCGAAGGATTGCTCCACTGAAACTTCAAACATCGAAAAATTTCTCCACATCGCCGAGGTTGGTGGTGAAGGCGTAGTCCGGCAGGCTGTCGAAGAACACCTGGCCGTAGCGCTGCTTGGTGATTCGATTGTCCAGCAGAGCCAAGACTCCACGATCGTTCTTGCTGCGAATGAGACGTCCGAAACCCTGCTTCAAGCTAAGCGCCGCCTGGGGGATCTGATAGTCGTAAAACGGATTGCCGCCCTCCTGGCGAATTCGTTCGATCCGCGCTTCCACCACCGGATCGCTAGGCACGGCGAACGGCAACTTGTCTATGATAACGCAGCTCAACTGATCGCCCTGCACATCGACGCCCTGCCAGAACGAAGAGGTGGCGAACAAGACGCAGTTGGGCGTGGCGCGGAATTCTTCGAGCAGCGCGCTGCGCGGCCCGGTGCCTTGCAGCAAGGTGGGATATTCGATTTCGAGCGACACGCGATCGTACACCATGCGCATCTGCTGGTGGCTGGTGAATAGCACGAACGCGCGTCCGCGGCTATGCAGCAGGATGCGCGCGATCTCCTCGGCGGCGGCGCGGCCGAAGGCCGGCGAGCGCGGGTCGGGCATGTGCTGCGGAACGTACAGCAGCGCCTGCTTGCGGTATTCGAAATGGCTGGGGACCACCAGCGGCCGCGCGTTGCGGAGTCCCAGGCGCGCCTGCGTGAATTCGAAGGTTCCACCCACCGCCAATGTCGCGGAAGTAAGCACTACGGTATCCAGCGCGTCGAACAATTTTTCCTCGAGCAGCCTGGAGACATCGATGGGCGTGGCCTGCAGGAAACAGCCGCGTCCCCGGCGCTCAATCCAATAGACGTAGGAGCGGTCGTCCCCGCGGCTCCAAAAGGCCAGCCGTTGCGCGATTTCCTGTGTCCGGCGAAACAGCGGGATCACTTCGTCGGGGGCGTTCTTCACCAATTGAAGCTGCGTGGCCAGAAGTTCCAAGGCGCGCTGGGCGTCCGCATAGGTTTCCTCATGCCGTTCGAAGAAGGCGGTGTGTCCCTTAAATCCGACGCGGCCCTCGGTTTCGCCGAACAGAGCGAAGAATTGTTCGGCGCGGTCGCTGAGCGTGTCGAGGATGCGGTCGAGCTCGCCCGAACCGAATTGCTTGGCGCGCGAAACGGCGGCGACATCGCGCACCAGCTCCTGAAACTGGTAGTTGCTGATGCCGACGCCGAAGTACCTCCCGGCGACGTCCTCGATCTCGTGCGCTTCGTCGAAAACCACGGCGGCGTACTCGGGGATGATGCCGCCGAACTCCTCGCCCTTGACCGCGAGATCGGCGAAGAACAGATGGTGGTTCACGATGATGATGTCGCTTTCGTGCGCGCGCTGATGCATTTGCGTGATGAAGCAGCGCTCGAACTGCGGGCACTTCTGCCCGCTGCACAGTTCCCGGCGCGCATCGATCTTCTGCCAGGCCGAACTCGATTCGGGCAGCGTCTTGATCTCCGCGCGATCGCCTGTGGTGGTGGTCTTCTCCCATTCGCGGATGACTTGGAAATCGGCGATCTCCTCCAGGCCGTCGAGAATCGGCTCGCGGTCGGCGTCGTAAATCTTCTGCCGGCACGCGAAGTTGTTCCGGCCTTTCATGTAGCAGACCTGCAAGGGCCGGGCGAAGCGTTTTTCGAGAAATGGAATGTCCTTGTAGAATAGCTGCTCCTGCAAATTCTTGGTGCCGGTGGAAACCACCACGCGCTTGCCGGAAAGGATGGCGGGCACCAGATAGGCCAGCGTCTTGCCGGTGCCCGTGCCGGCGTCGATCAGCAAATGGTTCTTTTCGGCAATGGCCGATTCCACGGCCTCCGCCATTTCGAGTTGCCCGGCCCGGAACTCGTAGCGCGGATGCCATTTTGAGAGCAACCCGTGCCTGGAAAAAAATTGGCGCGCCGTGGGCGCGTTCACAGCCGACGACATCTCTTCTGATTCTTGCACGTGGCAAGATAGGACAATGCCTGACTATGCAGCACTCGAACGCCGGTTCCATCAGATCCTGAAGTTGAAACATCGTCCAGTGGCCATCAGCTTCCCCGATGAACCGCCGGCGGCGACGGAGAAATTCGTCGGATCGGAACCGTCCGGTTGTAGCTTCTGGCGGCTGGCGGCGGAGGGACGCACGTTCTACACGGTCCCAGCCGACCACCTTAATTGCCCGGTCGGTTCTTACACGCACAAAATCGAGCCGCCGCCCAACCGCGCGAACGAGCTGACGAATATTCTAGGCACAATGACCAGCCTGGGTTACCTGAAAATGGAAGAGGTGCCGGGCATCCCGGTGCTAGCGAAAGCGCCCAAGAACATCGTGTATGCGCCGCTGGCCGAGACGCCCGTGGCTCCGGATGTAGTCCTGTTGGCGGCAGCGCCCGCGAGCCTGATGCTGCTGGAAGAAGCGGCTCTACGTGCCGGGGTCGCGTCTAAACTCCCCTTGCTCGCGCGTCCGACGTGCATGGCCATTCCAGCGGCGATGGCGGGCGGCGTGGTCACCAGCGCGGGATGCATCGGCAATCGCGTCTACACGGATTTAGATGACGGCGAGCTGTACGCCGCGATTCCGGGGTCGGCTCTTGAAACCGTCGCCGACGAACTCGGGACCATCGCGGCGGCGAACCAGGCGCTGGCGGAATATCACCGCGGACGCCGCGCCGAACTCTCGACGCGATAACAACGGGGCCCGCTGAAAGCAAACGTCCAAGGCTATCTCACATGAAGACAGCTCCAGCTCAAGAACGAATCGGTCGCGTCGGGCATCGGCGGCAGGTAGTGATCCCGCGCGAGATCCTCGAAACCCTCAAACTCCAGGCTGGGGACTTAGTAGCGTTCGCGGAGCAAAAGAACGGTGTACTGATCAAACCGAAGCGTGTGGTCGATCGCGATGACGTTCTAAGCGCCAAAGAGAGCGCTCTCGTGAACAAGGCCGAACACGAGATGCGCCAAGGAAAATATGTGACCCTCGACCAACTCCGCCATGACTTGGCCCGTCCGCGTTCAGGTGCGTAGTCGGTGCAATTTTTGCGAACCATCCGAAAGTAACATTCGCGCCACCGCCTGTGCCACGATAGATTTATGCGAATCAAGGCAGCGCTATGCGCTCTGCTCGTCGCAGCCGGTCTCTGGGCGCACGAGCCGGTGCGCGCGCGCAACGGCATGGTGGTGACCGAAGAGCCGCTGGCGACCGACGTCGGCGTAGCCGTGTTGAAGGCCGGGGGAAACGCCATCGACGCCGCGGTTGCAATCGGCTTCGCCCTGGCCGTGACCCATCCCTCGGCGGGCAACATCGGCGGCGGCGGATTCCTGTTGGCGCGCTTCGCCGACGGCCGCACCACCTTCGTCGATTTCCGCGAGAAAGCGCCGCTCCAGGCCGGCCACGATATGTATCTGGATTCGCACGGCAACGTGACCCGAGATAGCCGGGACGGATGGCGGGCGCCGGGCGTCCCAGGCACCGTGCGAGGCCTTGCGCTGGCACACCAAAAGTACGGGCATAAACCTTGGGCGGAACTCCTGGCGCCGGCCATTCAACTGGCGGAACAAGGATTCCCGGTTTCGTATAGTCTCGCTCAATCGCTCGGGAATGAATCGTCCAGCCGGAAGCTGGCGGAATTCGCGGAATCGAAACGAATCTTCTTGAGCGCTCGCTACGGCGAAAACCTGGTCCAGCCCGAGCTGGCCGAGACGCTGAAGCGCATTCGCGACCGTGGCGCGAGCGATTTCTATGAAGGCGAAACTGCTCGGAAGCTCGCGGCCGCGATCGAGGCGAATCACGGGCTGATCACGCTCGAGGATCTCAAGCAGTACCAGGCGGTGGAGCGCGCGCCGCTCCAGGGCCGCTATCGCGATTACGACGTCATCACCGCGCCGCCGCCCAGTTCCGGCGGAATCGGAATCCTGCAAATGCTGGGGATGTTGGAAGGCTCGGGCTACGAAAAATCCGGCGCCGGCTCCGCGGCGTCCATCCACTATGTCGCGGAAGTCATGCGTCGTTTCTATGCCGATCGCAGCGAGTTCCTGGGGGATCCGGATTTCGTCAAGGTACCCGTCGCGGGTCTGCTCGATCCGCGCTACATCGCAAGCCGCCGCGCCAGCATCGATCCCGCGCGGGCCACACCCTCCAGCCAGCTTGGCCACGGCGATCTGGCCGGCTACGAAAGCACGCAAACCACGCATTACAACGTCATCGATAACCAAGGCAACGTCGTGGCGGTCACATACACGCTCAACGATAGCTATGGCAGCGGCGTGACGGCGCCGGGGCTCGGCTTTTTATTGAACGACGAAATGGACGACTTTGCCGCCAAGCCCGGAGCGGAAAATATGTTCCGGCTGATTCAGGGCGAGGCCAACGCCATCCAGCCAGGAAAGCGCCCGCTTTCATCGATGACTCCGACTATCCTGGTGCGCGACGGCAAACCATTCATGGCGGTGGGCGCGCCGGGCGGCGGGCGGATAATAAACGGTGTCCTCGAAGAGATTTTGAACGTGGTGGATTTCCACATGAACGTTCAGGATGCCGACGATTGGCCGCGCTTCCATCACCAGTGGATGCCCGATCAGCTTTATCTCGAAAAGGGAATCTCGCCGGACACGATCGCCATCTTGCGCAACATGGGTTACGAGATCGCGACGACTGACGGGGTTGCGCACGTGGAGGCCATCGTAAGCGATGGCGGGTGGCTGGAAGGCGCGGTGGATAAACGCGCGAACGCGAAGGCGGAAGGGTACTAAGATCCGGATGGAACACGTTCTTTCGACGCACCTCTTCGTGAACCACCGGCTCAACACCGTGTGGTTGGATAAGATCCGCCAAATCGGCGTGCCGGCAGTGGAAATCTTCTGCGCGCGCCAGCATTTGGACTACCGCGATCGCGCCCAGATCAACGAGCTGGGCCATTGGTTCCGCAATTCCGAGCTTAAACTACACTCGCTGCATTCGCCCATGTACAGCGACGATATGTGGGGCCGGTCGGGTCCGAATTCTTATATCAATCTGACGGAACCGGTGAAATCGAAGCGGCTGCTTATGCTGGACGAGATCAAGCGCGCGCTCGAAATCGCGGAGACCATTCCATTCCGTTACTTGATCCAGCATCTCGGCGTCGCCTCCGAGGAGTTCGACGAGCGTAAGGTGGAGTCCGCGTTCACGGCCCTCGAGGAGCTCAACCTGTTCGCGCGCGGGCGGGGCGTGGAAGTGTTGCTCGAGAACATCCCCAACCAGCTTTCCAGCGCCGAACGCCTGGTCAACTTCCTCGGTCAGACCCATTTAAAAATGGGCTTCTGCCTGGATGTCGGGCACGCCAACATGAACGAAGGCGTTGCCGCGGCCTTTGCGACCATGAAGAGCCGCATCCGCTCCACGCACGTGCACGACAACGATGGCCAGGCAGACAACCACCTGTGGCCCTTTTTTTCCGAGGCCGGAACCGTGAATTGGAAGGATGCCATGGGCCTGCTGCGGACGCTCGATCAGGCGCCGCTGTTGCTGGAACTGCGGGAATTTCCCGAGTACCCGCTGCCGCAGTCCTTCGACCTGGTGAAGGAAATTTTCGACAAACTCGAAACCGTGTAATGTCTTATCCCCGCATTCGAATTGAGCATGCCGGCGCTCACGCCGGCGAACAAGTGGAGATCGCCGGATGGTTGTACAACCTGCGCAAGTCCGGCAAGATCGTTTTTCCGTTGGTGCGGGACGGCACCGGCATCATGCAATGCGTCGGGGTGAAAGCCAATCTGGATGAAGCGCTGTTTGAAGCGCTGAAGAACCTCACCCAGGAATCGTCGCTGATTGTGCGCGGCAGGATTCGCGCCGAACCTCGCGCGCCCGGCGGTTACGAGCTGGACATCGAAAACGCCGAGATTGTGCAACGCGTGGCCGAGGCCGAGCCCTACCCCATCACTCCCAAGGAACACGGCACCGACTTCCTCATGGATCATCGCCACCTGTGGCTGCGGAGCAAGCGCCAGCATGCCATCATCCGGGTTCGGCACGAGGTGATCAAAGCCGTGCGCGACTATTTCGATTCGCACGGTTTCACGCTGGTAGACACGCCTATCTTTACGCCCGCGGCGTGCGAAGGCACGACCACCTTGTTTGAGGTGGATTACTTCGAGGACGAAAAAGTCTATCTCACGCAATCCGGCCAGCTTTATAACGAAGCGACGGCCATGGCGTTCGGCAAGACCTACTGCTTCGGGCCGACGTTCCGCGCCGAGAAATCCAAAACGCGCCGCCATTTGACGGAGTTCTGGATGGTGGAGCCCGAAATGGCTTACGCCACGCTGGAGGACGTCAAACACGTCGCCGAAGAACTGGTGGTGTTCGTCGTCGGCCGCGTGCTCGAGAATCGGCATCACGAATTGACGGAATTGGAACGCGACACAAGCAAACTGGAAACCGTGAAGGCTCCCTTTCCTCGCATGAGTTACGACGACGCCGTAAGCGCATTGCAGGTCAAAGGCAGCGAGATCCAATGGGGTAGCGATTTCGGCGGGACCGACGAAACCTTGATCACCGAGGGGCTGGACCGCCCGCTTATGGTGGATCGTTATCCCACCCAGGTGAAGGCTTTCTATTTCGAACCCGATCCGGTTCGGCCCGAACTCGCCTTGGGTGTGGACGTGATCGCGCCCGAAGGCTACGGCGAGATCATCGGCGGCGGGCAGCGCATCCACGATCTGGACCTGCTGCTGAAGCGGCTGGACGAGCACCACCTGCCGCGCGAGGCATTCAACTGGTATCTCGACTTGCGGAAGTTCGGCACGGTCCCGCACGGCGGCTTCGGCATGGGGATCGAGCGCTTTGTGGCCTGGATGTGCGGCCTGGAACATATCCGCGAGACCATCGCTTTCCCCCGCATGCTGTACCGCACGCGTCCTTAAGCCATGGGCAATTCCAACATTGCCATCCTCGGCGCTCCGCTCGATCTGGGCGCGGGCCGCCGCGGCGTCGACATGGGACCTTCGGCGGTTCGCGTGGCCAATCTCAACGGGCGGCTGGCCGAACTCGGGTTTCAAGTGGAAGACCTCGGCAACGTGCCCGTAGTCCAGCGGGAAAGCCAGCCGGAATGCGATGCGACCGCCAAGTTTCTTCCTCAAATCGCCCAGATCTGCACGCACCTGGCTGAGATGGTGGATCACGCGCTCGAATCCGGCAAGTTTCCGCTCGTTTTGGGCGGCGATCATTCCATCGCCGTGGGAACCGTCGCGGGCGTGTCGAAACACTTTCGCGCCCGCCGGGAGAAGCTGGGTATGATCTGGATCGATGCCCACACCGATATGAACACGCCCGGCAGCAGTCCCAGCGGCAACGTGCATGGAATGCCGCTGGCCTGTTGCATCGGGATCGGGCCGGCAGAGCTGACCCGCATCTTCGGCTATGCGCCCAAAGTAGATCCGGCGAACGTCGCGGTGGTGGGCATCCGCTCGGTGGATGAACAGGAGCGCGACCACGTCCAAGCGTCCGGGGTTCATGTATTCACGATGCGCGATATCGATGAGCGCGGCATGCGGTCGGTTATCGCCGAAGCGATCGACGTCGTCGGCCAGGGGACCGCGGGATTTCACGTGTCGCTCGACATGGACGCCGTCGATCCGCGCGAAGCCCCCGGCGTGGGCACTCCGGTGCGGGGCGGCATCACCTATCGCGAGGCC
>Ga0302326_10028814_pt1 | contig 11165 bp, 6 predicted proteins | sample Palsa_T0_3_FD_202264 | JGI IMG/M metagenome (GOLD analysis project Ga0302326, IMG submission 202264) | Peat permafrost microbial communities from Stordalen Mire near Abisko, Sweden - Palsa_T0_3 | ecosystem: Environmental > Terrestrial > Soil > Palsa > Peat permafrost | place: Sweden: Abisko...
CACCCGGGAAGGCAACAAGGACGCTACCCCCGGCTCCGACTCTAAGGACATGAAACGAGCCGCCGTCCTCGCCGCCATCACCACCACCGCCGCCGCCGCCGCCATCACCCTCACCGCCCTGGCCGCCTCCGCCGCCACCCACACCACCCCCGCCCCGGCACCCGCCGCCATCACCGCCACGGTCACCGCCACCCACGCCACCGCGCGCCACGCCGGGGACGCCGCGCTCACCGCCGCGTTCCGCCGCTACTTCCACCACCAGAACACCACCGGCATGACCGCCTGGACCCGCACCGGCATCGAGCAGAACAACCAGGCCATCCTCTTCCAGGCCCGCGCCGACGCCTTCCCCCACCGCAACGCCAACCTCCCCGCCGACGCCGCCGCCCTGGCCGCCTCCGCCCGCACCGGCCTGGCCCACCCCTCCCCCCTCGACACCACCGGCTGGGACACCCTCATGCACGCCGAGCTCACCATCGCCCGCCAGCTCCCCGTCATCGCCCTCGGCAACGCCGCCACCACCCAGGCCACCACCATCACCCGCGACTACCTCGCCTACACCCAGGCCACCAGCTGACACCCGCCCCCCACCACCCGCCCACACACCCCCACCCGCCCACACACCCCACCAGCACGTGACGGCCCCGCCCGGGGGACGGCCCCGGGCGGGGCCGTCACGCTCGGGGGCGGGGCGGGGCGCGGTCGACGTAGAGGGGTAATTACGTCTAAAGAGCTTTTTAGACGTAATTACTCGTAACGATTTCCGCCGCTACGCAGGTGATATTTTTATTTCGGCAGCTGGAGAAGGCAGCTGTCAGCCGTCGAAATTCAGCCTGGATAACTATCGCGTTCTACTGCACTGTCGAACCCGACCTGATGTCCACGGATTTGTCGCCGCAAAAAAGAGGAGCTCTTAGTGAGTGAGCGGGGGGATCAAACGGGCGGCGGCACGGGGGAAGTGCGCCTGCCCACGGTCGTAGTCGCCGGCCTTGGTTACGTAGGCCTGCCGCTCGCAATGCGCGCAGCGGAGGTCGGTTACCGAGTGGTCGGGTACGACATCAACTCCAGCCGGGTGAAGCTCCTGGAGGCCGGAGAGTCCTACATCGAGGACGTGCCCGCCGGCCAGTTGATCGCTGCACTCGACGGCGGGGCATTCCTGCCCTCGTCAGAGGCGCGAGCCTGCGCTGGCTTCGACGTCGCCGTGATCACTGTCCCGACACCGTTGCGGGACGGACTGCCCGACCTGGCCTATATCGAGGCCGCGACCCGGACGCTCGCCAGGTACCTGCGACCAGGTACAACCGTGATTGTCGAGTCAACTTCGTATCCAGGAACGACGCAGGAGCAGGTCCTGCCCTGGCTGGAGGACGGGTCCGGGATGGTCGCCGGAACTGACTTCCACCTCGGCTACAGCCCCGAGCGAATCGACCCGGGGAACAGCACGTGGACGCTGGTCACGACCCCCAAGATTGTCTCCGGGATCGACGCCGGTTCGCTCGCCGCGATCCAGGAGTTCTACCGCCGCATTGTCGATCAGACTGTGCCGGTTTCCTCGCCACGTGAGGCGGAGCTAGCCAAGATCATCGAGAACACTTTTCGGCATGTGAACATCGCTCTGGTGAATGAGCTCGCGATGTTCGCTCACGACCTCGGCATCGACGTGTGGGAGGCGATTGAAGCGGCCTCCACCAAGCCGTTCGGCTTCATGCCCTTCACGCCCGGACCCGGGGTAGGTGGCCACTGCCTGCCCATCGACCCGTCCTACCTGTCCTGGCGGGTGGAGCGGGCACTCGGCCAGAGTTTCCGTTTCGTCGAACTGGCCAACGACATCAACAACCATATGCCGGACTATGTCGTCCGCCGGCTGATGATGGCACTCAACAAACGCGGACGCCCGGTCAACGGCTCGCGCATCCTGCTGCTAGGGCTCGCCTACAAGAAGAACACCGGCGACGCGCGGCAATCGCCCGCAGTCCGGGTCGCGCAACTGCTCACGAGCATGGGAGCGGACCTGAGGGCGGCCGACCCGCACGTCGTGGAGACCAGTGCGGTGGAGACCGTGACACGCGTCGAGCCGACGGCTGACCAGCTTTCCCGCGCCGACGCCGTGATCCTGCTCACCGACCATGACGCCTTCGACAGCCACGAGATCGTCAAGCACTCGGCCTATGTGCTGGACTGCCGCCGGGTTCTTTCTGGTGCGAACGTTGAGAGCCTCTGATAACTCGTATGCGAGCTGATGCCGACTGGGCCGCGCGGCGCGTTCAGCCGCAGCGTGGGTCAGCTGGGCGGGCGCGGTAAGTCGGGCGCTCTGGACGTGACGGTGGCCGGGTAGCGCAGCGCGAAGGCTGCCACGCTGTCGTGCCGGATGGCCAGCCACAGCTTCGCGCTGAGCGCCTGGTTGATATGAACTGGATTGTCCCCACCATGCGTCGGCGAGCCGTCGATGATGGGCGTGTTCACGAAAGTGCCGTCATTGCCGCCGAGGCCGGACAGGCTCACTGCCAGCGACGCGAGTCCGGAGTTGGTGAGGTTGCTATCCACGCTCAGCGCGCCAGCGAGCGCCTTCACCACCCCGTAGTCCACCGTGGCGCCCCTCAGCATCCCCCGGCCCGCGATCTTGCTGAGAATCGCACGGATAAGGTTCTGCTGGAGCAATTCACGGCCTAGCTCGCTGATGTTGGGCTGGCGAGCATACGCTATTGCTTGATGGCTATTAATATGATTGATGCCTTTATGGAAGGTAAAACCAGCACTCGTTGTCGTATAGGGAACGTCAACATTAACGCCCTTGAGCGCGTCAATAACCCGCAGCGCGCCCGCCAGTGTCAGGATCGAATAGTGGTTTATCGGTACATCGGTGAGCTGCTCCACGGTCTTGACCAGGAGCGAAGGTCCGCCGATGGCCAAGGCTTTCCCGATGTCTTTCCTGCCGTGGCCGGGGATCGACACTAGCAAGGTCGGGGGAACAGAGATGACCGCGCCGGCGCGCCGATTGGCGTTGAGGTGGATGAGCGCGATGAGACCGCTCGACGGCCGTGCCACCTTTGATGCGGCAGTCAGGGAGGCGGTCGATGCCCCCACGGCGTAGGAGGTCAGCAGCACCGTCATGCTGCTGCCGGGCTTGGCCGGCTGCAGCGCTGAGACATGGATCCGGTGGACGCTGCTGAGAATGTGGTTGGCGAAGATGTAAACGCCGCCAGCAACCAAGCAGACGACCACGACCAAGGCGGCCGCAGTCGTGAGCCCGATGCGCTTGAACCGCCGCTTCCGGCGGGGGCGGACCTTCTCGCCACTCTCGGGATGACCGGAGCTTTCAGCATTTGCGGAGCTGTCAGGGCCTGGGCTTTCGGGGCCCGGGCTTTCAGCAGGGCCTGAGATTTCGGCAGGGACCGAGCTTTCGGCAGGGCCCGAGCTTTGGGCAGGGCCGGATCTTGGGGTCGCACTGGAGCTTTCGGGATCACCATGCTGTGTTGGACTATCGGACACTTCTATCCTGCCCCCTTTGTCACCTGCAAAGACCTATATAGCTATTTGCGAATCCACAGATCAGGTCACCAACAGGCAATCTAGCGCAGATTCCGCAGGCCGGATTTCTATATCGCTTACCCAAGGTATCCACTAAATAACCGAGTGTAATGTATAGCTGGAGCGGGATGTCGGTAAGTCGGAAATTTCAGTTGCGCGGAAATCGGCCAGGGAACGGAGATTCGTGGAGGATGTAGCGTTTCATGATGTTACGCGGCTTAAACTGATAATCCGCACCCACATAAGACTTCGCCGGTATTACCGGGCTCTCGAAGCGGTCTGCGACGCAGCCACGTGGCTCTGCGGGCTGGTCGCGGCCGGCTGGATCACCCGCGACCTGGCCGGGTCGGGAGTTACGCTCGTCGTCCTAGTGCGCACAGCACTGGCCGTCTGCGTGCTGTCAGCCGCGACGGGCCTGGTGGCCGGACTGTACCGAGGCCGTTACCAGCGGGGCGGCTTCGATGAGCTCATCAGCATCGGCCGGGCTGGTGCCGTCATGGCTCTCATACTGGCGGTACTAGGCGGCGCGCTGGTGCACGGCCAGCGGGCGCCGCTGCATACCGTCGTGGGGGGAACGGTATTCGCCGTGCTCGCGATAGTTGGTTTGCGTCATGTGGTGAGCGCGTCCCGGCAGTGGTCCCGGCACACCAGGTCGGCAGGAGTGAAGGTCATCGTGTTCGGTGCGGGCGCCGCCGGCGCCCAGCTCGTGCACGGGCTAGCGCATCAGCCAGGTGCCGAGTACCGGCCAGTAGCGTTCCTCGACGACGATCCGGCGAAGCGGCGCCTGCGGATCCACGGCATCTCGGTTCTCGGCGACAGGACGCGCATCGCTGAAGTGGCAGCGCAAACCGGCGCTACTGTCCTTGTCATCGCCATCGCCCGAGCAAGCGGTACCGCCATCCGTGACCTCACCCGCGAGGCAGAGCGATGCGGGCTGATCCCGAAGGTAGTCCCGTCGGCCACCGAGTTGCTCAACGGCAGCGCGTGCATCGAGGGAGTGCGTGACCTGCGGATCACCGACCTGCTCGGCCGCAGACCGGTGAGAACCGACATGGACGCCGTTGCGGCGCATTTCACCGGCAAGCGGATTCTCGTCACCGGCGCCGGCGGATCCATCGGCTCCGAGCTCTGCCGCCAGCTGCACAGGTTCGGGCCAGCGGAGCTGATCATGCTGGACCGGGATGAGTCAGCGCTGCATGCCAACGAGCTGGCGCTGACCGGCCGTGCGCTCCTCGATTCCGACCAGCTCGTACTGGCCGACATCCGGGACCCCCAGACCATCCGGCAGGTCTTCCAGCAGCGCCGGCCTGAGATCGTCTTCCATGCTGCCGCGCTCAAGCACCTGCCGCTGCTGGAGCGCTACCCTGCCGAGGCGCTGAAGAGCAACGTATGGGGCACCCTGGTGGTGCTGGAGGCTGCCGCAGCGAGCGGGGTCGAGTCGTTCGTGAACATCTCGACCGACAAGGCCGCTGACCCGGTGAACGTGCTCGGCTATTCCAAGCGGGTTGCGGAAAGGCTTACTGCCCACACCGCCGGCCAGTCGACAGGCAGATACCTAAGCGTCCGGTTCGGCAATGTCCTGGGCAGCCGGGGATCGTTCCTGACAGCCCTCAGCGCGCAGGCCGCCTCGGGCGGCCCGCTGACCGTTACCCATCCCGGGGTCAGCAGGTACTTCATGACCGCGGGCGAGGCCGTGCAGCTCGTCCTCCAGGCCGCGGTGATCGGGCGCGATGGCGAGGTACTCGTGCTCGACATGGGAGAGCAGATTCGCATCGCCGATATCGCGCGCAGACTGGCCGCCAGCGCGCCCGGCCAGGTTGACATCGTCTTCACCGGGCTAAGGCCCGGCGAGAAGCTGACGGAGAGCCTGCTCGGCGACGGCGAGACGGGCGAGGTACTGCACCATCCCCTAATCCGCCACGTCGCCGTGCCGCCGCTCCCGCCGGCGTTCGTTACCGGCATCGACGCCGGCCTGCCAGCCGACGGGATACGGGCTGCACTTGCCCGGTGCGCCAGCCTGCCCGGCCAGGCGAGACGACTGGACGAACGCATCACGGTCGGAATGCCTATTCCCAGGCAAGCTCCACTAGCCGTGCCAGCAAACGGTCGAGCTCAGCCGCGGTTACTGCATAGTGCTCCGGAGGACCCCCGGTCGGGTCGGCCACGTCGTCATCGGAAGAGTCGCCGAGTAGATCTGACCGTTTCCTACCATGGTGTACCCGGCCGAGCCAGTCGGCCAGGAGCTCGCCGTCCTGACGCGGTCCGATCTGCTCACCGCGTCGGACCAGCTCCTTGAGCGTGAACGCACGGGGCCAGGCGGCTGGCAGGGCGACGACGGCGTGCCTGAGGTGCTCACGAGCCATCGCCAGGACCAGATCTGATCCGGCTAGATCGCCTCCGCTGAGCGGGCGGCCGCGGTGCCCGACTGCATCAAGCCGGTAGGCGGCCAGCGCAGAGAGCACCTCCGCAGGAGGCGGGCCGCCATCGTGAAGCGTGCCGGCCGAGCGGACCGACGCGGATACGCCGACAGCGGCCAATCGGTGCCGGAGCAGCGACTCCGTCATGACAGACCGGCATTGGTTGGCGGTACAGAGCACCAGGATTTCGGTCGAGACGGACGGTCTGTCACGGCTCTGCCCGGTCCTGCTCATCAGAACTCTATCGTCCTTGATTGGAAGAGTAATAACTCAAAGTAGCAGAGTGTACACTCACCGTACATGCCCGACTGCTTGGCTGAAGCGCCGCGGCTTGTCCTGCGGCTATGTCGATGCCATCAGTCAAATCTGGAAGGACGCGGATGACGGCTGAGGCCGGCACGACTCCGGCTCTTCGTTCCTACCTGGCGCTGGCGCGCAGGCGCAAGTGGTGGATTATCGGAGCCGCGATTCTGGGCCTTGCGGTGAGCCTGGCACTGTCCTTGACACAGCCCGATCAGTACTCCTCCACCGCCCAGATCCTCGTGCTTCCCTCCGGCACCACTGCAGGTGGTACGCCGACCGCCGTGACTCCGACCGAGGTGCAGACTGATCTGCAGCTGGTGACCAGCGCGCGGGTGGTGCAATCGGTGAGCCAGCGGCTCGGCAGCAGGCCCTCGATATCCGCGACCGAGGTCGCCCAGACGGACGTGATCGCTATCAGTGCCATCAGCTCGAGCGCGGCACGCGCCGCGCTGATCGCCAATACTTACGCCAACGGTTTCGTGAACTACCAGCAGAACGCCGCCATCAAGGAGCTCGCAGCAGTCGAACTGCAGCTGCGGACGCAGATCGGGGCGCTGGGCGTGCAGATCAAGAAGCTGAGAGGCAATCGCAGCGAGTTGGCACAGCAGAGTGCCTTGCTGAACCAGCAGGCGGTGCTCAGAGAGCAGCTCGCCCAGGTACAGGTGAGCGGAGCGACTTCCGCGGGCGGGGTCGAACTCGTCAACCCGGCGGTCGCACCAGCGTCGCCGAGTTCGCCGAAGCCGTGGCGAGAAGGCCCTCTCGGCCTCGCGGCCGGGCTGGTCATCGGCTTTGCCGCCGCGTTCCTGCGTGACAGCTTCGACGACACGCTGTCCTCCAAGGAGTCGGCCGAGCAGCTGAGCGGCGCACCGGTGCTGGCGATGGTCCCGATGATCACATCGTGGAAGAAGCGCGATCGGCCTCTCCTGGTGTCGGCCTCGCATCCAACCTCGCCGCCAGCCGAGGCCTACCGGTCGCTGCGGACCTCCCTGCAGTTCATCAGGCAGCAGCACGGGCTGCGGACCCTGGTGGTGACCAGCCCGACCGCGGCAGAAGGCAAGACCTCGACAGTCGCGAACCTGGGCCTGGTTTTCGCTCAGGCCGGCGAGCGGGTGCTGCTGGTCTCGTGCGACCTGCGCCGACCCCGGCTCGCGCAGTTCTTCGGTCTGGACGAGGAGGCCGGGCTGACCACGGTGCTGCTGGGCGAGCAGTCACTGACGGAGGTCGTCCAGCAGGTGAGCGGGCATGACAGGCTCTGGCTGCTCGGCTCGGGACGGCTTCCCGCCAACCCCGCCGAGCTGCTGAGCGGGCCCGCCGCTCGAACCGCGTTCGCGGCGATGAGCGCGGAATTCGACCTCGTGCTCATCGACACCCCGCCCGTGCTCCCGGTCACCGACGCCACCCTGCTGGCGAAAGACGCCGACGGGACACTGCTCGTCGTGGCGGCTGGCCAGACCAGGCGGACCGATCTGCGGCGTGCCGCCGAGAAACTCGCCCAGGTCAACGCCGCCGTAATGGGCACGCTGCTGAACGAGGTAACCAGGAAAGCCGGCTACGGCTACGGCTACGGCGAGGGCTACGGCTTCGAGACGATGGATCCGGACATGCTGCCCGTGACGGTGCCGGTAGCCAACGGCAGTGCGCCCGTATCGGTCAACGGCAGCATGCAACCGCATCCCAACGGCAGTACCCCGAGCGGCGCATCTGGTGCCATCAGGCACGGGCATGCTCGGCGGCGGACTGACGTGCACCCGCCACGGCAGGATGACTCCGGCTAACCTTGCGTCGGCTGTGTTTTCGAATCTCATAGTAATCAATTGACTACTCTTAGTAAAAACGGGCAAGTATCCGGGATGTGACCGAAGAGTTCACAATCCTGGTCGCCGCCGTATCCTGCGGTAGCGTCGTCGTCCTGGCGGAGCCGGTGACTATCTCGCTACTTCGCCGCGCCGCGGCAATGGACGTACCCAGCCTGCGCTCCTCCCATACCGTCCCGACGCTCCGCGGCGGCGGGGCCCCGATCGCCGTCGGGCTGGTCCTGGCCGCGCTGCTCATCCGCGGCCCGGTAGCCATCGCTTTCATGATCGCCGTCGCCGCGTTCAGCGTGATCGGACTCATCGACGATCTGACCGGGCTGTCGGTCAGATACCGGCTAGCGCTGCAGGGCCTCGCGAGCCTCGCGGCCGCCATCGCGCTGCTGAGCCATCTCAGCCTCCCGTCAGCCGAGCGGGCGGCTGGTGTGGCCGTCATCGCGCTGTGGGTGACCTCCTTCGTGAACGCGTTCAACTTCATGGACGGCGTTAACGGCATTTCCGCCGCGCACGCGATGATCGGCGGCGCCGCGTTCGCATTTCTCGGGGCGTGGCGACATGATGTGTTCCTTGCCGCCGGCGGCGCTGCGGTCGCAGCCGGCGCGCTGGCTTTCCTCCCCTGGAACGCGTTCCGGGCACGGGTCTTCCTCGGAGACGTCGGCAGCTACGGCCTTGGGGCCGCGCTGGCGGTGCTCGCCGCCTGCGCCGTGATCCGCGGCATCCCGGTAGAGGCCGTCCTCGGTCCGCTGGCCCTTTATCTCGCGGACACCGCGTGGACGCTGCAGCGGCGCATCCGGTCGGGTGCGGGTTGGTCGCAGGCCCATCGCACCCACATCTACCAGCAGTGGTGCGACGCTGGCTGGTCGCACCAGCGGGTCACGGTCGTGACCTCTGCGGGAACGCTCCTGCTCTGTCTGCTCGGGGCTGCGAGTCTCACCGGCCAGCCTGCGATCCGGTCCGGAGCCGATGTCGTCGCGATCGGTGTTCTTGTCGTCTATCTGCGGTCTCCGGTTCTGCTCCGCCGGACCACCGCCCGGCTGGAGCGCGTGTTAGGTGCGCATCCTGCTGGTGACCCACTACTTCCCACCCGAGACCGGGGCTCCGCAGGAGCGCCTGTCCGCACTGGCCGCAACCTGGGCGGCCGACGGGGACAACGTGACCGTGCTGACCGGTATGCCGAACCATCCGACGGGCGTGGTGCCGCCCGAGTACCGGGGCGCGATCCGGCGGCGGGAGCGACGCGACGGCTACCGGGTAGTACGCACCTGGGTGTACGCAACGCCGAACGAGGGCATCGCGCGCAAGACCCTCGGGCACCTGAGCTTCATGATCAGCAGCTTGCTGCTCGGCTCGCGCCCTTGCGGTCCCGCTGACGTGGTCGTCGTGTCCTCGCCGACTTTCTTCTCGATCGGTGCCGCGTGGCTGCTGGCCCGGCGCAAGCGCGCCCGGCTCGTCGTCGAGGTCCGTGACCTGTGGCCCGCGATCTTCGTCGAGCTGGGCGTACTGACCAATCGCGCTGTGATCAGCCTGCTCGAACGACTCGAGCTCGCCGCGTATGCCGCCGCTGACGCGATCATCGTGGTGAGCGACGGGTTCCGCGCCAACCTGATCGGCCGGGGAGTACCGCCAGGCAAGGTGCACACCATCCGCAACGGCGTCGCTCTCGGCCAGTTCGATCCGGGCAGTGCCGCCAGCCCCGTTGTCCGCGCCCGCCTCGGCGCGCGGCCCGGCGACTGCCTAGTCCTCTATCTCGGCACGCACGGCATCTCCCAGGCACTGCCGGGCGTGGCCGACGCCGCGGCGCGTCTGAACGGCCAGGCGATCCACTTCGCGTTCGTCGGCGAAGGCGCCGACAAGCCCCGGCTGCGATCCCGCGTGGGCGAGCTTGGCCTGGCCAATGTGAGCCTGCATCCGGGCGTTCCGCACTGTGACGTGCCGACATTGCTGGCTGCGGCTGACATCTGCCTGGCACCGCTGCGTTTTGTGCCATTGTTTGTCACCTTCATCCCGTCCAAGATCTTCGAATACCTAGGCGCCGGGAAGGCAGTGGTCGGCGCGGTGGCCGGCGAGGCGGCCCAGATCCTCCGGGAGGCCGGCGCCGATGTCGTCCCGCCTGAGGACAGCGACGCGCTGGCCGACGCGATCCGAGCGCTTGCCGCCGACCCCGAGCGGCGCCAGGCGATGGGACGGCAGGGGCGAGCCTACGTCGAGGTGTCCTTCGACCGCGTCGCGCTCGCGCGAGAGTACCGCAAGATCCTCCAGACAGCCGGGGGCCGCCGATGAGGCTCCTGGTGACCGGCGGCAGCGGCTTCCTCGGCGGTTACGTGCTCGGGGAGGCGGTACGGCGTGGGCACGAGACGGTCGGCCTGGCCCGCAGTGCCGCAGCGGCAAGAGCCGTGACCGACCACGGCGCTCAGCCGATCACCGGGGATCTCGATGCGGCGGGCCAGCTGGGCCAGATCTTCGCCGCGGCCCGCTGTGAAGTGCTAGTGAATCTCGCGTCCCTTGGCTTCGGGCACGGACCGGCGATCGTCGCCGCAGCGCAGCAGGCGGGCCTGCGCCGCGCGATCTTCGTTTCCACCACGGCGGTCACGACCACGCTCGCGGCACCGACCAAGCGAGTCCGTCTCGCCGCTGAACAGCAGATCCGCGATTCCGGGCTGGACTGGACGATCCTGCGGCCGACCATGATCTACGGCGCGCCTGGCGACCGGAACCTGTCCAGGTTGCTCGCGCTACTTGCCCGGGTCCCGGTGCTTCCAGTCCCCGGCGGCGGCCACCTGCAGCAGCCGGTGCACGTAGCCGATGTAGCCGACGCCGTCATCGCCGCTGCGGAGCGGCCGGAGACGGCTGGTTCCTGCTACGACATCGCTGGCCCCGAGCCACTCGCCTTCGCCAAGCTGGTGCGCATTTCAGCCCGCGCTGTCGCCAGCCGGACCAGATTCGTCCCGGTGCCGCTGACCCCGCTGGTGACCGTGGCGCGCGGATACGAGCGGCTGAGCCACCGCCCCAGGATCAGAGCAGAGCAGTTGCTAAGGCTGGCCGAGGACAAGGCGTTCGCCATCGGTGACGCGGCGCGCGACCTGGGCTATGCGCCACGCCCGATCGC
>Ga0302326_10028815_pt1 | contig 11165 bp, 6 predicted proteins | sample Palsa_T0_3_FD_202264 | JGI IMG/M metagenome (GOLD analysis project Ga0302326, IMG submission 202264) | Peat permafrost microbial communities from Stordalen Mire near Abisko, Sweden - Palsa_T0_3 | ecosystem: Environmental > Terrestrial > Soil > Palsa > Peat permafrost | place: Sweden: Abisko...
GAATCGCTGGCTACAGTGCAGAAGTTTGACGTTCCGCTCGAACAAGCCAGCACGTCTTCTCTCGAAGCGCTGAAAGCGTACAGCCTCGGCATGAAGGCCGCTCGCGAGAACAGTGAGACCGCAGCCCTGGCTTATCAGCAACGTGCCATCCAGCTCGATCCGAACTTCGCCATGTCGTATCGGGCAGTGGGCGCGGATTACTTTGATCTCCAGGAGGTAGGGCGGGCGAGCGAGTACATCACGAAGGCATTCGAGTTACGAGAGCATGCCAGCGAACGGGAAAAGTTAGACATCGCCGCCGCCTACTATCAGAACGTAACCGGAGAACTGGATAAAGCGGTGGAGACGTTTCAGGAGGAGATTGAGAGCTACCCACGGACAGCCGATGCGTATGGCAATTTGGCCATCGTGTACAACCTACAGGGGCAGTATGAAAGAGCTGGGGATCTCATGAGGCAAGCCTTGCGCCTTGCACCTGACTCAGTGATTTGGTACGTGGATCTTGCCTACCTCACGCTTGCCTTGCAGCGTTTCGACGAGGCGCGTCAGGTCATTCACGAGGCACAGGCGCGAAACCTGGATGATTTCGCACTCCGCAATGCACTCTATGCTCTTGCTTTTCTCGGGGCGGACTCCGCCGCGACGGCAGAACAGCAACAATGGTTTGCGGGTAAGCCCGAGTATGAGAACTATGGACTTTCGCTCGCTTCCGACACCGAGGCTTATGCTGGTCATCTGGGTAAGGCGCGGGAACTGACGCAGCGGGCACTGGACTCCGCCATCCGAGCGGACAGCAAGGAAAACGGGGCAATATGGCAAGCGAATGCCGCTCTCGAACAAGCGGCTTACGGCAACCCCACAGAAGCCCGGCAGTCAGCGGCAGAGGCTTTGAAGCTTGATCCCGCGAGTCTGGGGGCGGAGGCCGAAGCCGCGCTAGCGTTTGCCATGGCGGGCGACACGGCGCGAGCCGAATCCTTGGCCCAAGACTTGGGGAAACGTTTTCCCCTGGACACGCAGATGCAGTCGCTCTGGCTGCCCGCGATTCAGGCGCAATTGGCGCTGGATAAGAAGAACCCTGCTGCTGCCCTCACTGCCCTGCCAGCTGCTGCCCCGATCGAGTTGGCGGCAATTCAGTTCCTCAACAATGTTTCCTGCCTCTATCCTGTGTACATACACGGAGAGGCATCCTTGGCAGCCGGACAGGGCGACGCTGCCGCCGCCGAGTTTCAGAAGATCATCGACCACAGCGGCATCGTCTGGAACTGCTGGACCGGAGCCTTGGCGCATCTTGGAGTGGCTCGTGCCAATGCCTTGCAGTCGAAAACCTCGCAGGGAGCGGATGCCGACCTAGCCCGCTCTCGGGCACTCGCTGCCTACAAGGATTTCCTCACCCTCTGGAAAGATGCCGACTCCGACATCCCCATCCGAAAAGAAGCCAAAGCCGAGTACGCGAAGCTGCAGGGAGCGGAACAGAGGAACTAAGCTGCCCGGGGCTGAGGTTTTTTTGATAAGGAGAACAACTTGATAATTGAATCTGGTTTCGAGCGTTTGAGGCGGCATATGCAGCGTAGCTCAAGTACGTTATTTGCCGCCGCTATACTTTTTAGTTCTCCTCCATGGAGCTGTTACGCACAAAGCCAAGTCCCCAGTCTCACCCCAAGCCAGGTTGACCGGGTGGTCGATCATCTGGCCGCTGCGCTAGACAATTACGTGTTTCCTGATATTGCGGCAAAGGTGAAGGCAGAGATACAGTCACACCGAGGCGAGTATCGTGGCATCAGTAACCCGACGGTATTAGCCGCTCGCTTGACTGCGGACATGCGAGCCGTGGGCCACGATCAGCATTTGGCTGTCACGTTCGATGAGCAACTGGCTATCAAAAAAGATCCGACTCCGGAAGAGGAGCAGCATGCCCATGCCTTCGACCTCGCGAGCGGCTTTGGTGTCCGGAGTGCTCGGCGTCTCCCCGGTAATATCGGCTACGTCGACCTTTCGTATTTTTCTCCGGACCGGGATGCCGGGGCTGTCCTTGCGGCCGTCATGCAACTGGTGAATGGAACGGATGCCCTCATCCTCGATCTGAGCCGCAATGGTGGTGGGAGTGGAGAGACCGAGACCACTCTTTTGAGCTATTTCTTCAAGGACACCACGCAGCTCTCGTCGGTGGTAGAAACCGTTGATGGGAAGATTCACGAACGCCAGCATTGGACGTCGGCCTACGTTCAGGGTCCACGCTATACCGGCAAACCAGTCTTCATCCTGACCAGCCGCCACACCCACTCCGCCGCTGAAGTCCTTGCCTACGATCTCCAGAACTGCCACCTCGCTATGATCCTTGGTGAACCGACGAGCGGGGACGCAACCTCCGCCACCGGGACGATGGATCTCGGCGAGCACTTGTCCGCTTTCATAGCAAACGGACAGGTAAGGAGCCCAATTACCAATCGAAACTACATTGGAACTGGAGTGCAGCCGGACGTTCCCACAGCACAAGCTGCCGCGCTGCTCACTGCCTACAACCTTGCCCTGAAAGGAGCGACGTCGAGTGTCGGGTCAGACGAACTGACGAAGGAAAGAGTCTCTGCGATGAAAGATCCACAAGATGCCTTGCTTCAGGAGGTAAACGGATTTCCTCAATGAAAGGAGTGCGCTCCTCGAACGAACAATCCGCATGGAAATTCTATGAGTAGCGGCCGGCAGTCTGTCAGGATCCTGACGCGCCGTGTTCCGGCAACTCTGCGCGCATGCAATTGCTCAAACGGCAACGCCAGATCCACCTGTGACTGCGCGAACCCATGAGCCAGGAAAGATGTGCCACCTTGACTCCGCTTTCGCTTGAAACCCAATGGTCACTTAAAGAGAAAGCGCGGAGTCCATAGAGAGGGACTCCGCGCTTCTGAGGTTCCTACTGCGATCCTTCTTAGCGTGACCCTCCATTAGAAGTCGTGCCTAACGCGGCCCACGCACTTAACTGACTCACACTGAACCGCCACAACTTCCGGACCTTCACACATGGAAGTTTGCCGGCTCTGGCCGGTCTCTCCATCGTTATGGGTGCGCTCCTAAGAGCTTTCGAGCTTCTCTGGAATTCAGTAACGGTTCAAAGACTTGCTCGCACGGATTCGTTTTCATCCGACATTGACGTTTCAGTTCGATTCGATGAACTCAATCGAGGGGGACGTGCCACTCGCGGTGCTGCACTTGCCTAGATCCAAGTTATTGGTCTCTCCGGTGGAGCCAGCATTCGCGACACAGGTTGGGGCTGAGGTGGAACCATCCGTCAGCGCTACTTTCACGGTGATCGAGACAGGCTCATTGAAATCCGCTCGCGACCCGCCGGCGTCACCGACGACGTTGAATTCTGACTGGTGCCAAACCTTCGAGATATCAAGCACACTGTCGGAGCCGCTAACGGAGTAGGCAGTAGTTCCATCGGTGAAGACCACCGTATCCTTGGAACCCGCTTCCGCGGCGGCCGAGAGCGACAGCTTGGCCAGGGATGTAGGCTTCACATCGGGTGCCGCTACGTAATTGCTGTTCCCGTAGCAATCGCCCTCGCCGTCAGTGCCGAAACCGCTCGGGCAAGCCGAGTCGCCCCAGCCGATCAACCAATACTGCATGAAAACAGCCGCTTCCCCCTCGGTTACGTAGTCCGTCGCGTAAATGAATTGTTGCCAGACGACACAATCCGTGTGACCATCACACGCGGCTGTGGTGTCCGTCAAGTTCGTATTGAGCTGAAGTGTGTATTCATTCGGCCCGAGGATGCCTCCGTCTCCGAACGCGGCCACTCCGACACTTTTCTCGGATTTCACGCCCGTGACCGTCGGGAAGGTTCCAAGTGTCCCGCTGATCAGCTTAGGCGCCTGAGCTACATAGTCGTGACCGTTGCCCGTCACCTGCCCCTCGCCAGGCTTGTGGAAGACTGGATGGACGCGTGGATGCAATTCCTTGCACTCCACCTGCTCCCAGACGATGCTGGGATAAGATGCCTGAAAGCACCCCTCCCACAAGTCGGTATTGTGAGCCATAACCGAGCGCCAGTTGTCGCGCGCTGCTGCCTCCGCGTCGACCGCTACCTGCGTGGTCTGTCCGGCGGAAACGGGTTGAAGGCAGCAGGTGGCGATAAGGGCCGCGGCCGCGATCTGCAATGCATAATGCGAGTAGCGGTTTTTCCTGGGCGTCATAGACTTCTCCTTTTACTAAAGTAATTGCATCTTGTGCGACATTTGATTTGACCTCAAGAGCTTTCTACCCTTGCATCGCCTGCCCCACAAGGTGTGAACTGGTCTCTTTTGACCCCGAAACAACGGCTGCCATTTTCCCCTCGATCGCAAATCGTGTCAATGCGAAAACAATTTTCACTGAGTTCGCCGTCACAGCCTCAGATTCCGAAGCCGCAAAGGCGAGGCGCCATTTGTGACCCACTTTTGCTCCCTGACTCCTCGTCGTTGTGGATAGGTTTCGCTGCCGACCTGAAGAAGACCCATACCTGGTCACTTCGTGGGCCCGAGCCCTCCTGTAATTGTTTGCCAGCATCGCGCTGTGCTCGTTTCGATTTCGCATTTGATAACGCTTCCAACGGCCAATCCAAGCCTACAAATCTTCACTGAATCCAACAACGAGTCTTTACACATAACACTCTTGCGTTTGCGTCTTATCAGTAAGAACGAAAGTTCAAGTCCGAACCACAGAAGCTCAATTGCTTTTGTGGTCCGAACAAAACAAGGAGAAGTTATGACAAAGCATCTGCCGTATGTTTTCGCGAGTTTCTTCCTGGTGGCCGGCAGCGTTCACGCTCAATCGATTGCCTTGAGGACGGATATTCCGTTCGACTTTGTCGTAGATAACACCATAATGCCCGCAAGCACATACACAATTCAGCCATTCCGTTCGGATGATTCGATCGTTGAACTGTTGAGCCCAGAGCTTAAGCACGGTGTCTTGCTCGCACCGTGCACCTGCGCCTCAGATCCTGGACAACATGAAAGCAAACTCGTGTTTCAAGTCTCCGATGGCAAATATTTCCTATGGCAGATCTGGACGGCGGGTTACGACGTAGGACGACAGGTACCTATAATGCATCCCCGAACTCAGGAGGCCAAAGTCGCCCCGCGATCCACAGTCGTGGTCGCGGCCGCCCTCGGGAAAGCGTGATTGGTTTTTCTTGCAGAAAGCCGGAGAATGAGATGACTGATTGCAAGGCCTGTCGAAAACCAAAACGAAGTTCACACGAAATGGCTGACTGAATAAACCCGCATTGAATTCCGCACCAAGCATTGGAGGTGTCACGGCCGCACGGCCTAAGCCCGGTGCGCCTGCTTTTTTCGGAGTAGCAACTACAACTTTGCGGAGTTGACCAGTTGACCTGGGAAGGCACGGGCAAAAACGAATCCAAGTGAAGGTTGGGTTAAAACATGAGTCTCAATCTGTGCTTAATTGCCAAGGTGATTAGGGTTCCGGCCTGCCATACAGCCGCGAGACAAATGTCTAGCAGGCTAGGTTGCGCTAAGCATGTGCATAGAGCATAAGCGCAGTTCAACGCGGGGATGAGCCATGAATCTCTTAATTTCTCTTAATATTACGACTCCTTTCTGCATTTTCACTTTCCTTGAACCGAATAATTGCCAATCGAACACTTCACAGTTGTTCGTGCGCCGATTGCGTTGCGTCGGTGTGCACAGGTGATTAGAGGCTGGCATGAATGCGAGCGGCGTAAAGAGTTGGCAAAGCTCTTGCAAAGATCCGTTGGAACTTTTGCTTTCGAATCAACGTAGTTCCTAGTAACAGTGTCGAGCCTGTTTTGGGAATGAAGTGTGTACTTGGCTCGTCGAACCGTTCGTTTTTACTGATGGAAAGGGATTCACGCCGTTATGACGGGTCAACGCGGATCAGGAAAGATCCTCGAGCTTAAAGGAGAATGGGACCTGCAGGTCGATGCGATGAACGGTAGCAGAATTAGAGAAAGGTCCGGTTGAGGGAAGCCACTTGGCGTATCAAAGAATCGTGAGCCCAGAATGTTCCCGACAAAGGTGCTCAAAATGAAGGGCGAGACACACCGGGATTCCGAAAGCGCGTTAGAGCCTCACTGAAGAGAATCATCGGTCGAAGCCGTTGGGGCATCGCCGCAGCAAAGCGGTAGCCTGTCGGATCGGCCCCACATTTCCTATGACAGTAGGAACTACCCGTTTGCACTCGATTGTGACAAGATGCCGGACGGAAACCGCATCGAGGTGGTCGGTGATGCCGAGGACGGAACTTACGGGTCGCTGACCGAAGAGCCACACGCGGCGGTCTTTCTCCCCATTCTGCAGTGGCCCAACGGTAACGGTGTGCAAGCCAGGCATTTTCCGCCGGAAGGGCACTACAATGCCCTTTGGTGACAACCCGCGCCACTTGAACTTTGGTGCAACTTCATGCATCGGAGTAGAATCTGATTAATCGAGAGTGCGCCGTCCTTGTACGCAGGCTCCTCGTGCATGGATTCCCCGCTCGAAGCTACACCACGTTCGAAGGGGTACAGGTCATGAGCAGATTCGTTTTTCGTAGATTCCTCCTTCCGTTTGCTGCTTCCCTCGGTCTTCTTCTAACACCATGTTCAGCATTCGCCCAGCACGGCGGTGGTGGTGGCGGTCACGGTGGCGGCGGTGGCGGTTTCCATGGCGGGGGCGGGGGTGGCGGTGGCTACCACGGTGGCGGCGGATATTATGGCGGAGGCGGTGCCTACCATGGTGGTGGGCGGTCTTATGGCGGAGGAAGTTACGACCGAGGCGGCGGCTTTCGTGGTGGATCAGCGGCCGGTCGTGAGGGAGCAGGCCGCGGTTCCTACGGCGGGTCCGAAGCTGGCCGCAATTCCGGTTGGTTCGCAGATCGTTCGTCGAATGTTCGTTCCGCAATCGCCGATGGCCAGTGGCATTCGTTTGGCAACGCGGGCAGTTCCGCGCGTTCCAGTGCCGGCAATTCAGCGCGTTCCACCGAAGCACGCAATTCCGGTGGCGCAGCGAACTCAGGCCTCTCCGCTCGTAACAGCGGAAGTTCCGATAGAGCTACGCCAGGCTTCGGTCGAGGTGGCTATGGTTGGGGAGGCGGTTGCTGTTGGGGAGGCGGTTGCTGTTGGGGAGGCGGTTGGGGTTGGGGCTTCGGCTTCGGATGGCCATACTGGGCACTTGGCTGGGGGTTCGGCTGGGATCCTTGGTTGTACAACCCCTACTGGTATCCTCCAATGGCTTACGCCTACCCGGATTACAGCTACGATGTATCCAACGATCCGCCGTAGGGTCCGGGTTGGTCGCCAGATTCGTCATATAGCGATGACAAGCCGGCAGGCGACCTGAGCCCGTCAAACTCGAACCAAGGCTCGAACTACAAATAGGACCACAGCTTCGATCTCACCCCTGGCTCGGACCAAGGCAACATCGACTCAGTCCAGAACGGCCAGAGGCAGCAGCTCGAAGCTGCACCGAACAGTCCGGCTCCGGCGGCCCCGCCGCAACCCTGAATTTATGCGGCTCTTCCGAAGGTCCACGATTAGTCCCGAGAGCGTGTTTCACAAATAGGGTTCTTGAAGGGGCGCGGCTGCAGCCGCGCCGTTTCGAGCCGTTTAAAGCACATGTTGACAAGACCGCTGTGCGGTTCGTAGCTGCTGGGGCTGAATTTCTTCCGATCTACGAGTTGGATTCTCCGACCGATCCGATGGTTCGACTTCTGGCCCGGAATAATTTCCGGTTTACTCGTCATCTCGCAACCGATCAATCGATTGTGATGACTGCTAGCCAGAACTCATTCTAAGGTTCCCTAGGTAGAGTCTCTCTATCACGATTTCGGAAATCAATCTTCCGGCTCCGAGGGCGCCCGCTTCACTCCCCAAGGTAGAGATCTTGAGTTGCACTTCATTGGCTGATTTTTCCAGTGCGCGCTGTTTTATGGTGCGCTTCAGAGGTTCCAGGAATAGTTCCGGTGCGGAACGAAACAGAGCCCCTCCAAAAATGAGAACGTGCGGATTCAGTAGGTTCACAACGTCAGCCAGAGCTATGGCAATGTGCGACACTGCCTCGTTCAGAACGCGAAAAGACAGGCCGTCATTTTCCATCGCGGCTTGTCCGATCATCTCAATACTGATCTGGCTCAGATCTCCTTGCGCTAACTCTCGAACCTTCGAATCCACGCCTTTTTCGATGGCGCTTTTCACTGATTGGATAATGGCTCCACAAGAAGCCAGCGTCTCCAAGCACCCATAATTGCCGCAGCAACACAGCGGGCCGTGTTCAGCTACTGTCATGTGACCGAATTCGCCAGCGCTGCCGCCGGGTCCGCGGTAGAGTTTTCCGTCCAGAAAAATCGCGGCGCCAATCCCCATTCCTGCGTCGACGTATATGAAATCGTTCAGACCTGCTCCGAGTCCCAAATGCTTTTCTGCTGTGGCGATCGCTCGCACGCTGTCCTCAAGTAGGCAGGGCACGCCAAATTCGCGCTCCAGGATATCTCTGAGCGGAACATTTTTCCATTCGGTCATCTGACCAGGGCGCGGAAAAGACAGTACCAAGCCCTTACTTACATCGATCACGCCGGAATGCCCAATTCCAATCCCCTTAAACGCTTTTTTTTCCGTTCCGGAATCATCGATTGCTTTGTGAATCTTCCTCAAGGTTCTCGAAAGAACCAGATCGCGTCCGTCCTGCATTCCGGTTTCGGACTCATGCTTGTAGACCAGAGCGCCTCGGATATTTGTGACTACGATCCGCGTGTAGAACGATCCCAGGTCTACTCCGACAAGGAATCCGGCGTCCTCGCTAAGGCTCAAAGAGACAGGTTTTCGTCCCAGAGCACTCGCGTTGTGACCGGATTCCACAACCAGCCCTCTATCCATCAGATTTTGGACGATAGCGGTGATGGAAGCTGCACTGAGGCAGGTCTGCTTGGACAGCTCAATTCGCGAAATGTTGCGCTTCGCGTGAATGAGTTGCAGAACCGTCCACTCGCTCTTGAAAGACTTGGATTCGGAATTTCGAGCCTGCTTGCTTTTTAGACTCCTCGTGTTCACCGTCTTTGCCCTTTCATGGCGGTTGGTTCACCGCGGCTTTACGATCCGAAGCCCTTTGGACGGTTCCCGTTGTAAATCTACGCGAGCTGTCCGCCAAAAGAACCCGAACTTGCTTGTAGCCCCAATGCTGCCATAAAAGCCGGCCACCTCTCGATTATTTCTTGACATAATTGAACAAATAGGCGTAAACATTGAGCGTTCTCCCCCATATTACTTCATTTACTGAAGTAATGGACACCGTTTTACCAGCCCGAAACCGAAAGCTCACGGAGAGCTAATGCCACATCAGCGAGTTGCCTTGGCGATCGAAACACGGTTCAACCATCGATTACGAAGCAGTCATCGGCGTCGAATTGCCTGGTCGATGCTGCTGACCGGGTGGTTCTGCTTGTCCATCATCCAAAGTGCGAGCGCTGGCGTAACCGGGAGCATTTCGGGAATCGTGACAGATAGGAGCGACGCTGTGATTGCTGGAGCAGAGGTGAGTGCACGCAACCTCGAAACCGGGATTCAGCGGGTGGTCGTCACTGATCAGAAAGGCTTTTATTCCTTTCTGGCTTTGCCGGTTGGCACCTACGCCATCAGTGTGCGCAAGACAGGCTTCAAGGAGTTTCGGCAGACCGCCGTTGCCATTGACGCGAATAGTGCGGTAAGGGTGGATGCGCGTCTTCAGGTGGGCGGCGTGCGCGAGGAGATGACCGTCTCAAGTAGCTCGGTTCGGGTTGAAACCACGAATACGCAAATGGGTGAGGTGATCGGGAGCACCAAGATGGAGTCTCTTCCCCTCAATGGTCGCAGCTACACCGACTTGTTGGCCCTGCAACCTGGAGTGGCGCCAGAAACCTCGGGAGAGTACACGCCCCTTTCGCCTTCTGGCAATTTGAACGCCGGCGGCCTCTCCGTGAGTGGTCAGCGCGAAACTGCGAATGGCTTTATGGTGAATGGCGGCAACGTTAACGAAGGCGTCAATCAGACCACGGCGATTGTTCCCAACCTCGATTCGATCGAGGAGTTTCGCATCATCACCAATAACTTCGATGCCGAATACGGCAATTACAGCGGTGGACAGGTAAATGCGATTACCAAGTCAGGCACAAATGACTTTCACGGAGAACTCTTCGAGTTCTTGCGCAACGACGATCTCGACGCCCGCAATTTCTTCAGCAGTATCCGCGAGGCGTTCAAGCAGAACCAGTTTGGCGCCACCTTCGGTGGCCCGATTGTGCGCAAGAAGGTCTTCTTCTTCGTCGATTATCAGGGCACGCGTCAGGTCCAGGGGCAAGTTGCCAATGTGCCGATTTACTCTGCTCCTGATCTCACCGGGAATCTAGCAGATGTATCCAGCACACTGACTGGTACTGTCGGCGGGCCATACTGGGCGAGTGTTCTGTCTTCAGAGTTGCGATATCCAGTTTCGAACGGCGAAAGCTATTATTCGCCCGGTTGCGTCACTTCAAGCGCTTGCGTCTTCCCGAATGCAATCATTCCAGCGTCGGCGATATCTGCTCCCGCCAAGGCGCTCCTTAAGTACATCCCACAGCCGAACATCACCGAGGACGGCCAGCCGTTTTTTGAGACCGGCGCATATAACAACGTGCTGCGTGACGACAAGGGTGGAATCCGGGTCGATGGTAACAGCCGCGCCGGCATGCTCTCGGCGTACTACTTCCTGGATGACTATAGCCAGCAGTGCCCTTACTGTTTCGTGTCTTTGCCGGGGTTCAATGTTCTGAACATCGGCAGAGCGCAGATGGTCAACCTCAGCGACATCAGCACCCAAAGCCCGACTGCGGTAAACGAGCTTCGTCTACATTACATGCGTTTCGCAAGCTTCTCGGGCGAACCGGAGGGAGGCGTGGGCCCATCGCTCGCTTCTCTGGGGTTTGTGACCGGCGCGAATACGCTGGGCATTGTCCCGATTGCGCCACAGTTTGAGGGCGTGCCAAATATTTCTCTGAACAATTTCAGTTTCGGTGTCAATGCTTATCCCTTAGCCCAGTACAATAATACGTATCAGCTGCTCGACAATTATTCGAAAGTGCTTGGCACCCATTCCATTAAGTTCGGCGGCAACGTTCATTACGACCAGATTACGCAGGTCGCCTACGGTGCCAATAACGGCAGC
>Ga0302326_10028816_pt1 | contig 11165 bp, 8 predicted proteins | sample Palsa_T0_3_FD_202264 | JGI IMG/M metagenome (GOLD analysis project Ga0302326, IMG submission 202264) | Peat permafrost microbial communities from Stordalen Mire near Abisko, Sweden - Palsa_T0_3 | ecosystem: Environmental > Terrestrial > Soil > Palsa > Peat permafrost | place: Sweden: Abisko...
CGGAGCCAGCCCCTCAGGGATCCGGGAGAGACCCGAGCGCCAAGCCCGGTAGGTGGAGCGGAAGCGGTTGGTGACAGACGGCGGTCCAAAAGCGAGGTAGATGACGCTGTAATACACGAGACGGAGTGCCCATCGCGCCAACAATCGCCCCCGGGCCCGTTCCCTGGCCATGACCAGCGAGTTCCGAAGGTAGTAGTAGAAGCGGTCGGGACTATTGCCGAACGGCTTGATGCATAGTGGGCCAAGTCGAACCGTCCTGTGCCAGGACAGGTGGTGGTCGCCCGCCGCGCCCAGGGCCAGGAGAAGCGGATACCCGCCGTCCTGGAGCCGGCAGCAGTACTCGTAGTCCTCCCACCCAACGAAGAACTCACGACGAAATGTCCCTATCGAGTCGTGGATCTGGCGCGAGATGGCGAGTCCCTGGGGGAACGCCAGCGGAACCCGACCCACGTCGGCCCCGACGTGCGAGGCGTAGCTACGGATCTCCGAGAGTGACCCGAATCGAGTCGGTGTGACCCTCCAGCCCAGGCTTTGGGCCATTTCATGGCTGTTCGGAGCCAGGCACAGTTCATTCGACTGTTGGTCTGGTCCGGTTGCCAACAGGGCGGGGGCAACGTCGCCCGTTGCCGGATCGACGGTGAAGGAACTGACCGCGGCCGCCGGATACCGGGCCGCCGTGTCCCACAGGCTTCCCAGGAGGTCGGGTTGAGGCATGAAGTCCTGGTCGCTCAGAACTACATAGTCGGCCCCGTGGCCGAAGGCGTAGTCCATCCCGTGTGCGAAACCACCGGCCGAGCCGGAGTTGCGTCCGTTCTCGGCGTGTCCAAGCGTCCATTGGACACCGGGAGCGCCCAACGCAGCCGGATCCGGGACGTCGGAGTTATCGACGACGAGGATCTGTTGCGGCGGAGGTGACTGCGCCAGGTACGCATTCGCCGACGCCTTGACCAGGTCATACCTGTTGTAGGCGACTATCACGACCCACCAACCAGTGAGATGGTGCGGTCTTGCAGGGAGTCTCGGTGACGACTCCTCAGACCCATGGGCGATCGCAGCGCCGGTCCAGTCGGTCATCGGTGTGTCGCCTCGAGGAAGAAGCTCTCGGGCCGGTGTTCGACCGAAGCCAGATCGGGGAGCGCCCCATTGAGAAAGTCGCGTTCGGTCACGGTGGCGAATCCCGCGTCCATGAGCATCCGGACGACCAGTTGCCTGGTCGGCTGCCACCGGTGGGTCGAGGCCCCGAGGCGGCTGGTGAGCATGCGGGGACCCGACGGCCGTACCAGAGGGTAGGCGTTGAGGCCCGCGTTGAATGTCATGGCCGCCTCAGCTGCGTCCCCACTGTCTAGCCTGAGATCGCTCAGGAAGTCCGAGGCGAGCTTCTCGGAATCGGGCAGCGCAAGACGGACGATCCCCGTCGTCGACAGGAGTCGCCGAAACTCGCGCAGGGCCTTCTGGGCGTCTTCGAAATACAAATGCTCGAGCATGTGGGACGAGTAGATCGCGGCGGCGCTTCCGTCGGGAAACGGAAGGCCGCGGCAAACATTACGAAAGACAATGTTGCGCGGCCAGGGCGTCATATGGGAATCGGAGAGGGCTCCCGCCCGGTAGAGGGCCCACTTGATCGGCGGAACCCGGTCCAACAGGACATGGGGAGACCGATCGACGTTGACCCAGTCGGCCGGGCAATCCGGCCCGCTGCCTATGTTCAGGCGGAGACCGGTCGCTGCTGCTTTCGGGCCGGCGCGGTGGGCAACCACGACGGTCATGCTAGGTGACGCCTCGCTGACGCCAGTCACCAACGACTACCACGGCGTTTCGCCGACTCCAGATGGTCCACCCACGCCAAGTGCGGGCGTCGCGAAGCATTGTGGCAGGCTGACCGCCATGGTGGATCGCCGGTGACTGAGCCCAGGCGCATCCTGATCGCGGGGATAAACTACCAGCCGGAGAAGTCCGGCATCGCGCCATACACGACAGAACTAGCCGAGCACCTGGTCAGGCAGGGACATGAGGTGGTGGTCCTGACGGCCATGCCGAGCTACCCCGCGTGGAAGGTGTTCGAGGAGTACCGGGGGGCGCTGCGCCACCGCCGAGTTGAGCACGGGGTAGAGGTGAGGCGCTTTCGCCATTACCTACCGGCTCGGCAATCGGCGGTCCTGCGAGCGGGCTATGAGTTCACCTACCTGGCGCACGCCCTCAGCCACGGCCCCTTGGGCCGGGCCCCTGATCTCGTCTTGGGCGTTGTGCCGTCACTCGGCGGCGGTGTCCTGGCCAAGCTTGAAGCGGCCCGGTATCGCCGGCCATACGGCCTGATCGTGCAGGACCTCATGGGCCCTGCGACCACGCAGAGCGGGATCTCCGGAGGATCGGCGGTGGCGGGAGCGACGCGCTTCGTCGAGGGGTGGGTGGCCCGTGGTGCGGCTGGCGTGGCCGTCATATCCGAGGGCTTCCGGGGGTACTTGGAGCGGCTGGGGGTGAATCCCGACCGGATCGTTCACCTTCCCAACTGGTCCCACCTGAGGCCCGTGACGGAGTCTCGAGAGCAGAGCCGCTCCCGGATGGGATGGTTGCCCGGAGAGCAAATCGTCCTTCACACCGGCAATATGGGATTGAAGCAGGGCCTCGAGAATCTGTTGGAGGTCGCTCGCCGGGCTGCCATCGAGTCTCCCCGGTCTCGCTTCATCCTGCTGGGCGACGGCAATCAACGTCCCACCCTCGAGAACATGGCCCGCTCAATCGCCAGGGTGGAGTTTCTTGACCTGGTCGATGACGACGTCTATCCGAACGTCCTGGCGGCGGCCGACGTTCTTGTCGTCAACGAGCGAGCAGGCGTGGCTGACATGTCGCTTCCCAGCAAGCTCACGTCGTACTTTGCTGCCGGCCGGGCGGTCGTGGTGGCCGTACCCTCGGGAAGCGCCACCGCGCTCGAGGCAGTGCGAGCCAAGGCGGCACTGGTCGTTCCGGCCGAGGACCCAGGGGCATTTGTCGCGGCTTTGCTGCGCTTGGCGAACCATCCGGATCTGGCAACGCAACTCGCCGCCAACGGCGTCCGTTACGCGGCCGATGAGCTGACACCGGCGGCCTGCTTGGCCCGGGCGGACGCCTTTATCGAAACGATGATCCCGGCTGCGGTCAGCGCCCAACCGAATCCGTAACGGATAAGGCGCGATCTACGTCAGCGGTTGGGGCAGGCGACCAATCGAACCGGCCCCGGCTTCGTCCAAATGTGACGTGGGTGCCGACAGGTTGCTGGCAAGTGGCGACTGGCGGTTGTTGGCCCCGATGCGCTCATCAATGCGCACCATCTCGTTGCCCAGGATGACCAGGCGGTGAGATATTTCGCCAACCAGCCATTCCAACCGGGTGTCAATATGCTCGATCAAGGCCGCGGTCGACGGATCCTCACGGGGAGGCAACAGAGCGTCACCCATCTGCCGAACCTCTGTTGCGACCTGTCTTCTCATGGTGAGCAGATCGTTCACGATGGCGCCGTGTTGTTCCTGGAGAGCCCTGCCCGTTTGTTGGTGCGACTCCTCGGTGGCCCGGATGGCGGCCAAGGCCAGTTCTTCGGCCATGCCGGCCTTTTCTTGCAACCGGTCAACCTTCTTGTGGAGGGCCTTCAGCTCAGACCGCAGCGACAGGAGGAGGGCAGCAACGTCGACCCCAGGTTCGGTAAGTGGCAAGGCAACGGTCACGGGCAGGGCCGACGAGGGGGCGGGCAAGCTCGGAGGTGGCGATGGTGTCTCGGGCGCCGCCTTGCCGTTGCTCGAGCTGACCACGGGGAGAGCGCGGGGGGGCGGCAACTGGCTGACGGTGCGGCTGAGCATCACATGCCGAGGGCCGGCCGCCCAGACCGTGGCACAGCCCGGAAACTTGCCATGGCAGACGGCGCCGCAGTCCGCACAGGCGCAGGAATCCAACTGCGCGACCATGAGGTGATCGCATCCGTGGTTGATCTGCACCGCGAACTCTTGGCACCAACCCATCGCAGCCAGAGTAGTCGGAGGGGGGGCAGAAGCCGATTCCACGCCCTCCATGCGCCGGGCAACGACCGGCGGTGGGCCGGGTCGCCCCTTACGTGATGTCCAACATTCGCTGGAGCGCCACCTTGGCCCAGGCCGCAGTTTCTTCGTCCACCGTGATGCGGTTCACCACTCGACCGTCCGCCAATGCCTCCAAGACCCAGCATAGATGGGCGGCATCGATGCGGAACATGGTGGAGCACGGACAGATGAGCGGGTCGAGCGACAGGATGCGACGGTCGGGGAACTCGTGCGCCAACCGCTGCACCAGGTGAATCTCGGTCGCGATGGCAAGCACGCTGCCCGCTCCCGCCGCGGCCACGGCGGCGATGATGAAATCGGTCGACCCAACCTGGTCGGCCCGCGCCACCACGTCGTGGGCGCACTCCGGGTGGACGATGACCTGGCCAGTGGGGTATTCGGCCCGGAACGCCTCGATGTGCTGGGGCCGGAATCGCTGGTGGACCGAGCAATGGCCCTTCCACAGCAGGAAGGTCGCCTCCTTGACCTGCGCTTCACCGAGCCCGCCCCGCTCATGGCGAGGGTCCCACACCGCCATGTCGGCCTCGCCGAACCCCAGCTGGTACCCGGTGTTGCGCCCCAGGTGCTGATCGGGAAAGAACAACACCTTGTCCCCGCGACTCCGATTGGGTCCAAGGGCCCAAGTCAGGATGGCCCGGGCGTTGGACGAGGTGCACACGGCACCGCCGTGGCGGCCCACGAACGCCTTGAGCGAGGCGGCGGAGTTCATGTAGGTGATGGGCACGACCCGTTCGATGTCGGTGACCTGGGCAATGGCGTCCCACGCCTCCTCCACCGAGTCGATGTCGGCCATGTCGGCCATGGAGCATCCGGCGTTGAGGTCGGGCAGGATCACCTGCTGGTGGTCCCCGGTCAGGATGTCGGCCGACTCGGCCATGAAGTGCACACCGCAGAACACGACGTACTCGGCCTCGTGGCTGTCGGCCGCGATACGCGAGAGCCCGAAGCTGTCCCCTCGGGCATCGGCCCAACGCATCACCTCGTCGCGCTGGTAGTGATGGCCAAGGATCAGGAGGCGGGAACCCAGTTGCCGGCGAGCCGCGGCAATGCGCGACGCCAGTGCATCTGGGGTAGCCGAGGTATAGCCGTCCGGTAGGGCGGGCTGGAGCCGAATCATGGGTGTGAACCTCCGTTGAGGAACACCTCGATCTGGCCGGCGGGGACAGCCCGGTCGCCCATCCGCGGGGATGTCGGCCACGAGGGTTATGTAACCGGATACCGGGCCGGCACCCGGAGTGTACGTCGTCTGACGCGTGAATGTCCCCTCAGCTCATGCCCGGCAAAGCCGGCGACGTGCGGCACACTCAGGGAGATGATCGCGCGCCCCCCGGCCGGCACCATTCCCGACGCCCCCGGGTCCTACCAATTCAAGGACGCCGATGGCCGCGTCATCTACGTGGGCAAGGCCAAGTCGCTGCGCTCCCGGGTGGGCAACTACTTCCAGAACCCGATCCACCTGCAGCCCCGCACCGCCCAGATGGTGGCCTCGGCCGAGTCGGTGGAGTGGATCCAGGTGCGCAACGACGTCGAGGCGGTGATGCTGGAGTACAGCCTCATCAAGCAGCACCGGCCTCGGTTCAACGTGCGGCTGCGGGACGACAAGAGCTACCCGTTCCTGGCCGTGACGGAGAGCGACGAGTGGCCCCGGGCCATGGTCAAGCGGGGCACCAAGGACAAAGGGTCCAGGTACTTCGGCCCCTACGCCCACGCCTACGCCATCCGGGAGACGCTCGACTCGCTGCTGCGCACCTTTCCCATCCGCACCTGCAGCGACAACAAGTTCCGGGTCCACCAGAAGCAGGGACGCCCGTGCCTGCTCTACCACATCGAAAAATGCAGCGGCCCATGCATCGGCGCCATCGACCACAAGGAGTACGAGGAGCTGGTGGCCGATCTGATCCAGTTCCTCAACGGTGACACCGAGGCCGTGGTGCAGCGACTCGAGGACGAGATGCGCGCCGCCGCCGGGGTCCTGGAGTACGAACGGGCGGCCCGCCTGCGCGACCGGCTGGCCTCGGTGCGCAAGGTCATCGAGAAGCAGCAGATGGTGACCGAGCGGACCGAGGACCTCGACGTGTTCGGCCTGGCGGAGGACGAGTTGGAGGCGGCGGTGCAGGTGTTCTACGTGCGCCGGGGCCGGGTGGTGGGCCGCAAGGGCTTCGTGGTGGACAAGGTCGAGGACCTGTCGCGGGCCCAGCTGGTGGCCGACATCCTGGAGCAGCACTATCACGAGGCGCCCATGGGCGTTCCCCCCCTCATCGTGGTGCCCGACGAGCCGGACGAGCCCGAGGTGATGGAGGCGTTCCTGGCCGTCATGCGCGCTGCGGGGACCGATCGCCGCTCGGATGAAGCGACCGATGCCGACGTGGAATGGTGGGCCGTGAGCGGCGCCTACCGGGTCGAGCGCAGCGTCAACACCGACGCCCACAGCGGGACGCGGGTGGAGATCCGGGTGCCCAAGCGAGGTGACAAGCGCGACCTGCTGGAGACGGTCACACGCAACGCGGGGGAGGAGTTCACCCGCCACCGCCTGCGCCGGGCCAGCGACCACAACGCCCGGGCCAAGGCCCTCAACGCCCTGCAGGACGCCCTGGGGTTGCCCGAGGCGCCCCTGCGCATCGAGTGTTACGACATGAGCCACATCCAGGGGAGCGACTACGTGGGCTCGATGGTGGTCATGGAGGACGGTTTGCCCCGGCCCAGCGAGTACCGCCGGTTCAAGGTGAAGGGCGTGGCGGGCAACGACGACTACGCGGCCATGGAAGAGGTGCTGACGAGGCGGCTCACGGCGTACCTGGCGGAGCGGGAAAAGCCGGTCGACGAGCGCAAGCGCCGCTTCGCCTATCCACCCCAGCTGCTGCTGGTGGACGGGGGAAAAGGCCAGCTCAGCGTGGCCATACGCGTGGTTGAGGCACTCGGCCTGGGTGAGGAGATACCGGTGGCGTCGCTGGCCAAGCAGTTCGAAGAGGTGTTCGTGCCGGGACAGGCAGACCCCATACGGATCAGCCGGTCGTCGGAATCGCTGTACTTGTTGCAGCGCATCCGGGACGAGGCCCACCGCTTCGCCATCACGTACCACCGCCAACTTAGGGGCAAGCGCATGACGGCGTCGGTCCTGGACGACATCCCCGGCCTGGGCCCAGCCCGCCGCAAGCGCCTATTGCGCGAACTGGGCGGCGTCCGAGCGGTCAAAGCGGCACCGGTCGAATCCCTCCTCGACCTGCAGTGGCTCCCCGACAAAGTCGGCCACGCCATCTACGACCGCCTCCACAACGCCTCGCCGGGGGCGCCCGCCGGGGAGTCGCCCTCGCCGGCCGACACGGCAACACCGCCGGGACCGGGTGGGGACGGCGAGTCAGCGCCGGCCCGTTCACCGGAGAGTGCGGGCGCTCGTGGTTGACTCGGGCGACGCCACGGGGAGCCTGTGGCAGGGATGGGACAGTGAGTTCGTCACGTCCTGGTGGGTGGAGGGCTTCACCGAGGGGGCCGACGCCGAGTACACCGAGCAGATCTTGCCCATGGCGGCCCAACACCTGGCGGGGGCCACGTCGGTGCTGGACATCGGCTGCGGCGAGGGACAGGTGTCGCGCCTGGCGGCGGCCGTTCCGGGCGTGAGGCGAGTGGTCGGTGTCGACCCGACCTGGGCCCAGCTGCGGGTCGCGGCATCACGGGGGACAAACGTGGCGTACAGCCGTGCCGGCGCCGCCGCCCTCCCTTTCCCACCCTCTGTGTTTGACGTCGTGGTGGCGTGCCTCGTGTTCGAGCACATCGACGCCATCGACACCGCCATCGCCGAAGTGGGCCGGGTGTTGGCGCCGGGCGGGCGGTTCCTGTTCTTCCTCAACCACCCGCTGCTGCAGACGCCGGGGAGCGGGTGGATCGACGATCGCATCCTGGAGGAGCAGTACTGGCGCATAGGGCCGTATCTGACCGAGGACACCACGCTGGAACAGGTCGACAACGGGGTGTGGATCCCGTTCATCCACCGCCCGCTGTCGCGCTACGTGAACGCCCTGGTGGACGCGGGCATGCTGATCACGCGGATGGAGGAGCCGGCGCCCCCGCCCGGGTTCCTGGCCCGGGCGGAAGAGTACGCGGAGGCAGCCACCATCCCGCGGCTGTTGTTCATCCGGGCGGAGAAAGTCGGCGGTACATCGCCGTGATCTCGCGGACCACCCGTTCCGGCTCCCGCACGACGTCGACCCAGGTGTAGACGCGCAGCGTCCAACCCTGGTCCCGCAGGGCGTTGCGCCGGGCCTCATCCCGCCTGGTGTGCTCCGGGCTCCAGTGCCACGCGTACCCGTCCACCTCGACCGCGAACAAGATGGCGGCCCACGCCAGGTCCAGGCGGTACTCGCCCTCGTCGCCCGCCCGGCATTCGATGACGGGAAGCGGGAGGTTGGCCCGGACGATGAGGCGCTGGGTGTGCGCCTCCAACACGCTGGGCTCGGGCGCCCCGGTGAAGCCCCGCTCCCGGAGGTGGGCACGCAGCACCGCCACGCCGGGACGCCCCCGCCGAGACAGTCGGCCGATCTCCGCTTCCAGGCCGGCGGTTGTGACGAGCTTCCGGGACAGGGCGCAGTCCACCGCCTCGGTCAGCTGGTTGGGTGTGGCTGTGCCCGCCAGATCGACAAGTGCGCGCAGGGGGTTGGTGACCACAATCGCATGCCTTTCGGTCACCACGGCCAGTTGCAGGTCGGTCGACCGATGCACCGTGATGCCTTCGTGGCCCCGGGAATCACGCGTACCGAGGACGACGGTGATCTCGGGAACATCGGGTGGGCGGTCGAGCAGGCCCCACACCCAGGCAGCTGAGGCGTGGGAAGCGACTCCCCCGGTAGCGATGCCCGCGGCACGGAGAGCCTGGTAGGGCGTGCGCGGAGCGGCGGCGTCGCAGACGGAGCGGTGGCGGAGCTCCCACTCGCCCCGGCGGACCATTGATCGCACGTCACTGGAGGACGCTCCGAGGGTCCTGGCCTCTGATATACCAATGACGCTGTGATGGTGGCTGAGCCACTGACGGAGTTGGGCGGCAAGTTGGCGGTTCACACCCTTCTCCATGCCACGTCCACACGAAGGGGTCGCCCAACATTGTGGGCGAAGCGTTCTTTGGGTACTTATTGCCAGATATGGCAGTAAGTCCCCAAAAAACCGTAATCCCGCACAGTTCGAGTTCCGTTTGCCCGGGGGTTCGCGCACATGGCCCGGGAAGCGGCGAGAATGGGGTGCCATGGCTGAGTTCCTCGTCATCACCGGGCTGTCGGGGGCCGGGCGCAGCCAGGCGGGGGCGACGTTCGAGGACCTGGGGTGGTTCGTCATCGACAACATGCCCACCCCCCTCATCACCAAGGTGGCGGAGCTGGTCACGGGCACCGAGAGCGGCGCCAGCGAGCGGGTGGCGCTGGTGGTGGGCCGCCGAGCCGGACAGACCAACGAGCTGAGCGGCGCCATCGCCCAGCTCCGCGCCACGACCAATGGGCCGGTCAAGCTGCTCTTCCTCGAGGCGTCGGACGAAGTGCTGGTCAGACGGTATGAGGGCACACGCCGGCGCCACCCCGTCAGTGCGGCCGAGGGCGTGGCCGAGAGCATCGCCTTGGAGCGCGAGCTGCTCCAGCCCATCCGCCAGTCGGCCGACGTCATCATCGACACCAGCGACCTCAACGTGCACCAGTTGCGCCGCCGCCTGATCGAGACGTTCACCCCCAACGCCGAGACGATGCAGGTCCAGGTGGTGTCGTTCGGCTTCAAGCACGGGGTGCCGCTGGACGTGGACACGCTGTTCGACTGCCGGTTCTTGCCCAACCCCCACTGGGTGGACGAGTTGCGGCCGCTGACCGGGCTGGACGAACCGGTGCGCCGTTTCGTGCTGGAACAACCCCCGACCAACGAGTTCATCAACCGGGTCGACCACCTGCTGGGCCTCGTCCTCCCCGCCTATGTGAAGGAAGGCAAGTCGTACCTCACCATCGCCGTGGGCTGCACCGGCGGGCGCCACCGCTCGGTCGTGCTGGCCGAAGAGCTGGTGCAGCGCATCGCCCGCTACGGCTTCGCGCCACTTGTGTTCCATCGCGACATCGATCGCTAAGGGTGGGAAAGGGCCCGCGTCTACCACTTTGCGGTGGCCGGGGGGCATCAGGTAGGGCGGCAAGATGGCGCAAACTGGCGCCACCACGCGCTCATGCGCTGAGATAGCAGGGTTCGCGATTTTAGGGGAGGGCCGCAATGACAGTTCGAGTCGGCATCAACGGGTTTGGTCGGATCGGGAGAAACTTCTTCCGGGCAGCCATCAAATCGGGCGCAGACATCGTGGTGGTAGGGGTCAACGACCTCATCCCGCCGGCCACCAACGCCCATCTGCTGCGCTACGACTCGACCCATGGTCGCCTCGGTCTGGAGGTCACCTCCGATGCCGACTCGATCACCGTGGCCGGCAAAACCATCAAGGTGTTCTCCGAGCGTGACCCCAAGGCGCTGCCCTGGGGCGACCTGGGGGTCGATGTCGTGGTCGAGTCCACCGGCATCTTCACCGACGGCCAGCGGGCCGCCGCCCACATCGAAGGTGGGGCGCCCCGGGTCATCATCTCGGCGCCCGCCACCAACGTCGACGGCACCTTCGTGGTGGGCGTCAACGACACCACGTTCGACCCGGCCATCCACAAGGTCGTGTCCAACGCATCGTGCACCACCAACTGCTTCGTGCCCATGATCAAGGTGCTGGACGACGCCTTCGGCGTCGAGAAGGGCCTCATGACCACGGTCCACGCCTACACCAACGACCAGAACCTGCAGGACCTGGCGCACAAGGACCTGCGCCGGGCCCGGGCCGCGGCGGCCAACATCGTGCCCTCGGCCACCGGCGCGGCACGGGCCACCAGCCTGGTGCTGGAGTCCATGAAGGGTCGCCTGGACGGCACCGCCCTGCGGGTCCCGGTGCAGGACGGTTCCATCACCGACTTCACCGGCATCCTGGCCCGGGAGGCGTCGGCCGAGGAGATCAACGCCGCGTTCAAGGCGGCCAGCGAGAGCGGCCCCCTGGCCGGGCGCCTGGTCTACACCGAAGACCCGATCGTGTCCTCGGACATCGTGGGCTCGCCTGCCTCG
>Ga0302326_10028817_pt1 | contig 11165 bp, 8 predicted proteins | sample Palsa_T0_3_FD_202264 | JGI IMG/M metagenome (GOLD analysis project Ga0302326, IMG submission 202264) | Peat permafrost microbial communities from Stordalen Mire near Abisko, Sweden - Palsa_T0_3 | ecosystem: Environmental > Terrestrial > Soil > Palsa > Peat permafrost | place: Sweden: Abisko...
CCGGAACAAGTACCGATCCACGGGCGTGATCCAGTGGATGCTGAACAACGGCTGGCCTTCGATGATCTGGCACCTCTACGACTATTACCTCCGCCCCGCTGGTGGCTACTTCGGCGCCAAGCGCGCCCTGGAAGCGCTGCACCCGGTCTATGGCTACGACGACCGCTCCATCTGGGTGGTCAGCAGCCAATACGATGACGTCAACGGCCTGAAGCTCAGTACGAAGATCTACAACTTAGACATGACTGAGAAGTTTTCCCGCGACGACTCCCTTGACGCCGCCGCCGACAGCACGGCCAAAATATTTATGTTGCCCACCGTGGATGGCCTAAGCCCCGTGTACTTCGTGGCGTTGCGGCTGACAAACTCCAGTGGCAAACTGGTAGGCTCCAACTTCTACTGGCTCTCCACCAAGCCCGAAACTCTTGACTGGAAAAAGTCCACCTGGTGGGTGACGCCAACCGAATCCTTCGCCGACTACACCGCTCTCGCCCAGCTTCCCAGGGTAAAGCTTAACGTTACCGACCGCACCGAGCGCAAAGGCGAGGAGTCCATTACCCACGTCACGGTAGAAAATCCAAGCAAGAGTCTGGCATTTTTCGTCCGCCTAAAAGTCAACAAAGGCCCCCAGGACGAAGAGATCCTGCCGGTAGTCTGGGAAGACAACTACATCTCTCTGCTTCCCGGGGAGAAGCGGGAGGTAAGCGCCACCTACCGCACAGCTGAACCCGGAACGGCTAAGGCGTCAGTGGAAGTCAGCGGCTGGAACGTAGAATAAATGTGCCGCTTGGACCGCCGCGCTCGCCGGTGATGACCGAAGGGGCTCTCCATCTCTATGGCCGCGGCTTTCGCAATCTCGCGAGGCCTCGCGGCATCGAGACCAAGGCCTGCCAGACTTGCAATCAAACCCCGGCAGGTTCGAAGAGTTGATAGAGAATCCACATGAGAGGTCTGATCATGGTCTTCTCGCGCCAAGTGCAATTGTGTCCCTGTCAGCGTTGAGGATTGGCAGCTGCGCCCAGCTTGCGGCCCAGGAACTCTGCGCTTGCGGCATAAGCACGCACCCAGTCGCGGCGTAGCAGGAAGTCGTGAATCTCGTCCGGGAAGATCAGTTCCTCGAAATCGACCTTCTGTCTGCGCAAGGCCTCCACGAGTTTTTCGGTTTGGGCAAAGGGCACGTTGCGGTCATCGTCGCCGTGGATGAGTAGCACCGGCGAGCGCCAGGTGGCCACCGAAGCCATCGGTGAGGACTCGAAGGCTAACCGCGCCACATCCACCCGTTCGCGCGGGTCGTAGTTCGGGGAAAAGGTCGGCAACTCCGTGTTCCAGTCATGAACGCCATGCATGTCAACGCCGGCGGAAAACAGATTCGAGGCTCGCGCCAGCGCCAGCGCAGTCAGGTAACCGCCGTAGCTGCCCCCCCACGAGCCGATGCGTGTTCCATCCACGTCGGGCCGGCCTTTCAGATAGAGCCCGGCACCGAGCACATCGTTGAATTCACTTGCACCCGACGCGCCATAATTAAGCGCTTCACGGAAGTTCAGTCCATAGCCGATGCCGCTCCGGTAGTTCACGCTGAGCACGATATAGCCGAGGCTGGCCAGATACTGGTTCATCGCGTAAGCATTGGAGTAATACTCCATGTAGTGCCAGCCGAGCAACATCTGCCGTTGTGAACCGCCGTGGAAGAAGACCATCGCCGGCCGCCGTTGCCCCGGCGCAATTCCTTCAGGCACGAATAACTGACCGTGAATCTCGAGCCCGTCCGCGGCTGGAAAGATGACTTGCTGAGGCGTAACCAAGCGGGCGGCAGGATAATCCGCGGGAATGGCCTGAGGAGCAAGGTCGACCAGACGGCCGCTCGCGACCACTGCGGCGCGCATGGGCAAGCCGACATCGGAGCGCAACACGGCCACGGTGACGCCGTCGCTCGCTACCACTGGCTGCGTCTCGATACCGTCTCCCGCCGTCACGGCTTCTGCAGCGTGGTTCGACCCATCCGGGGCAAAGATGATTCGCCAGACATGGCGCCGGTCGATGTCATTCTGATTGGAGTCGAAGACCAGCGTCTTGTGGTCGTGGCTGAGAGAGACGTGCTCCACCTCAAAATTGCCCGGCGTGAGCGGCGTAGCCGACCCGCCCGAGTCAGGCACGGAAAAGAGATGAAGCCAGCCGTCGCGTTCCCAGGGAAAGGCGATTCGGTTGCCAGCGGTCCAATGCAACTGTTCGCGCGAATCCGTCTCGCGATAAGCGCTGCCTGCTGCTTCAGCCGCGCGCCAGGCCTCGTGCGCCTTGCCGGTCGTCACCTCCACGACCCGAATTGACCAGGGCAATGCCGTGCGATGGGGCTCAAACAGCAGCGAATCCTTGTCCGGCGGAATGCGCAGAAAAGCGATGCGCGTGGAGTCAGGCGACCACACCGGGTTGCTGTCCATGTCCGTCGAGGGGTCAACATAGGTGACCGAGCCGGACGCCGCGGAATAGACGGCGACGAAGCTGTGGTCGCCACGATCGCTCACAAAAGCAAGGCGTGTCCCGTCGGGAGACCAGCGCAAGCCCTTTGCCGTGCCACGCGTTTGCAGCAATTGCTCGGGCTTGCCTTTGGGATCATCGAGGCGGAGCAACCAAATTTGACCTTTGAGCGTGTAAGCCAGTTGCTTGCCGTCCGGGGACACGGCCGGCGCCTGACCCTCGGCCAACAAGCGCGGCTCGCCGCCCTCCGCGCTCACCACCCAAAGCTGTTGCTGTGCACCCTTGGGGAAGCCGGCCGGATTGGGCACGGGATGGTTCTCACCCGTGGCGCTATCGCCGCGGACGTAAACGATGGACACGGCCTCGGCTGTCCATTGCGGTGTGTTAATCTCCTGGCCCTCATCGTCGGTGAAGTGCGTGATCTGCCGGGATAGATAGCCCTTACCATCCGGTGCGGGCTCGGCCACCCACAGATTGCGCCGGCCCCCGATGTTCGCCTCCCATGCCAGCCGCCCACGCGATGGAGCGGCGTGTAGGTCGGATGCGTACGGGGCACTCAGAGCTTGCTCAATCGTGAACCCCTTTGCCTGCGCAATTGCCGTGGGCGCGCTCAGCACAAAGGCCGCAGCAACCAGCACCCCGGCCAAATCCCACCCCACTCCGGCCTGCCCCGGCATTCGCACAATGCTCATCAATTCATCCCCAGAAGAGACATTGTGCCATATCGGGAGGAGTCGAACCGAAACGGCATCTGGCCCATAGGTAGGGTCAGGAGTGGGCGACCAGGTACAGTTGAGGCTCCGTCGAAGCTCCGGTCCCTAAGACTAAGCCGAAAGAGTGTAAGTAAAAAATGCCAGCGTTGCCGACGAAAAAGCTAGCCCGACATACCACCATTTGGAGCCGCGAATCGCGGCAATAAAAGAAAATACCGTAGATAATAGGGTCGCACCTAAGACGATTTTGTATTCGTGTTGTGACCCGGCGAGACTGTCTACGAAATGGTCGGCCTTTTGCGGTTTGAGCAGAGAAAACCAGAGCAACATAGTAAGCAGCATTCCGGTCGTCCCCAGCAGGTGGGAGAATTGGCGCCCCATCTCGCGAATATACGCCTCCGGCGAAATTTCAATGAACCCCTCGCCCAGAGCAGTGGGCGATCCAGAATCTCATGGGAGCGCCGGGGCGTCCCCACAAGCGCCGCGGAGAACTTTCGGCCCCTCATTGTAGAGGGCCGAGGGCGGATATCGGAGACCTAGGGAATTCGGAAGACGGTGCGTGGTCTTCCAGGCACGTTGTCCCAGATCTGTTCAATTGTTGAGAGCGGCACGGTCCTTGTCGCGATCTGCAGTTTGGCAGGTACGACGGCATCAAGAACATTTCTGATCGAGTCGAGTAGCTTCGGGAAAGGAACGCTCTTGAGTCCGCTGCCCATCAACTGAATAGCGGACGAACGGAGGGCAGCGCCCGGGAGTTCGATGTTCTCCTCGCGACTGGCTCCGCCAACATGCACGAAGCGCACAGGTTTTCTGTCTTCCACCGCTTTCGCAATCGCCACGATTATGATCTTTGCGCTATTACCCCAAAGATAATCAATCACGACGTCGACACCGTGAGCGAACTCTGCCACCAACGCTTGCTCGAAATGCTTCGCTCCCAGCGGATGGGCGGTACCTAGCGTGAACGGGATCATGACGTCCGCTCCTAGAGACGACAGTCCTTTGAGTTCGCTTTCATTGCGGCCTGTGGCGATGACTTTGCCTGCACCAAGATATTTTGCAACTTGAACTGCGAGCCGGCCCGCAGTTCCGGTTGCGCCATTGACGAGGACCTTATCTCCGCGCTGCAGGTGAGCACGCTCTAGCAGGGCAGCCCACGCCGACATACCGGGGTTGGCGATGGCGGCCGCAGTAACGTCATCGAGGTCGTCGGGAACTGCAACGCACTGCTCCAAACGGACGAGAGTCTTTTCGGCGAGCGCTCCGTAAGGCGCTCCCGGCAGGGCGAAGTACACGCGCCGTCCGTCCGCAGTGCGCCCGACACCGTCGGCGCCTGCCACGGACGGAAACTTTCCGTTTGCACTGTAATGGGAGCCCGAAGATCGGGACTTGCTGAACTGACTAAGCGCGGAAGCGCTGACGGTGATGAGTTCCTGTCCTTCGCCGGCAACGGGTTCGTCGAAGTCGCCATAGACGGGCGACTTGCCGGCTGCTGTGATGATTCCTGCTCTCATGAAATCCCTCCTTTGTGCTCGACCGCGTGGACCTAACCCCTGCGAAAAGTTGACTGCCTCCTTAGGATCCGGTGGCTTGAACTGGATTCACCGTGAGGCCTTCCGAATGTAATTACCGAATCGGGGCCGTAAAGCCTCGGCGTTCAAGCCGAGGATATAAGGCCTTGTTTTTTCCCTTCCGTTCGTTCTAGAATCATTGCCGTCCACAAGACCTATGGCCGGGCATGGCCAAAAGTGAAGCCTCTTCGTAGTCCTCCGCTGAAGTAGGGCGGTTGTGGGAGGAACCCACCGAAGAGATCGGACCAACATCCGACTCCGTAGGAATCCTCGCCGTTTGCAGGCGGGGAGGATGTCAACGAATGACAATGTACTGGTTCGGTAATGGAGTCTGAGCTGATTCGTCGCTTCTCCGCGTTTGAGCGAGCGGGTCCTGTAGAGTTGCTTGCTTAGTCCCAGCACCGCAGCGGCAACCGGAAGGCGCTCAGCTTCGTAAGTGTCGAGCAGGGACTCAGGACCTCCGCGAAGAACTTGCGCCAGTTTCCACCCCAGGTTGTAAGCGTCCTGCACTCCGGTGTTCAATCCCTGGCCGCCGGTCGGCGGGTGCAAATGAGCCGCATCACCAGCTAGGAAAACGCGGCCCACTCTCAGCTGATCGACCATACGAACCGCAGGCCGGTACATCGAACTCCATGCGATCTGCCTGACCTGGCACCCTGTAGCTCTTAGGATCGCCGCCTCGATACCTTCCACGGGCTCTCGAGGCGACATCAGTTGAAAAAGCGAAGCGTCCGGGAGCGGACAAAGGGCGATGGAACCTCCTTTTGCGAAGGGCCATACATGCCAATCTGTGTGGTCCAGTTCCTCGAGGTTGACATCGGCAACGAACGCGGCCTCGGCGTGGAGCGTATCTCCGCGTAAGGCCAATCCGAGCGCCTTCCGGACCGCGCTGTGGCCGCCATCACAGCCAACCAGGTATTGCGCAGTCACCAACTCTCCACTCGAGAGATGGACCCGAACGCCACGATGATCCGGCGACACGCGCTCGAATGCCGTGCCAAACTCAACCTGCGCACCCAGCTGTGCCAGGCGCTCTCTCAGGATCTGCTCCGTGCGATATTGCGGAAGCAACCAGAGGTTCGGATAGGGGACGCCCTCTGTCGCTTGCTTGCGTCCGCCCATAGGTCCAAGCCGCAGGGAAAGCGGGCCAATATGTACGCGGAATCCGGGATACTGCGCGCCTGCTTTGAGGATCGCTCGTAGGATCCCCAGGTCCTCGAAGACCTCCAGCGTGCGTGGTTGAATCCCTTTTCCTCGCGAACCACGGAAGGGCGCTTCAGCCGCGTCAATCAGACGAAAAGAGATGGAACGCCGCGCCAGTTCGATGCCAAGTGTTAAGCCGGTCGGTCCCGCGCCCACAATCATTACCTGCGTGTCGTACATTGTACGAAAAGATTAATGGTACAGTGTACGAATGTCAAGCCCCTCCCCGCTGAACCGTGAAGGGATTGCCGCCGCGGCCCTTCGAATTGCCGACGCTGAGGGCTTCGCATCCGTTTCCATGCGGAGGGTCGCCCAAGAAATGGGTGTCGGTACGATGAGCCTCTATTACTACGTCAGGACCAAGGCCGACCTGATTGCCGCCATGGACGATGTGCTTATGGGTGAAGTGCTGATGCTGTCCCTGCCCCGCAACTGGCGCGAGGCACTCACCCTCATCGCAACCCGGACACGAGATGTCTTCCTGCGGCACCCCTGGACGCTCTCTTCCATGTTGTCGGCTCCCCCCGGCGTTAACGCCATGCGCCACATGGAACAATGCCTGCAGGCTCTTGCCAGGACAACCATGACCACGCGAGAAAAGCTTGCTTTGCTTGCAATCATCGATGACTTCGTCTTCGGATATGCCCTTCGCGAAGCCACCAGGGACTCGAAAGTCGATCTGACGTTCGCCCGGGCGCAACTCGCGACGGGGGCCTTTCCCCAGCTCAAGGAGGCCTTCGGCAGAGGACGAATGCCGGTAATGCCGGACCGTTTTCAAGTCGGTTTGCGGGCACTTCTGGATTCGGTGAAGGGCAGCAGCGAATGAGCTGAACAGATCCGTCACAGGCGGCAGATGTCCGCGCGGAAGGACCGAGGCCAGTGAAGCGGCTCTGTACCTCCGACGGTCAATACTAGAAACATCCCTCGGTGACGAAACCATGTTAGTCAGGGTGGACGGACGGGAAGTCTTCCTTTATCGGTTGGGTAAGGCCGCCTGTGATCCAGGCATAATCCCCACTCGCAGGTTCATTGCTTGCGCCCGTGATCCACTACAGGTGCTAGTCTGACGAAGTGACCGATGAACAACCGTGACCTGCAGGCGAGCTGGAAGTATCACAATGGCACGAAGCACTCTTACTGGAGTATTCGTAACAATCCTCACTTCCTCGACTGGGCGAACCGGCCGCAGCCTTTCAAAATCTATCCGAAGATAGAGCCGGTTCCGCTGCCGCGGGACGTACCGCAGACAGGGGTGACCGCGCTCTCCGCGATCTCAGAGCCAGCGCCTTCGTCGCGGGCTGATTCTGTTCCTGACCTTCAGGATCTGGCGCGCATTCTCTATTTCTCGGCGGGGATTACCAAAGAGCGCGAATACTCGGGCGGAAAAATCTACTTTCGCGCCGCAGCCTGCACCGGAGCCCTGTACGAGATCGAGCTGTACGTCGTGACTGGCGACCTCCCTGGCCTGGATGCCGGCGTGTACCACTTCAATCCGGCGGATGCATCGCTGCGGCTTCTGCGAAAAGGTGACTTTCGCGGAAATCTGGCTCAGGCGACGGCCATGGAACCCGCAATGGCTCATGCGCCCACGACGATCATCTGCACCGGAACCTACTGGCGGAACGCCTGGAAGTATCAGGCGCGCACATATCGCCATTTCGGTTGGGACAACGGCACCCTGCTGGCGAACATGTTGGCCGTTTCTGCGGCTTCGGGGCTGTCGGCCGAGATCGTGCTCGGGTTCGTGGACGCCGAGGTGAACCGCCTGCTTGATCTCGATACGCGGCGCGAGGCTTCCTTGTGCCTCGTACCGATCGGCCGTAAATCGGAGACTTCGCTGCCAGCCCGGAGAGAGGCGCCGGCGCTCGGCCTGGAGACGATTCCGCTTTCGGAGCATGAGGTCGAGTATCCGTCCATGCTTGAGATGCACGATGCGTCTTTGCTTGAGTCCGAAGAGGAAGTGGCTCAGTGGCGCGCGAAACAACCGGTGTTCCCATCTTCCCTCCCATCTTCCTCCCCGGCTTCCCCCCCGGCAGGCGAGGCAGTTCGCTTCGAGCGACCGCCGGAAGCACTACAGCCGAAGGACACGATCGAGCAGGTGATCCTGCGTCGCGGCTCCACGCGAGCGTTCGATAAGGGTGCATCGATTACGCTGCCCCAACTCTCAACCATTGTCGATTGCGCCGCGCGCGGTCTTCCGGCCGACTTCCTTGAGCCCCCCGGCGCGCAGCTCAACGATCTTTACCTGATCGTGCATGCGGTAGAGGGGCTCAAGCCGGGTGCTTACTTCTTCCGGCGTGAGCAGAACGCCCTGGTGCTTTTGAAGGCCGGAGAATTCCGCGCCGAGGCCCACCACCTTGGTCTGGAGCAGGAACTGCCGGCCGACGCCTGTGTGGACGTCTTCTTTCTCGCCGATTTGAAACACATCCTGGAGCGATACGGGAACCGCGGCTACCGGGCCGTCCAGCTGGAGGCGGGCGCAATCGGCGGGAGGATGTACCTGGCGGCGTATGCCGAGCGCCTGGGTGCAACCGGGCTAACCTTCTTCGACGATGACGTGATGAGCTTCTTTTCGCCCCACGCGAAAGGCAAGAGTGCCATCTTTCTTCTCGCGATTGGCAAACCGCTGAAACGCAAACCGGAGTAGGGCCCCTGGAGGAGTTGGAGTTCGAAATCAGAGAAATGACCAGGGGTGAGCGCGTAGCGCGATCATGGAAGTCGTATTCCGGCGCTCTCCGCGGTTAGCCGAGCATCATCCGGAGTCGTGTAACGAAGAACCATCGAGTGCGAGGATGAGGGTGTCACTCGTTAACTGCGGCTCAACGGCAGACTCAGCGCACATCGGTTGCCTCACTCGCCCTCCCAGTAGCCTGACTCGATGGGCGGGTCAGATTGAAGGCTGTGTTTACCAAGCCAACGTGAGAAAACGCCTGAGGAAAATTGCCTAACTGGCGTTTCGCCACTGAATCATATTCTTCGGATAGAAGACCCACATCGTTGCGAATGTCTAACAGCCGTTCAAACATCCGCACTGCGTCCGGATGGCGGCCCTGCAACTCGTAATTGTCTGCCAACCAGAACGAGCAGGGTAGAAACGTTCCTTCACCATGGGGTATACCGTCTACGGCGGGATCTTGCGTGTACCGTCCCACAAAACCATTCTCCACCAGATGGGTTTCGATGGCTTTTACCGTGCCGATCACACGTGCATCGTCCGGCGGAAGAAAACCAACCAGCGGCATCATCAGGAGGCTGGCGTCGAGGTGTTTGGCTCCGTAGTACTGCACAAAGGAATTCATATTCGCATCGAAGCCCTGCCGGCAAACCTGCTCATGAATGGCACCACGAAGTTTTTTCCATCGGGGGATATCTACGGCGAACCGGCCCAGTTCCGCCATTTTGATCAGGCGATCGATCGCAACCCATGCCATCATCTTCGAGTGGACGAAATGCCGGCGTGCACCGCGCACCTCCCAAATGCCCTCATCGGGTTGCTCCCATCCCGTCTCCAGGAATTCGAGCATCGCCGGAGCGACTTCGTGACGCGCATGCTGGGGCGGTCCCAGTCCGGCTTCGCGCGCCTGAAAAAGCGTATTGGTCACCTCCCCAAAGATATCCAGCTGATACTGTTGGTAAGCGGCATTCCCGGTTCGGACGGGGATGGATTTTTCATATCCCGGCAGCCACGGTAGTTCCAGTTCTGTGAGCCTCCGTTCGCCCCGCAGGCCATAAACGATGCTCAGTTCGGAAGGGCTGCCGGCGACAGCGCGCAGAAGCCATTCCCGCCACTCTCGTGCCTCTTCTAAATATCCGGCCTCGACCAGCGCTTGCAAGGTCAGGGTCGCATCCCGCACCCAGCAAAACCGGTAGTCCCAATTCCGCACGCCCCCCAACCGTTCAGGCAATGAAGTTGTCGGCGCTGCTACGATCCCGCCCGTGGGCAGAAATGTCAGTGCTTTCAGCGTGATCAGCGAGCGCAGCACTGCGTCTCGCCATTGGCCCTGATAGGCACAGCGATCCGACCACTCCCGCCACCACTTTTCCGTGTTCTGAATCGCCTCGTCGACATTGACCGGCACAGGCTCAGGCAGGTGTGAGGGATACCAGGTCAGATTAAACGCAACCTTTTGTCCTTCCGCAACGGTGAACTTCGCCTCACTCTTCATATTTTCACTGTGAAGCGGCACATCCGCCTGCAGCCGGATCATGTCTGGACCGGCAATGGCGGAAATCCCGTTTCCGATCCGCCGAACCCAGGGCACCACAGACCCGTAATCGAATCGAATCACCAGTTCCAACTTCATCTGCACCTGCCCTCGGGTGCCGACGACAACCCGCAGAAGCTCAGGCATCTCCTGGCGCGACATCATGCAGTCGATGAGCTTGGCCGAACCGCTTTCGGTCTCAAACTCAGTCTCCAGAATCAGAGTTCCGTCCCTATACTGGCGGCGAATGCTTCGGATCGGTTCTGCCGGTGAGATCGACCAATGCCCGTGTTCAGCAGTTCCGAGCAGCGCCGCGAAACAGGCACCCGAATCGAAGTGCGGAAGACAGAGCCAATCGATCGAACCCTGTCTCGAGACTAGGCCAGCGGTATGGCAGTCGCCGATCATCGCGTAATCTTCAATGGGTATGGACAGGAACTCCCTCCGCAAGGACGTGGTTAGAGGAACTTGGGCCGGTTTTGGAAGCCTCGCCACTCCTCAAAGAAGAGCGCTGTCCTCGCAGGCCGTGTATGATCAATGGTCAACGACATTGATTCTATCTGCTGAATGGGCATAGCCGGGACAGCGATTAGCGATCCTTGCGATACGGAAGCTCGCGCATCGCTGGTCTCCGAGGCTCGTCCGCTTCACTCACCGTTTTGCGCTCCTCAGCGTCGATGTCGCCCTGAGTGATGGGGCGAAATAACAAATGCGAGCCAAGCCGCGGCGTTACCGATGTATCCTAAAGCTCCGACAAGCTTCTTTCTGGTACGTCGAAGGGGTTCAAGATAAATGTCCAATGAAACTCAGCCCATCGTTTGGCCTGGCCAACCTTATCCCTTGGGATCAACCTGGGATGGCGAGGGCGTCAACTTCGCGCTCTATTCAGAGCACGCCGAGAAAGTGGAACTTTGCCTGTTCGACAGTGCTGGGAAACGTGAGACGCTTCGGGTCCAGATCCACGAGCAAACTGACATGGTCTGGCACGGCTATCTGCCGGA
>Ga0302326_10028820_pt1 | contig 11165 bp, 11 predicted proteins | sample Palsa_T0_3_FD_202264 | JGI IMG/M metagenome (GOLD analysis project Ga0302326, IMG submission 202264) | Peat permafrost microbial communities from Stordalen Mire near Abisko, Sweden - Palsa_T0_3 | ecosystem: Environmental > Terrestrial > Soil > Palsa > Peat permafrost | place: Sweden: Abisko...
CCATAACGCGCGATGGCGAGCCGAGGCCCCAGCTTGATCGTTTCGCGATCACGATCGAACGCGGCGAGACGGTGATCATGCTGGGTGAGGTCGATGCGGGCAAGGACGCATTGATGCGTGCGTTGGGCGGCGCACCGCTCGAAGGCGAGACAATCAGTGGCAGCGTCCAGTTCGGAATCGGGGCCGCGACATCCGCGGACATTCTGTCCGCCGCGCCAATCCGTCTTGCCTATCTGCCGGGCCCGGCCTCCCGCCCGCTGAGCGCGCATGGTTCTGTCGCTTCGCAGTTGTCGCGGGTGGTGGCGCGCAAAGCACGCATCCCGCAATCCAGCGCGCGCGCGGAGTTGAGCCTCATTCTGCAGCGGTTGAAGGGAGCGCCGCCCCCCGAAGCGCTCGAAAAGTCTCCGGCATTTCTTGCTCCCGATCTGATCGCCTGGGGCCTGCTGGCTGCCGCGCTGGCCGCTGCGCCCGAGCTGTTGCTTGCGGACCATCTGCTGCTCGGACTTCCGCCGACAGCCGCGCGAGCGCTTGCCCGCGCGCTGGTTGCGGAGCAGGAACGCCAGCGATTTGCGATCCTTTACAATGCGATGAGCAGCGAAGTCGCGCGCTGGCTCGGCGGCCGTCTTATCGTCATGCGGCACGGGCGCGTCGTCGAGGAAGGCCCCGTTGCGCGATTGACGACGGTGCAGTCCCATGCCTACACGCAAACTCTGCTCAAGCCCGTGGTCCCTGTCGCAAACAGCTTGACAGCACCGCGCAGCGGACGTGGACAGGCCGTCGTGCAGGCGCTCGGCGTCGTCCTGAAAAGCCGGGAGAAGCTCACCTTCGAGCTTCGCCGCGGCGGTTCGCTGGCGCTGATCGGGGAGCTGGGTTCTGGCCGGCACGCACTCGCACGACAACTGATAGGGCTCGAACGCATTCCATCCGGCCGCGTCGTGTTCGACGCTGTAGACATCGGTATGCTGTCCGATGCGATGATGTCGCGACTGCGCAGGCGGGTGGCAGTCATCGCCGGCGCCGATGATGTGCTCGATCCGAGGTTGACAGTATCCGATACCGTCTGCGAACCGCTGCGCACGTCCCTGAACCTTCCCCAGCGGCTCGTGGCAGGGTATCGCGACGCGGCGCTGAAACGTGTCGGGCTTTCTTCGTTGAGCAGCGATCTCCCCGTGGCCCGACTCAGCGCTTTCGACAGGAGGCGTTTACAGGTCGCGCGCGCGATCGCGAGCGCTCCCGTGCTCGTACTGATCGATGAACCGTTGCGGGGTCTCGACGCATTTGCCCAGAGCGTCATGCGCGACCTTTTACGGAGCTTTCGCGCCGAAGAGGGCGCCGCGTTTCTTGTAATAACCTCCGATGTGACGGTGGCGCGCGCGCTCGCGGAAAGCGCGATGATCTTCAAGGACGGTCATATCGTCGAACGCGGCCTACTCGCCGATATCGTACGCATGCCGAAAGAGACGTACACGCGCGCGCTCATCGAAGCGGCCAGTCCGGCGCTATAATCGGCAAATCAGTCGCGCAACAACTCATTGATCGATGTTTTCGAGCGCGTTTGAGCGTCCACGCGCTTGACGATCACGGCGCAACCGAGTGCGGGACGGTCAGGTCCCTGCGGCAGCGAGCCGGGCACGACGACCGAGTAGGGCGGCACGCGACCATAGTGAATTTCGCCAGTCGCGCGATCGACAATCTTTGTTGATTGTCCGAGAAATACGCCCATCGAAATCACGGAGCCCTCGGCGACGATCACGCCTTCGGCCACTTCCGAGCGCGCGCCGATGAAGCAATTGTCTTCGATGATCACGGGCGCGGCCTGCAGCGGTTCAAGCACGCCGCCAATACCCACGCCGCCGGAGATGTGGCAATTCTTTCCTATCTGCGCACAGGAGCCGATTGTCGACCAGGTGTCGACCATCGTGTTCTCGCCGACATGCGCCCCGACATTGACGAAGGATGGCATCAGCACGACGCCCCTCGCGATGAACGCCGACCTGCGAACCACCGCTCCCGGCACGGCTCTGAAGCCTGCGTCGCGGAATTGCTGCGCCGTCCAGCCGACAAACTTCGAGTCGACCTTGTCCCACCATGGCGCACCGCCAGGGCCGCCGCCGATTGCGGTCATGTCGTTCAGGCGAAACGACAACAGAACGGCCTTCTTCAGCCATTGGTGCACGTGCCATTCGCCCCGGAAATTTTCCGCCACGCGCAAACTGCCGGAGTCGAGTCCCGACAACGCTTCTTCGACGGCGTCGCGCAACGGGCCGCGAGTTGTCTGATCGATCCGGTCTCGTGTCTCCCAGGCTTCCGCTACAATGCGGGCGAGTTCAGCGGTCATGTCGGATCCTGATGGTATGAAGGAAATGCGCGAGATCGTCGATCTCGTGATCGATATGCTCGCTGGATGCAACAGGAAAGGCCGGCCCCTGTTTCGACCACTCCGAGCCGTTCCGGAGCCAGACTGTCGTCATGCCGAGCGCGTGCGCGGGAACGAGGTTTCGCGCGGCGTCCTCGAACATCGCGGCGCGCGCGGGGTCGATGCCCGCCCTGGCAACGACCGTGTGATACGCGGACGGATCCGGTTTGGGCCGAAAGCCGATGGTGCGGATGTCCCAGATCTCATCAAAGCAACGCGTGAGACCGAGTCTTTCCAGCACGCGCGCCGCATGCTTGCGGCAGCCATTGGTGAAGACGAAGCGTTTTCCATCCACCCTGGCCAGTCCCGCAGCGAGACGACCGTCGCCAGCGAGCTGTGAAAGGTCGATGTCGTGCACATAGCCGAGATACACCTCGGGGTCGACGCCGTGAAGCCGCATCAGTCCGTTGAGAGTCGTTCCGTGCTCGCGATAATAGGTTTTTTGCAGGGCGCGCGCATCCTCGTGCCCTACGCCCAGCAGATCGGCAACGAACTGCGTCATGCGCAGATCGACCTGTCCAAACAGTCCTGAAGCGGCCGGATAGAGCGTGTTGTCGAGGTCGAAAATCCAAGCATCGACGTGATGAAAATCGGGCGTCGTCTCGATTTGGGACAGTTTGTTCATGGCGCGCGAAGATGGTGGAAGGCACCCCGGCTGGCAAGCGTCACCGCGCGCTAACCATTTCCTTTCAGTTCGTTTTAATGCGAAAGCGCCGAGAATGACGGTCGGGGACAAGGCGGCTGGAGAATCTGACGTGGTCTCACAGGCGAAGGGGAAAAGCTGGTGGGGCAGGCTGCCGGAGGTTCTGAGCAGGGCCGACATTTTCGGCATTCTGAACGGTCCCGACGCTGACGCGCGGACCGAACTCGGGGCGCGGCGCGACCTTGCTCCTGAAGTTCTCTATTTTCTTGCCGGCGAAGGCGAGGCTGCCGCGCGAAGAGCCGTTGCGGCCAATCCGTCCACGCCTGCGCATGCAAACCGCCGGCTGGCCGAGGATGGCGACGAGGACGTGCGGGCGGAACTCGCGCGCAAGATAGGTCGCGTACTGCCGGCGCTCTCGAAGCAGGCGAGCGAGCGAGTGCAGGCGCTGACGCTGGAAACGCTGGAACGTCTTGCGCGCGATCAGCTGCCGCGGGTGCGCCAGATTCTCGCGGAAGAGATCAAATCGCTTGACTGCGTACCGAAACACGTCATCAGGCAGCTGGCGCGCGATATCGAAAGAGTGTCCGCGCCGGTGCTGGAGTTCTCGCCACTGCTCTCCGATGCCGATCTGATCGACATCATCACGACCGCGCACGCCAACCATGCCATCAAGGCAATCGCGCGCCGCCGCCCGCTGAGCGAAGATGTTTCCGACGCCGTTGCCGCGGCTCTCGACGTGCCGGCCGTTGCGGCATTGCTTGAGAACGCGGACGCCCGCATTCGCGCGCAGACGCTGGAAAAGATTGCCGACAACGCCGAAAGCTTCACGTCCTGGCATCGACCCTTTGTTTTCCGCAATGATTTGTCGCAGCGCGCAATTCGCCGGATTGCCGGCTTCGTCAGCGCCGCGCTTATCGAAACGCTGGCAACGCGGCACAAACTCGACGAGAAGACGCGACGTCACCTTGCGCGCGCCTTGCAAACCCGCCTGGCCGCGGCCGAGGAAGCCGACAAAGCCGCAGTCGCCTCCGCCACGGACATCGCCGATGTCGAAAAGCGCTTCAGGAAGAGAAAATTGAACGACGAATTTGTCGAAGCGGCGGCCGAAGCGGGCAAACGCGAAGTTGTCACCCTCGCGCTCGCGCGCCTGGCCAATATTCCAGAGGAAACGGCAAGGCGCATCATAGACGCCAAATCTGCGAAGCCCGCCACCGCGCTCGTCTGGCAAGCCGGATTGAGCATGCGCACGGCATTCAAGATTCAATCGTTCGTTCTGAAATTGCCGGCGCGGGATCTCATGCCGGCGCGGGACGGCGTCGATTTCCCCATGGGGGAAAACGAGATGCGCTGGCATTTGAGCTATTTCGGCGTGCGCGCCTGAGAGAGCTGCCGCACGGGCGGGACGAGTCCGTTGCCGCCGATATGTGCCGCGAATCCGCTCACGCCTTTTGTAACCGTCACCGCAAATCCGGCTTCCGTGAGCCCGCGTGCGGCGCAGCGCAAATTGCCGTAGATTTCGAATTCTATGTCCGTCACGCAGAATTTTGCGGGGCCGGAGACGAGGTGGTTGTTGCCGTGTTTTTCCGCCAGCAGATAGACCTTGTCCACGTTGAGAGAGTCCGTAATCGCCTTGGCGCAGCCGCCCGGAGAAATCTTCCACCAGCCGCGCGACACGACGTTGGAACCGCCCTGCAGGCCAAGCGCCGCCCAGATCACGGAATCGGCGTCATTGCAGATCGAGTAGCCGGCGGGCGCTGCAGACTTGAGCGCTTCGGTCTCCAACGCGTCGAATATTTCGTCGGGGCTGGCATTGGCCGGAAGTCTCAACTGCACGCGAAGCTTTGCCAGCGTGTCGGACGGCGTCTTGCCTTCGCCGAGATCGCCCTTGTAACCGATGTCGCCCAGCAACCGGGCCATTCCGGCCTTCTGTGCGGCGTAGAATGAATTGATGACCGGGCTTTCGGTGAAGGTCGTAGTCCACGATGTCTGCCCGCGTGGCGAAACGGCGGCAAATGGCATCGTAAATGCGTCATCGCTGCCGCAGCTGGGGGCGCCGTTGGGAATTTGCAGCGAAAAATCCGTGTCCTTTGCGCAAAGCCGGAATTGACCGCCCCACGCCCGCGAGGGTCCGGAATGCGCCTGGGCGCTGCGCGCATAGATGTAATAAACGCGTTGCGTCAGCGGCTCTCGTATCGTGAGCGCGCAATCTCCGGGGGCGATTCTGGTCCAGCCCCGTGTCGCCATGCCGTTGCCCGACGGGAAGCCGATCGCGGTATAGAGGACATAGCTCGTCTGATTGCACAGATGCATGTCGGCCGCTGCCGGCCCCGAGGCGAGCGTTGCGCCGACAACGGCGCCGAAAAGCGCAGAACAGAGACGCGCGATACGGCTCATTCCGCGACGATCATCGTTCCTGCGCCATGCTCCGTGAAAAGTTCGAGCAGGAGCACGTGAGGAATGCGACCGTCCAGAATGACCGCGGCAGAAACACCTTTTTCCACCGCATCGATGGCGGTCTCGATCTTCGGGATCATGCCGCCCGATATCGTACCTTCGGCGATCAGCGCGCGCGCCTCGCGGAGGGTCAGTCTCGGGATCAGTTTTCCTTCGCGATCGAGCACGCCTTCGACATCTGTCAACAGCAGCATGCGCGCGGCCTTCATCGCGCCGGCGACGGAGCCCGCCACGGTGTCCGCATTGATGTTGAAGGTTTCGCCCTTTTTGCCCACACCGATGGGTGCGATGACGGGGATGAGATCGGAATTGATGATGGTGCGCAGCACTTCGGGATTGATCGTCTCCGGCTCGCCGACAAAGCCCAGATCCACAAGCTTGCGCTCGTGCGTGACGGGATCGAGCTTATAGCGCTCGAGCTTGCGGGCGACGACGAGATTTCCATCCTTGCCCGAAAGGCCGACCGCCCGGCCTCCGGCCGAGTTGATGCCGCTGACGATTTGCTTGTTGATGGCGCCGGTCAGCACCATCTCCACCACTTCGATTGCCGCTGCGTCCGTCACCCGCAAGCCGTCGACGAACGACGACGGAATCGAGAGGCGCTTCAGCATCGAGCCGATTTGCGGACCGCCGCCATGCACCACGACGGGATCGATGCCCGTCTGCTTCATAAGCACGATGTCCTGCGCGAAATGTTCGGAGACACCGCCTTCCATCGCGTGGCCGCCGTATTTTACGACAATCGTCTGGCGATCGTAACGCAGGATAAACGGCAGCGCCTCCACGAGCACGCGCGCGGTGGAACGCCAACGCGCCATGACCCGAAGATTGCGGTCCTGTCCGACATCGTCCTGCAACGCCATGCGCCTGCTCGCTCCGGCCCGTACCGCCCGGCTTATAACGCAAGAGCTATGAGGCGGCTAGCGCGGCAATGTGGTCGCGAAGTGCGTCGAAACCTTCGCCTGTCGCGGCCGAAGTTGCCAGAACGTCCGGGTACGCAGCGGTATGCCGCGCCAAATCCGCTTTGCAATTCTCAAACGCCCGTTCGCTTTCCTTCGGCGACAGCTTGTCGATCTTGGTCAGAACGACAAGGTAGGAGACGGCCGCTTCGTCGAGCAAATCCATCGCCTCCGCGTCCGTGGCCATGATACCACGCCGCGAATCGATCAGGTGAATGACGCGACGAAGATTGGGCCGGCCGCGAAGATAGGAAAAGATCAGAGTCTGCCAGTCCTCCTTCAACGATTTGGAGATGCGCGCGTACCCATAGCCGGGAAGGTCGGCCAGGATCAGCGTGTCCGCCAGCCGGAAGAAATTGATCTGTTTGGTGGCGCCGGGATTCTGCGACACGCGCGCAAGGCTCTTGCGATGTGTCAGAGCGTTGATGAGGCTCGACTTCCCCACATTCGAGCGGCCGGCAATCGCAATCTCCGGCAGGCGCGACGGCGGAATTGCGTCGAAGTTCGCGGCGCCCGCGACGAACTCGCATGAGCCCTTGAACAACCTTTCGGCGGCCTCACTCACCCGGTTGCGTTTTCGCGCGCGCGCCGCTTGCGCCCAGTCTCTGAAACAGCGCCGGCACCTTCAGATTGTTGAACAGATGAACCTCGACGCCCTGCCTGCGCATCATGATGTATTGCTGCGTGACGGACAAAAGATTGTTCCAGGTCCAGTAGATCACCAGGCCGGCCGGCATCGACGACAGCATGAAGGTGAAGATGAGCGGCATGTAGGCGAACATGCGCTGCTGCACCGGGTCGGGAGCGGGCGGATTCATCTTCATCTGCACCCATTGGGTTATGCCCATGAAGATCGGCCACAGGCCGACATGCATGATTGCCAGCGCCGTTCCCTGCAGAAAGCCGAGTTCGGGCAGCGCAGTCGGAATGGAGTAGGGCAGCAATCCGAAGAGATTGAAAAGCGATGTGGGGTCGGGCGCCGACAGATCGTGAATCCAGCCGTAGAACGGCGCCTGGCGCATTTCGATCGTGACGTAGAGCACCTTGTAGAGCGAGAAAAAGACCGGGATCTGCAACAGCATCGGCAGGCAACCCGACACGGGGTTCACTTTCTCCCGTTTGTAGAGTTCCATCATCTCCTGCTGCTGGCGCACCTTGTCTTCAGCGAACTGCGTGCGAATCTGGTCGACCTTCGGCTGCAGTTTCTTTACGCGGCTCATCGAGCGATAGGAGGCATCCGCCAACGGGAAGAAGGCGAGTTTCATAAGAACGGTGAGCAGCACGATCGCGATGCCGAAATTCCCGATGTACCGATAGAAGACATCGAGCACGAAAAAGATCGGCTGGGTAAAAAACCAGAACCAGCCCCAATCGACGGCGTAGTGCAGGTTTACGATCCCGTCTTTCTTTTCATAGTCCTGCAGCGTTGCCAGCACTTTGGCGCCGGCGAACAGTTTTTGCGTGAGACTCGTTGTGCCGCCCGGCGCGATCGTCCGCCCGTCGAGGCGGTAATCGGCCTGATAGGCCTTGGTCGAGTCGAGCTGTGTAGCGCGATACGTGCCTTCGAAGGCAGCGTTCTGCGGCGGAACGACGGCCGTCATCCAGTATTTGTCGGTAAAGCCGAGCCAGCCGCCGGTGGATTGAAATGTCTGCGGCGGCTTGTTGTCCTTGAAGTCGTCATAGCCGGCGTCGCGCTCGCTGCCGCCCGCGACGCCAACATATCCTTCGTGAAGAATCCACGTGCCCTTCTCGGCAGGCACGCCGTCGCGCGCGACATAGGCGTAGGGAAAGAGCGTGACCTTCGCACCGCCGCTGTTGGCGACGCTGTCCGTGACCGTAAAGAGGAATCGGTCGTCGACTGCGATTCTGCGGGTGAAGGTCAGCCCCTGGCCGTTGTTCCACTGCAGTTCGACGGGCGTGGTTTGCGTGAGCTTCGCGCCGGCGACGAGTTTCCAGGGCGTGGAATCGTCGGGGACTTTCACGTTTTCGCCAGGCGCTGCGACCCAGCCGAACATTGCGTAGTACGGATAGTTTGTGCCTTCGGGTGAAAGCAGCACGATCTCGGCGCTCTTCGGATTGGTCGTGTCGTGATAGTTCTTGAACCGAAGATCGTCGAAGCGCGCGCCCTTCAGTCTGAGCGAGCCGTCGACCGACGGCGTATCGACCGCGATGCGCGCCCCGCCCGACGCCAGCGCTGCTGCGCGGGACAGATGACCGACATTGCCGGTCACGGCCTGCGTTTGCGCGACGGGTTTCTGCTTTTCGGCCTGTGCCAGTTGGGCCTGGTGAGCGAGCTGCGCCTGGCGCTCCTGCGGCATGGCGACGAAATAATTCCAGCCGAGCAGCACAAGGGCCGCGAGCACCACGGCCATGATGAGGTTACGATTGTCTTCGTTCATCGGTTTTTATTTGCCATCAGCGGATCGGGGGAACCGGGTCGAAGCCCGACGAACCGCCGAGCGAAGTGAACGGGTGACAGCGCAGAAGCCGGCGCGCCGCGAGGCCTGAACCCCGCCAGGGGCCATGCACCTTCAGCGCTTCGACGGCGTAGTGCGAACAGGTCGGCTCGAAGCGGCAGGCGGATGGCAACAGCGGAGAAACAAGCCACTGATAGAGCCGGATCGGTGCCAGAAGCAATGCGACAGCGGGACCGCGCAGAGGATGGGTCCGGCGCTCCGTCACTGGGCATCTCCCGGGTTGGAACGGCCGAGCTTCCGGTGGGCCGCCTGAAGCGCGGAAGCAAGGTCGGCCAGCAGGCCCTCGAACGGCCGGCTCAGCGTTTCCTGCCGCGCGACGAGAACATAGTCATTGCCCGCGAGGCCATAAAGGGGAAGCAGCCGCGCCGCCGCAGCCTTCAGCCGCCGTTTGGCCCGGTTTCGGACGACGGCAATCCCGAGCTTTTTCGTGGCCGTAAACCCGACCCTGAGTCGCCCGGGTTTGTCCCAAAGCGGCGGCGTGGCGCACACTTCCAGCGTCACCGAAGGCCAGACCCGGCGCACGCCCCTGGTCGCACGCAGGAAATCCGCGCGTTTTTTGAGACGTTCGAGGGCGAGGGGGGGCAGATTCATGCCCGACTCCCCCTTGTGGGGAGGCCGGCGAGCCATGCCGCTTGACGGATGGTTCCGCTACCCGCGAGCCGGGTGGGGAGTGGTGCCGCAGCTCGGACGCATTTCATTTGGCGCCGCCGCCTCCCACCCGAAATCGCGAAGTGCGATTTCGGCCTCCCCACAAGGGTAATTATGCACTTGACAAAGTAGATCAAGGGCAAACACTCGACCAGACAGGCCGACACACTACCCAATGCGTAGCGCCCTCTCCCGAGTCGCCTTTGAGCGGCGACGGAGAGACGTATGCGCTGGCTGGCCGTTCGCCCGAAGGAAGTATCGTGGCGCCCACTTCCGCCTCCCAAGAGACGACCCCATATCGGGGGCGCGGATGAGCGCGCCATTACGCCTTCTCCAGATCGTCGATGATTTCGAGGACCCGTCCAGCGAAGTACCTCATCCGCCTGCTGACTGGTACATAAACCATGGCGAGGGCGGCCTCATTGATGACTATCTCGGCGGAAACCATGGAATTGCCTTTACTTGGGCTAAATACGGAGTTGGCGGGCAATCGGTACAGGATGGTTTTGTCATTGAGGCGCTGAAGCGCGGAAGTGGCACCGCCCCAAGCCGTAATGTGGGCTTGGGAGATGACTGGTTCTGCGGACACGAATCGCTCGTGCTTCCGCACGATGTCCAAGTGATGGATGGCGAAAAGCGCGTCATCACCTCCTTGGTACGGGCGCAAAGATTCGATTTTTCGGACTTCTCGCTCGGTAAGCCACTTTTCTTTTTCGATGTTTTTCAGTTCTCCAACCAATCCATCGGCTTGCCTGTGGATTGGGAACTTCGTGTGGCGGGTAGGCTTTATGCCGTTCCTGCGGCACAGTGCGCAAAACAGAATATCCAAGGCAGACCGCAAGGAATTGATCATTGCGCCGATGTCTCCAAAAATGATCGGCGCAAGCGGCTTCACTTGGTACGCTGCGAGAAACTTATCTCCGCGCTGCGGATCGTCCTCCACGAAAAGTTCGTAAGGGTTACTCTGGAGCCATTCTATGATGTGACTCTGGAGGGTTGGAGCATGGGCTATGGACCAGTTTGCTGATGACTTGGCATCCTCAAAGCCGTCTCGATGTGAGAGGTCAATTTGTTGCGGCTTCTTCGGAGGCACTACTCTAATAAGTGGTTTTTTGGTGGGTTCATCGCTCATCGGAGGTGCCTATGAATAATTCAAAGCCTGATGCGTTGCCGAAGAAGGAAGTAGCTGCTCGCGAAGCGCGTGTTCTGGATCATTTTCTCACGTCCAAACCCGAGGCACACAAACCGCTTGGCAAAGGCCCGCAGGCGAAGCGGCGTAGGCGGGAGAAACGTGCGAAATGACGACGCTGCAAAACACGCCTTACCCACGCCTGAATGCCTTCTGTCTTGGCATCAATCTAATTTTGGCAGCGGCCAACCCTTTTCTTTCGCTAAGTCGCAAATCTGCTTCACAAGCGTCATGGCAACCGCACGATCCATACGGATGGCCACGCTGGTGGCCCCTTGGTGTTGCGCGGGGCCGGGCGGTCTGTCTGGATGTGCTTCGACTTGTGCGAGCAGCCTCAGATAGAGGGCCGATTCGTCTAAAAACGTGGTCTCAACCCGTT
>Ga0302326_10028823_pt1 | contig 11165 bp, 10 predicted proteins | sample Palsa_T0_3_FD_202264 | JGI IMG/M metagenome (GOLD analysis project Ga0302326, IMG submission 202264) | Peat permafrost microbial communities from Stordalen Mire near Abisko, Sweden - Palsa_T0_3 | ecosystem: Environmental > Terrestrial > Soil > Palsa > Peat permafrost | place: Sweden: Abisko...
GATGCGCGCCAAGTACGCGCGCAGCGCCTAGGCTTTCGAGCGCACTCTACCGCAAGAATTCCTGGATGGCGTCCGCCACCACCTCGGGCCGGTCCACCGCGATGAGGTGGCCGCTGCCCGGAATGATCCGGTGGATCCCGCGCGAGGAACGCCGCGCCAGAGCGCCCTGCAGCTCATTCCAGCGCGGCTCGAAGGAGCGAGCCTCGGCCTCGTGGCCGGGTGGGAACAGGTCGCGCGGCTCGCTGTGGCTGAGGACGACGATGGGCAAGTCGGGTCGAAGGGGCGCGACATCGGCAAGCTCGTCACGACTCCGGGCGAGGGTTCGCATCAGACCGCAGGTGGCGTCGGTCGCCGAGGCCCGGTAGGTCAGCGCCGCGGTTCGATCGCGCAGCTTCAGCGGATCGAGCAAGCGCAGCAGCCCGACCTTCGCGAGCCAGCTCGCGACGCAAACCTCCCGCCGCAGCTCGGCCAGCGGCGCTTGCAGGGCGTCGATGGCGTTCCCGTCGAGGGCGTCGAGGAAGATGAGCGCCCGGATTGCCTCGGGGTGCTGTCGCGCGAGCATCTCCGCATCGAGGCCGCCGGCCGATGCCGCGACCAGGAGATAGGGCGGGGAGATCCCGGCGCGGTCGAGGAGCGTCCACAGGTCCGAGGCGGTGCTGGCCGCATCGGGCGATCGACTCGGCGGATCGCTCCAGCCCATTCCGGCCCGGTCATAGGCGCAGACGCGCGCTCCCGCGCCGACCAAGGACATGACTCGGTCATAGCTCGTGGAGTTGCCGAGTCCGCTGGCCTCCAGCACTACGGTCAGGGGTCCGCTCCCCTGGCAACGCAGGTGGAGACGCCGCGCGCCCTCGACGGCGATGAGCTGTCCGGGGGGCGGGAAACGCCTCAGGTCGCGGGCCTCGACCAAGCTCTCGAGGGCGGCGCCCGCGATGAAGGCCAGCACGATGGCCGCGCCCGTCCGGAGAACGATTCGCACCTCGCGAACAGCTTACACCCGCTGTGAGTGGTGACTTCGCGCCCGTCCACGAATGCGTTGCAGCGCTTGCAAGCGCTTGCAGCGTCAGGCAGGCTGCCGGCCTTTCCGCGGGAGGTGTTGTCATGCCGAGGGTTCGGGTTGTCGCGTGTCTCGTTGCCATCAGCGCCGTCGCGGTCGGCTGTGGCTCCAGCGGAGCGAAGTCGAGCACGAGCAGCGGCGGCACGACCGGTTCCGCCACGGGTGGCACGACCTGCAATCCGCACTGCGGCGCCCACGCGTTTTGCAACGTCGACGCGGGCGAGGCGACCTGTCAGTGCCGATCGGGCTATGAGGGCTGTTCGTCCGACGGCGGGATGGTCTGCGTCGACCTGCAGACCGACAGCGAGAATTGCAACGCCTGCGGCCTGGCCTGCACGGCGCCCATGAGTTGCAACGGCGGCAAGTGCTCCTGCGTTCCGTCGGCCTTCATCGCCAACTGTCCGGGGACGGGGTGCGCCGATCTCCGCAGCGACCCCAACCACTGCGGCGGCTGCAAAGGGTCAATGGTGGTGTGCGGCCCCGGTGAAGTGTGCGCGTCGATCGACGGCGGTCTGGGGAGCTGTGAATGCTCGGATCCCACCCTCACGGGTTGCCCGAGCGGCTGCGTCGATCTCACGAGCGACCCCTTCAACTGCGGCTGCTGCGGCAACGCCTGTCTGCCGGGCGATGCCGGTGGCTCGCTGATGTGCCCGGGCGGTGGGGCCTGCGCTTGCCCCGGAACGACGATGCAGTGCCCTACGCCCACCAATATGTGCGGGTTGTGCGTCGACCCCAACTGGGACCCCAACAACTGCAACGGGTGCGGAAACACTTGCTTCGCGAGCGGGGCTTCGGTGACCTGCGACGCGGGCATCTGTTTCTGCGGCGATGCCGGGACCAGCATCATCTGTCCCGACTTCAGCTGCCCGGACATGGAGACCGACCCCAACAACTGCGGCGGCTGCGGAAACGTCTGCACCGCCTCCGACGCGCCAGTCGTCTGCAAGGGGGGCATGTGCTTTTGCGGGGCCTCCGGGATCGGGACGATCTGTCCCGATGGCACCTGCCCCGACTTCAACACCGACGTACACGACTGCGGCGGCTGCAACATGCCTTGCTTTGTTCCCACGCCCTATTGCTCGGGCGGGCAATGCTCCGCGACGCCTGACGGCGGCCCGTAGCGCCGGCCATTCACGCGAGCAACTGCGGCTCGAGTGCCGCGAGCTCCTTGAGCAGCCGGTCCCGCGTCGCGGGGCTCAGCTTGAGAACGGTCGCGGCCTCCGACAGTTCCTCGGGGTTGGCGCTCTCGAAAGGGTAGCCGTTCGCGACGTCGGCGCGGGTCAGGCCGTGGCCGAGCTCTTCGGCCAGCCCCTCGGCGATGCGCAGGACGGCGATGGCGGGATGGGCGAAGCCGCCGGAATGGATGCGGTGGTGCTGCCCGACCACCAGCTGAACCTCCGGCGGCAGCTTCCAGAGCTTGACGATCTGGCCCGACAGGTCTTCGTGAATCCACGGCAGCGAGGACCAGATCTGGTCGACGGTGGGACGCGTGGGGGCCGGCTCGGCGCCCAGCAGGATCAGCGACGCGCTGACCCCCACGTCGTGCAGCAGGCCGCACAGAAAGGCATACTCCGCGTCGACCGCCGTCTGGCGCGCCACGAGCCGCGCCCCGTAGGCCACCAGGAGGCTGTGCGCACGCAGGGCCTCCATGGGTTTCTCGTAGGAGGGGGCCCGGAAGACCGTCATGTTGAAGACCAGCTCGAGCACCAGGTTGCGGACGGCGGCGAGGCCGAGCCGCACCAGCGCATCGTGCAAGGTCCGGGTCGGGGTGGTGCCGGCGTAGGCCGCCGACTGGGCTCGCGCCAGCACCTTGCCGGTCAGCATCTGATCCTGTTCGAGCACCTCGCTGATCCGCCGGAACTCGACCTCCTGCTCCCGCGAAAGCTCGAGAAACTTGGTGGCGACCGAGGGCAGCGCGGGAGGCTGGTAGGCGGGAGAGGCGAACCGCACCTGGATGCGCTTGGCGAGCGACGACAGGTCTCTTTGCTCGGCCTCGATGTCCGCCGATCGCTTTCCGGAGCTCTGGCGTTGCTTCGGGTCAACCATCGGCGGTCTCCGGTCAGAAATCGACGGTGGCCGTGACGGTGTCGCCGGCGTCGCTTGCCGTCTGAGGACTCAGGGTCGCTTTGAGCTGCCCGCTCGCGCTGTCCCAGGTGCTGGTGCCGCCGGCAGTGACGGCGGTTCCGGTGGAGGAGATGGTGAGGGTCGCACTCCCGGTGTCCGGATTCGAGCCGTGCAGCGATTGCACCCAGACGTCGTTCCCGTTCGTCAAGGTGGTCGTGGCCTTCACGAGCGCCGTCGATCCCGTCGCTCCGGTCGTCCCGAAGGCGCCAGCGGCGAATGCCGAACCGGGAAGCGTCGCGGCGAAGCTCAGGGTTCCATAGCTCAGTCCGCTCGACGTGATTGCGAAGGTGACGCCCGCGTCGGGAGCGCCCGTGGCCTCGACGGCGCAGATCTGAGCGCCGGTTGCCGTCACCCCGCCGCTCAGGAAGATCTGGCACCCGCCGGAGCCGACTTGTTGGCCCGGGGCGTTGTTCGTCCCGCAGGCGGCGGCCGGCAGCAGTGCGGCAATCATCGTGAGGCGCTTCATTCGGGTCTTTTGAATGATAGCAGCAAACCTCCACACCGGGGCGTCGGCGGAATGCTGTCGGACCGGCGAGGTAGCGTCGGCGGGGCCCCAAAGCAGCGGCTTGCGGGCCGGTGGCAAGCTGTGTAGCCTCCCGCGCTTCCCACGGGGACCGGCCGTGAGGGTCGTAGATGTGGCGGGCGCTGGGTGAGAAAGGGGACTTGAACATGGCCACTTTGAAGCTCGTGAAGGCTGACTACTTCGAGGTGATCGAGACGGGCGAGCGATCGGGAAAGCCCTACGTCCAGACCTGGCCGCTCACGCGCAAGGGCGAGGTCGATAGCCTCCTCAGCAGCAAGTACCGGCTCAGCCCGATCCAGATCGACGTCCTGTGGGCGACCGGCGCCGAGATCCCGCTGCAGGTCGGGCAGGCGCTCGGTCCGCAAAGGTAGCGCCTCTCCCAATGGTCCATTTGTTCGCGGTGGCCGAGTCCGCGGCGGTGGACCCGTTGTTGCTCCACTATGCCCGCCAGATCGTCCGCTTCTGCTGGCTGGCGTTCTGCCTCGTCTGGGTGATCTCGTGGTTCTCGGCCAATCGGCCGGTCAAGCGCTCCCAGAGCTTTGGGTCGCGGGCACCGCAGATCCCGTTCTACATCACGGGAGTCGTGCTGATCTTTCTCTCCAAGGGGGTCCCGATTCCGGCTCTCGACTTCCGGCTCCTTCCGAGAAGCGATCCCTTGACCACCCTGGCGGCTCTGCTCACGGCGGTGGGCATCGCCGTCGCGATCTCGGCGCGCACCAGCCTCGGCGGCAACTGGAGCGCCCGCGTCACCTTGAAGGAAGGCCACGAGCTGATCGAGAGCGGCCCCTACAAGTACGTCCGCCATCCCATCTACACCGGCCTGCTGCTGGCCTTTCTCGGGACGGCGCTATTGCGCTGCACCCCGCGTACCCTGCTGGGAGTGGTCGTCTTCCTGGTGCTCTTCGTCTGGAAGATCCGGCTCGAGGAGCGGTTTCTCACCGCCGAGTTCGGCGCGAAGTACGCGGACTATCGGCGCCGGGTGAAGGCGCTCGTGCCGTTCGTGGTGTAGCGGGCCCTTCCCGCCTAACCACTCGGAGTCCAAGGGGACACGAGGATGGCCGGGTTTCAGGTCAGTGCGGCCGGATCGTCGAAGCGACTGGCCTTGACGAGCGCGTCGTCATACTCGACCACGAGCTCATCCTCCGCCTCGGCGTAGTCAAGCGGAGCCTCGCCTCGCGCATAGCCGATAGCTCTGTAACCGCGCAGTCGCTTTTCGAACATCCGCGCCAGCATCGGCACGCCCTTGTCGACGTAGTCGAAGATGCGAACCTCCTGCTTGCGAGGATGCAGCCGATGAAGTCGACCTGCGTACTGAATCAGGGTGCCCTTCCAGGAGACTGGTAGAGCAAGGAAGAGCGTGTCGAGGCGGGCATCGTCGAAACCTTCGCCAATGTACCGTCCCGTCGCAAGCACTAGTCGCTCCTCGTTGTCGGGAATCGCCGTCAGCCGGTCTCGAACCTCTCGACGCTGACTTGCGGTCATGCCACCCTGAAGCACGACGAGGTGTCGAGTGAAGCCGCGAAGGCGCTCCGCGAAGTACCCGAGGTGGTCCTTTCGCTCGGTGAGCAGAATCGGGGATCGCCTCTGCTCGAGGGCCTGGATGACATCGTCGAGAATCTGACGGTTTCGGTTCTCGTCCACCGCCAGCGCCGCGTACAGAGCTTGGATGCTGGGCTTCGCTGCGCTTGGGCCCTGGAAAGAGGTCTCTCGAGCGATCAGCGTGTGAGCGAACGGCCGACGAGCGGCCTGGTCCTTGGCGTTGACGCTGAAGCGAACGGGGCCAATCTGCATCTCGGTGATCGGATGGTGCCCGTCCCGACGCTGGGGTGTGGCCGTGAGGCCGACGATGAACCGGGCCTTTGCCTCGGAGAGGACGCGCTCGAACGAGATCGCAGGCAAGTGGTGGCACTCGTCGACGATGACCTGGCCGTACTGAGCGACGAGGTCTCTCACGCTGTCCTTGCGAACGAGGCTCTGGATCATCGCCACGTCGAGCAGACCGTTTCCAGTCTTCTTGCCAGCACCGATCTGACCGACCGCACCTGGCTCGAGTCCGAGGAAGAGGGCCAGCTGCGCAAGCCACTGATCGAGGAGGGGCCGCCGGTGAACGAGCACGAGAGTGCTGGAGCCCCGCTCAGCGACGAGATACGTCCCGACGACCGTCTTTCCAACTCCTGGAGGGGCGACGAAAACGCCCGTCTCATGCTTCAGCAGCTCATGGGCGGCCTTCTTTTGCACCGCAGTCAGTTGTCCCTGAAATCGGTACCGGATTGCGTTCCCCGCGATTCGCTCATCCTCGAGCTTGAGGGCGCTCCCGTGCTCATTGAGAAGCGCCTCGAGCTCGGTTCTGCGCCCGCGCGGTAGTCCGACAAACTGGGGGAGGTCCTCGGCGCAAGCGACGACCCGAGGGGTCATCGCAGTGGAGAGGCGCATGCTCTGCTTCTTGTAGAACTCGGGGTTTTGGAAGGCCCCCAGTCGTTTGATCTGGTTGATTAGAGCTGGCGGGAGTCCGGCCTTATCGACGAAGAGCTTCTGCGCCAAGACTACCCTCACCGTCGCCGGCAGCGGCTCGGTGAGGACAAGCGGGCGTGGTTTGCGGGACGGCAGGCGGGACCACGGTGTCGCTTCTTCCTTCTCCGCTTCAACGGCCCGGACCCCGACCACGGACCCCTGCCGCGTCGCTTCCCGAGCGACCACATCGACGGTGGATGCGTCGATCCTGGCCACCGACGCTAGATACGTCCATTGATCGGCATCTGGATAGGGCTGCAGAGCTTCGTCGAGAAAGACCGAGTTCCCATGCGCTCTTGGCTCACGCTGAAGAGGCAGCGCAATGAGATTCCCGAAGCCACCCCGAGGCATCGTGTCCTGGTTGGGGAAGAGCCGATCGTAGGAGTCCATACTCAGCTCGTGCCGTCGGGACATGGTCTCGGTAATCAGGTGACAGCCCATCTTCCGCGCGGCGACCGCGGGAACAGCGGACGAGAAGAAGAACCAGGCGTGAGCGCCATTCCCTGAGCGCGACCTTTCGACCGAGACCGGCAGTCCAATCCTGCGACAGGTCTCGGCGAAGGCGCCGACGTCATCGACCCAAGCGCTCTTGTCGAAATCGACCGCCAAGAGCCAGCAGGTCTCGTCATTGAGGAGTGGATACACCCCCATCACGTGGCGCCCTGTGAGGTGACCCAGGACGGCGGCATCATCGAAGGGGACGAAGGCCTGATTCGGGCATTCGCCGCATTTCACCTTCGGCAGCTCACAGACGCCCCTCACGAACTTGTTCCGGCATGCCGGAGCATACCCGGGCTTCCCGGTCTTCTTGCTGACGAACCGAGTGGGGTAAACGTCCATGCGTCCGCGAAATAGCGAGCGAAAGAGTCTCACCTTCTCCGCTGAGGTTGCTGGCGGCCCGGCAGGGAGCGCCACAGGCAATCGAACCCGAATCTCGACGTCGCCTTCATTCAGCCCGGCCAGCTGCGTCCGCAACGATCGCAAACGCTCCGCCGCACCCGAGCGTTCGGCGTCGAGCCTGACGAGATTGGTCTGCTCTCGCCGGATCGCGTCGAGGATTTCTCTCCGCCCCATGGGTGACGCGATCTTCAACGGTTCAACTCCCATCCATCGCTGTGCGAGCGGAGGGAGGATCCTCTTCGGCCGCTACTTGTTCAAGATCTGGCGGACGCTCGCGAGCAGCGGTTCGATCTTCGCGGTAATGGCGTCCCAGATAATGGAGTCGTCTGCGTTGAAGTAGGCGTGTCCGAGGATGTCCCGCAGGCCGGCGATCTTCCGCCACTCGACCTCCGGGTGCTTGTTGCGAAGATCAACGGGTATCTTTTTGACCGCCTCGCCAATCACGAAAAGGTTCCAGAGGGCAGCTTCCCACCGCGTCGAGTCGGATTTGAACGCGGCGAGATCATGGCCCGCAACCAAGCTCAGCAGCCGCTCGCAGGCCGCGACAATGTCCTCGAGGTAGAAGCGGGAGCTACGCGACACGAATTGCCATTCGCTCCACGTCCGCCCGAGCGGCCTCTCTGAGTCCTCTGCGAGTGACGAGATCGACACGTCGGCCCAGCCGGTCCTCCAGAAGGATCTTCACGTCCATGTAGCGGTCGAAGGTGGCCGGCTCCAGATCCACGAGCAGGTCGACGTCGCTCTCGATCGTAGCCCCATCGCGGGCCGCCGAGCCAAAGAGGGCGAGGAAGCGCACGCCCATGGACTGAAGCTCCGAGCGACTGCGATTCAGGATGGCGAGCACCTCTTCGCGCATAAGCGGAGTGTCCCACGACGGTGATGTCGGCGGCAACGATGCGTGCTCTCTGAGACGAGACCTTGGACCGTCGCGGATGTCATCTCGAGGGTCGAGACGAAGCCCTGGCCGGTTGGGGACGTGATCTCGACGGTCGAGACGAGAGGAATGACGGTCGAACCCTTCGTCTCGAGGGTCGAGACGAGACCCGCGAGGGTCTAGGATGTCGTCACGAAGGAAGAGTCGAAGCCCGAGAGCGTCGATCCCTTCGTCTCGATGGTCGAGTCGAGGCCCTCGAAGGTTGGGGACGTCGTCTCGAAGGAGGATCGAAGCCCGAGACGGTCGGGACCTTCGTCCGGACGAGCAAGGAGGTGGGCGGACCCCAAGGCCGGACCAGTTCTGGCGAACCAAGTTGCTACGGGCCGTCGGGGAAGGACTTGATTATTGATGGAGCAGGACCGTGACGCTCTGGCCCCCGATGTCCGAGATCGCCAGATCTGGACGACCGTCGCCGTTGAAGTCTCCGGTCGCGATGCAGCTCGGTCCCACCCCCCCGTTGAAGAACAGCGGGGCGGCGAACGTTCCGTCGCCGAGGTTCAGGTAGATGGCCACCGTTTCGCCGGTCGGCAGCGGGTCGTAGAAGGCCATCGCGATGTCGGGTGAGCCATTGCCGTCGAAATCCGCCGCGACCAGCCACTGGGGCCGGCCGCAACCCGGACACTGGTAGGTGGAGCTGCTCGACCCGAGATTCCCGCAGCCGCTCAGGACCACCGTGGTGCTGTCGCCGCCATTGTCGGCAGTGGCCAGGTCTTCGCACCCGTCACCGTTGAAGTCCGCGACCGTGACGCCGACCGGCCCCTGCCCGGTCGACCAGGAGTCGAACAGCGCATAGCCGCCGTCGCCCTCCCGCTCGAGAACCGCGGCCATGCTGGCCCCATTCTCGGCGACGGCGATCTGCGGCATCGCGTTGGCGCCGAAGTTCCCGACCGCAACCGCCCGGTAGTCGCCCAGTGACGTGAGGGGTTCATCCTGCCCGAACTGGGCCTCGACCTCGCCGGGAAGGATGTAGAGCGCGTCTCCAACCGGGGCCAGGAGGTCGAGGAGCGCGTCGCCACCGAGCTTGGCGCACAGGATCTGCAACGAAGAGACGAACGACGCGTTTGGCAGGGTGACCGAGAACCCCCCGTCGGACTGTCCGGTCAGAACGCCGTAGCCGTGGTCGAAGCTGCCCCAAGTCGAGAAGGCGAGGTCAGCGAGGCCGTCGCCGTTGAAGTCGCCGCTGCAGATCGACTGGAAGCTGGCGTTGCTCGCGACGAAGACGGGGTTGGGGTTCTGGAAGGTGCCGTTCCCGTTGCCGGGCAGCGTGAAGATCGTGCCGTCGTTGTAGTCGGCGGTGGCCAGGTTCACGACGCCGCCGTCGTTCTGGTAGGTCGTGATCCAGTGCGGCGAGCCGTTCACCGGGTAGGTCGTGGCGGTGAAAGAGAGACCCGTCGTGCTCCCGCCGGTCGTCCCGCTGGAGGTGCCGGTCGACGATCCGGTGGAGCTTCCAGCCGAGCTGGCTCCAGCGCTGCTCGCGACCGCGGTCCCCGTCGACGTTCCGGGCGGCTGGCCGGTCGAGCTTCCGGTAGAGCTGGCCGCTGCGCTCGATGTCGGGCCGGCTCCGGTCGAGGAGATGGCCGAGGTTCCGCTCGAGAATTGCGTCTGGAGGCAACCCGCGAGGCTCGCGACGAGTAAGCCCGAGATGCCGACCAACGCAGGCGATACGGGGGAGGTCACGGAACAAGAACTAGCCGTCGGCTCGACGGACTGTCAATCGCGGGGGAGGGCTTCCAGCCGCAATCGGCAGGAGGCCGCGGGCGGAGGCCGGCACACGGCCGGAGCTACTACCGCAGCGGATCGACTTCATCTCTCAGCGGGATCTCGCGATAGCGGCCGGGGTCGTGCTCGTTCAGGTCGTCGACGATCTTGTCGACGTTGCCGAGGTCGGCGCTCCGCTTGAGGCCGGTCTCGGTGTCCTCGACGGTGCGGTAGCCGCGGATGAGCTCGTCGAAGTTGTCGTTGCTGCGCGCGCGGGTGTTCTGCGCGTCCTCGACCCGCTGGTTGCGCGCGTCGAAGGCCTTCTCGCTGGCCTCCCACTGGCGGTTGTGGGCGTCGAAGGCGGCCACCTGCGCCTTGTGGGCCTTCTGCTGGTTGTTGAACCAGTTCTTCTGGGCCGCGAGCGCTTGACCGTTGCGGGCGCGAATCTGCGCGTCGTTGGTCTTGAGCGAGTTGATCATCTCGAGCATGACGGGTAGGTCGCGTTCGAAATTGGCCTCGGGCGCGCGGGCGCCGGTCAGCCTCATTGTGAACGAGCTCGCGTTGAGGGGCGTGATGGCGACCTGGCCGAAGACCTTGTAGTGGGCGCGCGAACCGTTGTTGCTGCTCTCGGTGACACCCCAGCGCAGGATGGCGAGCTTGCCGCGCGGCATGTAGGGCTTCTGGTCGGCGACGGTCACGACGCTGTCCAGCTCGCGCATGGGTTCTCCCTGCCGCAGGCCCGCCTGGCTCAGCTGCGGCATCACCGCCTGCAACACTTCGGCGGGCGTGGTGAACTGCGCGACGAGCGCTCCCGGCGCGCGGAAGCGTGCCCCTGGTGTCGCGATGGTGAACACCGCGCCCATGGTGATGCCCTCGTTGCCGGGTCCCTGCATCTGCACCATGCGAAGGCAGCTTTGGGCATTGGTGCTCCAGCCCTCGGCTAGCCCGATGGTGCCAGTGCCGTCGGGAAACGAATAGGTGCGCAATGGAGCGTGGCCGGTGGCGATGGCCTTGGCGTCGCCGCTTGCGGCCGGCGCGTTTGGGGCCTCGGGATTCAGCAGCCGGCCGAATTCCTCGGGCGGGGCGTCGGCGCGGATCATGACCACGGCAACGCGGGTGCCCTTAGGACTGACCTTGCAGGTCACGAGGCCCTTAAGGGCCACGCCGCCGGCGTTGGCGACGAACGTCGCGCCTCCCGAGCTCGGGTCGCGCGAATCGGAGTAGGCGCGGTAGCTCGAGGGGGCGCTGCCGAGGTAGGCCGTGATGTCGGCGAGCGTGAGGCGCAGCGCGGCCGAGAGCGTTCGGGCGTCCTGGCGCTGGGCGACGAAGGCCTTCCCGAACTCGGTGGCGTTGACGACCTTGTACTGCGGTGCGGCGGCGGCCAGACCCGCGGGAAGCCAGAGCGAGACCAACAGCAG
>Ga0302326_10028824_pt1 | contig 11164 bp, 11 predicted proteins | sample Palsa_T0_3_FD_202264 | JGI IMG/M metagenome (GOLD analysis project Ga0302326, IMG submission 202264) | Peat permafrost microbial communities from Stordalen Mire near Abisko, Sweden - Palsa_T0_3 | ecosystem: Environmental > Terrestrial > Soil > Palsa > Peat permafrost | place: Sweden: Abisko...
ATTGATCAAATCGCGAACGGCGCCCCCACGTCCGGCCAGTGCGGCGCTGAAATTGTGGATGATCTCCCCGATCTGGCTCAGTCCACCACCGTTGATGATCAGCGACAGCGACGACAGGGTTTGCTCGGTCGAGGGATAGGTCGACGATCGACTAAGCGGGATGGTGGCGCCCGGCCGCAGCCGTCCGACACCGGGCTGCCCGAGTGGCGGGTTGAGCTCCAAGTGCATGGACCCCAACAGGCTGGTCTGACCGATGCTGGCTTCCACGTTGGCGGGGATGACGAGATCGTGCTTGACCGAGATCTGGACGTCTGCGTGCCAGTCTTTCACCGTCATCGGGCCCACGCTGCCAACCACGACGTCGTCGATCATCACCGGTGAATTCGACTCCATCGTAATGACATTCGCCAGTTCGACGTGATAGGTGTCGGCATCCGGTCCGCGCCCCACCGCGCCGGGCAACGGCAGCGAGTTGAGGCCGTGGAAGGCACAACCGGTGCCGGTCAGCATCACGCAACATCCGAGGGCGAGCAGTCGCCGCAGGGCAGTCCGGGCGGTCACGGTTGCGGGCCTTCGGCTGGGAGCAGCATGCCCGGCAGGCTCGGCGCCGGTGGCGGGGGCTCCGGTGTCGACGGCGGTGGCGGCAGCGGCATCGCCGCGCCCGGTATCCGGGGCAGCGGTACCGACGGTGCCGGGCCGGGTACCAGCGAGTCACCGTTCAGCCCGGTGTACGCCGATATCGCGGGGGGGATTTCCGGCGGTCCGGGCTTCGGGCCCGCGCCGCCGGGTGCGAGGCGCGCTTCGCTGTATTCGACGTTGGCCGGGTCGACTGACTTCTGAATGAACGGATTGACGGGGATCGGCAGACTGTTGAAGTTCAGCACCCGCAAACCGGGGCCGAGGAACAGGGAGCACAGCTTGCCCGATTCGACTGACGTGACGTTCCCGATCGCTTGGACTTGTCCGCACCCGGGAATCGGTAGCGGAAGGATCAGACCGGACTGCACGGGATTGGCGAAGTCCGCGATCCCGAACCCGCCCACGATAGTTCCGGTGTCGGCGTTGTAGTCGTTGAAGAAGTTGCTGAGCGCGGTCGGCGCGCCGTGCAGAATGTTCTCCACAGCCATGTGCTGATCGACGAGAGGCTGGATGGCCTTACCCAATCGGTCGATCTGCTCACTGGCCTCATCGCGGGTCCCGGCGATGAAACGCTGCACCTCGCCCACTGCGCTCGACAGGTCCGTCAGCGCCGCGTCCAGATCGGATTTGCTGTCGTTGACCACGCTGGTGAGCGTGGCCAGCCTGTTGTTGAACTGCACCATCTGAATGTTGCTGTCCCGCAGTGCGGTGACGAAGATCTGCAAGTTTTTGATGATGTCGACGATGTTGCCGCTGCCGTTCGCGATGGTCCGCGCCACCCCGGACAGTTGGCTCAGCGTCTGGCGCAACTTCTCGCCGTTACCACCCTCTAGCGCGTTGGCGGCGCTGTCGATGAACCGCGATATCGACGGTGTCGACACCTTGGCGTTGGGGCCCAAATCCGTTGCCAACCGCATCAATTGGGATTTGACCTCGTCCCACTCCACCGGAACGGCCGTGCGCTCGACCGGTATCACCGCACCGTCAGCCATGACCGGGCCGCTGGTCCGGTAGGAGGGAGTGAGCTCAACGTACCGGGCGGCCACCAGGTTCTGGGTGACGATAACCGCTTTCGCGTCCGCCGGAATAGGCACGTCGTGGTCGACGTGCAAGGTCATCTTCGCCTTCGTGCCCTGCGGCTCAATGGATTTGATGGTGCCGACTTTGACACCCGAGACCCGCACCTGGTCATCGGGATAGATCGCGGTGGCCGAGGTGAAGTAGGCGGTGATGGTCTTCGGGCCGAAAAAGATCTGTCGGACCGCGAAGGCCGCACCGACAACGAGAAGCCCCGCCAGGACTACTGCGGCGACGGTCGTGAACCTGTTGCGCGGGAGCCGACGGATCCGAGAGGTCGCAGAGGTCACTGTCCTCCCCCGATCCGTCCGCCCAACGTACAGCCAGGGCACAGCGGAGCGCCGTTATACAGCTGCGGGACCAACGACCGCGGTACCGGCGACGGGAAGCCCGGACCGCGCCCGGTGTCGAAGGTGCGGAATCCCCAGAGGTAATCCAGGAAGGGCTGGAAGATTTGCGGGACAAGGAAGTTCGGGACGAACGCCGAATAGGCATACATACTGGAGATGGCCTCACCCACGGTGACCTCGAATTTTGCGAGGCCGGGTAATGCTTTCTCGACGTAGTCGCGGTTCTTTTCCAGCACCGCAGTCACCGAATTCAGCTTCTGCAGCGCCGGCGCCAACTTACTTTCGTTGTCGTGCACCAATCCGGACAGCTGCTTGGACACCATCGACGTAGCCGCCAGCAGTTGAACGATCTCGTTCCGCCGCCCCGCCAACACTTGCAGCAGATCGTCGGAGTTGAGGATGAGCTTGTTGACCTGTTGGCTGCGTTCGGACAGGATGCCGGTGACAGCGCTGGCACTCTTGAACAGGTCGCCGAGGCTCGTGTTGCGGTTGTTGAGGCTCTGCGACAACCTGCTGACTGCGTCAAAGGTAGGTCCCAACTGTGGGGCGATCTGGTTGAGCGTTGCCGACAACGTGTCCAGTGACTGGTTCAAGGTCGCGGTGTTTGTCTGGTCGGCGTAGGCCGTGAAGTCACTGACCGCCTGCGTCAGCGAGTACGGCGAGGAGGTGCGGGAGATCGGGATGACATCCAACGGATGCATCGTTCCGCCGCCGGCCGACTCCAGGGTCAGCACCCGTTCGCCCAGAAGGGAGCCGGTGCGAATGTGCGCGCTGGTGTCCTTGCCGAGCGGAACGCTGCCTTTCATCGTGAACGTGACCAGAGCATCGCCTTCGTGCAACGACACATCCGACACCGTGCCGACTTTGATTCCGGACACAGTTACCGCGTTGCCGGTGGCAAGGCCGCCGGCTTCGGAGAACATCGCCTGGTAGCGGACGTTGGTCGCCAGCGACACAATCCGATCGGGCGACAGGCCCACCAGGATGAGCATCCCGATCAGGACGGCGCCGATGAATCCAGCTTTGATCAGCCCGGTTCCGCGGTATTTCAGCATCAGTGTCTCCCCGGTTCCGGTTCCGGTTCCTCGCACCGCTGCTCATGGGAGTTGAACCAGGGACCTACCACGGTCTTGCCGGACAGATCTGTGCCACGGATCGTGATTTCGCAGAGGAAGTACGGGATGGTGGCGCCGAAGACGCCGAGCCGGACCAGCTTGCGAAAGTTCCTGGGCGCCTTCTGAAGCGCTGCATCGAGGCGGTCCTTGTCGTTATCGAGGTTCGGGGCCAGCCGAGAGAGCTGGTCTACGGTGCCGGACAGCGGTGGCCTTGCTTTGCCCAGTAGGTCTGCCAACGTGAGGGTGCCGTTGCTCAACGCGTCGATCGCGGGACCGAAGGTGTCGCGGTCGTCCGACAGTCCCGTCACCAGCCTCTGGAGGCGATCGATTGCCCCGGAGAATTGGCCGCCGTCCTTGTTCAGGGTTGCCGCCACGACGTTCAGGTTGTCGATCAGATGCTCGATCGTTTGGTCGTTGTCGGCCAGCGTATTCGTGAATGACGTCGACTTGTTGAACAGCGATTGCAAGGTACCGCCCTCACCCTGGAACACTTCTAACAACGCTGACGAGAGCGCATTGACATCTCGCGGATTCAGGCCGTGAATAAGCGGTTTCAGTCCGCCGAGCAGCAGATCGAGATCAAGCGCGGGCGCGGTATGACTGACGTTGATCTGCCCACCGGCCCCCAGCCGCCGGGTCGACCCCGGCCCGTCGACCAATTCGAGGTACCGATCACCGACCAAGTTGAGGTAACGAACCGCCGCCTTGGTGCCGTCGGTCAGCACGACGGACCGGTCCGCGTCGAACTTCACCACAACCTTTTTGTCCGGCTGCAGGGCAACACCGTTGACGGTGCCCACCCGGACGCCGGCGACCCGCACCGAATCTCCGACCTTCAGACGTGACGCATCGTTGAAGAGCGCCGAATAACCGGTGACCGCACCGGTGCGGTACTGACCGAAGGTGAAGAACAAAAACAAGGTCAGCGCCGACATCACGACGGCAAAGACACCGAACTTGACCAGCGTCGGGCCCAGTGAGCCCCTCATCCCTGTTGTCCGACCTGAGCGGGATTGCGCGGTGGGCCGTCAATCGGCCCATACAACAGCTGTTTGAGGCCATCGAAGTTGAGCATCAACTGCGGATTCCCGTACACCACCGGGTTGGAGCCGGTATCTGCGATGAGAACCTTCGCCTTGCTGTTGAAGGGAATCCTGGGAAGATTCATGCAATGGGGGCCGCCTGTCGCCGCAACCTTGGGCAAGTTCTGCGGATACCGATAGCGTTCGGCGCCCCACGTGAGACTGGCCGTGATCGCGATGCTCGGTTCCGGCAACGGCGGCGTCTTCGACAACTCCGCGTCGCCAGCGAGGGTGCACTTCAGCGCGGGGGCGTACTCGTTGAGCAGATCGGTAGTCGGCGCCAGTAGGTGGAAGACGTTCGTCAACCCCTTCCGGTTGGCGCCCAGGAGGTCATTGCCGACGTCGGCCAAACCGATCGCGCTGATCAGTAATGCGTCAAGGTTGCGTTGCTCGTCGACGATCGTCTTGCTGATCTTCACCGAGTTATCAAGGGTCTTCACCAGATCCGCCGACGCATCGCCGTAGGCCCTGAATACCGGCGCCGACATTGCGATGTCGTGGCTCAGCGCGGGAAGGGACGGATCGAACTTTGCCAGGAACGAGTCGAGGTCGCTGAAAGCCTGACCGATCTTTTCGCCCCGCCCGCTGAGTGCCTGCGAGACAGCACCGAGGGTCTCGTTGAGCTTTGCGGGGTCGAGCGTCCCCAGCACCGCGGTCAGCTGCTTGAACACCGTGTTGACCTCGACGGTGACGTGTTGACTGTCGAGTACCTGACCGGCATGCAGGGACTGCGCTGACGGTTCCGCCGGCGCTACCAGCTCGACGAACTTGGCGCCGAACACCGTTGGCGAAGTGAGGTCGACGAGCACATTGGCCGGAATCAGGTGCATCTCGGAGGGATACATCGCCAAGCGCAGGACGGCTTGACCGTCAGGTCGCGACTCGATCGAGGCAACCTTGCCCACCTGCACACCATGCATCTTCACTTTCGCGTCCGGGTTCATCACCAGGCCGGCCCGTGGAGACAGCACGGTCACCGGCGTCGTGTCGGTGAAGCTGCCCTGGAACAAGCCCACGGCGACAGCAACGACCGCGACGACAACCGCGACGGACACCAGTCCCGTCAGTGCGCGTATCCCGTTGTGGGGCATGGAATGTGTTCCCTATCCCGAGAGGTTGAAGTTTCCGTTTGAGCCGTAGATCGACAGCGAAACCAGCAGCGTTACCGATACCACGACGATGAGGGAGGTACGTACCGCATTGCCGGTTGCGACCCCGACGCCCTCCGGTCCGCCGGACGCGAAATACCCGTAGTACGTATGCAGGAGCAGGACGGCGAGGGCCATCAGCACCGCCTGCAGGAACGACCACAACAAGTCGATCGGGTTCAGGAAGGTATCGAAGTAGTGGTTGTACAGGCCACCCGACTGGCCGAACAACACCACGGTGGTGAATTGGCTTGCCAGGAAAGACAATATGACGGCAATGCTGTACAGGGGTGTGATGGCGAGCATGCCCGCGATGATCCGGGTGCTCACGAGGTACGAGATGGGCCGGATCGCCATCGCCTCCAGTGCGTCGATCTCTTCGCTGATCCGCATGGCACCCAATTGCGCAGTCACGCCGGCGCCGAAGGTAGCCGCCAATCCGATTCCCGCGACGACCGGTGCCGCGATACGGACATTGATGAAGGCCGCCAAGAATCCGGTGAGTGCTTCGATTCCGATATTGCCCAGCGAGCTGTAGCCCTGGACCGCGAGCGTGCCACCGGCGGCCAGCGTCAGGAAACCGACAATGACGACTGTTCCGCCGATCATCGCCAATGTTCCTGCACCCATGCTGATTTCGGCGACAAGACGGATGATCTCTCGCCCATAGCGAGTAATCGCGAAGGGTATGCCGGCAAGCGCCCTGCCGTAGAACAACGTGTGGTCACCGATCGAATTCAGGGTGCCAACCGGCCTGCGCCAGGAGCCGAACACCCGGAACGTGCGGGGATAGGTGGCTCTTAGCGTCCTCACTAACGTCACGGCATCTCCTTCACCATCACTTCGTCGTGAATCGGATGCCGATCGCGGTAACGACCACATTGACGACAAACAGCGCCATGAATGCGTACACCACGGTTTCGTTTACTGCGTTGCCCACCGCCTTGGCTCCACCGGAGACTGTCAGTCCGCGGTAACACGCCACCAAACCGGCGATGAGGCCGAACAGCGCTGCCTTGACGCAGGAGATGATCACCTCGGGGACGCCGGTCAGCAGCGTGATCCCCGCGGCGAACGCGCCCGGGTTGACGTCTTGCACGAACACCGAGAACACGTAGCCGCCGACGATCCCGATGATGACGACCAGGCTGTTGAGCAGCAGCGCGACCAGACCGGACGCGAGCATCCGGGGCGTCACCAACCGCTGGACGGGGTTGATGCCCAGCACCTCCATCGCGTCGATCTCTTCGCGGATGGTTCGTGAGCCGAGGTCCGCGCACATCGCCGTCGCACCGGCGCCAGCCACAATCAACACCGTCACCAGCGGGCCGACCTGGGTGACTGCGCCGAAAGCCGCACCGGCACCACTGAGATCCGCAGCGCCCAATTCCCGCAGCAGGATGTTGAGAATGAAGCTGATCAGAACCGTGAATGGGATGGCGACCAAGAACGTCGGAAGTAATGCAACGCGCACGATGAACCAGGACTGTTCCAGGAACTCCCGCCACTGAAACGGCCTGCGGAACACAAACCTGATCGCGTCCGCCCCCATCGCGAAAAGCCCTCCGACGCCCTGCATTGCACCGGAGAGACCGTTCGGCAAGCTGATCCCCGTGGACCAGCGCTCCGCCCCCTTAGTCGCCATCAGTGCCTACCGTCCCCACGCCAGCTCCTTCGTATCGTCCGCCGAAGTTGGCGCACCCGAGCAACACGGGCCGGCCCATCCCTACTTCTTGAAGCGTCCGGCGATTATGACCCATGCCGTGTGCGGCGGGAGTGAAAATTGACAACTGAGGACCTCCGAATTAAGTGACGGCACCGATAGTTTTGAGCTCGATGATGCGGTCCCAGTCGAGTCCGAGTTCCATCAAGATTTCGTCGGTCTGCTCGGCGAACCCCGGCGCGGGCCCCGAGACCGGTGCGGCCACATCGAACTGCACCGGGTTGGCGACCAGTTCGAGTTCGCCGGCCCGTACTACATATTCATTGGCCCGAACTTGAGCGTCGCCGGCCGCCTGCAAGGTGTCCTGCACCGGCGCCCACGGTCCGGCGAGGGTGGCGAAGCGTTCGCTCCATTCCGCCAGACTGCGGGTGGCGATGGCCTTGCTCAGTAGCTGCACGGCCTCCGCGGTGTTGGCGGCGATCTTCTCGTCGCTGTCGAACCGCGGATCGCCGGCCAGCTCAGGCTGGTCGATGTGCTGGCACACGTCGGCCCAGAACTTGCTGGCCTGCATCATCACGAACGAGATGTAGCGACCATCCGATGTCGCATACAGGCCGACCAGCGGATTGATCGGCGAGCCGTGCACCCCAGGCGGGAAAGCCTCCATCCGCTGGTTCAAGTGCACGGTCAACGCGACGGTGTGTCCCATCGACCACAGCCCGCTGCCCAGCAGTGAGACGTCGACGATCGACGGTTCGCCGGTGCGCTCGCGCTTGAGCAACGCCGCCGCGATACCGCCGGCAAGGTTGGTTCCGGAGATGGTGTCGCCGTAGGCGGGCCCCGGCGGTCCGATCATGCCCTCCGTTCCGGGCGGGGTGATGGTGGCGGCCGTCCCGGCCCGACACCAGAACGCGGTCATGTCGTAGCCGCCTTTTTCCGACTCCGCGCCGCGCGGGCCCAGGGCGCTGCCGCGGGCGTAGATGATCGTGGGGTTGACCGCGCGGATGTCATCGACGTCGATGCCGAACTTCTTCCGGTGCCCGGGCAGGAAGCTGGTCAAGAACACATCCGACCGGCGAGCCAGCTCGTAGAGCACCTCTTTGCCTTCGGGCACCGACATGTCCAGGCCGACGCTGCGCTTACACCGGTTCGCGTGCTCGATGTTCGGGTTGGGGTCGCCCTCGACCCGCAACAAGCCGGTCTGCCTTAGGCCGCGCTGCGGGTCACCGGTCACCGCGTGCTCGACTTTGACCACGTCGGCGCCCCACTCGGCCAGTACCGCACCCGCCGACGGGACGAACCCGTACATCGCGACCTCGAGGACGCGGATACCCTCCAGCGGCCTCATCAGGCCACTCCCGGCACGGGTACGGCGAAGGTCTTGCCCTCCAAGAATTCCTCCAAACCAGCCATGCTCATCTGTAGAGCGACGCCGGACTGCTTGAACCTGCCGAATGGGGATAATTTCATTCTCATCCCGGGCGAATCTTACATTCCAGACACTGGAATTCAACGAAACGGAAGAAACGAGACTGGCATACTCGTAGCGGATATGGGTGCTGCCGGATTGCAGCGTCTTCGCAGGCTGGATGCGTTTTCTGAGCCATCTTGCGAGTGCCCACGGCGTGAGAGTAAGGTTCTCATATCCGGAAGGGAGATTCTTTGTGGCTGAGACGGCCTCTGACCGGGTGACCATATGAGAACGGCAGTTGTCACTGGGGGCGGTTCCGGAATCGGCTTGGCCGTCGCGGAGCGGCTCCGCAAAGACGGCTACCGCGTCGCGACCGTCGACCTCAAACCGTCCGAGACGCAGTTGGCGTTTACCGCCGACGTGACCGACCGTGCGCAGATCGACGCCGCCCTGTCGGGCATCCGCGAGCAACTGGGCCCGGTCACCGTCCTGGTCAACGCCGCCGGACTCGACGGGTTCAAGCGGTTCGCCCACATCGAGTTCGCGGATTGGCAGCGGCTGATCGACGTCAACCTCAACGGGGTCTTCCACATGATCCAGGCCGTGCTGCCCGACATGCTGGACGCCGAGTGGGGACGCATCGTCAACATCTCCTCGTCCAGCACCCACTCCGGCGCTCCATTCATGTCGCACTATGTCGCGGCCAAATCCGCGGTCAACGGGCTGACCAAGTCGCTGGCACTGGAGTACGGCCCGAACGGCATCACCGTCAACGCGGTACCACCTGGCTTCATCGACACCCCGATGCTGCGCAGCGCGGAGGAACGCGGGAATCTCGGCGACATCGAAAAGACAATTGCGGCAACGCCGGTACGCCGGATGGGCAAGCCCGAGGACATTGCGGCGGCCTGCGCCTTTCTAGTGTCCGAGGAAGCCGGCTACATCACCGGCCAGATTCTTGGCGTCAATGGTGGCCGAAACACATAAAGGGAATGATGTGAAAGTTCGCGTTGATCCAGATCGCTGCCAGGGGCACACGTTGTGCTCGATGATCGCGCCGGAGTCCTTTGAGCTCGACGACATCGAAGGCCACGCGTCGGCCGTCTCGGAAGACGTTGCGGCTGACCAGGAAGACGCCGTCCGGGAAGCCGCGCATTCCTGCCCGGAGCAAGCCATTCTGATTACGGAGGGCACAGCGTGAGCATCGATGACGTGGTCAGTGATAGCGATCGCAAGAAGAACCGATATCACTTCGACCGGCACACCCCGGAGTACCGCACCCAGTTCGAGAAGATCACTGAGGAAATCCACGACAAGTGCCCCGTCGCGTGGACCGACACCTACGACGGCCACTGGGTCGCCGGCGGCAGCAACGCGGTATTCGAGTTGGCCCGCTGCCCGGTTGTCTCCAACGACCACGACATCAACGGCGAGCGCCAAGGCTACCAGGGTATTTCGATCCCTAAGGCCAAGCGCGTGAGCGGCGTGCGGGGCGGCATCCTGGAAATGGATGAGCCCGAGCACCGCATCTACCGCACCGTGCTCAACCCCTATCTGTCGCCGGCGGCGGTGAAGCGTTGGGTGCCGTTCATCGACGAGGTGACCCGCGCTTGCCTCGACGAGAAGATCGAAGAGGGCCGCATCGACTTCGTCGACGATCTCGCCAACATCGTGCCCGCCGTGCTGACGCTGGCGATGCTGGGCATCCCGCTCAAGAACTGGGCGATTTACAGCGAACCGGTTCACGCATCGGTATACACCCCGGAGCACTCCCCCGACATCGACAAGATTGTCGCTATGCATCGGCAGATGGGCCTGGATCTGCTCACCAACATGATCGAGATCCGCGAGAATCCGCGGCCGGGAATTGTCAACGGGCTCATCCAGATGCGGATCGACGGCGAACCCGCGCCCGACCTCGAGATCATGGGCAACCTGGGTCTGGTCATCGGCGGCGGGTTCGACACCACCACCGCGCTGACCGCGCACTCGATGGAGTGGCTGTCGCAGCATCCCGATCAGCGCGAGCGGCTCAGCCGCGAGCGAGACACCCTGCTCGACTCCGCCACCGAAGAGTTTCTGCGTTACTACACGCCAGCGCCCGGTGATGGACGCACCTTCTCCGACGACGTGGAACTCGAAGGGACGCAGTTCAAAGAGGGTGAGCGCCTCTGGATCTCCTGGGCGATGGCCAACCGCGACCCGTCGGTCTTCCACGAGCCGAACAAGATCGTCATGGACCGTAAAGGAAACCGGCACTTCAGCTTTGGCCTAGGCGTCCACCGCTGCATCGGCTCCAACGTTGCGCGCACCGTGTTCAAGTCGATGCTCACTGCGGTGCTCGACCGGATGCCGGACTACGTGTGCGACCCAGAAGGCACCGTGCACTACGAGACCATCGGCGTCATTCAGGGCATGCGAAACCTGCCGGCCACTTTCACGCCGGGCAGCCGGCTCGGGGCTGGTCTGGACGAGACCCTGAATAAGCTCCAGCGGATCTGCGACGAGCAGGAACTGGCCTTGCCGATCACCGAGCGCAAGGAAACCGCAGTCATCGACTGAGCGATGCGCTCAAGCGGCACTTAACTTGGCAATACCGAGCAAGCCCGCGACCAGACGGCTTATATTCAGCCGACCCAGGTCTCGAGGAGACGAACGGAAGGGGCAGGACGTGAAGTC
>Ga0302326_10028826_pt1 | contig 11164 bp, 9 predicted proteins | sample Palsa_T0_3_FD_202264 | JGI IMG/M metagenome (GOLD analysis project Ga0302326, IMG submission 202264) | Peat permafrost microbial communities from Stordalen Mire near Abisko, Sweden - Palsa_T0_3 | ecosystem: Environmental > Terrestrial > Soil > Palsa > Peat permafrost | place: Sweden: Abisko...
AAGATCGGGAGGGAGTAGGGGTCCTTCGACTTCGCCGGGCCATTCGCTTCGCGGATGGCTCAGCTGCGCTCAGGATGACACGGGGTTGGGAGGGTCTGGTGGTCTGGGCTGCGCTGGATCGCCTCCTTGAGTGCGTCTTGGCGCACTTTCGCGGCAAATCTTGGCCTTATTTGGTGATTGGCGGGCCGTCAATGGGCACCCTATCCCACTTGTTACTTTGCTGATTCTCGCCGCCAGACGGGGCTAGCCCCGTCTCTACAGGCACCGACAGAACAGGGCGCGGAAAAGTCGTTTCTGAGCGAAATCTACGCCCTCAGCGGCTAAAGCCTCATTCAAGAATGGTGCAGTTACCGCAGCGGTGAACCGCTGCGCCACCCAAAATCAAGTGCAACATCGGCCAAAATCAAGTTCAACACCGACTTTTTCCGCAGCCCGTAAAGTCGTGCCCTTCCCGTTCGCCGAGAAGTCGGAGCCTTTCCGCAAACTGTAAGAGTTGAGCGTGGCGTTGACGGCTATCGTGTGATTGCCAGTGACAGTAATCCGTTTACTTTTGCCCAGTCATCGGTTTGGCGGTTGAAGGTGACGTAACGGCGACTGTCGGAGAAGCGGGTATCGACCAGGAGAAGAGTCTTAATTACGTGTTCTGTGGCGCCACTGTTGTCCAGGTATTCGTCGTACGTGGCTCCGTACAAAACGTAGAGGCGGCCGTTCCAATCCATCAAAAAGGGGCGCTGCTCCATCAGCGTGCCGATGATGGCTTCTACATTGGCCGATGCTCCGGACCAATATTGGTCGGTGACTACGATCGGCAGACCGGTACCTAGATAATGCTTGCCTCGGAGTTTTTCTCCCAAATCTTTTAGAGACAGATCCCTGGCTGCCGGTATCTGGGGTTCGAGGGCTGAGTTGCGATCGCAACATACGTCTGGCTGCATGATCGCCGTTTCGAGAGTGGCCGCGAGCACGGCGGAGTTTTTGGGCGAGGACGCAACGGCGGACGGCAGGTAGGCGACTTTCACCTCTTTATTGGGGTGAAACGCGTAGGGTTCTCTGATGGCCTGGCTGTGGGCGTTCATACAGCAGGAGATTATTAGGACGAGTACGAGAGTCGATACGGGAAGGTGCGGTTTGGAGTTCATTCTTACCTCCATGGATCAGGCGATGTTGCGGTCAGTATATGCTTCCGAGAGCGGGCGCTTCTGTGACTAAAGACGCTGTTCTTCGGGGGGGATGTGGGAGATTTGTGGGTTTGGGGATCATTTTGCGGAGTTGCGGTGGTTGGAATCTTTGGAGTAATAAGTGGGAGTCCCTGGTGGCCACTTCTCCAAAAAGCGCGAGAGGTGGGGCACCCGGCGTTGTCACGCTGTCCGCTCCCGCCCCTTGCGATAAAGCCGCAAGGAACGGGCCCACACAGGTATCGGGTGCTACCTCTCTACAGTCCGATGGTTTGAGGCCGTGGGTTTTGGTATTGTCGCTGGGCTGACTTCTTGCGGTGAGGGATATGGGAATAGTTAACGTTTTGTTTGGGCGGCCGTTGGCTTCTTCGGAGGATGAGGGGCAGCGGATTAGTCCTACTCAGGGAATTCCTACCTTTGGGCTCGATGCTTTGAGTTCGGCGGCTTACGGTCCGGAGGCGGCTTTGACGATTTTGCTGCCTCTGGGGCTGGTGGGAGTTCGGTACATCGTGCCGCTCACTTTTGCGGTGATCGCGCTGCTGACGATTGTTTATTTCAGTTATCGGCAGACGATTGCGGCTTATCCGATGGGCGGCGGATCGTACACGGTTGCTCGAGAGAATCTGGGGAGTGGAGCTGGGCTGCTGGCGGGCGCGGCTTTGATGATCGATTACCTGCTGAATGTGGCGGTGGGAATATCGGCGGGAATCGGGGCTTTGGTTTCGGCGGTGCCATCTTTGCTGCCACACACACTGGCGCTGTGCCTGGCGGTGCTGGTTATATTGACGATCGTCAATCTTCGCGGGGTTAAGGAGGCGGGGACGGCTTTCGTGGCCCCGACATATTTGTTTGTTGGGACTTTGGTGGTGGTGATTCTGATTGGGTTTTATAAGGTGGTAGTTTCGGGCGGGCATCCGGTGGCGATCGTGGCTCCGCCGGGATCGGTGGGGCCGTCTATGCAGTTGGTGGGAGTTTGGATTCTGGTTAAGGCGTTTGCTTCTGGGTGCACGGCTTTGACGGGGGTGGAAGCGGTCAGTAATGGGGTGCAGGCTTTTCGGAAGCCGGTGGTTCCGGCGGCTCGGGCGACGTTGACGGCGATCATTGCGATTCTGATTGTGCTGTTGGGAGGAATCGCGGTGCTGTTGAAATATTACGGGATCATGGCTACTGATCCGGGAGCGCCGGGGTATCAGAGTGTGCTGTCGATGCTGACGGCGGCGGTGACGGGCAAGGGGATTTTTTACGATCTGACGATGTTCTCGGTATTGCTGGTGCTTTGTCTTTCGGCGAATACGTCGTTTGCGGATTTTCCACGCCTGTGCCGGATGATCGCTCGCGATGATTATCTTCCGCATTCTTTGACCACTCGGGGACGGCGGCTGGTGTTCTCGCAGGGGATCTGGGCGCTGGCGATTTTCGCGGCGCTGCTGCTGATTCTGTTTGGCGGGGTGACGGACCGGTTGATTCCGCTGTTTGCGGTGGGCGCGTTTATGGCATTCACCTTGTCGCAGGCGGGGATGGTGGGGCACTGGTGGAAGACGGATTCGGGGGCTGAGAAGTGGCGGAATATTTTCTTCAACGGGCTGGGAGCGGTGGCGACGGGGATCACGGTGATGATCATCGTGGTGGCGAAGTTTGTCGAAGGAGCGTGGGTCGTGGTGCTGCTGTTGCCGGCGGTGCTGCTGTTCATGGGACGGATACGGCATCATTATCAGCTGGTCGAAGAAGAAACCGTTTTGAAGGGCGGCGGGGTGGTGCTGGAGACGGTGCTGACGCCGCCGATCGTGATCGTTCCGGTGGAGCGATGGAGTGCGGCTACGGAAAAGGCGTTGCAGTTTGCGATGACTTTGTCTCCGGATGTGGAGGCAGTGCATGTGACGTGCGAGTCGGATGAAAATAATCCGCCGTGGGAGTGGGCGGGCGGGCAGCGGCCGGAGGGGGCGCGGATTCCGAAGCTGGTGACATTGCCGTCGCCTTATCGGCTGGTGGTGCATCCGATTTTGGATTACATAACGAAGGTGGAGAAGGAGAATCCGGAGCGGACTATCGCAGTGGTGATTGCGACGATCGTGGAGCAGCACTGGTATCACTATTTTCTGCACAATCAGCGCGGGCAGATGTTGACGGCGCTGCTGCTGCTGAGTGGGGATGAGCGGATCAACATTATTAATGTGCCTTGGCACTTGAAGGCCTAGCTCTCAGTTGTCAGTTGTCAGTTCTCAGTAAGTGCAAAGAAATTACAGATTTTACTGACGATTGATAACTGATGACTGACAACTCTTAGCGGCCTCCGGTTACGTCCAGGATTGCTCCGGTTATGTAGCTGGCTTCTTCGGACAGGAGCCAGAGGATGGCGGTGGCTACTTCTTCGGGCTGGCCTCCGCGCTGCATGGGGACCTGGACTTTGACGCGATCGATGCGGTTGGGTTCGCCTCCGAGAGCGTGGATGTCGGTGTGGATGAAGCCGGGGCGGACGGCGTTGACTCGGATTTTTTCTTCGGCTACTTCTTTGGCGAGGCCGATGGTGAGAGTATCGATGGCGCCTTTGGAGGCGGCGTAGTCGATGTATTCGTTGGGGGAACCGACGCGGGCGGCTCCGGACGAAACGTTGACGATGTTGCCGCCCTGTCCACCGTGCCGGGTGGACATGCGGCGGACCGCTTCGCGGGCGCAGAGGAAGCTTCCGAAGACGTTGATGGCGAAGACGCGGTGGAGGCGGGCGGAGTCCATGGAGTCGAGACGGGATTGACGTTCGACGATGCCGGCGTTGTTGACCAGGGCGGCGATGGGGCCGAGGTGGCGCTCGGCGGAATCGAAAAGACGGACGACGTCGGATTCGGAGCTAACGTCGGCCTGGATGGCTACGGCGGTGCCTCCTTTTTGCTGGATCGCGGCTGCAACCTGTTCGGCGGCGCGCTGCTGACGGAGATAGTTGACGCAGACGTGGAATCCGCGGGCGGCGGCTAGCTGGGCGGTGGCGGCTCCGATGCCGCGGCCGGCGCCGGTGATGATCAGGACGTGGGAATTTTCGGATGGCATGGTGGGTTGATTCTAAACTTTGGCGAGCGACGCGCTACGTGTGCTTTTGCAGCGGGGAAAAAGCAGGTCCTTCGCTCCGCTCAGGATGACAATTTTTATTTGGCAAGTTCGGTACAATACGCGGTTGGAGCGGGTTCCGGCGCGTCCTTCTGATGTCTTGGACGTACATCTCCGGAGCATAATCTAGTGGCTGACACTATGACGATTCGAGAAGGCAGCGCGGTGGGTGCGCCATCGATTTCTGAAATCGACATCCTGTGGGTAACGGCCGGCTTGGGGTGCGATGGGGACACGATTGCCATGACGGCGGCGACGCAGCCGAGCATCGAAGACATTGTGCGCGGCGGGATACCATGGATCCCTAAGGTGAATTTCCACAATCCCTTTCTTGCGATAGAAAATGGGGATGAGTTTCTGAGGCCTTTTCACCTGGGCGCCGAAGGTAAGCTGGCGCCTTTTATTCTGGTGGTGGAAGGATCGATTCCAAACGAGAACAACAAAAAAGAAGGCTACTGGGCTTCGATGGGGACGGATCAGAAGACCGGCCAACCGATCACTACGTGTGAGTGGATCGATCGGCTGGCGCCACGGGCATGGGCGGTGGTGGCGGCGGGAACTTGCGCGACTTACGGCGGTATCCACGCGATGGAAGGAAACCCAACCGGGTGTATGGGGCTTCCCGACTATCTGGGGTGGAAGTGGAAATCGACTGCGGATATTCCGATTGTGTGCGTGCCGGGATGCCCGGTGCAGCCGGATAACTTCATGGAGACGCTGCTCTATCTTCTATATATGGCCTCGGGGCGAGCTCCGATGATTCCGCTGGATGAGGCGCTGCGTCCGAAATGGTTGTTCAGCGCCACGGTTCACGAGGGCTGCGATCGGGGCGGTTACTACGAGCAGGGAGAATTTGCCGAGGAATATGGCTCTCCGCTATGCATCGTGAAGCTGGGATGCTGGGGGCCGGTGGTGCAATGTAATGTGGGCAAACGTGGTTGGATGGGCGGGATTGGCGGCTGTCCCAACGTTGGCGGTATCTGCATCGGATGCACCATGCCTGGGTTCCCGGATAAATTCATGCCTTTTATGGATCAGCCACCGGGCTCGCTGCTATCATCCAATGCGGTGATGACTTATGGTCGAGCCATCCATGCGCTGCGCAGGTTCACGCAAGCTTCGTTGAACAAAGAGCCGAGTTGGAGGCGTAAGAATCGGACGGGTGCAGTTTGAAACTTGCAAAAACTGGCGTTGACGACCTCAGGGGCTAAAGCCCCTTCGAAAACAGAGGGTTATCGCAGCGCTGAAAGCGCTGCGCCACCCAAAATCGAGTTCAGCAAACTGGCCGGCTCTTACAAGGATATTTTTTTGGCATGCAGTTGGGCGCTGCTGAGACGCGGCTAGCCACGTCTCTACGGCCGGTTTTTTTCAGCGCCAGCGGCGGGTTTTTATGTTGCACAGCGGCCGTTGTTTTGGGCGCCACGGCGGTTTTTTTTGGGTGCCGGTGGCGGTTTATTTGAGGTGCCGGTATGGGTTCCGCGGGTAGCGTTGAATCGATTTCGCAGGAGGCTCATGTGGCGTCGCCGGCGAACGTCATAAGTCCCGCGGATGCGGAAGCTCTTCTTATCGATCTTGCCTCGGTATTCGTTAACAATTCATTGGAACCGATCCCCGGCGAGGCCTTCAATGGGGAAGGGAAAGAAGAGCAGTTGCCGAATGCCGACGCCATTTACAGGGCGCTGGTGGAACAGATTCCGGCTGTGATTTTCATGGCCCATCTGGATCGAGGCATCGGTGAAGCGTATGTGAGCCCTCAAATTGAAGCGAGTCTGGGGTTTTCGCAGGAAGAATGGCTGGAAGACCCGATTCGCTGGTATCAGCAGATCCACCCTGACGACAAACAGCGCTGGAGCGTCGAGGCGGCGCAAATGTTTCTTTCGGGTACGGCACTGCGATCGGCGTATCGAGTGATGGCGCGAGATGGCCGGGTGGTGTGGTTTCATTGCGAAGCGAAAATGATCCGGCGCAAGAATGGCCGGCCGTGGTTTATCCACGGAATCGCATTTGACATCACCGAGCTCAAGCGGACGGAAGAAGCGCTGCAGGAAGAACGGAATGTGGCATCCGCGATCCTGCACACGGTCGGCGCGCTGGTCGTGGTGCTTGATCCGCAAGGAAGAATCGTTCGCTTCAATCGGGCTTGCGAGCAGGTTTCCGGGTACTCATTTGAGGAAGTCAAGGAGAAGTACTTCTGGGATCTGTGCATGGTTGCGGAAGAGGCCGAGCGCTTCAAGGTCGTGGTGGAGCGATTGCGTGGCGAGCAGAGCGAGCGCGAGTATGAGACTTCGTGGGTGGCGAGAGACGGGTCGCGGCGGCTGATTGCATGGTCAAGCACCATCCTTCCCGGAGAAAAAGGAACGCCCGCGTACATCATTGCGACCGGAATCGACATCACAGAGCGAAAGCGTCTGGAGAAAGCAATTCTGGAGATCAGCGCGGAAGAACAGCGGCGCATCGGGCAGGATCTGCACGACGGTTTGGGGCAACACCTGACTGGGATCGCCTTCATGAGCAAGGTTCAAGAACAGAAACTGGCGGAGAAAGGGCTGGCCGAGGCGGTCGAAGCGGCGAGGATCGTCAGGCTGGTCAACGAGGCCATCACTAAAACCAGGGAACTGGCGCATGGCCTTCTCCCGGTAATTTCCGACGCCCAGGGTCTTATGTCGGCTCTGAAGCGATGGGCCGCGGAAGTGGAAGACCTGTTCAATATCTCCTGCCGATTTCAGATGGATGAGCCCGTTTTCGTTCACGATGCCAGCATGTCCACTCATCTTTATCGTATTGCTCAGGAAGCGGTCAACAATGCGATCAAGCACGGGCAAGCAAAGAATATCGTCATCAGTCTTTTCGGCAGCAACGGATACGGCACTTTGAGAATCGAAAACGACGGGGCAAGCCTGCCAGAACCTTCCACCAATGACACAGGCATGGGAATGCAAATCATGAACTACCGGGCGCGCATGATTGGCGGCTCGCTCAAGGTGGAGAGCGGAGTACGCGGAATCACGATCACCTGTGTGTTTCCACTCGCGGACGACAAGGAAGGATTGAAGAAGGTTGCCCATGAACAGTAAAGCGTTGGACGGAAGATCGGCGGACGCAAGATCGGCGGACGGAAAATCGGCGGGACGAAAGAAGATGGTGTTCGTGGTTGACGATCATCCGATTGTCCGCCAGGGGCTGGCGCTGCTCATCAATCAGGAACCCGATCTGGCGGTCTGTGGGGCAGCGGAAGAGATGCAGTCGGCTTTGGCAGCGATTCACGCCGTGCGGCCGGACATTCTTATTGTGGACATATCGCTCAATGGCCCGGATGGATTGGAATTGCTGAAGACGGTGCGGCTCACGATGCCGCGCCTGCCGGTTCTGATTCTCTCGATGCATGATGAATCGCTGTACGCGGAACGGGCGTTGCGAGCGGGCGCCAACGGTTACATCATGAAACAAGAGGCAACCGAGAAAGTGCTGGTGGCGCTACGCCGCATTTTGAGTGGGGAAATTTATGTTAGCGACCGGATCGCCAACAGCATGATGCGACATTATGTTCGCGGGGCCAACCTGTCGGAGCATTCGTCGATCTCCGAGCTTACGGACCGCGAACTGGAAGTCTTCCGTTTGATTGGAGAGGGTCATGGAACGCGCCAGATCGCGGAGGCTCTGCACCTCAGCGTGAAGACGGTGGAGTCGTATCAGGCGCATATTAAGGAGAAACTCTCTCTGAGGAGCGCGCGCGAGTTGGTGCAGCACGCGGTGCAGTGGAATGTGCGGGAGAAGACGGCGTAGGGTGGGGTGGGGTTTAATCTATAAGTCATTCGGTCAAGCAGCGATGGGCTTAGTTGGGGCAATGGCGATTTTGCAACAACTGAGGTTTGATCGCTATTTGCTTGACCGAAGCTCTGCTGCGATGGCTCGCAGGCGTTCGGGACCCTTTTCATTGCACCAGCCAACACGGCCAGTGCGCGGAAATTCCTCCTCCACTTTGAAGCATTCTGTCTGTGCCCATTTGATTCGTTCGTTTTCAAAACGGGTACTGATGAAGTAATCCCAATCCCGGTGCCCGCCAGTACCGTTAGCAAACCCCTCAATGAGCGCAGCGATTTCTGCCTCTGTCTTTGGTACTGGTTTGCGGGTAGTGGCTCAGTTTGAATTATCGGATGTCGAAAAGGTAAGACAATCCTAATTGAACGGCCACTGTCGCTAGGTGCGACAGCTTTCCAAATCTATCTTCAAATTTTCTCTTGTCGACAGCAAAAACCTGACCGCAGAGGGCTACGCTATCGACGACGGTGGACTTGGAGCTAACGTCCTTGATTATCTCAGCCGCTGGGATGGTTATGTTGTACGAATTAGCCTTTTTCAAGTTCGTGCTCATCGGTATGACAACCACCGGATTCCGGAGTTTATGCTCTTACGAGACATCACGATACACGGACGCCTACCCTCTTGCTCTCGGCCAGCTTTCGAGGCAATGGTAATCCAATAGATTTCGCCTGCATCAATGGGTGATGTTTCGGTTAGCGCCATTCAGTCTGCCGCGAGATCGCCAGCACTTCGCAACGATATATCAAGAAGTGCGCGATCCTCATCGTCCATCGGAGCAATGGTCAGGGTTGGCTCGACCGTGGGGACTCTCAGCTCCAGTCCTTGGCGCGCGTGCGCATAGGCATTGACCATCGATTTAAGCCCGTCAGTGAGTTCGTCAATGACTTCAGGGTAAATCGCCTTGTTCGTCTCTATCGCCAGATTTAAGCAGTCTAGGCCGAACTGTGCTCTAAACAGATGGAAATTGAACTTGACACAGCTAGCGCTGTCAGCCTTCTTTTGTGAGTCGTCTAGTTTCGCAGCGATAATCTGATCGACAAGATCATTGACCTTGCGAAGAGTCCACACTGTGAAGAGAGCTTGGTTGCGAACGTCTTCTCCGAATGCATCCATGCCCTTGTCGCGGAAATCCGCTTCCAGTTCGCAGATGGACTCGCGGCTCAAGCGTTCAATCGATTCCCTCGGAATTACGGCACTGGCGAAGTGGGACATGGCCAATGTCAGCCCGACATACTTCGAGAACGAGCGTTGAAATTCGCGCTGATAATCAGCCCGTGTTCGACTTTCAATGATGCTGCCCAAGATACCTCGGAGTTGTGCTGCACATCCATTGAACACTTCGCTAATATTCGGGGACAGGGTGCGGGCAGAACTCTTAGACCGGGATGCCAAAAAGGACAAAATGCCCTCTAACCTCTCGCTTTGGAGAGTCATCCCAGCCTCATCCGCTGTCAGAGCAATATTCATCTTTTCCTCAATCTCTTTACTTAGCCGTTTTGTGTGTACCCTTGTGCCAACGGGCGTTGCTTGCTTTCCGTGCGATCTCACGCCGTCTTTCTGCGCTGATAGACGTAGCGCGCGAAGGGCCTCCGATCAGCCCGCCCTTGCGTGCTGATGCCCTTTTTGCGTCCACAGTAGTAGATTCTTTTGGTTCCGCGATGGCTGCTTGCACCACGCGGAATGCACGAACATTTACATCCATGCGACCTCCGTGCTGGTTAGACGCAGCAATAGAACGCAGGGTTTTTCATGCGACGCATGATACCACCCATTTATTAACAGGATATTGTGAAAATCGGCCAATGGGGGGAAAACTTTGGGACTCTCTCCCAGACGATAGTAACTCCGTGCGCTACCTATTGCAAGAACAAACTGAACAAAATGCTTGACTATTTCAAATTGCTCAAGCATAATGCTCAATATGAACACGCTGACGAACGAAGGTCGTATCCGGGTCGTTGCGGCACTGGTCGAAGGAAACAGCATCCGTTCTACGTCGCGCATGACAGGAGTTGCTCGCAATACAGTGACCAAACTGCTGGTCGATCTAGGCCAAGCGTGCATGGTATATCACGACCAGCATGTCCGCGATGTGACGGTGCGCCGTCTTCAATGTGACGAAATTTGGTCATATGTCGGAGCCAAGGCAAAGAACGTCAGTGCTGCGAAAAAAGAAATCGGCTGGGGTGACGTTTGGACGTGGGTTGGAATCGACGCCGATACTAAGCTGGTTGTGAGCTATCTGGTCGGCGGGCGCGGGGGAGACTGGGCCACGGATTTCATGCATGATTGTGCCAGCAGAATCAAGAATCGCGTCCAGATCACCACAGATGGCCACAAGGCATATTTGGACGCAGTAGAGAGCGCCTTCGGAGCTGACGTGGACTACGCGCAATTGCACAAGATTTACGGTGCTTCTCTCGAAAATGAAACCCGTTACTCCCCTGCAACCTGCATCGGATGCGAGATGAAGGCTGTCAGCGGAAACCCAGACCCCAAGCATGTGAGCACGTCCTATGTCGAGCGCCAGAACGTCACGATGCGAATGCACATGCGACGGTTCACGCGCCTGACGAATGGATTCTCCAAGAAGATCGACAATCACGCTTATGCCGTGGCGCTCCATTTCATGTATTGCAACTTCGTCCGCATTCATCAAACTTTGCGCGTGACCCCCGCCATGGAAGCTGGGTTGTGCGATCACGCTTGGACGATTGAGGATTTGATCGAAATGGTAAACGTCGCGATGCCGAAACCGGCAAAGCGTGGGCCTTATCAAAAGAAAATTTCAAACTGAGCCACTACCGGTTTGCGAGAAAAAAAGCGTTCGAAGATTTTCATTTTTCTCGTTCCCATCATAGTTGTTGTAACCAAGGCGATTTCACTCAGAACCCCGGTCAGGGGTCAGCGAGCGATGTGGTGACGTATCGAGATTACCGGCTCACCACTCTGTCTAATTCATGACTGCGCTCTGTGGAACACGAAAAAGAACACCGCTACGGTGAAACACGCGAATACGTAGATGAACGAAGAGAAGAGCGCGACTGGGGGAACCACTCCGCGCAGGACAT
>Ga0302326_10028827_pt1 | contig 11164 bp, 9 predicted proteins | sample Palsa_T0_3_FD_202264 | JGI IMG/M metagenome (GOLD analysis project Ga0302326, IMG submission 202264) | Peat permafrost microbial communities from Stordalen Mire near Abisko, Sweden - Palsa_T0_3 | ecosystem: Environmental > Terrestrial > Soil > Palsa > Peat permafrost | place: Sweden: Abisko...
GATCATCCTGGCGGTCTTCCTGGTGGGGCTGGCATTGGGAAGCGGCGCGGGGTCCTGGTTGATTAAGCGGGTGCGTCCGCAACTGGCGCTCGGCTGGTGCCAGATTCTGCTGCTGTTCGGTTTCGCGTGGACCGCGTACATGATCGTCGACGTGCTTCCTCTTTGGAAGGATGATGCTCTATTAACACTGGATCCGTGGCGGATGTACTTTCTCGATCTCAAGCGTTGCGTTCTCGCGATTCTTCCGCCCACACTGTTTTGGGGCGCGAGCTTCCCATTGGCGTGCGCGGCGGTCGCGAAACGGGGAGAGGATTCGGGTCGCACGGCCGGTGCGATCTACGCGGCCAATACTCTGGGCGGGATCATCGGCGCGCTCGCCGTGAGCCTGGTGCTGATTCCTCGAATTGGTTCGCAGCAGGCGGAACGCGTTCTGTTGATCACGTCTGCCATTGGGGGCGCGATCGTTCTGCTCCCCCTGCTGCGCCGCTCCGGGGTGGGAATCGCCGGGCTGGCCGCGTCCATCGGCGTGGCGTGCCTGCTGGCGTGGAGTGTCGAACCGGTGCCCGGGGAACTGATCGCTTACGGCCGCCGCATGGGTCTAAATGCCGGTCTATCCAAGGTGCTCTACGCTGCCGAAGGAATCAATTCGTCAGTGGCGATCACCGAGTGGCCCGGCAACATCATCTATGTAAATGTGAACGGCCACGTCGAAGCGACCACCGAGACCTACGACATGAAGCTACAGAGGATGGTAGGACATCTTCCCGCGCTGCTGCATCCGAATCCTAAGTCGGTGCTCGGCATCGGATTCGGGGCTGGTGTCTCGGCGGATCACCATTTGCGAAATCGAGCCGCTGATCCCGCCCGCATCAACGCGTTTTTTTGGCGATGCGGATTACCGCGTGGCGCTCGATCCTCGCACGCATATCGTGTTCGACGATGCCCGGCATTATCTGCTCACGACCACCGATAAGTTCGATATTATCGCCTCCGATCCTCTGGACGTGTTCATCAAAGGGACCGCGGCGCTCTATTCGAAGGAGTACTTCGATTCCGTGAAGAGCCACCTAAATCCGGGCGGCATGTTCACGCTCTACGTCCCTCTGTACGAAACCGACGAGCCGACCATTAAGAGCGAACTGGCAACCTTCTTCGAAGCGTTTCCCTATGGCACCATCTGGGCGAACACGCGGAATGGCCAGGGATACGACATGGTTTTCATGGGTCAGATGGATCCGCTGCGGATTAATATCGACGAAGCGCAGGAGCGCATCACTCGCGATGATCACGCGCCGGTTCGTGAGTCGCTGCGCGAAATCGGTATCAATTCGCTGCTGGATTTGTTCTCCACTTACGCGGGAAACGCGCGGGACCTGGCGCCTTGGACGGCGGGCGCCCCATTGAACGACGACGGCGATTTGCGGCTCAGTTATCTGGCCGGGTGGGGAGTTAATTCCGACCTGGAAGATGTTCTGTATCGAAAGATGCTGCTCTACCGGACGCTTCCTTTCGGCATTTTCACGGGCACACCCGCGTATGTGCAGAAGGTCATGATGACGCTGACAAACTGAATTCCACAGACTTTACGCGCCTCCAACATTCCTCCGCCCTTAACACATTGTCAAGCCAACAGAGCCGCCATGCGCAGCATGCGGTAGCGTAGTCCACGAAAACATCCGCATGCCAAACTGTGCCATCATGCGTTAACGCAGGGCGGTGCTGATGTTCGCTACCGCATTTGTCCGCTTTCGCGCCGGAGCTGACCCTGTGAAAATTTACTGCTTCTCCTCACCCGTGCTGAACCCGTTGGTATCCGACTTCAAGATTTCCTGATACCTTTTGCGAATCTCCTGCAGCCGCGCGTTCAGCTCCTTGAATATCTCGTAACTCTGATCGGTCGGCTTCGCATCGCCGGTTTCGATTACCCGCATCAGCGCCGCGATCTGGTTGTTCAACTTGATCGGGAAATTCAGAGGATCCTGATTGCTGCGATTCCGGACCTGGTAAATATCTTCCTCCACCGCGCTCAGCTTGGTTGAAAGGCGCTCTCCAGCGGCGTCGAGAGAAGGATCCTTCCTCACGCGATCCGCAATGTTTTTCTTGATCTCGCGAATGCGGATCACCATCTCGTTCGCTTCACTCGTCTTGTCCCGCACCTCAACCGCGAGCTTGAACTGCTCCGCCAGATCCGCGTCGGTCACGCCGGTTAATCGAGGGTCTTTAGAAATGGTCAAAGGCCGAACCTCGGTAACTCCGTTCGCGGTCAGACGGACCTGATACTGACCCGGCGCAGCCGTTGGCCCCTGGTCCGTCTGCGCGCCCCAGAAAATTATCCCTTCGAAAGTCTTCGGTCCGGGATAACGCAAATCCCATGTAAAACGGTTGCCGCCTGCTTTCCGCGCAGGAGGACGAGCAGCGCCGCCGCGCCCGCCGCCACCTTCCTCCGCGGCGGTCTCCTCCCGTGCGCGAGCCTTCTTCTCTTCTTCCGCAGACCCCACATAGCTGCGCACCACCGTGCCATTCGCGTCCAGAATATCAATCTTCACCGTGTCTGCTTCCTTGCCGAGCCAGTAATCGATGCCCGCGCGATTCACGGACCGCACCACAGGATGCGGCGTGAACAAGTGCGCCCCGGTCGACAAAACTCCGGTCGCCAGCTGTCGGAGAGGAGTGATGTCGTCAAGGATGTAAAAAGCCCGTCCGTGGGTCCCAATCACCAGATCGTCGCCTTCGATCACCAGATCGGCAACCTGCGTGTCCGGCAGATTCAGCCGCAGGGATTGCCATTCTCCGCCGTTGTCGAAAGAAACATAAATTCCATGTTCTGTTCCGGCGTAAAGAAGGCCTGCCCGCTTCGGATCCTCGCGGATAGCCTGCACAAAATCGTTGGCGGGAATCCCGTTCACGATCTTGGTCCACGTCGCGCCGTAATCGTCGGTTCGATACGCGTAAGGACGGCGATCGTCGGCCTGATAATTCTTGGCAGCGACATACGCCGTGCCAGGTTTATGCGGCGACGCTTCGATCAGGCTGATGCGGATGAAATCCGGAATCCCCGGAGGCGTGATGTTTTTCCAATTCTTTCCGCGGTCGCGAGTAATGTAGACCATCCCGTCATCGGAGCCGGTCCAGATGGTCTGGTCGTCCGATCTTGAAGGCGCGATGGTGAAAATCGTTCCGTAGATTTCCGGACCGTTTTGATCTTTGGTAATCGGTCCGCCGGAATCGCCGAGCGTCTTGGGATCGGCGCGCGTCAAATCGGGGCTGATTTTCTCCCAGCTCTGCCCTTCGTTAGTGGTCTTCCACAAATGCTGCGACGACGTGTACAGCACATTGGGATCGAGCGGCGAAAAAACAATCGGGAAAGTCCACTGCCAGCGTTCCTTGAGGACGCTAGCCGACATCCCCGAAAAGAACAGAGGATACACCTGCACATCGCGCATCTGGCCGGTCGAGCGATCAAGCCGCGTGAGCAGCGCGCCCTGGCTCCCGGCGTAAAAAATGTTCGGATTCACCGGATGGGTCGCGATGTATCCGCTTTCGCCGCCGCCCGCCGAGTACTGCAGTTCCGCGAGTCGCGTCCCTCCGGCGCCGCCACGCCCGGCCATCGCGCTCGAAACGCAAATGGTCGTGTTATCCTGTTGCGCGCCGCACACATGGTAGGGAACGTCTCGCGTGGTTGTGACGTGATACATCTGCGCAGTCGGAAAATCTTGTCCCGTCCAGGTTTCGCCGCCATTGATAGACACGTTAGCGCTGCCGTCGTTCGATTCGATCATCCGCTGCGGATCATTCGAAGCGATCCACAGATCGTGATTATCGCCATGCGGCGTGCGAATCACTTTGAAAGTCTTCCCTCCGTCGGTCGATTTGAAAAAGGATGTATTCAGGACATAAACGGTGTCTTTCTCTTTGGGATCCGCATAAATGCGCGAGTAATAAAACGCCCGCTGCCGCAACTTTCGCTCCTCGTTGATGCGCGCCCACGTCGCGCCCGCGTCCTCTGAACGGAACAGTCCGCCATCCTCGGCTTCGACCATCGCATAGATCCGATTCGAATCGCCACCCGCCACGGCCACGCCGATTTTCCCGATAATCCCATTCGGCAGGCCGGGCTTCCGCGTAATCTCGGTCCACGAATCGCCGCCATCGGTCGATTTATAAAGTCCGCTCAAAGGGCCGCCGCTCGATAGCGTCCAGGACGTGCGATAGACGTCCCAGAGCGCCGCAAAGAGGACCTTCGAATTGTGCGGATCGAGGCACAGATCCACCGCGCCCGCGCGATCGTTCTTGTAGAGAATCTTCTGCCAGGTCTTTCCGCCGTCGCGCGAACGGAACACGCCGCGCTCCGCATTCGCCGCGTAGGGATGCCCGAGCGCGGAGACATAAACCACGTCGGCGTTCGATGGATCGATGCGAATTCGCGAAATCGCCTGGGTATCGCCGAGCCCGATATGCTTCCACGTCTTCCCGGCGTCCACCGATTTGTACACACCATCGCCCTGCATGATGTTGCCGCGCAGTTCGGTTTCGCCCATGCCCAGGTAGACCACGTCGGGGTTCGATTCGGCGACGGCCACCGCGCCCACCGAAGAGCTTTGAAGCTGCCCGTCGGTCACCGGTTTCCACGTCGTGCCTCCGTCCGTGGTCTTCCACAAACCACCGCCCACCGCGCCGAAATAGTATTCGTTGGGACGCGCTGTGCTGCCGGCGGAGGTGATCGACCGTCCTCCGCGCAGCGGGCCAATGCTGCGCCATTGGAGTGCGCCGAATACCGACGCATCGTAATGTTCCGCGACGGCAATCGCGGCGGAGATAAGGAATAAGGGGAAAGAGCGTTTCAAAAAGAACTCCTCAGTAGCTACTAGGAGCAATAGTATACCGCGACCCGCGCCTTGTTGACACACGTCTGGCCGACGCGGTAAAACAACACATGGAATCCTCTACCCGGCGTGAATGGATCGCCGCCGGTCTCAGTGCTGCCGTCGCAGCTCGTCTCGCCTTCGCCGATACTTCGGACGATTTGGCCGGCCTGACCTTGAAGCAAGCGTCCGACCGTATCCGGTCGAAAAAAGTATCTCCCGTTGAGCTGACCGAGGCCTGTCTCGATCGCATCAAGACCTATAACCCGAAGATCAACGCCTGGATCACGGTGATGCGCGAAAAGGCCCTGGCGCAGGCGAAGGAACTCGAGAAAGAACAAGAGTCCGGTAATTTCCGCAGCCCCTTACACGGGATCCCCATTGGCATCAAGGACTCCATCGATACGGTCGGCGTGCGGACCACCGCCGCCAGCGCCGTCTACGAATATCGTTTTCCAACTGAAGACGCTGAGGTCGTGCGGCGCCTGAAAGCCGCGGGTGCGATTCTGATCGGCAAGTGCAACATGCACGAGTTCGACGCCGGCGCGACCTCCGCCGTCAGTTACTGGGGACCTGTTCGCAATCCCTGGAATCTGGAGCGCGTCGCGGGCGGTTCCTCCGGTGGCTCCGCTGCCGCCGTTGCGATGAATAACTGCTTCGCGGCGCTGGGAACCGATTCTGGCGGAGCCATTCGCACGCCCTCCTCTTATTGCGGTGTGGTTGGTTTCAAGCCGACCTACGGCCGCGTAAGCTTGCGCGGCATCATTCCTTTTTCGTGGTCGCTCGATCATTGTGGGCCGATTGCCCGGACGGTCGAGGACGCCGCCCTGGTGCTCCAGCAAATCGCCGGTTACGATCACGGCGATATCGACAGCATCGATAAACCGGTGCCCGATTATTCGTCGGGAATCGGAGCGCCGGTGGCGCAATTCCGCATCGGTATTCCGGTGCAGTTTTTCGATCATCTCGACGACGAAGTGGCCGCTGCACTTGAAGACGCGATCGCGGTTCTGAATAAAATCACTCGCGGGTCGCATGACGTAAGCCTTCCCTCCTTGCTGCGCGCGGGCGCCGCCGGTGAGGTTGCCGCGTATCATGAGAATCTGCGCGGAGTGAACGGCGGCGGATATGAGCCGAGCACGGCTCGCGTGTTTCCCACTGCTCAGGACGCAACCAAGGCAGTCGATTACATCCGCGGCTGGCGCGAATTGCAGTTAATCCGGCGCACCGTCGATGCCGACATTTTTCAAAAGCAGAACGTCGATGTCCTGATTGCGCCGACGGCTCGCCACGCCGTCCCGACGATCGAAGAAGTGTTGGTCGTAACGCCCGCGGGAGGAGGAGGTCGAGGCGGCGGCCGCGGCGGCGGAGCCCCAGCCACCACGCCAGCCGCACCGGAAACGACGCTACCCAAATCCGATCCCGAGGAGAATACGCGACCCTTCAATGGATACGGCTTGCCGACCATCACCCTCCCCTGCGGATTTTCAAAAGACGGTATGCCCATCGGCCTCCAGATCAGCGGTCCTCGCTTCGGCGAAGTGAACGTTTTCGCGCTCGGCTACGCCTATCAGGAAGCCACTGAGTGGCATAAACGCAAGCCTCCATTACAGCCTGATACCAAGGTTCCGGTCCTCTCAAAATCGGCATCGGAGCAAACCGGTGGTTAACCGTCGCGATTTCCTGATCGCAAGCGCAGGCGCAATCGCGCTCGCCGCGGATCCTTCCACCGATCTTTCCGCCCTCACTCTGAAACAAGCGTCAGATCGCATTCGCTCCAAAAAAGTTTCACCCGTTGAGCTCACGGAAGCGTGTCTGGCTCGCATCAAGACTTATAATCCGAAAACCAACGCCTGGATCACAGTCATGCGGGAACAGGCGCTGGCGCAGGCCAAAGTTCTCGAGAAGGAGCAGGCTTCCGGGAAATTCCGCAGTCCTTTGCATGGGATCCCGATCGGCCTCAAGGACAATATCGACACCGCCGGCACGCGCACCACGGCCGGCAGCAAGACGCTTGCGGGCAACGTGCCCACTGAAGATGCCGAGGTCACGCGCCGCCTTCTCGCCGCCGGCGCGATCGTGATCGGCAAGTGCAACATGCACATCTTCGCTAGCGGAGCCACTTCCGCCGTCAGCTATTTTGGACCCGTCCGCAATCCCTGGAACATCGCTCTGATCGCCGGCGGTTCTTCCGGAGGCTCCGCCGCCGCGGTTGCGATGGACAATTGCTACGCCGCGTTGGGCACCGATACCGGCGGCTCTATTCGCACGCCCTCGGCGATGTGCGGCGTCACCGGTTTCAAGGCGACCTACGGCCGCGTCAGTATCCGCGGGATTGTTCCCTTGACCTGGTCGCTCGATCACTGCGGCCCGATCGCAAGAACCGTGGAAGATGCCGCACTCGTGTTGCAGCAGATCGCCGGTTACGACGTCCTCGATCTCCAAAGCATCGATTATCCGGTGCCCGATTATTCGAAAGCCATCGGCGCACCCGTCTCCGAATTCCGCCTCGGCATCCCGCCCATGTTCTATGACGGCCTCGATGATGAAGTTTCCACCGCCATGGACGAAGCTATCGCGCTCCTGAACAAACTGACCAGGGGATCCCGCGAAATCGAAATGCCATCGATTCTCGGCACGGGAGCCAACAGTGAAGGCGGAGTCTATCGCGAAAGTCTGGGCAACGGCTTCGTCGCAGCGGAAGCGGCAGCGCCCGCTGGAGGCGGAGGAGGCGGCGGATCCGCCAGAGCAGTCGACTATATTCATGAGTGGCGCCAGCTTCGCTTGATTCGCCGCACTGTCGACGACGACGTGTTCCAGAAGCAAAACGTGGACCTGCTCATCACGCCCACCATCCGCCACCTGCCCTGGACCATCGAGGAAGAACTGAGCCGTGCCGCGAACGTCAGGGCGCGACACCCCGAGCCCGGCAATACCCGTTCCCTGGACGATTACGGCCTTCCCACCATCACCGTTCCCTGCGGCTTCTCCAAAGCAGGACTGCCTGTCGGCCTGCAAATCAGCGGTCCGAATCTCGCCGAAGCCAACGTCCTGGCCTTGGCCCACGCCTATCAGCAAGCCACCGATTGGCACAAACGCCGACCGCCTTTGGCCCCCGATACCAAAGTTCCCCCTTTGTCCAAAACCGCTCAGGGCCAGACCGGAGAATCCGTAACGCGCTAACGCGAGCGATCCTCGATCCGTTGCCGGCAAACGGGCCTCAGGGCGCTTGTAGCGCACGCACTCATGCGTGCCGCGCTGACACTCGTTTCTTCGCTCAAGCTTGCACCCGACGTAAAGGGCGTCCGCACCACCCACGTCGCTATACTAGCTCCAGACACGCAACACTCCGTCTGGGGAACGAAACATGAAAAACATCGTCGTCTTCGCAATCGCACTGACCTTCAACCTCTTCGCCCAAACACCCGAGCCGAAAACCGCTGCCCAGGTCTTTAAAAACGTCACCGAGCTCAAGGACATTCCAGCCGACCAGTTAATGCCCGCGATGCAGTTCATTTCCACTTCCCTCGGCGTCCAGTGCGACACCTGCCACGTCGCCGGTAAGCCCGAGGCTGACGATAAACGCGCCAAGAAAACGGCGCGCGAAATGATCGCGATGACCATGGCGATCAATAAGAACAGCTTCCATGGCCAAACCCAAGTCACCTGCTATTCCTGCCATCGAGGATCGGAACGCCCCGTCGCCATCCCCGCGGTCCTCGAAACCGACGCCCCCGCAAAACCCGAAGTGCGGCCTACCGCGCCAGCAACGCCTCCTACCGCCGATTCAATCATCGAGAAATATGTGACCGCGCTCGGCGGCGCCGATGCCATCAATAAGGTCACCAGCCGCGTTTCGAGCGGCGTGATCATTGTCTCCGGCAAGGAGTCGCCCATCGACGTGATCACCAAAGCACCCAATAAGCGTGTCACCATTTCGCACGCCTCGGGCGCCGATAGCTATACCGCCTTCGACGGAACAATAGGATGGATGGGCAGTGCCGGCCGCCCCGCACGCGAAATGTCGCCCGCCGATTCTGCTGGATCCGCTTTAGACGCCGAGTTCCATCTGCCCCTTCGCATGAAGGAAATCTTCACCCAGTTGCGTCCCGGCCGCCCCGACAAAATAGGAGACGTCGCCGTCGTTTCGCTTACCGGAACCCGGAAGGGCCTGCCGCCCGTCCGATTCTTCTTCGACGCCAATTCAGGACTCTTATTAAGAACCGTCCGCTACACCGAAAATCCTCTGGGCCGCATGCCGGTACAAATCGACTACGCCGATTATCGCGAGGTCGATGGCGTGAAAACTCCATTCCGCTGGACCCTGTCGCGCCCCAACGGCCGTTTCACGATTCAGCTCAACGAAGTGAAGGCGAATGTCGCAGTGGACGACAGCAAGTTCGCCAAGCCGTCGGCCGACTCAAAGTAAGAGGCCTACCGAATCACCTGATCCAGCAGCACCGAAAACTGCCGCGATTTCTTGTCGACCCGATCCTTAAGATCCGTCAGTTCCCGCTCCATGGACCGCAGGCGGTCCGCCATGTGCAGGCACGCCAGCACCGCCACGCGATTTGCGTCGATGTTGCCGGCTCGCGTCGCGATACTGGTCATCAGCTCGTCGATGGAATGCGCCAGAGCTTCGACTTCTCCCTCTTCGTCTGTAGCCGCGAGGGAATAAGTCTGATTAAAGATGGTGACCCGCACCGTCTTCCGTTCGACGCCCATGGCAGCTCCTTTTAGGGAAGTTACAACCCGCTCAACAGATCCATTTGCCCCAGCAGCTTTTCGATTCGGGTGCGCACCTGCTTGCGCTCTCCCCTCATCTCCTCCACCTCATCGCGAAGCTTCTGCATCTCCGACAATGCCGCGCCTGCGCCGCTGCGAGCCGCATCGCGTTCAGCGACCGCGGCATCTCTTTCGGCGCGCAGCTGGGCCACCAGTTCCACCGCGCGGTGGATCCGTTCCTCTAAATTCGATAAGGCATCCGCTTCAGGAACGGACATGGTTTATGCAGCCTTTTGAGGCGTACTCGGGTGAGCCGCTTCTAAAGCAGCCTTGGCCTGCGTCGCCAGCGCCGCGAACGCTGCCGGATCGTTATAAGCCAGGTCCGACAGAATCTTGCGATTCAAATCGATGCCCGCCTTCTTGATCCCGTCCATGAACCGGCTGTACGACATCTCGGAAAGCTTAGCGGCTGCTCCGATGCGGACGATCCACAATGAACGAAAATCGCGCTTCTTGAGTTTCCGTCCGACGTATCCGTATTTGAGCGACTTCTCGACCGCTTCCTGTGCGGCCCGATGCAGCTTGCTCTTGGTAAGAAAGAAGCCCTTCGCCAGGGCAAGTGTTTTCTTGCGGCTCTCACGCCGCTTGGTACCACGTTTAACTCTCGGCACGTTTTGTCTCCTTATGTATGCGGCGGATCAGGCACGTGCTGTGCGCACTGTCCACACGAGGGAAAATCACTTAACAGCAGATTTCCTAGGAAATCTGCTCCAAACTTTAGTACGGCAGCATCCGCAGCATCTCGGCCTGATTGGTTTCATCGGCCACGACACTTTTCCCGAGGCGGCGCTTCCTGGCGCGCGACTTCGAAGTCAAGATGTGACGGGCAAAAGCATGGTGGCGAACCACTTTGCCGGTCCCCGTTTTCTTGAACCGCTTAGACGCACCCTTATGGGTCTTCAACTTTGGCATAAATATCCTAGAGGTATGATCGCTGATCCGCGACAACCTTTTTCAATGTACCACAGAGCTGAGGCACGGGGGCGGGCCCTAGCCGCTAGAATTGAAACATGTCGCTTCGATCATCGCGCCTTCTTCCAGCACTACTCACCGTTGCCGCTTGCCCGGTTTTCGCCGCCCCGCAGCAATCGGGCGACATCCCCAAAACTTTCACCGTTCCCACCGCAACCTACGACTATGTCAAGCGCGAGGTCATGATTCCCATGCGCGATGGCGTGAAGCTCTATACCGTCATGGTCTTTCCCAAAGGAGCGCACGATGCACCAATCGTGCTCACGCGCACGCCGTACAATGCGTCCAAACGTCTCGCGCGTAATGACAGCCCGCACCTGCTATCGGTATTGCCGCTGGCCGACGAGGTGTTCGGAGTCGATGGCTACATCCGCGTCTTTCAAGATGTTCGGGGAAAGTATAAATCGCAGGGCGAATACGTTATGACGCGTCCGGTGCGCGGCCCTCTAAATTCCACCGCCGCGGATCATGTCACCGACGCCTATGACACCATCGATTGGTTAGTAAAGAACACTCCCGAATCGAACGGCCGCGTCGGTATGATC
>Ga0302326_10028828_pt1 | contig 11164 bp, 12 predicted proteins | sample Palsa_T0_3_FD_202264 | JGI IMG/M metagenome (GOLD analysis project Ga0302326, IMG submission 202264) | Peat permafrost microbial communities from Stordalen Mire near Abisko, Sweden - Palsa_T0_3 | ecosystem: Environmental > Terrestrial > Soil > Palsa > Peat permafrost | place: Sweden: Abisko...
ATGGTTATCAATCCTTCCTTCACTCGGGAACTTTTGGCCAAAAAGGGGCAAAGCAACAGAGCCCCAATGAGGAAAGCTTTGAGAGGAAAAGCGTTGAGGATAGGATATTAATATATTTGAACTATATAATTATTTTGTAAACCCATTTTCTTGCCATTTCTTTATGTTTTTATTGCCGAACGCTCTCGACTAAGAAGAAAGCTGCCACTCAGGGGTAGCTGAATCGCTGATGTCGCGTGCCGTCTGCCGTAGTTGACGCCATTTTCAAGCTCATCTCGGTCGGCGTTTCGCAAGAAAATCAGCATTACGATTCGTGAACAGGTGCGCACTTTGATTACACGGTTAGGAAAGTGCCTGAAACTTCTTTATAAGTCCCATGCAAAACCCTCCATGAAGTCTCAACCAATTGCCCTTAAATTTGTACGAAACTGGCAACACCTCCCTCACGCATGCTCGACCCCTCCATCCGGTTTCGGTACTCGACGGTACTTTCACCCCACCATGGAGAAAGGAGCAAAGATACAACCGGCTAAGAGAGTAGCTGGAAAAAGACAAGATGTTTGGTACGTGGCAGATCTTTAGACGTCCCATGATGTGGTTTATATACCTTCTCCCAAGTTAGCAAAATAAAGCACCAGCGAATGTGGGATGAAGACTCGAGACCACCAATCGAGAACCTCTCTGTGATACCAACGTTTTGCTCTCAATAGTCACTGACATTACCATGCAGGACGATTGTGAACGAAGCTGCTGCTGCATCTCCAAAGCAGCCCATTGTCAACATGGGCCAAGGCTTCTTCGGATACAACCCACCTCAATTCATCTTAAATGCTGCGAAGCAGGCTTTAGACAAAGTCGATTGCAATCAATACTCTCCAACAAAGGGTCGACCTCGTCTAAAGAAAGCTATTGCGGATGCATATTCGCCGTTGTGGGGGCGGAAGTTAAACCCAGATACCGAAGTGACGATTACAACAGGAGCGAATGAGGGTTAGAGATTCAGAAGTCGATGGTAAGCATTTGGCTGATGATTGGCAGGCATGCTGAGTGCTTTCATGGGCTTTATCGAAGAGGGTGACGAGGTTATCATTTTCGAGCCCTTCTTTGATCAGTAAGCTAGTTGTCGTCCGGGTGTGCATGCAAACACTTATGCTCCGCAGATACATCAGCAACATCGAGATGCCCGGGGGCAAAATTGTCTATGTTCCACTACATCCACCCCCTAAAGGAGCCACGGAGAACACCTCGGCTGCTGAGTGGACGATCGACTTTGACGAATTAGAGGCTGCCATTACTAAGAGAACGAAGATGTTGGTCATCAATACACCTCACAATCCTATTGGGAAAGTATTCTCTAAGGAGGAGCTACTCAAGATCGCCGGTTTATGCATTAAGAACAACATCATCATTCTTTCTGATGAAGTTTACGATCGCCTATACTACGTACCTTTCACCAGAATAGCTACATTGTCTCCCGAGATTGAAAGACTTACCTTGACAGTTGGATCGGCTGGGAAGAATTTCTATGCTACAGGATGGCGCGTTGGTTGGCTGATTGGACCACCGGAACTCATAACTTATGTCGCAGGAGCCCACACAAGGATTTGCTATACCACGGTGTCACCTCTTCAAGAAGCCGCCGCCGTCGGATTTGAGCAAGCTGACGCCGAAAATTTCTGGGAGACAGCAAAGAAAGATATGAAGGCAAAGATGGACTTCTTTAACGAGATCTGGAAGGAACTTGACCTCCCATTCTCTGACCCTGAAGGAGGATACTTTGTGCTTGTTAACATGAAAAAGGTCAAGATACCCGCGGATTATCCATTTCCAGATCATGTCAAGGACAGGCCTAGAGATTTTAAACTTGCCTGGTTCTTGATACAAGAAGTTGGGGTTGCAGCTATTCCTCCAACAGAATTCTACACCGACGCGAACGCGCATATTGGAGAAGATTGGCTGCGGTTTGCGGTCTGTAAAGAAGATGACGTTTTAGAAAGGGCAAAGGAGAGGCTACGAGACTTAAAGAAATACATAGAATAGGCCGAGGGTCATTCCGCTGTCTGGTGGTTGGACGTTACATTGTCTTCGTTTAGAGAGCTAGCATAGACACAGACGTGTTCGCTGGTAAACAGCACCATAGAATCGTCTAACTTTTAGCTCCTAGAACTGCATGGCAGTGGGCCAATGCCGAGTCTCTCTACCTACCTTGCCCCTGAACGTCTTGGTCACGTGTAACATATTTCTCACCTTCCCGGTTTAGACCACGTGCTTCCGACATCGTTGGCTGACAAACGAGCGCCTATCCAGCCTCATAAGCCCTCATTCATGTAACTACTCAAGGTAGCAATGGGCTGATTCAAGGATCTACTGTCCATTCTTCTCCTACATGGGATTTGTCCTTCTTGATGATGTACGAGCTATCTCCAAGCTTAAGTCCGTCTAACGGATCACGTCCTTGATGGATTCTAAATCCTCCGAGTCGCGAAAATGCCACCAAAGGAAAGCAGAATTGGTTACCGCCGAAACGGCAAGAGGCAGGCGTGTGAACCGTGCCGAAAAGGAAAGTTGGCTTGCGATCATGGGGCTCCGTTTTGTGGAAGGTGTGTACGACGAAAAACCACCTCTCGATGCATTTATCATCCAGCGCCAATGACGAGAAATCAACCATCGACCACAATACCTACTCCTCACCATAGCCCCAGTATCTCTGAGCAGACTGGTCAGCTATCTTCTCCTCTATCGGCGGCGACCTCCAATCTCCCGCCCTTTCAAAGCCCAGTCGAAGTGCCGTGTACCGCAACACGTGATGAGGGGATCAATCCTCCGCAGCAGCCTCAAGTACCCGACGCCTCTGCTCAAAAGCATGTCAAGAAGCAAGATATCTTCAGTACATGGAAGCCTAAAGCTGGATGGAGTGATATGGTTTTCAGACGGTCCGCCCGTTATTATGGTCCCACCAGTTTTGCAGCCATATTTTCGGAACACCAGGCCAAGTTGAATGAGGACTTATTGGATATTGGAGAGGATATACGAAAGCATCCTGGGGCGTGGCCATTTGGAGTTCCCCTCTTGGGTCGAGAACGGCCTAATGGTCCTACCGCACGCACGAAACAAACTGTCAAGGCATTGCTGAACATTCCCACCCGGGACATCTGCGAGATGCTCATCAGCAAATTTGATTCCATTCGCGAATTAAGTCTAAGCCCGGTAATGGTCAGGCATTGCGTCACGACACTGTGGTCCACTTTTGAAGAGGAACTATCCGGGCCACGAGAGGACGAACCCATGGCCTCCATTGCGGATGTGCTTTTTGAAAACGAGGAGACGCCGTTAGCATGCAGCTCGGACGATCCCACCGAATGGATGAACACGTTCATGGGACCTAATATTCGCTTCGAGATGATGGGTATGCTTTTTTGCTTCTTTGGACTGGGATTCTTGACTTTGCAGGATTGGGATCCAGTTTTCAAACTCCCAGAGAATGATGAACGGGACAGAAAGCAGACTGCGTGGAGAATGAAGGAGTGTGCAGGCGTTTGCTTGAAAATGTGTGATGACTCGGAAACGGTCAATTATCTAGTTACAGCGCTTATTCTTAGTCTAAAGAGGCTAGAAACTGGCTGTACAGGTGACGACAGTAAGCATACTAGAGGATTAGATCCCTCTTCGATGCCTCTCTTGAAGATATGCTAACTCAGAATGCAGCCTACAGTATTCGGCGTTTGCACGGTGACCTGATCACAACTAGCATCACTTCTGGGCTTCATAGACTTCCCGATTACGGTACTTGCCAGGTGACCGCTTCCTCAGAGTACAAGAGGCGGCTATTTTCTGCGATATATTGTAATGACAAGACCCACGCATCTCTAAACGGAACCCCGCCCCTCCTTACTCGACTCTTTTGCGACATCCAACCATGTCTCGATTTGCCTAATGGAGAAATCTTCTTACCACAGGACGAATTAGCACTTGCAGTGAGAAATCTTGATTCAAATGGATGGAGTACATTAAGGGACACCTACTATCCAGCAACAATGATGCGAATAAAGGTCCAGCTGTGCACGATCCGAGAAGAGATCCTTGAACTTGCTCTTGGGGTAAATGTCGATGGTTCAGAAGCACGAATCAAGTAAGTACTGCACATCGGTTATATCCCTGAAACACAAGCCAATCAATACCCAGTGATTTGCACCGACGATATTTTGAGATGTACCAAGCCATTCCTTCCCAGCTGCACTATTATACCGAAGAAAAGATACCAAAAATAGTACAGGAGACCTTCTTTATGACCAATCAAGTGTCCTACTTCAATACCTCCAAAATGAATTCTTAATAGATCGAGTGGCGATCGCTCGTGGCTTTGCGAACGGGCAGGGCCTTTTGGACACTGCCATGGAAATGATAGATATTTCCATGATGTTCTGGATCAAGAGAGATCACCTCATGCGTTTCTCTCATAGCTTGACTGGATTGTGAGGCACCCCCGATCCGTCTATCCCTATGAAATCACTGATTTTTACATAGATAACATACTATGGCATCCCAGCCGCAGGTGTGATGTGTATCGAGCTTCTCAAGAACGCCGTTGGCCAAAGCTCGGTCCAATTCTCACGCTCCGATGCCATTCAGAAACTAACTCTCTTCATCGCCTTCTTAGAATGGGTACGTCCGACAGATGGGAATTATACTCTCGCTCAGAGATTGAGGAAAGTCGTGAGACGAGTTCTAGAGCATGTGCTCGAGCCGTCGCAGAAGGAAGTGGCAGGTGCAGGAGGCGGCGAGCTGCCGTTTGACCCGATGTTGGCAAATTTTAATGACATGAATGATTTGGATTGGTTGAACACTATTGACTGGACACAGGGATCTTGGATGGAATTCAATTGACACATTGTATTACAGTATCTAGAGACTTCTTTATGTAGTTTCACGACAAGTAGTAATCCCACCATATTTTGCCCCTTTTGTGGGGTCAACTTTCGAATACCGTGAGATCGCACTATGTTCGCCTCCCAGAACACTAATGACTTCTATTCTCAGGTTCTACAATACTGTGTAGTAATACTCTCGCATTTCATATCACCCGAGTGAGTCGAGAATATGATATGGTGTTATTTCGAGGTATAACGAGTACGAACCTAAATTCTGATATTAACCTCCGCAATTCCTATGATCCCGACCTTCGGCATTCTGATGTCCTCCTTCTCTACGACCTCCATATTGCCTCCAAGCGCCTTTTTGACTTTATCAACGGATGGATGTTCCCATTCGGAGAGAAGCCTCAGAAGCAGATCCTTCTTCTCCTTGGCTTTAAAGTGTTCATCTACGTCCATTTCGAATAAGCGGAGATTCGTACAAAAGTCCAATCACCGCCTTCTGAGAGAGCGACAAAGATGATCTCGTGTACCTGGAATGTCTACGTAAAGCACTTGATGAACTGGAAGAACTTTTCCTTAGTAATGCCAACCTGGAGGGCTACTCGGTGGACGGTTCTCAGCTTGAGGTTGGCTGGAAGGAGCGAGATAGGGGTTGGGTTATTATAGTCGAAGAGATAGTAACGGGGACAAAGACAATCGGTCTTTGTGAACGGCACACTTGGTTGGAGATCGAAACAGGCTTTCAGTAAGGTTGGTATTCAGAATCATCTGAATCAGATGCATCCGGATCAGAAGCGTAAGGATTAACCCCGTTATTTCCTTCGTAACAAGAAGGATGCAGGCGTCGGAAGGATGATGCAAATCCATGCTGACACTTTCGAAACGCGACGTCCCTGGACTCGAAAGATGTTTCAAGGGCCGATGGCAACGAGTTGAGATTGTTGAACTCTTCATAAAAAGCGGAAGTAGCCTCCACTACAATCGGCGAGCTCGAGAACGGAGAACCACGACGCGGGTAACAGTTGAAGCTTCCTCCCATATTCTCTTGCGCATTTATGCGGGAGGTTTCTTGAAGCAGATGAAGGTTTTGGTATTCTCCTTTGCGACGCCTGAAGGTAATTTCGACTGTGTTAGGGGAATACCAACTTTCTCAATAGCGTGACCACCGTCTACAAGTAAGAGTAATATTACTTATTTCTCCATTGTATTGTCTTGTAAGGTATAAGATATCGACCAAACGAGATGGAATGTGACTTAGGTTTCGGAGAATTGTTGCAGCTGCGGAACGGCAAGAAGGGCGAGTTGGGAGAGCTGTCTTTGGTTTGATTGTGGCGAGGTTGGAAAATTTTGAAAAAGAAAGGAGGAGAATATTTGTAGTCGGTTTGGTTCAGTTCACTTGCAACTTCCCCAATCTCACCTTTGGCCACGTGACTAGAGAAAAAAAGAACGAAGTCGTACTTGATGCTTGGAGCTTTCATATCGTTCTTCGGCTTCGGTGCTCCAGGGCCCTTTTTCCCAGTCTCAAAACTTAATTCATTGCTTTCAGGTCGCCATCTATCATAAAACGGCTAATCTCTACTGTAGGTTCTTTCCACAAAAGCTGTTTCTTTGATTTTGCAGACCTGTTAAATCCGAGACCATCTCGATGCATCTCAAAAAGAGCAAGAAAGTCTCTTCTAGCAATCTCCAGGTGTCTCTCTGCAGCGTCCTGATATAATTCTGCTCTATGTCCTTTAAGCAGTATGAAGGATATGGGGATGCCGGTCGACTCAGACTCAATATTGATGTTGGAATCGAATAAGACGAGCTCCTCCAGTGAATTCAACGACGTAGCAACATCAATAAAAGGCCACTGGATAACGTGGGAGTCAACCTTTGCTTATATGTGAATGTTTCTAGAGTAAGGGCTGCATGGACAAAGAAGACTTCTTCTAATTATCTCTTAAGTACATGAAACTAATACATGTTTCCGGAGTAAATGGAGGAAAAGGGCAAAGCATATAAGGAGCCCCGGGGTTCATACGTGCTGATCTTCAAAGACATTGACTGCAAGTGAACGGATCCCGTTCTTCCTGCAAACTTCAACAAATCTCTGAAATTGTCCCGCAAACTCCGATTCAAAACATTCGGGCTTCAACAGACAGATTCTGTCGCACGTAAAATTGACGTAGATTTGAGGGGGTATCGATACGTTGATAATCGAGGAGTTATAAGACGTTCCAAATTCGAGCTGATAATGCTTCAAACCCTCTTCCCGCGATTCTCTGCAGACTTGAAGGACAGCAGGATGTGAACAAGCATGCGAGAAGAATTTGTGAACATCGGCATATGTGCTGTCAGAAATGCGTACAGTTCCCAATTTTTCCGTCATAATGTCCACGTTGCGAGGGTGAAAGCAGACATAGCTCCAGATCTTAATACGCAATTCAGAAGGCAGCTCTCCAAAAGAAGAGAACGTGTCCAAAAAATTCAGTCTGGAACTTGTCTCTTGATCCGGAGGAGATTTGGTGAACTGTTCCATCCAGCGATTTGAAGAGCTGCTGACAGTCTCCCTCCCCGAGCCCATCCTGTTGATTGCTGCCATGAGGTCTCGAGAAGACATGCCAATGTGCCTTAATGCTAGTGCTGGTGACTCGATATTTGCTTGCGTCTGCCCCTGGGTAGACATTTTGGTTGATAGAGTGGTTAAAGAGAGTGAAGAGTCCGAGTTCAAATGAGGTTTAGCTTGAAACACGAGTCGAGATGAACACAGTTTTGTTGCACATCTAGGACTCAACTTTAATGCAAGGGGGATCGGCAGTCGCACACGTGACGATGCATCCTCGCTGTGGGCCGAAAAAGCGGCACTAAATCTTATTGTCTCACACCAAGTCGGAACATTGAAATCTGGAACAATGAGTACCACTTTTCTATCCTTCGCTAGCCTATGCAAAGTCCTTTGTTCCCATTTCTCCCGCTCTCATTCACCTTTTCTGTACCAAATTGGGGCAGACGTTTAGCAAAGCCTATGAGTGTCTGGGATTGGCCCTAATTCCATGTCAGCAACGCTTAACCTGTCTTGTCGCGATGTAGGACCATCTGTATAACATGCAACGTCTGACAATTTCTTCCAATTCCAATTCGTCAAGCGGTCACACCTGAAAGAGATTCAAAATATCTTGCTGAGAATGGTTTAGTTCATCCTCAGGGGTTGAGAATGCCTCGGCTTCCAATCGGCTCTTCAGACCCTGTCTCTTTCACCTGCACCTGCTCAGCATCCACCTCCAACGATGGATTGGTCCTCCTTTTCTACCGCTATTTCGCAGCATCTCCACCCCTACCGAGCCAACATGACTCTCTAGCAAGCGACCCTACAAATCTTGCAACATTCCACACGAATCTCACTCAGAAATACAACCTAGGAGGTAAAATTCGCATCGCCAAAGAGGGATTCAATATCACCGTTGCCGGGACCAAAATCGACATCGAAGCCTACACCCAGGAATGTATCTCACATTGGTCGTTTTCTGGCCATGATTTAGATACCGAGACCAAGCAAAAGGATTTCTTCAAACCAACATCGGGCGGCTGCGCATGTGTCTTCGGTGGCACACCAGCGAATGTTCGCGTAACATCTGAGATCACTCCTATGGGAGTAACAAATTATGTTCCCAAGAATTGGGACCGAATTGAGGTTTTACCCCCCAAGGAGTTTCATGAGAAGTGTCTGAGAGATAGAGACACGGTGTTGATGGATATGAGGAATCATTACGAGTCAAGGATTGGCTATTTCATCGATCCGAAGACGGGAGAACCTGCCGTTAGGCCTGGAATTAGGAGATTCTCACAATGGCCGCAATACGTGAAGAGACATATGACTAGAAAGCAGGACGGCGAGAGGAATGAGGGAAGGCAGATTATGACGTATTGCACTGGTGGCATCAGGTGTGAGAAGGGGGCGAGATTTCTGCAGGAGAATATGGGGAACATAGATGGGGATCGGGTGTGCACTCTGAAAGGCGGCATTGCGGCTTATTTGGCTTGGATGGATGATGAGATCAAGCTGGGAAAGAAGAAGCCAGAAGACTCGTTATTCCGAGGGAAAAATTACGTCTTTGACGCCAGGGGCTCTATGGGGCTAAGTGAGGAAGCAGGAGACCCGGTATCGAAGTGTCACGTCTGTGACAAGCCTTCGGATAGGTTGAGCAAGTGTCACTCCAAAGGCTGTCACCTTGTTCTTGTTGTATGCGAACATTGCGAACCAACTGGCCCGAGGTGCTGCCAAAGCTGTTGGGACTTTGACCATTTGCTTGCCCTGGAAAAGTTGGAGAAGTTACCATCGCCGATATGTGCTTGTGAGAAGGAAAGGGAAGCACAGCTCTGGGGAGACCAGCCTCTCAAAGTTTCGAAACAGCTTGCGTTAGGAACGAGAAGAGCCGAGAATCAGGTAAACGCCAACGATGTCGACATTCAAGTCAAGATCATCGAATGAATCGCATTTCCACCCTCCACGTCTTCTGCATGTGGATAGATACCCGTCAGACTTTTTGGGCTGCAAAAAGATCTCGAATCAGCTGAGGACCCCGGGGCTTTTGGCGCATAATGCATTGACGACTAACATACCGTTATCAACGAAGTCGGTCCCAGACATATCTTTCTGCCCTCCAGATGTGAAATGGAACAAAAAGCTTCTCTCACCTCATACAGCGATCAACGGCATCGGCCCCAAACGTTCTTTTTGTTTCTCTAAGTGCGAAATGCAATAAAAACCTCCCATACCAAAAAACTGCTGGAGCCAAGCAGCTCCGGTACATTTTAGCAAATACGCTTGTACGGCGTTGCGATCTGCAACAGAACAAACCAAATTTCCAAAACCCCTATATTCTACCTCTAGAAACCACATGGTCCTAAAGTCTTGACCGTGTTCTACACGTTCCCTGCCTTCCCATAATTTTCCGAGTTGTGGGGTGGTAGTTATGAGTGCTTGAAATTTAGACGTTATTTTATTTTTTATTTGTATTTTTTTTTTGGATGATTCTGACGTTAAATTCGAGGATTTTAGCGTCGAGTGTGATGTGCAACAAAGCATTCGAAGGCAAGTGAGTTTGGGATCGAGGTTGCTAGCTCGGGGTCTAGGATGCGATATGCAACAAAGATCTCTTTCTTGCCTTGGGGTTTATTTGGGTCTGAAGAAGGGGGATGAAATTCATACTGGAGAGTATGATGTGCAACAAGAATCTCGAAGTCAAGTGAGTTTGGGACCGATGATCGGATACGAAATTCCATAGCGTTCAGTATGGTGTGCAACATAACTCAGGATAGCGTAGTGAGAATGGACTCTTGCCGGCATGAGTTTGGGTGGCGGGCAAGTGCTCAGTGAGAGAAGTGAAAGTCAATATTTGTCTCCAGTGAGACATTTGAGGTGATACTTTATAGTATTTGAACTCTTTCGATTACAAATCGCTCATAACTTCTAACATGGTATCTGTTTAATGTCCAACCCAAACGCCACCCTTCAATGCCTTCCCGAACTCCCAAAAATGCCCATATTTACTCTCGACATGAAAGTTCTATCAATGATCGCTACTGATTCTGTTCTTGATTCCCTTCCATTGCTGCCTTAACGACTTGTTCTCTTTCACCATTTCTCCAACTCCCTTGCCGATCATTCTCTTCACCACACTCCCAAGATTAAACGAATCCCAAAAGAGGTATTCTTCTGGCTCTTTACAGATTAGCATCCCCTTTAAGTCTACTAAACTATCGGTGTCGTCTACGTCGGCTTCTCGTACGCAGGGTTGGTACACGCTTTCGAAAGGGCTTTCACCCGTCCCGAGTCCAGAAGCGTCGGAGAGGCTTTCATCTTCAAGCTGGTGCTCAACAATAATATCGAGAAGTAGCTTTGGGAGATCGAAGTAGAAGACATCTTTCTCGACGGCTGATGATTCCGGCTCTTGGTCATCGGTTGAAGCCTCATCCGCAGTTGAGGCGGGAGGACTGGCGCTCCTGCGGACATTGTCATGTGAAGAGCCTTGTTCGAGCGTGGGATGCGTGAGGACCCATGCCGCGACCTGGTTCTCGACGAGGTTGTTCCAGCGTTGAGTGAGGTAGACAGCATTCTTTTGTTGCTCGGCTATGCAGCTCGGTGCTGGCGGTGCGGGGCGGAGGGTAAGCCAGCCGGGAAGGAGAGTTGGGTCGAAGAGTTTAGGGATTATAACACGGAAGGAGGGGGTATTTATATTGTTCATAGTGGACTTCACCGAGTCAGGAACACCAGGTTCTTCAGGTGGATAGAGGTTGGTCACGAAGTG
>Ga0302326_10028829_pt1 | contig 11163 bp, 11 predicted proteins | sample Palsa_T0_3_FD_202264 | JGI IMG/M metagenome (GOLD analysis project Ga0302326, IMG submission 202264) | Peat permafrost microbial communities from Stordalen Mire near Abisko, Sweden - Palsa_T0_3 | ecosystem: Environmental > Terrestrial > Soil > Palsa > Peat permafrost | place: Sweden: Abisko...
TCAATGTTTACATTGACAATTATGGGTTCGGGCATAGCTCCTGCGAGCCAGAAGCTTGCGTTGTAAGGGCCGGGGCCGTCCCCTATAAAGCCTGCTTGTATTGCGAGGCGGGGCATTTTGGCCCTTGAAGCCCGCGAAGGAGATTGTCGATGCCGTGGAAGAATCAAGGCGGAGGCCCGTGGGGCTCGGGTCCGAAAGGACCATGGGGCTCCGGCCCGCAGCCGGTGGGGCCGAGGCCGCCCGACCTTGAAGACCTTCTGCGCCGCGCGCAGGACCGGTTGCAGCAATTGCTGCCGGGCGGATATTTCAGCGGCGTCGGCATCACGATCATCCTGCTTGCGGCGATCGCGATCTGGGCGATGTCCGGCTTCTATCGCGTTCAGTCCGAAGAACTCGGCGTCGTACTCCGCTTCGGCAAATATGTCCGCGATACGGGGCCCGGATTGAATTATCATCTGCCGTATCCGATCGAGACCGTGCTGCTGCCGAAGGCGCTGCGGGTCTCCACGCTCAGTATCGGCATGACGCTGATCGACGACCCGGCGCGCCGCGGCAGGACGATCCGGGACGTGCCCGAAGAAAGCCTGATGCTGACCGGCGACGAGAACATCGTCGATGTCGATTTCACCGTGCTTTGGCGTGTCAAACCGAAGGGCGTCGGCGACTATCTCTTCAACATCCAGAACCCCGAAGGTACCGTGAAGGCGGTGGCCGAAAGCGCGATGCGTGAGGTGGTCGGCAAATCCACCATCCAGCCGATCCTGACCGGAGCCCGCGATGCGACCCAGCAGGCTGTCCAGGAGCTGATGCAGAAGACGCTCGACAATTACGGCTCCGGCATCCTCGTGCAGCAGGTACAGATGCAGAGGGTTAACCCGCCCGCCCAGGTGATCGAATCCTTCAACGACGTCCAAAACGCCAAGATTGATTTCGAGCGGTTGCAGAACGAGGCCCAGACCTATGCCAACCGCGTCGTCCCCGACGCCAAGGGCCGGGCCGCGCAGATCTTGCAGGTCGCCGAAGGCTACAAGCAGCAGGCGGTCGCCGAGGCCAAGGGCCAGAGCGCGCGCTTCCTGAAAGTCTACGACGAATACAAGAAGGCGCCCGACGTCACGCGGCAGCGCATCTATCTGGAAACGATGGAGCGCGTCCTCGGCGGCTCCGAGAAGCTGGTCTATGACGGCGGCTCATCCGGACAGAGCGTCGTGCCGTACCTGCCCTTGAGTGAACTGACACCGCGACGTCCGGCGCCGCCGGCGACGAGCCAGCCGCAACAGCCGAGCGGAGCCGCCCGATGAGATCCCCAGTCACAGGTATTGTCGCGTTGTTCTTGCTGTTCGTGCTCGCCATCGTGGTCTACAGCTCGGTATTCACCGTGACGCAGACCGAACAGGCCCTGGTGGTACGGCTCGGCAGGCCGGTCGACGTCTTCACCGACCCCGGCCTGCATTTCAAGGCGCCGTTCATCGACACCGTGATCGACATCGACAAACGGATTCTCGATCTGGAAAATCCGGCGCAGGAAGTCATTGCCTCGGACCAGAAGCGGCTGGTGGTCGACGCTTTCGCGCGCTATCGCATCAAGGACGCGTTGCAATTCTATCAGAGCATCGGCACGATCCAGGCCGCCAATATCCAGCTCACCACGCTTCTGAATGCGTCGCTGCGCCGTGTGCTCGGCGAGGTCACCCTCATCCAGGTGGTGCGCGACGAGCGCGAAGCCCTGATGGCGCGGATCCGCGGCCAACTCGATCATGAAGCCGGCGGCTACGGCATCCAGGTGGTCGATGTGCGGATCCGGCGCGCCGATCTGCCCGAACAAAACAGCCAGGCGATCTACCAGCGCATGCAGACCGAGCGGCAACGCGAGGCAGCCGAGTTCCGCGCGCAGGGCGGCCAGAAGGCGCAGGAAATCAGGTCCAACGCCGATCGTGAAGCGACCGTCATCGTCGCCGAAGCCAATTCGACCGCCGAACAGGTGCGCGGCGAGGGCGACGGCGAACGCAACCGGCTGTTCGCCGAAGCCTACGGCAAGGACGCCGATTTCTTCGCGTTCTACCGGTCCATGACCGCCTATGAGAACGGACTGAAGAGCAGCGATACCAGGTTCCTGCTGCGGCCGGATTCCGACTTCTTCAAGTTCTTCAGCAACTCGTCCGGCAAGCCGCCGGTAGCGGCGGCTGAACCGGCGGCCAAGCCGTAACGCACGGCGCCGGTCATAACAGCGGCGAAGCGGAACCCGCTTCGCCTTCATTAAGTAAAAACAACGGTAAACAGGGAGGTTCCAGTCCGATGAGGTCCATAGCGTTCGCCGACTTCCTCATCGGTGTGGGAATTCTGTTTGTGCTTGAAGGTCTGCTGTTCGCGGCCAGCCCGGCCTGGATGCGCCGGGCGATGAAGAGCGCGCTGGCGACGCCCGACAACATTCTGCGGGTGGTCGGCATCGGCTCGGCGGTCACCGGTTTGATCCTGATATGGGTGGTCCGGCGTTGACCATTTGTCGTTCCGGGGCGACGCCATCGGGTCCGCGCGAAGCGCGGCCCCGTTGGCGTCGCCCCGGAATGACGACAGCGCCGCTGCGTCCCGAAAGGGCTGCGGGATCAACGCCGTCGTGAGCGGTTGCGTCCGTTTTTCGCCGAAATGCTGGGCTCAAATGCTTGCGCCGTCACCCCGTTCGGGCGCACTGTGGACTTTAAATTCCGTCCCGTTTTCAAGAAGAGAGATCTGATATGACCGGTGCGACCCCCGCCTTGAGCCATCGCCTGCGCCCGTTAATGGCCGCGATCTGGTTCAGCGCCAGCATTGGCGCCGCAAGCGTCCTGACGTCGGCGCCGGCGCTGGCGCGCGGCCCCGACGGCATCGCCGATGTTGCCGAGAAAGTGATCGACGCGGTGGTCAACATCTCGACCTCGCAGACCGTGGAAGCCAAGAACGGCCCTTCCGGTGAAGGCCGGGGCGCGATGCCGCAATTGCCGCCGGGCTCGCCGTTCGAGGAATTCTTCGACGACTTTTTCAAGAACCGCCGCGGCGGTCCGGGCGGCCAGAAGGGCGGTGATCTGCAGCCGCACAAGACCAACTCGCTCGGCTCCGGCTTTATCATCGACACCTCGGGTATCGTCGTGACCAACAATCACGTCATCGCCGATGCCGACGAGATCAACGTCATCATGAATGACGGCACCAAGATCAAGGCCGAACTGGTCGGCGTCGACAAGAAGACCGACCTTGCGGTCCTGAAGTTCAAGCCGCCGAAACCGCTGATCGCGGTGCAGTTCGGCGATTCCGACAAGCTGCGTCTTGGTGAATGGGTGATCGCGATCGGCAATCCGTTCAGCCTTGGCGGCACGGTGACGGCCGGCATCGTCTCGGCGCGCAACCGCGACATCGCTTCGGGACCCTATGACAACTACATCCAGACCGACGCCGCCATCAACCGCGGCAATTCCGGCGGTCCGCTGTTCAACCTCGACGGCGAAGTGATCGGCGTCAATACGCTGATCATCTCGCCGACCGGCGGCTCGATCGGCATCGGCTTTGCCGTGCCCTCGAAGACGGTGGCCAGCGTGGTCGATCAGCTCCGGCAGTTCGGCGAACTGCGCCGCGGCTGGCTCGGCGTGCGCATCCAGCAGGTCACCGACGAGATCGCCGAAAGCCTCAACATCAAGCCCGCGCGCGGCGCCCTGATTGCCGGCGTCGACGACAAGGGCCCGGCGAAACCCGCCGGCATCGAGCCCGGTGATGTCGTCGTCAAATTCGACGGCAAGGACGTCAAGGAGCCGAAGGACCTGTCGCGCGTCGTCGCCGACACCGCCGTCGGCAAGGAGGTCGACGTCGTCGTCATCCGCAAGGGTCAGGAAGAAACCAAGAAGGTCACGCTCGGCCGCCTCGAGGACGGTGAAAAGGTGGTGCAGGCGTCCAACAAGACGCCGGAGCCGGTCGAGAAGCCGGTGACGCAAAAGGCGCTTGGTCTCGATCTCGCGACCTTGAGCAAGGACCTGCGCAGCCGCTACAAGATCAAGGACAGCGTCAAGGGCGTCGTCATAACCAATGTCGATGGCGCCTCCGATGCCGCCGAGAAGCGGCTCAGCCCCGGCGAAGTGATCGTCGAGGTAGCGCAGGAAGCGGTGAGCAATGCCGCCGACGTCAAGAAGCGCATCGATCAGCTCAAGAAGGATGGCAAGAAATCCATCCTGCTTCTGGTGTCGAACGCCGAAGGCGAATTGCGGTTCGTGGCGCTGAGCGTGCAGTAGGGCTTGTTCGTCATTGCCGGGCTTGACCCAGCAATCCAGCTTCTTCGCCAGAATCTTTTGAAGATGGATGGATGCCCGGATCAAGTCCGGGCATGACGAGGGAGTGGAAGAAGCCCTATCCCCCCACGAACTCCTCGCGCCGATACCCCTGCGCGTAGAGCAGTGCGGTGAGGTCACCGTAATCGATCCGTGCCGCCGCCGCGGCGGCGATGGCCGGCTTGGCGTGGTAGGCGACGCCGAGGCCGGCGCTTTCGATCATGCCGAGATCGTTGGCGCCGTCGCCGACCACCAGGGTGTCGATGTTGTCGAGATCGAAGGATTCGCGCAGTTCGGTCAGGGTTGCGAGTTTTGCGGCACGGCCCACAATCGGCTCGAGGACCTCGCCGGTGAGCTTGCCGTCCTCGACCATCAATTCATTGGCGCGGTTTTCCTGAAACCCGATCATGCCGGCCACCGCATTCGTAAACAGCGAAAACCCCCCTGAAATCAGACAGGTCCAGGCGCCATGGGCGCGCATGGTCGCGACCAGTTCGCGGCCACCCGGCGTCAGGGTGATGCGTGTTTTGAGGACCTCGTCGACCACGCTGACCGGCAGCCCCTTGAGCAGCGCGACGCGTTCACGCAGCGCCGGCTCGAATTCGATTTCGCCGCGCATCGCGCGTTCGGTGATCCCGGCGACATGCGCCTTCAGGCCGGCATAGTCGGCGAGTTCATCGATGCATTCCTGGCCGATCATGGTGGAATCCATGTCGGCCAGAAAAAGCTTCTTGCGCCGCAACGCCTGAGGCTGCACGACGATATCGATCGGCAGGTCGCCGCGCGCCTCGCGCAGGCGGTGCTCGATGGCGCGGATATCCTCGCTGCCGGTGAAGGGGATGTCGACGGCGACTTCGTCGAACAGCCATTGCGCGGGGCCGGGCGAGGGAAGAATGGCGCGCGCGCCGTCGATCACCGTGCTATCGAGCGCGGGGTTGGCGGGATTGCAGATCAGCGTGGCGACGAGAGACATGCCGTGAATTCGCAGGATGTGAGCTTTACTGCTGTGCTTATCGCAGGGCCGACGGCCAGCGGCAAGTCGGCGCTGGCGCTGGAACTGGCGCAGGCAACCGGCGGCGTGGTCATCAATTCCGATTCCATGCAGGTATATCGCGATCTGCGCGTCCTCACGGCGCGGCCGACGCGCGAGGAGGAGGCGATGGTTCCGCATCGCCTCTACGGCCATGTCGACGCCGCGGTGAATTTCTCGGCGGGGGCCTGGGTCAGCGATGCCGCAATGGCGCTGGCGGAAGCCCGCGCGCAACATCGCGTGGCGATCTTTGCCGGCGGCTCCGGCCTGTATTTCAAGGCGCTGACGCGCGGTCTGTCGGCGGTGCCGCCGATCCCGCCTGACGTGCGCGAAAGCGTGCGTGCGCGGCTGGAACGCGACGGCGTCGAGGCGCTGCATGCCGAGCTGGCGCGGCGCGATCCGGTTTCCGCCGAACGGTTAAAACCGCGCGATCGCACCCGGATCGCCCGCGCGCTGGAAGTTGTCGAAGCCACCGGCCGTTCGCTGACCGACTGGCATCGCGACGGGTTGCCGCCGCTGTTGCCGCCGGGCACTTTCGGCGCGCTGTTTCTCGCGCCCGACCGCGACGCGCTGTATGCGCGGATCGATGCGCGCTTCGATGCGATGCTGAAGGCCGGCGCGCTGGAAGAAGTCGCGGCCCTGGCGGCGCGCCGGCTCGATCCGCTGCTGCCGGCGATGAAGGCCCATGGCGTGCCGGCGCTGGTCCGCCATCTCAACGGCGAGATCACGCAGGAGGCGGCGGCCGAGATCGGCCGCGCCGATACCCGCCATTACGCCAAGCGGCAGTTCACCTGGTTCCGGCATCAGTTGCCGGAATTCGAATGGGTGAAGCCGGAGGCGGCGAGGGGGTGGCTGGAGGAACAACTTCGTAGCGCGGATGAGCGAAGCGACATCCGGGAAAGCAGGTAAGGCCCAAGCGACGTCATTCCGGGATGGTCCGAAGGACCAGACCCCGGAATCTCGAGATTCCGGGTCTGCGCTTCGCGCATCCCGGAATGACTGTAGAAAAACGCCAGGAACCCGGTTAGTCTGTCCAAATCGCTGGCAAAGCCGCCCTCCCTTGACTTTTGGGGTCGGGTGGCTATAACCGCGCAACCTTTGGGAAGTCTAGGCCGCCATATGCGTAATAAAATTACCAAGCTTCTTATTATCGTCGTACCCAGGCGCACCGCCGGGGATGGCTAGGGCCATCCAAAATCGGGCGGTGTGCAGGGGCCTCTTCGGGCCCCTTTTTATTTTCCAAAGGGGCCTATCCAGGGAACCTAGCCGAGAAATCCAACTGACCAAGCCGCTGACAACAGCGCATCCGGAGCCAGCCATGAGCGACAAGAGCCACGATCCGAACCAGATGACCGGCGCAGCCATGATCGTGCGCGCGCTGATCGATCATGGCGTCCAGCACATCTTCGGCTATCCCGGCGGTGCGGTGCTTCCGATCTATGACGAGATTTTCCAGCAGGACCAGGTCGAGCACATCCTGGTGCGCCACGAGCAGGGCGCCGGCCACGCCGCGGAAGGCTATGCGCGCTCCACCGGCAAGCCGGGCGTGGTGCTGGTGACCTCGGGGCCGGGCGCCACCAACATGGTGACGCCGCTGACCGACGCCTTGATGGATTCGATCCCGCTGGTGTGCATCACCGGGCAGGTTCCCACGCATCTGATCGGCAATGACGCGTTCCAGGAATGCGATACCGTCGGCATCACGCGGCCCTGCACCAAGCACAACTGGCTGGTGCGCGACGTCAACGATCTCGCCAAGGTGCTGCACGAGGCGTTCTATGTCGCCAGCACCGGACGTCCCGGTCCCGTGGTGGTCGATGTGCCGAAGGACGTGCAGTTCGCGGTCGGCACCTACCACCCGCCGCGCAAATCCGACGTGCATGTGTCGTATGCGCCGCGGGTCAAGGGCGACGCGTCGCAAATCCGCAAGGCCGTGGCCTTATTGGCCTCGGCCAAGCGCCCGGTGATCTATTCCGGCGGAGGCGTCATCAATTCCGGTCTCGAAGCCTCCAGGCTGCTGCGTGAGCTGGTCGAAGCCACCGGCTTTCCGATCACCTCGACGCTGATGGGCCTTGGCGCCTATCCGGCGTCGGGTGCGAACTGGCTCGGCATGCTCGGGATGCACGGCACCTATGAAGCCAACATGGCGATGCATGATTGCGACGCGATGCTGTGTGTCGGCGCGCGCTTCGACGACCGCATCACCGGACGCACCGATGCGTTTTCGCCGGGCTCGAAGAAGATCCATATCGATATCGATCCCTCCTCGATCAACAAGAATATCCGTGTCGATATTCCGATCATCGGCGATGCCGCCAACGTGCTCGGCGATCTGCTGCAGGTGTTCAAGGCGGAGGCGAAGAAGCCCGATATCCGGCCGTGGTGGCAGGAGATCGCGAAATGGCGCGCGCGCAATTCGCTGGCCTACAAGAAGAACAGCGATGTCATCCTGCCGCAATTCGCGATCCAGCGGCTGTTCGAGGCGACCAAAGGCCGCGACACCTACATCACCACCGAGGTCGGCCAGCACCAGATGTGGGCGGCGCAGTTCTTCGGCTTCGAACAACCGCACCGATGGATGACCTCGGGCGGTCTCGGCACCATGGGCTACGGCCTGCCGGCAGCGCTGGGCGTGCAGGTTGCGCATCCCGACAGCCTCGTGATCGACATTGCCGGCGACGCCTCGGTGCAGATGACGATGCAGGAGATGTCGACGGCGGTTCAATATGAATTGCCGATCAAGATATTCATCCTGAACAACCAGTATATGGGCATGGTGCGGCAGTGGCAGCAGCTGCTGCACGGCAACCGGCTGTCGCATTCCTATTCCGAGGCGATGCCGGACTTCGTCAAGCTGGCGGAGGCCTATGGCGGCGTCGGCTTCCAGGTATTCAAGCCAGGCGATCTCGACGGCGCCATTGCCGACATGATCAAGGTGAAGAAGCCGGTGCTGTTCGACTGCCGGGTGGCAAGCCTGGAGAACTGCTTTCCGATGATCCCCTCCGGCAAGGCCCACAACGAAATGCTGCTGCCCGCCGAGGCCAACGACGAAGCCACCGCGGCCGCCTTCGCTGGCGGCAAGGCGCTGGTGTGATCATGAGCAGCGCCAATGTTTGATCTCGACCAGTTGGAACGCGCCCACGCCATCGTCGGTACGGCGGTGCCGCCGACGCCGGCGCATGCGTGGCCGCTACTGGCCGAGAGGCTTGGCGCCACCGTGATCGTCAAGCACGAGAACCACACGCCGACCGGCGCTTTCAAGGTGCGCGGCGGACTTGTCTATCTTGAGCGCCTCAAGCGCGAACGGCCCGGCACGGCCGGCATTATCTCGGCGACCACAGGCAATCACGGCCAGAGTCTTGCGTTTGCGGCGAGCCGCTACGGCGTTCCGGCCACGATCTACGTGCCATTTGGTAATTCGGTCGAAAAGAACCGGGCGATGCGGGCCTTCGGCGCCAACCTCGTTGAGCATGGCACGGATTTCCAGATTGCCCGCGAAGAGGCAGGGCGCCGCGCGATCCAGGACGGGCTCGAACTGGTGCCGTCCTTTCACCCCGATCTGGTGCTGGGGGTTGCGACCTACGCGCTCGAACTGTTCAGGAAGGCCCGCGATCTCGACATTCTCTATGTGCCGATCGGGCAGGGCTCGGGCATTTCCGGCTGCATCCTGGCGCGCGACCTGCTCGGCCTGAAAACGGAAATCGTCGGCGTGCAGTCGACCGAGGCGCCGTCATACGCGCTGTCGTTCGCGGCCGGCACCGTCGTGCGGACGAACAGCAGCAATACGCGCGCCGACGGCATGGCGACCCGCGTTCCCGACGCCGAAGCGCTGGATATCATCCGCAAGGGCGCCTCCCGCATCGTGCAGGTCACGGACGCCGAGATCGCCGTGGCGATGCGCGCCTACTGGACCGATACCCATAACCTGACGGAAGGCGCCGGCGCTGCGGCGCTCGCCGCAGCGCTGCAGGAGAAGGCCAGGCTTCGCGGCAAGCGCGTCGGCCTCGTCATGAGTGGCGGCAATATCGATTTCGATTTGTTCAACCGATGGGTCGTTGCGGACAGCACCGCCCCGACCGACGCCAGGGCGCCGGCGTGAGCGCGAAGGGAATGAATAAATGAACCAGCCCGCATCCGCCTACTTCATGGAAGAGCGCCGCGTTCCGACCGAGGCGCACACGCTTTCGGTACTGGTGCAGAACGAGCCCGGCGTGCTCGCCCGCGTGATCGGGCTGTTCTCCGGCCGCGGCTACAACATCGAAAGTCTCACCGTCTCCGAGACCGAGAACCAGAAGCACGTCTCGCGCATCACCATCGTCACCACGGGAACGCCGATGGTGATCGAGCAGATCAAGCACCAGCTCGACCGCATGGTTCCGGTGTATCGCGTGGTCGACATGACGCTGTCCGGCCGTTCGATCGAGCGCGAACTGGCGATGGTGAAGCTGCGCGGCACCGGCGAGCACCGGGTCGAGGCGCTGCGGCTCGCGGAGGCGTTCCGCGCCCGCGTCATCGACGCCACCACCGAAAGCTTCGTGTTCGAGATCACCGGCAATTCCGCCAAGATCAACCAGTTCATCGACCTGATGCGCCCGCTCGGCCTCGTCGAGGTATCGCGCACCGGTGTCGCCGCAATCGGCCGCGGGGCCGAGGGGATGTGAACCATGCTGGCGCGCGACTGGTATTACAATGAGCGGCGGCAGATCGGCCTGGATTCCGCGGTCGCCTCGATCTACGACCGCCATGACGACAGCGATCTGCGCGCCCGCGCGGCGCTGACCATGCTGGGCGTGCAGCGCGGCTGGCGGGTCGCCGATATCGGCTGCGGCAACGGCGTTCTGGCCTGCGAAGCCGCGCAGATGGGCGCCGAGGTCGACGCCATCGATATTTCACCGGCGATGCTGGCGCTCGCCGACATCCAGGCCAGGGATCGCAAGGTCGCGATCCGCACCCAGCCCGCCGGACTGCTGAGCTTTGCCTACAAGCCGAATTCCTATGACCTGATCGTCAGCGAATTCACGCTGCATCATCTGCCGGATTTCTGGAAGGCGGTGGCGCTGTCGCGGATCTTCTGCGCGTTAAAACCCGGCGCGAATTTCTATCTGCGCGATATCGTGTTCGTCAGCACGCCGGACGGCGCCGAGCGCGATGTCGATCAGTGGGCCGATTTCAGCATCAAGAATCACGACTTCGACCGCTACAGCGTCGTCACCCACATGCGCGACGAATATTCGACCTTCGGCTGGGTGATCGAGCGCATGCTGGTCGACGCCGGTTTCACGCTGATCTCGGTCGATTATCACGCGCCGCTGCACGGCACTTACCTGTTGCGCAAACCGAAACATGGCGAGCAGAGCTAGGGACGTCGATGAAGCCTGTCGATGTCTGTCTCGCCATCACGGTCATCGCCATTATGCGGCTGTCGAAGCGGGTGCGAATCCTGCGCAAGATTGCTTGAGGGAACATGTCGCAGTCGCTGTTCGCAGCCTTTGTCGTTTTCGGCGCGGTCATGGCGTTCACGCCGGGACCCAACAATATCATGGTGCTGTCGTCGGGGCTGACTTACGGCTTCCGTCGCAGCCTCCCGCATATCGCGGGCATCGCGATCGGGGTTGCATTCATGGTCGCGTCCGTGGGTCTCGGCCTGGGGGCCATCTTCATCGCCTATCCGGTGCTGCAGACCATCCTGAAATATGTCGGCATCGCGTATCTGATCTATTTGGCCGTTGTCATCGCAATGTCCGGGTCGGTTACGCCGGGGCAAGACAACCAGCGTGGCCCGATGACATTCTGGGGCGCGGTGCTGTTCCAGTGGGTCAACGTCAAGGGCTGGGTGATGGCGATCGG
>Ga0302326_10028830_pt1 | contig 11163 bp, 8 predicted proteins | sample Palsa_T0_3_FD_202264 | JGI IMG/M metagenome (GOLD analysis project Ga0302326, IMG submission 202264) | Peat permafrost microbial communities from Stordalen Mire near Abisko, Sweden - Palsa_T0_3 | ecosystem: Environmental > Terrestrial > Soil > Palsa > Peat permafrost | place: Sweden: Abisko...
CCACCTGTTGGCCTTCCCGCAGTTCCAGTGCGGTCTTGACCATCACTTCGCCGCCCTTCGGAGGGTGCAAGGTGAACCGGAATTCGTGGACGCTGATCTGGCTCTCGTGCTCCTTCGGCACGATGCCTCGCACCTGGGTATCGATATGGTAAGGCAGTGGATCACCGGCGTCGCCGAGCGGGGGCAGAACGCCGCCCACTTCACCGTTTGAACTTCCGTTGACACGCAGCAGCGCGGTGTCCAACAGGCGATACGAGGCGTAAGGAAAGATCGCGCGGAGCTGGCTGACGGTAGCATCGAGTGCCTTTGTCCTCCAGGCGGGCGTGGCTGGCGCATCAGTGGACTCCTCGGCTTTGTTCAAGCCAGCTAGCAGGTAAACCGTGAACTCGAGATCGCTCTGTGAGACAGGAGGCCCCGGGAGCATAACCCCCGCTGAGCCGGGAACATCGATATCCTGAATGATCTTCTGCGCGAGCATCACCCGGTCCGGGTCACCGTTGATCACCATCAGGTGCAGCGTGCGATCGGTGGCCACGCTGACGTTGGTGTGCGACAACAGCCGCGCCGCGAGTTCCGGGTCCGCGTACTTCAGATGGATCAGGACCACTGCGTCATGCTTCTCACTTGGTGGCGGCAGGGCCGGTGCAGCGTCTTGCGCGAGCGCGCTGGCGCCGGCCAGCAGTATCGCAATCAGGAACCTATTCGTCGTCTTCATCGTCATCGTCTTTCTTGCTCCCTTTATCCACGTACCAGAGGATCAACACATTCGGGTTCGACGTAGCGATTTCGAGCATTGGCTCGCCATCGGCATCGTGCCTCAAGGAAACGCTCCGCGACCCCGGTATCACGCTTCGGTTGCTCGTTCTTACTGCCGCCGTGATCTTCCCTGACCTGTGACTCTCTGCTGCTGCAGCCGGGTCCCATCGCTCCCTGACGGTCGCGGCTCGGCGAGCAGTCACACCCTGTTCCATCAGGCCCACCGGAGGCGGCGCTGACCTCTGACCCCTGTTAACGGATCCCTGGGTTGAGGTGTCCCCACGGCTTTTCACCCCGTCAACCACGGTCGCTTCCAAACGGCTGTCGCGCGGGCCCGCAACCACAGAGGGGTGCGGCTGTTCCACTCTCCACGGCGCCCACAGCGCCACGCTCACGCAAATCGCCACAGCCGCAACCGCGGCAGCCCACCCCGGAATCCAGCCCCGCTGAGTCCGTGGCAGCCGGGCCATCACGGCATCGTGAAGCGCTTGAACCTCTTCGGCTGCAGGCCCGCCATCCGCGGCCCGTCCGCGAAATTCAGCCACCGACCTGCGAATTTCGGCCAATTCCCGGCCGCAGGCTTCGCACCCGGCGGCATGCTCGACGACAATGCGGGCGTCTGTCCCAGCCAAATCTCCTCCGGCGAGCAATGCCAGGATCTCGGGTTTCGCATGCGGCGTCATGCTTTCCTTCTCCCCTGGCTCTCAATGAACTGCCGGATCTTGAGCCTGCCTTTCGAGATCTGAGATCGCACAGTAGATTCACTGGTGCCGAGAATAGCGGCCACCTCAGCGGTCTCCAATCCCTCCAGGTCGCGCAGCACGATCGCGTCCCGTTCCCGCTCCGGAATTGTTTCGAGTGCCCGCTCGACGAGGCTCCAGCGTTCCTGCGTAGCCAGTTGCGCATAGGGCGAAGGCCCTAAAGAGCTCGCGTTTGAGGCTGCCTCCAGGCTCACCACCCGCCGCCTCTTGCGCCGAAAGTCATGGCAGATGTTCACGGTCGTTCTGTAAAGCCACGGCTTCAGCGGGCGTTCTCCATCGAACCGGTCGAGCGATTGGTGCAACCGCAAGAAGACTTCCTGTGCGGCATCCCGGGCCTCGTCACGATCCAAAAGTAACCGCTGGGCAATTCGTAGGACCAGCACTTCGTGTGCCTTGAGCAATTGTTCAAAAGAGGCAACATCGCCGGCTTGGGCTTCTTCCATCCAGCGGCGCAGCAGGCTCTCTTCGAACATGAAGGGCGCGGTCCAGGGGACAACCATTTCCAATTTGCGTGTCTCCAGAAGGTATACGGAGGAGGAAGAAGATTCGCTGATATCGAAGTTGCGCTCGATTACGAAACATATTTTCCTGCCCAAGACAAGCTACCCGACCGGATGTGCGGGCACTCGTGCCTGCAGCGCCGAGATTCGTCTTGGCGTTCCGAGCGGTCAGAGTAGCTGCCGCTCAAATTACGGAACGAACTGTCGAGCCAATTACGGAACGAACTTCGAACGAATCCCCTCGTCCTCATTGCTTGACTGAGGGGGTGTCGGGCCGAGAGTGGGTGCCCCTTCCGCCGGGGCGACCGATCCTTTAACTTGCTTCGCTGCAGTTCGTTGCGGGCTTCTTACGGTTCAGAGCCAATCTGGGAGGGGCACGCGATTGCCGAATTACGAAACGAACTGGCCTTACAACGGAACGAATTGTTTCGTCTTTTGTTCTCTCAGCGCCGGCAGAGGCTTGCGGCCGAACGCTGCTTCGTCGATCGATCACCTCCGTAACTGGCCGGCGAGCCGGTAATCGACACTGAACTTTCCCGGACCAGAGCAGATCAGCAAGATAAAGAAGAGCACGTACAGGACTTCCGGAAGGTAGAGGAACTCGTCGAGCCAGCTAAGAGCCGAAAGTCCCTTAGGCATGGCGGAAAGCTTGGTGGTCAGGATGGCGACAAGCATATCGACCAATAAAGCCACGCAGGCCGGGCTTGAAAGAAACCCCATGGCCAGCAACGATCCGCCCACGAATTCGACACCCGATACGAAGTAAGTCATCTGGTGGGGAAACGGGACTTTGGCCTTAACGAGCGTTTCGTACATAGTTTGCGTGGCGCCGGCGACAAACAGTTTGTTCGCTCCAGAGATGGCGAAGAACAGCCCGAGCGAAACGCGTACCAGCAGGATGGCATATTGTTCGAAATCACTGCTACCCTGCAGCGCAAACTCGACCAACCGTTTCCAATCCACCTCTTGCCCCCCATCCGAGGATGCGTTGTGACGATACTCCATATCATACAGTTCGACTTATCCGGTCAGTTCGACTTTCCCGGTAACCGCGTTAGTCAGGACTTTGCGGGTCTTTGGCGCTACTCTCTGTTCTCGACAATTATGCTCGAAACCGCAAATGGCGGCGTCGTTAGCAAATTCTCGCGCCTTGAGATTATGTGTCCATCCGTCCGACCCATTGAGCGCGCCATGCGAGAGCCGCGAATGGATCCGCAAAGTACTGTGTTTCCCCGCAGCCTTGTCGCCCGTGAACTCCATGATGCTCACGGGGTAGGACGGCTTCCCGTCATAGGTCAGGATGAATTCGGTGACCCAAAGGTCACCGCTGCCAAGGATTCGCCGGACAGCAAACCGCTTTTTGCTCGGCTGGCTAGCGCGTTGGTTCTCTATGTTGCGTCGACCGCGGGTTCGCTCGCCTGACTGCGGGTCTTCCAGCACCGCGTCCTCGTGATAGATGCGGTGCTCCGTTTCAAAATCGTTGGAATCGGACGCCGCCCCAATGCTGATTCAGTGCCGCAGGGTCTCCTGGTCGCGCACTCCGGAGCGAGCGGGTCAAAGACCTCTGGCACCGGAGTGGAGCGATGGCGAGGGGTTGGTTCCGCGCCAAAAGTCATTGCCCCACTGTGGCTTACTCGATCGCCGGCATTGCGGCCCGCAGAGCCGAGTTCGCGGAAAGGGTTGCGGCAATTCCAGCCTGAAGATCTGTGCGAGCGGGTCAAAGACCTCTGAGCGAGCGGGTCAAAGACCTCTGGCACCGGAGTGGAGTGATGGCGAGGGGTTGGTTCCGCGCCAAAAGTCATTGCCCCACTGTGGCTTACTCGATCGCCGGCATTCGATCCTGGCGTTGGACGGATTTGCGTGGCGCACCAGGCGAGGGGTCAACCGCGAACTTTCCATGCAGCGTTGCCTCGCGAATTCGGTCCTCGATCCCAGCCGCCCGGGCTCCATTCTCAAGATAGCGTTCCCAACGGCTTGCGTCGAAGCGAGCACGCCACCGTACCAGATCGAGCAGCGGGTTTTCCACCAGGCCCAGATGCGCGTGGGTACTCGACCATCGCCATTGACGGCACTGCTCGACCAGACCCGCGCGGACGGGATTTCGCTCGACATACAACAAAGCGTCCCAGGAATGTTTTTCCTCGGTAAGCGCGGTGGAGTGAAAGCGGGCTTGCCAGAGGTGGCCCGTGCGGCGCAGGCGAAGATGCATGGCGCGTGCATAGTCGCTTTGGATGCGCTGAAGCGCTCGCGATAAACCCTTCCCATCGTGGGGGATGGCGATCAGGTGGACGTGGTTGTCCATGAGGCAATAGCCCTCCAATGCGACGCCATAGTGGGGCAGGAACTCGGCAAGCAGTTGGAGGTAGAAGAGGCGGTCGTCGGCACGAAAGAAGACCTTCTGGCAGTAGTTGCCGCGCTGGGTAATGTGATGGGGAACACCGGGCAGAACGAGGCGATTGGGCCGTGGCATCAACTACATAGTTGGAATAAGGCACTAAAACTCTCGGTGCCAGAGGTCTTTGACCGGTCTTTGACCCCAGCCGTTTGACCCCAGCCGTTATGACCCCAGCCGTTAAGTGTTATCCGATCGCGAATCGAGCCCGATATCGCCGGACGTTGTCGTCCAACCTCGGGCCCACGGCAATACGCTCCGGTCCTGCGCTTGACAGATGACTGTGACTTGTTTATGCTACCCATAGTATCTCTATGCCTGCTATTGATATGCCTAAACCTGAGATGCCTTCGGGCGCCCTGGTCTTGCTCATCATGCGCGTGTTGCGCTCGGGTCCCTTGCACGGTTATGCGATTGCCCAACGGATTCATACCCTCTCGTCTGAAGTCCTGAGCGTGGAAGAGGGCTCGCTCTACCCGGCTCTGCAACGAATTCTGCTGAAGGGTTGGGTAACGGCGGCTTGGGGTCTTTCGGAAACGAATCGCAGGGTGCGCTTCTATTCCCTGACGCCCTCCGGACGCAAGCAACTGGAATCCGGGCTGTCTGATTACCAACGGGTACACCAAGCCATCCAAGCTGTTCTTCGGACCGCATAAGGAGATTGCCCAATGGACCTCTTTCGCCGTCTTCAGTACCTATTAAACCGCCGGCAGTACGATCGGGATCTCGCCGATGACATGGAGTTTCATCGTGAAATGGCGGTGCGCGAAGGCCGGCAGTTCGGCAACGCGCTGCAATTGCGCGAAGAGTCGCGGGAGGTTTGGGGTTGGACATGGATCGACCGTCTGGGACAGGATCTTCGCTACGCCTTTCGACTGCTGAAGCGTTCACCCGGATTCACAGTGGCAGCAGTGCTGATGCTGGGTTTGGGCATTGGCGTCAACGTCGCGGCCTTTGGCTTCTTCAATCTGGTTCTCTTTAAGCCCCTGCCGGTGCGCGATCCCGATTCCCTGGTTAGGCTCCAGCGGCGCTCGCCCAAGGACTACGCGACTTTTCTGCCGTATCCGGAGGCAAAGTTTCTCAGCGATTACTCAAAGACTTTGTCCTCCGTTATCGCAACGAGCCCGGCATCGATGTGGGTTGAGGTGGGCCAGAAACCGGTTGGCGTGAACTTTGTCACCACCAACTACTTCACGGAGCTAGGCGTTACACCCGTAGCCGGGCGCCTGCTGAGCATCGCTTACGATGACGCGGCTGATGCCGAACCCGGAGCTGTCCTGTCCTATGAATTCTGGCAGCGCTACTTTGGCGGCGACACCTCGGTGGTTGGCCGGACGATCCATCTGAACAATAAGCCCGTCACAGTAGTTGGCGTCATCAGCCCGAATTTCGGAGGCCTCACTCTGAGCAAGCCGGACATCTGGATTCCCATCAAGCAGCAGCCTTACTTCATCAGCGGCAGCCGCCTGTTGACGGATTATGCCGGTGACGGCGTGGATGTGTGGGGACGTCTGCATCCCGGCGTCACAATGCAAGCCGCGGAGCGGGAGCTGGGCCAATTGGCCGTAGAGCTCTATAAACAACACCCCAAGGACCTCTGGGAGAAAGAAAGCATTCACTGCGACCCCGGGGGTTACGCCCCGATAGGGAACGGCCGGATGAAGGGCAACGGTGTTCCCACCCGCGAGAAGGCAATGGTCCAGCAGATGGTCGGCATTGTCGGCGCCCTGGTTTTGCTAATCCTGGCGGTGGCCTGTGCCAATGTCGGTAGTCTTCTGCTGGCGCGCGGCGCAGCCAGACAGCGCGAGATCTCCATTCGCGTCTCAGTAGGAGCGGGACGCGGCCGGCTGTGCCGACAGCTGTTTACCGAGAGTCTGCTGCTCGCAGCGCTTGGTTCGGTTGCCGGATTGGCGTTGGGCACGATCGCATTGCGTTGGATTCTCTCCATCAGTGAAGCCCCGCCTTGGTTGGACGCTTCGCTCGACTGGCGGGTGATCGCGTTCACTCTGGGAATCACCCTTGTGGCAGCGATATTGTTCGGGCTGACCCCGGCATTGCAACTCGCCAAACAGCGGCAGGGTGCTGTCAGAATGCGCCAGTTTCTGATTGGCGCGCAGGTAGCCGCAAGTTGCGTCCTTGTTATCGTGGCTGGCCTACTTGTGCGGGCGTTGAATCACGCGATGGTGGACGATCCAGGCTTCGACTATGCCCAGGTGGTTTCAATCGATCCGCAGCTTTCGAACTACGGTTATTCACAGGAGCAAGCCCACGCCTACTTCGAGCAGCTGCGCAACGGACTGATCTCGCTTCCGGGCATCAACTCAGCTTCGCTGGTACGCGTTTCGCCATTGGGCAACACAACGATCACGAGTGGGATCCGGATTGGCGAGCGTCATCTCGCGGTCCGCTTGAATTGGGTTGAGCCGGAGTTCTTCAACACACTGAAGATTCCTATTGTTCGCGGTCGCAGGTTCACGCAGGGCGAGCCGAATGCGGTGATCGTTAGCGAGACCCTGGCACGCCTCCAGTGGCCCGGCGAGGAGGCCGTCGGCAAACAATTCTCAATGGACAAGGATGACCAGGGCAAGCCCATCAACAACCTGGTGGTGGGTATCGCCGGCAACGCCCGGCAAATTAAGCGCGAGGACCCCGATGGCGTTGAATCCTATTTCCCGGCAGACCCGGCAGATATGGCTAACATGGTGCTGCTCGTGAAAACAACCGGCGCGCCCGAGGCTCTGGTCTCGGCCATCGGCGCGAAGGCGAGGGGCGTTGATCCAAAGGTGATGCCTGACGTGCGAATGCTAAAGATCTCCTTCCGCGAGAAGTTGAAGTCCATCGAAACGAGCGCCACTGTCGTCAGCCTGCTCGGCGGCTTGGCGTTGGTGCTGGCCTGCTTGGGAATCGGCGGACTGCTCGCTTACGCAGTTGTCCAGAAGACAAAGGAAATCGGAATCAGAATGGCCATCGGCGCCAAACCGGTGGATATCCTCTCGCTCGTGTTGCATCAGTTGTCTTGGCCGGTGATCCTGGGATTGGTGGCGGGCGTTGCGGGAGCCGCCGGACTTTCGAAACTCCTCCGCAGTGAGCTCTACGGCATCAGCAGCCTGGACCCGCTGACTTACGTCGCAGCGCTCGCCCTATTTGGAATGGTGATCGCCTTGGCCTCGCTGCTCCCAGCCCGCCGTGCCTTGCGCGTGGATCCGATCCTGGCGTTGCGGTACGACTGATCTCTTTGGGTGCTTCATCCGGGATGCTCTCCAGCCCACGGCTAGCCAGCGTCGCCGATATCATTCTGCAGATTGTGAATGTAGGCGAAGCACCCTTGTACCAAGGACTGTAACACCAACCTTGCAACTCGCGTCACACAGGCGAGTCAGTCGTCGCCTATTATCGGGAAGCCGGGCTCAAGGGTAAGCCCTTCCGCTTTCATCGAAATAGGCCGGTAGGTAGACCATAATCCAGTTTCCCGTCTCACCCTATGATCAGGCGAGTACAAGACGAAGTAATTCGCCCCGCAAAAGTCCTCTCCGTTTACTTATACGCCGGAATTCCGGTTACCTGTTCGCCGATCACCAGCGTATGAATGTGGTCGGTTCCTTCGTAGGTCTTCACGGTTTCCAGGTTGCACATGTGCCGCATGATGGGGTATTCGTCCATGATGCCGTTGGCGCCCAGGAGGTCGCGGCTCAGCCGGGCGCAGTCGAGCGCCATGGCTACGTTGTTCCTCTTGAGCATCGAGATGTGGGCGGCTTCGGCCTTGCCCGCGTCCTTCAGGCGGCCCACCTGGATGGCCAGCAATTGTGCCTTGGTGATCTCGGTGATCATCCACGCGAGCTTTTCCTGAACAAGCTGATGACCGGCTAGGGGTTTGTCTCCGAACTGCTTGCGCATTAGCGTGTAAACGCGGGCAGTTTCATAGCAATCCATGGCCGCCCCTACCACACCCCATCCGATTCCGAACCTCGCCTGCGAAAGGCACGACAAAGCCGCTTTCAAACCTTTGGCGCACGGCAACTGATTCGCTTCCGGAATCGCGCATTCCGAAAAGTGCAGGCTGGAAGTCACGGAGCAGCGCATCGAGAGCTTGCCGTGAATATCCGAGGTGGTGAAGCCTTTCGTGCCTTTCTCGACTAGAAACCCGCGTATGCCTTCGTTGGTGCGCGCGAAGACCACGGCAACATCCGCCACCGAGCCGTTGGTGATCCATGTCTTCTCGCCGTTGAGGACCCAGTTGTCCCCTCGCTTCTCGGCAGTCGTCCGCATGCCTGCGGGATTCGAGCCGAACTCCGGCTCGGTCAAACCAAAGCAACCCACCGCCTCGCCGGATTGGAGCTTCGGTAGCCAGCGCTGCTTCTGTTCTTCCGAACCGAAGGTGAATATGGGATACATCACCAGCGCGCCCTGCACCGAGACGAAACTGCGAATGCCGGAATCGGCGCGCTCGAGCTCCTGCATGACCAGGCCGTACTCGACACTGCTCATGCCCGCGCAACCATAGCCCTCGAGGTTCGCGCCGAGAAAGCCGAGCTCGCCCAATTGCCTAATCAAATGCTTTGGGAAAATTCCTTGGTTATAGGCCTCGCGGACTACCGGCACTACTTCCTCGTCCACAAACTGCCGAGCGGTTTGGCGAACCAACAACTCCTGCTCGTTGAATAAGGAATCGATTTGGAGGTAATCCACACCGGGGAATCGGCTCATAGGTCACCTCACTCATTGTATTGAGCGGCATATCACCGCTTTCAGGCTGTGGGTTTCCGAAATAGCCCCAAGCTCACACATGGGGCTGAAGGCGTGGGTTTCCGAAATAGCCCCAAGCTTACGCCTGGGGCTGAAGAGGGTGCTGAGAACATCAACTCGCCAGCCGCACTATCAGTTTGGTGTACTCGATGCTGCCGTCACGGGTGTTTCCGATTCGCGCCGCAGTGGTTTTGGTTGCGCTGATTTGTCTGCCGGTCCGCACATTTTCCTCAGAGGCCGGCTCGGCCGATTTGGATAAGGCTTACCGTTCGCTGCTTGCCAAGGATTATGACCTTGCGATTGCTCAGTTCCGGTCCGGTCTTGCGCAGCAGCCTGGGAACGCGATGGCGCACAAGGATCTGGCTTACACGTTGCTGAAGACCGGCGACTCAGTGGAAGCGCGAGACCAGTTTGAAGCCGCCATGAAACTGGATGCTCACGACGATCACGCGGCGCTCGAATACGCGTTTCTCTGCTATGAGACGAAGAAGCCGATTGAGGCTCGCCGCACATTCAACCGGCTGAGGGAGCACGGCGCAACCGAGGCCACGAAGAAGACAGCCGAAGAGGCGTTCCGGAACATTGACCAACCGCTGGCGGATGGCATTGCGCGGTGGCGCGAGGCGCTCGCGAAATCGCCGAACCCGAACGATATTTCCACGTTCAGCGCGCATTGGGAGCTTGCGCAGCTTGCCGAACAGCGCGACGAACTGGATCTGGCGGCCGAACAGTACGAAGTGTGCCACCAACTGAAACCCAAACTGGCGTCGCTGTGGATCGATTTGGCGCGTGTCTGGCAGCAGTTGAACCGGACCGAAGATGCGCGCTCGGCGCTGATTGCCGGCATGTGGAGCAGCGACTCGCGCACTGCTGAGCGAGCGCATGAAGCCCTGGGCAGCCGCTATCCCTATGTGTATGAATTTCAGAAGGCGCTCGCGCTCGATCCGCGGAACACGCTGCTTCGCCGGGAACTGGCGTACCTGCTGCTGCAGTTGCACCGCGATACGGAAGCCATTCAGGAGTTTGAGAAAGTGGTGGCGCTCGACCCCAGCGACCGGGTTGCGGCCGAGCAGCTTGCGCAACTGCGCGGCGAGAAGAAGTTCCCGCAGCGTTCGGCTAACGCGCCTCCTACTCCAGGCACCGATGCCAAAAGCATGGCGGCGAAAAGTCTTGCCCTGGGATACCTCAAGGATGCCGTGAAGTATTACCAACAAGCCGTCGAGCAGAACCCCAACGATCCCGAAGCAGTGATCGGCCTGGCTTGGGCGTACAACGCCTCCGGCGACGACCATGACGCGATTCCGCTGTTCAACAAAGCCCGCAAAATGGAGAACCAGAAAATTGCCGCCGACGCCGAGAAGGCGTATCACAACCTGACGGCGCCTGACCAGCCGGCGACAACGGTTTGGGCGTTTCCCATCTATTCGACGCGTTGGAAAGACACCTTCGGGTATGGGCAAGTGAAAGAGCGGCTGCCGTTTTTCTCCAGTTCTCCTGTGCAGTTTTATGCGTCGATGCGCTTCATAGGCGATACGCGGGAAACCATTCCCGGCGCCAGTCCCGTGAATCCGACGTACCTCTCGGAGAGTGCGGTGATTGCCGGCTTGGGCGCTGCGACACGCAGTTGGCATCATCTGCTGGCCTGGGCGGAGGCGGGCGAATCCATCAGTTATCTGCCGAACCGTACCGACATCGGGCGCGCCACGCCGGACTACCGCGGCGGCGTGAATTTCGCCAAAGGCTTCGGCCAGTTGCTGGGCGCCCGGCATAGCGGCCTTTTCTTTGAAACCACGGGCGACGCGGTTTTCATCAGCGCATTCGACAAAGACTGGCTGTTCTATTCGCAGAATCGCGCTGGACGCACGTTCCGTTTGGGCCCAAAGACCAGTTTGCAACTGGTTGCCAACACGAATTTCATCAGCGACACGAAGAGCCAGTATTGGGCAAACGCGGTGGAGGTGGGGCCGGGCCTGCGGCTGAAATTGCCGGGGATGCCGAAGAACGCTTATCT
>Ga0302326_10028831_pt1 | contig 11162 bp, 8 predicted proteins | sample Palsa_T0_3_FD_202264 | JGI IMG/M metagenome (GOLD analysis project Ga0302326, IMG submission 202264) | Peat permafrost microbial communities from Stordalen Mire near Abisko, Sweden - Palsa_T0_3 | ecosystem: Environmental > Terrestrial > Soil > Palsa > Peat permafrost | place: Sweden: Abisko...
ATTGGTGCTTGAGATAGATCATCTGGCCGATGTGGTGCTGCATGTGGGCGGCGCAGACCAGCATGATCTCCAGCCGGGTGGGCGCGTCCGAGCCCACGGCGGAGTAGTGCGATGACCAATCGTCGACAGACTGGGCGCCGATGGTTTTCACGACCATCGCGACCGCCGAGTCGAAAAGCTGGAGCGCTTCGTTTTTCTGTGGCGGATTGGGATCGTTGAATTCGCGGGGACGGTCGCGAATGTAGCCGGTCTGGGCGATCTGCGCGCCGATGTAGTAGTTCAGATTGCCGGTAAGGTGCAGGACAAGATGCCCGAAGCTGTTGCCGAAGGGGAACGGTTTCTGCCAGAACTGGGAGTTCGTGAGCGGGGCGGCCAGTTCGCGGACGCGAGTGGCGTTGGTGGTGTAGCGAGTGCTGAGGGCGGATGCAAGAGTCGAGGGCAGATCCGACATGTGGGCCTTTCGCGGATTATTGTTCTCGAAAGAACGTAGTTTTGAATTGCTCGTGGCGGTGGAGGGCTTGCTGCATCAGCGTTTTGAATTCCGGCTCATCGTGAAGGGTTTGCAGGAGCGGGTCGCGGATGAAATAGGGATACCAGAAGAAGCCGCCGCCAATACTGTGGCGCAGCATGTGCAACGCGGCAGATTTGTCGCCTAGCACGGCATAGGCCTGGGCGACTTTGTAAATGCCCTCGGCGTCGCTCACTCCGCGCTCTTCAATCTTCTCTTCGATCTGCTGCAGAAGTTTCAATCCGCGAGGATTGTCGTGCCGGATCGAATAGCTCAGAGCTTTACCGACGTCCGCGGGAAGGAGCGAGGGTTCTCTGGCAAAAGCGTGATCGAAGTCCGCGGCCGCCTGATCCTGCTGATTCAAGTAAAACTCATCCAGGCCACGGTAGAAAAGGATGTAAACCGAATCGTCGACCGGCAAGCTTTGCAGAAATTTTTCGTACTCGCCCTGGTAAAGGTAGGCGTTGATCGCCGAACTGCTTCTCTTCACCTGAGGATTATTCTGGCGCGCTTTCTCGCATTCTTCGATGGACTGCTGCAACATTCCGCCGAAACGGTAGGCGTAACCCAGTTCCCAGTGCGCTTCGGCGTTGTTGGAACTGGTTTGGAGAACCGAGCGCAGGAGGGGGACGGCTTGCTCCACGCGGCCGGTATCGGTAAGAAGATTCGCCATGTAAATTCGCGGTTCGACCAGGGCGGGATTCAACGCCATCGCCTTCTCGTAGGCGGCTTGTGCTTTGCCGTAGTCCTCGCGTCCGCCGAAATGCAGCGATGCGTTGGTGGTGTAGGCACGGCCCAGGTGGGCCCACGCGGGGGCGTAGTTCGGTTCCAGGGTGGAGGACTTCTGCAGCATTTCGATGGCGGCGGCGAAATCGTTGAGCGAATAAAGGTCGATTCCGCGCAGATAGTCTTCGTAGGCGGCAGTGCTGATCGGCTTTTCGGGCGTGAGATTGGCCGCTTCCGCGGGCGACAAGTTTAACTCCAATTGCTTGATGATCTGCTGCGAGACGCGGTCCTGCACGGTGAGAAGCTTGTCGTACTTCAGATCGATGGCTTCTCGCCAGAGGATTTTGTCGGGCTTCACATCGATCAATTGGGTGGTAATTCTGAGGTCGTCGCCATCTTTGATGAAGGTGCCGGTGAGCAGCGTGTCGACGTTCAAATCGGCGGCGACTTTTCTGGGATCGATAATTTGATTGCGGTATTTGTCGACCGATGACGAAGGACGCACCGTGAGGGCATTGACATAGCCGAGTTTGGTGATGATCTCATCCGCGAGGGAAAATCCCAGGAAGTCGGTCTGGGGATCCTGCTTGAGATTCCGGAACGGAAGAACTGCCAGACTGCGTGGTTCTTTTTCCGAGACCACCGCTGGTGAGGGTGCGGCCGCTGAGGACACGCTCGTCGAGGAGACGGTTCGCCACTTGCGGGCCGCCAACAGGCCGAGAGCGACCGCTATCAACACGAGGACGACCGCCCACAACCAGCGACTCGCACGAACCGGACCGCGGGGAGATGGAACCGGAGCAGGAAGAGCTCGCGGCGGCATTCGCCAGCCTGGCGGCGTGATGTTTACCGGATCTGAGACGGATCCGGCATGCAACTTGGCCTGAAACTCCGCTTCCTTTTTGAAATCCTGAAGATCGATCAGCAGGTCTTTCACCGTCTGGTAGCGTGTCTCACGATCCTTGCGCAGGGCCTTGCCGATGATGCGCTCGAGTTCCAGGGGCAATTGGGGAGCAAATTCAACGGGTGGCGGCGGTTCGGCCTTGAGAATTTCGGCGATCACATCGCTGGTAGTATCGCCCTGGAAGGCGGCTCGTCCGGTGACCATTTCATAGATCACCGATCCGAAGCTGAAAATGTCGCTGCGGGCATCGACGACAAGTCCGCGCGCCTGTTCCGGCGACATGTAGCGGGCGGTGCCGCGAATCATGCCGGGCTCACTGGTTGAGGGCGAGGGCGCGCTTGAACGGCGATGGATAGTCTCAGTGACTTGCCGCTCGGTTAACTTGGCGATGCCGAAGTCGAGAACCTTAACAATTCCGTCGTTGCGGACAATTACGTTGTCAGGCTTGATGTCCCGATGAACGATTCCGCAGGCATGCGCTGCGGATAGTGCTCGGGAAATCTGGACGGCAATATCGAGGGTGGTGTTTATTTCGAGTTTGCCCCTGGTTATGCGCTGGCGAAGAGTATCGCCCTCGATAAACTCAGTCGCCATAAAGCGCAGACCGTCGGCCTGGCCGAATTCGTAGATAGTGAGAATGTTGGGATGATTCAGCGCGGAGGCGGCTTGAGCTTCCTGCTCGAAGCGGCGCAGGTCGCGCTCGTCGCGGGTTAACTCGGGTAACAGCATTTTGAGAGCGACCTTGCGTCGGAGGCGCAGGTCCTCAGCCAGGTAGACTTCGCCCATACCGCCGGCTCCAAGCAAGGAAACTATTTCGTAGTGAGCCAGGCGGGTACCGGGAGCCAGGGCATCGGCGGAATTTTCCCCCATCATTTTCTGAGCCGCTTCGAGCACCGGCTGACGCAGCCGGTCCATGGGCTTGTGCGCGGAATCGAGCAGAGTCTCAATTTCCTTTCGCAGGTCGGGGTCGCTGCCGCAGTTTTTTTCGAGAAATTGGGAACGCGACTCCGGCTTGAGTTCGAGGGCGGCATAGAACAGGCTTTCGAGCCGACGCCAGCGATCGGGCGAGGAGGCCATCATGGGATGTTACCCGGTCTTCGAGGGAAGTTCATCGAGCTACTACCAGTAGTAGTCTTCGCGAGCGACGTTCGATCGGTGGTGAGTACGGGGGTGTTCACGGAGGATCCTAAGCTGTCCCCTGGCCCAGTTCGCGGTAGAGCCAGGCCTTTGCCAGCGTGAGTTCGCGGTGGACGGTGGCGGGGGAGATGTTCAGCGCCGCAGCCGCCTCGTCGTAAGTAAGGCCGCCGAAGAAAAGGAGTTCGATCAGCTCGCTCTTGCGCTGGTCCTGCGCCGCCAGACGCTTCAGTGCGTCGTCGAGTTCCACGATCCCCTTGTCGCCCTGAGGCCCGACGAGCACGGCTTCGTCGAGAGGAATCTTCTGGAACTCTCCGCCGCGCTTTTGCCGGTTGTTGGACTTGGCGTGATCGACCAGGATGCGGCGCAACATTCGGGCGGACACGGCGAAGAAATGGACCCGGTCCTGCCAGGCCACGTCCGCATCGATCAGCCGCATGTAGGCTTCGTTAACCAGGGCGGTGGCGCGCAGGGTGTGGTCGGGGCGCTCCGCCCGCAGACAGTTGGAGGCCAGGCGGCGGAGCTGGTCATAGACGACGGGCATCAATTCGTCCAACGCCTGCCTGTTGCCGCTACTCCATTGCCGGAGCAACTGCGTCACGGCTTGACGATCCGGAGACAAGTCGTTCATTGGGTCTCCTTTTTGCAATGCGGGAGGTTGCGTGGAAGCGTGCCGGACGCGTCGCCAGAGTCTTTTATTCTCAGAGCACCAGCGACTCCTCAACAACCGGCGCCTTTAGGGTGGGAGCATTATACCCCAGTCTCGCGTTACCGTCTCAGTAGTGGCATAGTTTGAAAAAGACACTCCCCGGCGGCTAAAGCCGCAATCACTTTTCCGGTGGTTACGGCGCGGCTGAAGCCGCGCCCTTTCAAGACTAATTCAAACTGAAATCGCATAGGGCAGATGCATTCGAGCATGCCGGCGCTACGAATTCGAAGCTGGCGTCGATCTTTCGGAAATATTTTTCTGAATGGTGAGGGAATTCTCGGAGCGTTGTCGCCTTTAGGAGTGAGGCGCAAAGAGAGTTCACGAAGGTCATGGAACCCTCGGCAACTGTCAGAGCACCAACGGTCCGACTTGAAACGAAATCGAAGCCAAAAAAAGGAGAACTACCATGAAATTCCAAGCGATCAGCAAGTGTCTCGGCGTTGCCCTGCTGGCGTGCCTTCCGATGGCCGCGCAGAGCACGACTCCGACCACCTATAACTACACCACCATCAACTATCCCGGCGATACCTTCACCCAGTTGCTCGGCATCAACAGCTCCAACGTGATCGCGGGCTACCACGGCGTAAGCATCAACAAGGGCTTTACCTACGTTCTAAAAACCAAGACCTTCAACAATGAGAACTTCCCGCAGTCGATGCAGACCCAGGTGATCGGGATCAATAACTCCCCGGCCAAGACGGTGGGCTTCTACATCACCGAAGGTGGCGCTACGAAGGGCTTCGAGGCCCGGGGTGGCGTATTCGAAAGCGTGAACTTCCCGGGACAGCCGTTCAACCAGTTGCTGGGGCAGAACAACTTTGCCCAGGCTGCGGGATACTACAGCACCAAGGCGGACGGCAGCGGTCCCGACCATGCTTACATCTTCGACGAAAACGGGGGCATTTTCGAAGTGCTGACGATCCCGGGATCTATCAGCGCACAGGCCACCGGTATCAATGACTTGAGCAACGTCTGCGGCTTCTTCGTGGATTCGAGCAACGTGAATCACGGCTGGCTGCTCGTACAGGGATCGTTCACACAGCTTGATTATCCCGAGTCCACGGGAACCCAGGCTCTGGGCTTGAACGACAACGGAATCGTGGTGGGGTCCTACACTGACACCTCGAATAACAGCCACGGTTTCACCTATAACGTGGCAAGCAAGACGTGGCAGTCGATTGACGATCCGGCTGGCGTAGGCACGACCATCGTCAACGGCATCAACAACGCCGGCATCCTGGTGGGCTTCTACGGCACGTCGCCGGACAACTCCGGCTTCGTCGCGGAACCTCAGTAAGCACGTTGTCGAGACAAAGCCGCAAACCCAAAAGAAACGAGGATCCTGCCAACCAGCAGGATCCTCGTTGCATTTGAAACAGCGGCAGTTCGAGAGGCTGGCAAGCTAAGCCGGCAGCGAATACGCTTGACCTCGGCGCGGCGCCGGCTGCAGGTTGCTTGCTTTGCTGAAGCGAACCCGCACCAGCCAGAAAATCATCAACGCAAGGGGCAGGAAACTCAGAAACAAAAGCAGGCCAGTCTTGCGCATCCAGGCAGGGAACAGTTGTGGCCGCGCCAGGAAGATGGACGAGGAGGCGATGAACAGGGCAAAGCACATGCGCCAAAGATGGCGTGCGATCCGTTGCACACCGGAAACACCGCCGCGCAGGAGCAGCCGAACATCGCCCACGCTAGCCAGCAGGGCCACGGAACCAAGGAAAAAGTAGGGTCCGGGAGGATAGTCATACTTCATCCCGGTCGGACTCAGCGCCGCTTCCAAGCCGAAGGTCGCTTCGATGGCCGTGAGGGAAGAGACGAACAGAAGGCCGACCCAATCGAAAATGCCGGGGGCAGCGTCCCTGCGCCTGGCGGCTATCCATGCGGTGGCCACCAGGTAGAACGTCAGGCTTCCTCCCAGGATATTTCCCGGTTGAGATTTCATAATCGCCAGGATCGTCCCGCTGGCGGCCAGGCTCAGCATGGATATGACGAATACTCTTCCCGCGAGGCCGTGGCGGCGGGATCCCTTCAGGAGAAATGCGGCGACAAATCCAGACAGCACTCCGAGAGTGCCGGAGATGATGTGAAGAAGTAAGAGTGGCGATCGCATTGGTCGCTCCTTCGGTGCTCTTGGCTCTTGGCTCTTGGCTCTTGGCTTTTGGCTTTTGGCTCTTGGCTTTTGGCCAACCCGAGAGCGAAGAATTTTGAGCAAAGGGCTAAAAGCCAAAAGCTAAGAGCCAAGAGCCAAAAGCCTCTTCTCAAATCGGTTCGCGGTTGCGGCGCAGTTGGATTGCGGCGAATAGGAAGGCTGCGGTGATTGCCAACCCGGTCCACAGACCTGGACTGAGCAGGAAGCGGCCGGGAGTGAGTTGCATGCCCGGTTCGATCGGCATCCTGCCGGGGAAAGGAATAGCCTCTGTGCCGCCCGACAAGGCAGCGACTACAGCGTTGGCGAAATATGAAGTGTTAAACACCATCTTCTCGATGAAGGTGATCGCGAGCGGCGGCAGGAACGCCCATAAGAATGGGGCGCGCTTCGCCCATGCCGAGACCAGCAGAAACCATGCGTAGAAGGGCGCATGCCCGAGCACGTGCACAGTGAACAGGTGATAGAAGAGCATGAGCGAGGTCTGAAAGAACGACACCTGTGTCCAATACGTCGCAACGCTTACGCCGTTTGCGCTCAGCACGGCGGAATTCAAGAGCAACACGATGAACTGCGTGATCACAGTGAGGACAACGATTATTGCCGGCAGAACAACCAGTGGAATACTGGCCTTTGCAAGCACGGTGGTAACGTCGGAGACGGGCAGCGACTTCCAGAACAGGATGCTGCGATCGCGGCGCTCCCCGTACAGCGCGTCGAGGCAATAGAAGAAACCGACGATCATACCGGTGACCATGAACAGGCCGGCCGCGAATTCGTAAGGTCTGGCCATGATCTGGCGTTGCTGCTCCGGGTCGAGCGCCATGGCGGCCTGCAGCTTTGTGGGCAAATGAAAGGCGCCGATCAGGGTCACGAACAGGATGAGAGCGGCGGCGGCCAGCGGCGCGAGATAGATGGAATGGTTCTCCCACAATTCGCGGCGCACCGACCAGTAGAAGGGACGGGTGGGCGAAAGGATTGCGGGCGCGACGGTGTGCGAGTCTCCCTGTGAACCAAGGGATTCGGGTATGGCGTTGGAGTGGGTATTCATCTGGCTGCTCCTTGTGGCTGGCCGGCAAGATCGCCCACCACGGCGACGAACAAATCGGCGATGCTGGGGGTGCGCACATCACCCAGCGCGGACAGTTTCTGGCGATCGAGTTTCTGACCAGGGGCGCGGTCCGATCCTGAGTCGCCGTAGCCTAAGTCGAAGAGAAACGTGCTGCGACCAAGCCCCTGATGTTCGTGCATCGGCTTGAGCGCTCGAGCGGCGGCGGCCTGCTCGGGATGCACAATCACTTCCAGATAACGCGATTCGAATTCCTCCATGCTGCTGTTGAACACGATGCGCCCGCGGTTCATGAACATCACATCGGTAAGCACGTTCTGGATTTCTTCCACCTGGTGGGTTGTGACGACGATAGTGCGGGTGCGGTCGTAGTAGTCGTTGAGCAGCGAATCGTAGAACTGCTTGCGATAGAGGATGTCGAGGCCGAGCGTGGGCTCGTCGAGCACCAGCAATCGAGCATCGATGGCCATGACCAGCGCGAGGTGCAACTGGGCGACCATGCCTTTCGACAACTCCCGGACCTTGCTGGCATGCTTGATCGTGGTCTTCGAGAGAAAGCCTTCGGCCTTCGCCCGATCGAATCGAGGATGCACGCCGGCCACGTAGTCGATTGCCTGCGCAACTTTGATCCAGCGCGGAAGTACGGCGACGTCGGAGATAAAACAGACGTCGCGCATGAGCCGGTCGCGCTCGGTCCAGGGATCTCGGCTGAGTACGCGCAGTTCTCCCTGATAAGGAATGAGGCCGAGAATTGCATTGAGCATGGTGGTCTTGCCGGCGCCGTTCGGTCCGATCAGCCCCAGGATGCGGCCCTCCTCGACACGCAGATCGACGCCATCCAATGCGACGGTTGTGCCGAAGGACTTGCGGAGACCGCGTGCTTCTATGCAGGCCATGTTTAGCGCTCCTCCCCGTCGGTTTCGGGCTCGTCGCTTTCGGGCTTTTCAGCTTCAGTCCTGGACAGAACCACGTCCGACTTCGCCGCAGCCTTTGGCGGCCGGCCATTGGCGGCCGAATCCAGCAGTTCTTCCGCCTTCAATCCAAGCCGCTGGATGGTCGCGTGGACCCGGGGCCATTCTTCGGTGAGAAATTTCTGGCGTTCGCCGCGCAGCAGCATGCCGCGCGCGCCTGCGTTGATAAACATGCCGCGACCTCGTCTACTCTCGACCAGTTGCTCGTCCACCAGTTCCTGGTAACCCTTCAGGACCGTGAGGTGATTCACCCGGTACTCGGCGGCGACGCTTCGGACGGAGGGGAGCGGATCGCCTTCCTTGAGCACGCCGTCGAGTATCATCGCGACCACCCGGTCGCGAAGCTGACGGTAAATCGGCTGATTGTCGTTCCACTCACGGTCCATCGGGGTTTCCAGATTGCCTTACGTTTTGCGGAAAATCGGCAACAATCCCAGCGGCTGAAGCCGGAAGTGTTTCTTCGGGCTTGCGGCGCGGCTGAAGCCGCGCCCTTTCAAAGCAAGACCCGAACCGACTCTTTCCGCAGCCTGCTTCCTAATAATGGCCCAATAACGAAACGGTCCCTCACTTTGTCCGCTGCAGGTCCATGTGGGCGCGAACCGAGTGCACACCGTCGGGGGCCATGAAGGTCCATTCCTCGGTGTGATGGTCTGCGTCAACAAAAGTGAACTTGGCATGCTGCATGTGTCCGTACTGCAAGTTGCCACTAACATCGAGAAAATCGAATTCCACCGTCTGCCCATCCGCCGACATCTTTCCTGCCATGCGTGGCCGATTATCGGCGTCGCAGTAGTGAGTCAGCAGCAAGCGATCTCCGTCCACCACCATCATGGTAATGGGATCGTCGGGTCTCCCCGTTCCGGTCATTTCGTGCATCAGCGTGTGTCCCATGGAAGTCACCCGCAGCGTGGCCCGGATTGATTTGCCTTCTATTTCAGCCTGGGTCGGAAAAGTGGTTACGTGGCCTTCCCAGGTGCCGGCCAGAGTTTTCAGTTGGTCGAAGGACTTTTGTGCGTCGGAGGTTTGTGTCTCCGTCCTTGGCATGTCGGCCATTTTTGCGTTGAGCAGTTTCGCATCAGTCAGTTTTGCGTCAGTCTGGGCAAAGGCCCCGACCGAGAGCGACAACAGAACAACGGGCAGCGTAAAACGTAGGGATTTCATTTTCGTTTCTCCTCAGAGCTTGTCAAGTTGCGGGCGGCTTTCTCTAGTCGTTCACAAGGGAAAATCCATCCTGCGTCATGTGATATAGTTGACTATACCACTAAACATGTCAAGTGATATTTTGTCCTTCCAAGATAGTTTTCATCGCAGACCCGGGCTAAGTGCTTCCCAAACATGACTTTGCGAAGGTCTGAAGAATGAATGGATGCGGAGGGAAGTGCGGCTAGACCCACGGCTCAGGTGGATTGAGAGATCCGTCTCGCGCCAGAGTCTGCGTCAGAGCGAGTCTTACGCCCCTCTGGGGCTTTGCTTATTTATCAGATCACCCACGGCTTGCGCCGCGGGCTTTATTCTGTCACCGCTTCGCGGCTGTGCCAGCCCTTTCGAAGCAAGGGCGAAATCGGATTTTTTCGCAGCCTGCTAGCCCACCCTAAAAGGCGAAGCGCAGGGAGAACTGCATGAAGCGCGGCGTGGTTAGGGTCGACTGGTACTTGCCGAATTCTGAGGCGTCGAAGGAAAGCGAAGGCTGGGCAGCGCGCACGTCATAGCGCACCGAGTTGGTGGCGTTGAACATTTGCCAACTGAACTCCAGACGCCGCTGCTCGCCAAAGGAGAAATCCTTGCTCAAGCCGGTATCTATATCGAACATGCCGTCACCGATGACGTTGTTGCGGACACCGGATTCTCCCGGCCACTCTGGACGGAATGCGCCCTCAGCGGCGGCGGGATTCTGGAAGATGTCGGGGCCGATGTCGACGCCGTTGACAATTGCATTCTTAGGATTGGAAGCCACTGGAGGCGGACCATTGGGTTCGGCGTCGCCCTCGATGTTCCAATCGGTGGCCCAGGTGAATCCGTTGTCGATGGTGATGGGGAAACCGCTGGTCACGCGGAACACGCCGGAGGCATGCCATCCGCCGATCAAAGCGTTGAGCAGTTTACCCGCGTTGGGCGCCAGCGCCTGACCCTTGCCGAAGGGAAGACGATAGACCAGGTTGGCGTTCAACTGGTTGAAGGCGTTGAAGTCGGAGAGTCCGCGCAGGGCCAGAGGATCCCAGGCGTTGATGACAATGCCGCCGCCATTCAGGTCGCTGCCGGTTCCTCCGGTTCCTTCATAAGGACCGATGCGCTCAGCCGCGGAAGCTTCGTCGAATGACTTCGAAAACGTGTAGTTGAGTTGCCCCTGCAGATTCGCGCCCCAGCGAACGTTGTAGGTCACCTGCAGCGCGTTGTAGTCGGAAGTGCCGATGTTGCGCCAGGCATAGAGCGAAGCGAACTGGTCGTGGAAGAAACTATACGGGCCGTTCTTGCTATTCGGAGTGCTCATTCCGGTGATGGAGCCGGGGAGATCCATCAGGAAAAGAGAGAAGGTTTCATTATGCGGATAGCAAGTCCAGAGCTCGTAAATGTTTTGTGTGGCCGTTGGATTCGCGGGCGGGGCGCCGGGTGCACATCCGGTGCCGAGGTTGCTCTGCGTCGTCGTGCCAGCCCAGGCGGGAAAAATATTCTCGAAGAACGGTACCGGCTGAATCGAGTTGACATCCGTGCCGAGGTTGCCATTCGCTGCCGCGGCCTTGGAGAGGATGGTGGCGGATTGAAAATATGTCGTCTTACTCGAAGGATCGGTGAGATTGGCGGGCATTGCCAGATCGACCTGCATGGGCAGACGGCGGCCGATGCTCCCCACATACGCGACTTGAAGCGAAGACTTGGAGGTTATTTGACGCGACAGCGACAGATTGAAGACATGGGCGTACGGGGTCTTCAGAGTCTGATCCAGGCCCCAGTTGATGGCGAAGGCACTGTTGCTTGGGGTGACCGGAAAAGCGCCCGAGGG
>Ga0302326_10028832_pt1 | contig 11161 bp, 7 predicted proteins | sample Palsa_T0_3_FD_202264 | JGI IMG/M metagenome (GOLD analysis project Ga0302326, IMG submission 202264) | Peat permafrost microbial communities from Stordalen Mire near Abisko, Sweden - Palsa_T0_3 | ecosystem: Environmental > Terrestrial > Soil > Palsa > Peat permafrost | place: Sweden: Abisko...
CCTGCGTGACTACGCTCAGGCGCTCGAGCAGTTCGCTTTCTTTCTTTGCATCGCGCGCCGCACGCTCCGCCGCCTCGACTTCCGCAGTCACATCCCAGCTGACACCGAGCGAGCGTTGCGGTTTACCTGCGGCATCGCTGTAAGTGCGGGCAAACGCCTGCACGTGGCGGATCGAGTGGTCGGGCAGCACCAGGCGGTAGCGGAAAGATACGTGGTCCTCGCCTCGGGCGAGCGACTCCGCCATGGCCTTGCCTCCCGCGTGCTGATCGTCAGGGTGTACCCATTTAAAGAGATCGCTGCCCAGTTCCACGCCGAAGTGGCGCCGCGATGCGGCGGCAGCCTCGGCGGCAGGCAAGCGGCTCTCATCCCAGGTGATCGCGTAGGTCTTCCAATCGAGTTCCCAGCAATAGATGCCCGCGGCTTGCGTCGCAATACTCAGGCGCTCGAGCAACGCCTGGGATTGCCCTGGGTCGACGTCGCGCGGCGCATGCGCCCGCCACCCCATTCGATGGAGCAGCCGTCCTGCGATGGTGCGCAATCGCTGACCGAGCCTGGTCGCATTCAGCACGGCGCACATCCTCAGGGCGCGGTGCCCACTTCACACAGGTACTCGGCGGGAATGGCCAACCGGCTGTGGGTGCGCTCAGCCGCGTTTGCCGTGGATTCGGCCTCCGGAGCATCGGGCCCGCGCAGCATTGCCTCGAAGGCGGCCGCGCTGACTGGCAGGCTGAAGTAATAACCCTGGTACTGATCGCACCCCAGCTTCTGCAGGAACGCCACCTGGTCGGCGGTTTCAACCCCTTCGGCGACGACCTTCAGACGCAGACCGTGGGCGAGCGAGATAATCGCCTGGACTATGGAGGCATCGTCGGCCGATGTCATGACGTTGGTGATGAAGCTGCGATCTATTTTCAGCTTGTCGATCGGAAAACGACGCAGGTAACTCATGCTCGAATAGCCGGTGCCGAAATCGTCGACGGAGACGATGACGCCCATGCGGCTCAGGCGCTCCAGAGTATCGACCGATTCTTCCGGGTCGCTCATTACTGCGGTTTCGGTGAGCTCGATTTCGAGGTATTTCGCGGCGAGACCGGTGTCCGCCAGGGCGCGCCGCACGGTGTCGACCAGATCGAGCCGTCGAAATTGCAGCGCGGAGATATTCACGGCGACGCGCAGTGTCGGCAGGCCCAGGTCCTGCCAAACACGCAGCTGGCGGCAGGCATCGCGCAACACCCACTCGCCGATCGGTACGATCAGTCCCGATTCCTCGGCCAGCGGTATGAATTGATCCGGAGCGATCATCCCGCGCTCCGGGTGTCGCCAGCGGATGAGCGCCTCCACGCTGTGAATCCGCTTGGTCGTGGCATCGTATTTGGGCTGGTAGTTCAGCTCGAATTGTTGCAGCTTGAGCGCACGGTGCAGATCGCCTTCGAATCTGACGCGCTCTTCGGTGGCAAGGTTCATGGTCGAGGTGAAGAACTCCACGCTCGACCCGCCGCGCTGTTTTGCGCAGTACATGGCGGCGTCGGCGTGCGCGTACAAGGTCTCGATCGTGGTGCCGTCGCCGGGGTAGAAGGCAATCCCGATGCTGGCGGAGGTATGAATCTCGAGCTCGCCGATCTGCACGGCCGCCTGCAGGGCCTCGAGCACTTTGTCGGCGACCTGCCCGGCGTCCGCCGGTTCCCGTGCCTCGCTGATGATCAGCACGAATTCGTCGCCGCCCAGGCGCGCGACGGTGTCTACGTTGCGCACGGCGCTCGTGAGGCGGCGCGCGACGTGCTTCAGAAGCTCATCGCCCGCGCGGTGACCCAACGAATCGTTGATGAGTTTGAAGCGATCCAGATCGAGTACGCAGACGGCGAAGCTCTCTCCGGCACGCTCCGCGTGCACGATGGCCTGGCTCATCCGGTCGTCCAGCAGCACCCGGTTTGGCAGACTGGTGAGCGAGTCGTGTGTGGCGAGGTGTCGCAGCTGCTTGTTGGCAGTTTCCAGGCCCTCGGTGCGGTCGGTGACGTCCCGCTCGAGCGAATCGACGTGTTCACGCAGTGCGCGCTCGTTGCGCCATTTGGCGGCGAGCGCGTGTGCGCACTGCAGCACCTCGATCATCTCAAAGGGCTTCTTGAGTACCAGCAGCTTGTCCGAGCGGCCCAGGCGCCCGATCAGTTCCTGCCAGTCGTGATCGGCGTACGCGGAGCAGATGACGATCTGGATTTCCGGGTCAACGGCCCACAGGCGCTCGATGGTCTCAAGGCCGTCCCATCCCGGAGGCATTCGCATATCGACGAACGCCACGGAGTACGGCCGGTGACTCTCGTGCGAGCGCTGCACCAGCTCGAGTGCCTCCGCCCCCTGGTACGCCGAGTCGAGTTGAAAGACGCCCGGCGTGTCGCGGGCGGATACCACGCTGCCGAACAGCGTCGCCTCCAGTTCCTGCAGATTCTCATCGACCTCCCGGCCGAGCAGAATCTTGCGGAAATCCTCGTGGATTGCCCGGTTGTCGTCGACGATCAAAATGCGTACCGGCTCGGGCGCGCTCATGGCAGGTCACGCGGGCGCGCCACGCGCCAGGCGATCGTCTCGGCGACCGGTAGAAACCTTGAAGCAACGCACATGCGGGTTCTGCGATAGTGCTGGGCCTGAATTGGTGATATATCAGCGGCAGGGCTGGAACTTGGGCAGCCTGCGCCTGAGGGACCCGTCAGGCGAATGCATCCCGCCCGGCATACCGCAAATCAGCGCGCTACCGTCCGCCTCGAGCGTACCTGAACCGCGCTGTTAACTCCGTGCGCTGGCTCGCATAACCCCGCTAAGGCTGCGGCTTCGGCTGAAACTCCGGATCCCCCGTCTGCCAGAGCGCGAAAGACCACAGGTCCGCTGTTTCTGCTTCGTACTGGCGCGCGGTGGACCCGATGCCATGGCCCGCATCGTAGTCCACCCGCAGCAAGACGGGCCGGCCGCTGCGGGTTGCGGCCTGCACCCGCGCCACCATCTTGGTCACCTCCCAGGGCGCGACGCGCGGATCGTTGGCACCGGTGGTGAACAGGACTGCGGGGTAGGGGCTGTCGTCGCGCACATGGAAGTACGCTCCCATGGCGTACAGTCCACGAAATCCATCCTCGGTCTTTATGGAACCGAACTCCGATATGTTCGGCGGCCCATTGGGCGTGAGCTCCACCCGCAGGGTGTCCGACACGCCGACCTGGTCCAGGATCACACCAAACAGATCCGGTCGCCAGGTCAGCGCACCACCGACCGTGATCCCGCCGGCGCTACCGCCCCGGCCGACGAGGTACTTCGGCAGCGTGTAATGCTGGTCCACGAGATACTGGCCACAGGCGATGAAGTCGAGGATCGTGTTGAGCTTGGTGAGCTTCTGACCGGCCAGGTGCCAGTCCTCGCCGTACTCACCGCCGCCGCGAACGTGCGCGACCGCCAGCACGTCGCCGCGTTCCAGCCACGCCAGCGCCGTGGGGGCGAAGGTCGGTTCGATCGAGCGGCCGTAGCTGCCATAGCCGCTGAGAATCGTCGGATGGCTGCCGTCGAGCTTGAGCCCCTTCTTGTGCAGGATTGACAGCGGAATGCGCGTGCCGTCGTAGCTCACCGCGAACACTTCCTCGGCCTCCAGCTGGGAGAAATCGAGACTGCTCGGCGGTATCAGGCCCGTATCGGTGGTGGTATCGCTGGCCGGATCGTAGCTGAAGACCCGTGCGGACTGCACCCAACCCTGAATGTTGAACAGCGCTCCGGGTTCGCGCGGATCTGTGGCCAGTGCCGGGATGCTGCCTTCGAAAGGCAACGGCACCGGGTGGCTGCTCTTGCCGTCCCATGAGACGCGCAGCAGCCGCGAGAGGGCACCATCGCGCTCGCGCAGGTACAGCCCGTCGCCGGCAATGGCGACATTGGTCAGCACCTCGCGGCCCTCGGGAACGATGGTTTCGGCATGGGCGATGTCGGGATGCGCGAGCGACAGGCGCAGCAGGCGGAAGCGGTGGGCGCCGTGCTGCGAGAGAAAATACAGCGTATCACCGCGCAACAGGAACTGCGTTACGCCATCCTCGACATCCGCGAGCTTGCGCCAGGGGGTGCGGCTGCCGTTGATGCTGGCCAGCGGCGCCACGAACAGCGTCGACGGGTTGTCGTCGGCGTTATGGTTCGCCACGGCGAGGGCATAGGGCGAATCCGGGGCCAGCACGACGAACGTGACTTGCCCTTCGGGCACATCGACCCGATCGGAAACACCACGGCCGAAGACGACCGGGTCGCCCTCGCCGGTGACGTGCGAGCCGAGCAGGTGCAGATAGGTGCGCGCGTTATAGAGCGCTTCGGCCGCGCGCAACTCCGGAGTGCGCCTGGCATAGCGATCGTAGAAAAACGATTTGTTGTCGGGCCGCCAGGCGACGATGCTGTTTGAGGTGCGATCAATGGCTTCCTCGAGGGTCCTGCCGCTCTGCACCTCCAGTACGTGCAGCACGCTCTCCTCCGAACCCCCGGCCGAGATGCCGTAGGCCACGAAGCGCCCATCCCATGAGGGCGTGTAGAAATCGAGCGCATAGTGGGTCGCGCTACCGGCGCCCAGGGTCGAGGGATCCAGCAGCAGATGCTCCTCACCCTGCAAGCCGTCGCGGTAATAGAACTTGGGCTGCTGCGCACCGGGCTCGACGGTCCGGTAAAAGTAGCGCTGGCCGCGACGTATGATGCCGCGCCGGCCGAGGTCCGCATTGTTGAGCCCATGGATGCGCTGCAGGAGTGCATCGCGCCCCGGCAGCCGGTCCAGAGTCGTGCGGGTGTAATCGGCCTGCGCCTTCATCCAGGCCCGGACCTCCGGGTCATCCAGGTTTTCCATGTAGCGGTAGTTGTCCACCACCTCGGTGCCGAAGTAGGTGTCGGTGACCGGCCGGACCGGGGCTGCCGGCGGCGGCTCCAGTGCCAGGGCAGAAACCGAAGCGAGCCCGGCACACGCCGTGACCAGGGCGAGCAGGGCGCCGCGCAGGCGCTGGGCGGTATTCACAGTGAACCTCGTTGTGGATCGATCATGGCAAGCGCGCACGGTGCCGGACGACACCGCCGCGCCAGAGCACATGTTAGCGGATGCTCGCGGCGACGGGGCTACTGCCAGGCCTGATCGATGAGGTAGGCATGCACGGCGTGGGCCTCGGCCGGCGACAGCACGTCGTCAAAGCGGGCCATGCCCTTCATCGCGTAGGCACCCCCGAGCACGATGGAATCGAAGAGCGCGTGCGTGGCCGGAGTCAAGCGGCGCAGGTCCGGAAGATTCCCGCGACCCATGACGTGGCATCGGGCGCAATAACGATTGTAGAGCACCTCGCCGGCGGCGACTTGTGCGGCATCGGTGGGCCGCGCCGGGGGCGCAGGAACCGGCGGGTCAGTGCGCAGCGCCGGCAGCGGTGGCGGGGCGCCGCCGATTTTCAGGGCGATGATGCGTGCGTCATTGCCGTAGCGATACGCTGCCGATTCCGGGTCGAGCGGCGCACCCGAGATCACCCCACCACCGCCGTAGCCGGCGATGATGGCGATGTACTGGATGCCGTTCACTCGATAGGTCATGGGCGCCGCCATCATTGAGCTGCCCATGGCGAGCGCGGCCAGCCGCTGGCCGGTATCCGCCGAGTACGCATTGAGGTTGCCGTTCGCGTCGCCCTGGAATACCAGGCCGCCGCCCGTTGCCAGCACGCCGCCGTCCCAGCTGGTAGCCGTCCGTGCTTCCCACACCACGCGCTGCTGCCCTACGCTCCATGCGCGCAACAACCCCCGCGAGGCGGTGTCGGTATTCATGCCGCGCGCGAGCTGGGTGATGGGCGGCAGGTCCCCATATAAAGAGTGCATGGCTTTCGGGTCCCAGGCTTCCACGGCAAAGGCCGGTGTCGTGAATTGTCCCTCGACCAGTCCCGCCTTCCGGTCACTGGTCTCCAGCATGACGTTGCCGGCCTCAATCACCGGAATGAAGGTCATGCCGCGCTCGGGGTCGTAGGCCATCGGTTGCCAGTTGTGCGCGCCGACCTCCGAGGGAAACACCAGCGCCGGGCCATGATCGTAGTCGGCACGCGGATCGGGGATGGGGCGCCCGGTTTTTGCGTCGATGCCGCGCGTCCAGGTCACGAAGGCAAAATTGTGCGCGGACAAGAGTTCGCCCGTGGCGCGGTCGAGCACGTAGTAAAAGCCGTTCTTCGCGGCCTGCATTACTACCCGACGGCGCCGCCCGTCGAGTTGCACGTCCGCCAATATCAGCTTCTGCGTGCTGTCGTAGTCCCAGCGATCTCCAGGCGTCGGCTGGTAGTACCACGCCATGGAACCATCGTCCGCATGAATGGCAATGATCGATGCAGCGTAAAGCTCATCGCCGCCATGCCGGCCACCGAGATGCATGTTGTAGGGGGCCGCATTCGCGGTGCCGATGTATACCAGCCGCAGCTCCGGGTCATACGCCATCCCATCCCACACGGTGCCACCGCTGCCGGCATCCCATCTGTGGCGCGGATCCCAGGTCTTCAAGGCCGCCTCGAGCTGCGGCTGTTCTTGCGGGCCCTCGGCGGGATTGCGGGGTACGGTGAAGAAGCGCCAACGCAACGCCCCGCTGCTGCGGTCGTAGGCCGATACATAGCCGCGCGCACCCGCGAAATCCGCCCCCCCATTGCCGATGACGATGAGATCGCCTGCGAGCAGCGGCGCGCCGGAGACCGTATAGGGCTTGTGCCCCGACCGCCCCAGCAGCGTGTCTACCTTCCACACCAGGCGGCCGGTGCGCGCGTCGAGCGCGTGCAGCCAGCCGTCGAGCGCGCCCACGTACAGCCGCCCATCAAATGCCGCGAGTCCGCGATTGACCGCGTCGCAACAGGCGTAGCGCGCCCACTGACCATCGATGTGCGGGTCGTATTTCCACAGCTCGCCGCCGCTCGCCGCATCGAGCGCGTAGACGCGCCCGAAGTTGCTGGTCGCGTACATGACGCCGTCGATCACGAGCGGCGTCGACTCCTGCCCGCGATTCGTCCCCAGGCGGTAATCCCACGCGAAGCCGAGCTTGGCGACATTGTCGGTGTTGATGTCCCGCAGCGGAGAATAATAAGTGCCGTTGGCATCCCGCCCGGGCGTCAGCCATTGGTCCGCTTCACCGGCTCTGAGCCGCTCGGCGTTGACGGCGGCCGCACTCAGGGACGGCGCCGCTGCCACCGCCGTCGGCGCCGGGGGATTCACGCGCTGACAGCCGCACAGGGCGGCGATCATGCTCGCGGCCATCACGGTCGCGGCCCGCGCGAGCGCGGCGGTTTCCGGGTTTGCCATCCCCGGCGATGTTACCTGCTATCCCCCGCCAGCACCTGGTGTCTGATCAGCGACGCGACGCCGCTCGCCCAGCCGTCATCGCCGCCGGCGAAATTCGCTACCTGCTGGTTGAGAACCTTGCCGGTGCGGCAGTCGCTGATTTGAACCAGCACGTAGTAGTCGGTCATGCTGATTCTTCGCACCACGCCCACCAGGGACTGTTCGGCACCGAGCTGCAACGCGATGCCGACCTCGCACCCGTCGCAGGTTCGCAGCGACCGCTCCTTCACCGGCTGGGCGTCGACCTTACTTACATCGATGATGCTGTAGCGTCCCGACTGCGCCAGGACCCGGCGCGCCGCGTTGCTGACATCCTGCAGGCGGGCCGAGTCGGCAGGGGTCTGCCCGGGCTGAGTTGCCGCGGCGCTGACGTCTTCCAGCTCGAAGTCGAAGACCGCGATCCTGATGGGCGGTGGGTTGCCCGCATCCGCCGCAGGCGCGGGCAGGCAGGCGACACCCAGTAACAGCATGCCGATCGAGCCGATGGCCGGCCAGAGGCGACGCTTGCGAACGAGGTACATGCCGGCTCTCCTGATAATGGAACACACGGGGCGGTACGGTCGAGAGACTAGCCAATCGCAATGCCGGCCGACCAGGGCAATTTGCCCGGCACCCGGCACGGATCTGCCCGCGACGGTGCAATCCACTAGCCGTGCCAGCCGCACTGATTACAATGGGGTGATGAACCTGAAGCTGCATCTGCTGATCCGCATGACGCTGATGGGGCTGCTGTGCTGGCTGGGAGTCTCGATCTACCTGGTCGGTCAATCCGGCCGGCGCGCAGCGCAGGACCTCACTATCGTGGCCGATCAGCTGCAGCCCATGGTGGCGGCCGACGTCATGCGGCGCTGGGCATCCCTGGACTCCGACGCGCGCCACCCGGACCTGGGGGGCGCGGCGGCCCGTTTTCCCGAGCCGATGTGTCTGCGCTATAGCGCCCTGGACGCATCGGATTCGGAATGGGGCTGCAGTGCCTCCCCGGTGAGCAGCGGCGCGCCGCATTGGATCGCGCGGGTACTGAGCGCACTCGGTCCCGGACAAATTTCACAGCGGCGGGACATCATTGTTTATGGCATCCGGGTCGGCACCCTGCGCGTGGAATCGGACGACGCCAGCCTGTTGCGTCACCAGTGGCGCAGTGTGCGCGAATTGCTGGGACTCGCCGCGGTGATGCTGCTGACGCTCAATCTGCTCGTCTTCTGGGTCGTCGGGCGCGCCTTGCGGCCGACCGCCAGCATCGTCGCGGCGGTTGAGCAACTCGGCGAAGGCATGAACGATGTGCGGCTGCCGGCGCTGCGTCCGCGCGAATTCACGCTGATCGCCAGCGGCATCAATCGATTGGCCACGCGGCTGGCGGACGCATATGCGGCGCGCGCGGAGCTGACGGCGCGCCTGATCCGGGTGCAGGAAGACGAACGGCGCGAGCTGGCGCACGAACTGCATGAGGAATTCGGCCAATGCGTGAGCGCGCTCAGCGCGGTCAGCGCCAGCCTTCGAGACAGCGTCAGCCAGGGCGATGTACTGACGGAAGCCGACGTGCTGCCGCTGGAAACCGGGGTCGAGCAGATGCTGTCGTCACTGCGCGGCATGCTGCAGCGTATGAGCCTGCCGCCACTGGAACAACAGGGCCTGCGGTCGGCTCTGGCCGATCTCGTCGCGGCCTGGCAGGTCAGGCTGCACGGCAATCCTCGCGTCGTGATCGATGCCGACGCGGACGCTGACGCCATGCCGAACGATGAAAACGCGCTGTGCGCTTATCGCGTCGTTCAGGAGTGCCTGAGCAACATCGCCCGTCACGCGCCGAGCAGTCGGACGGCCTGCGTCTACCTCCGCCAGCAACCTCAATGGCTTCAGGTCCGGGTGTCGAACGATCTCATGGGAGTCAGAGGCGAGCGCGCAGCTGCCGGCACCGGCATGGGCCTGAAACTTCTCGGCGAGCGCGTTCGCTCGCTGCATGGCGTCTTCTCCGTAGAAATGTCGGCCGTGCAGTTCGCCGTGCAGGCCAGTCTGCCAATGCAGGCGCCATGAGCAAGAGCGACGCTGCGCGGCTGCTGCTGGTGGACGATCACGCGATCGTGCGCGCCGGCTATCGGCATCTGCTCGAGCGGCAGGAGCGCTTCACGGTGATCGGGGAGGCGTCGACCGCCGACGAAGCCTATGCGATGTTTCGCCAGCATCGCCCGGATGTGGTCATCACGGATCTGAGCATGCCGGGCAGCAGTGGCCTTGAGGCGATCCAGCGTATTTTGCGCGCCGATGCTGCGGCGCGCGTCCTGGTCTTCAGCATGCACGTGTCGCCGGACCTGGCCCTCGCCGCGATGCGCGCGGGAGCGCTCGGCTACGTTACAAAAAGCAGTCCACCCGACGTCCTGCTACGTGCCATTGCCGACGTACTGGTCGGTCGCAACGCACTCAGTCCCGATATTGCGCAGGCGCTGGCGCTGGCGCGACTCGCGGGACGGCGCCGGCCACTGGAAGACCTGACGCCGCGCGAGTTTGACGTGCTGTGCATGCTGGTTGCCCCCGCCAGCGTGCACGACATTGCGCAGCGGCTGCATCTGAGCATCAAGACCATTCACAATCTGCACTACCAGATCAAAGCCAAGCTCGGGGTCGACAGCGACATCGAACTGACCCGGTTGGCGATGTCGTGGGGCTTGGATCTGGCGCCGGCTCTGGAAACCAGCGCCGCTGGCCGGTGACCCGCAGGCCGGCATTTCAAGCGACGAGCGCAAAGGCGACGACCGCAAAGGCGACGAGCGGAGAACATCAGCATGGCGAGAATCCCCCGGATTGCGGTCGTTGGCAGCGCCAACACCGATCTCGTGACCTTCAGCAGCGTATTTCCCCGGCCTGGCGAGACGCTGTTCGGCCAGAAATTCGATCTTGGATTCGGCGGCAAGGGCGCTAATCAGGCGGTCGCCGCGCGGCTGTGCGGGGCTGAAGTGCTGATGGTGGCGAAGGTCGGCGATGATCTGTTTGGCGAGGCGACAATCAGGAATTTTGCATCGTTTGGAATCGATACCACCTACGTACAGATGGTCAAGGGCGTCTCCACCGGTGCCGCGACCATACTGGTCGAACCCAGTGGCCAGAATCGCATCATCGTCGTCAAGGGTGCCAACGACCAGCTGAGCGCGGCCGACGTCGATGCGGCCGCCGCCGCGCTGGGCGGGGTCGATACGATCATCCTGCAATTCGAGATTCCGCTGGAGACGATCTACCACACGGTGCGCTTCGCCCGGGCGAATGGCATCCGTTGTATCGTCAACCCGGCACCCGCCGTACCGGCGAATCTGGCAAGTCTTGCCGCCGCGGACTACTTCATACCGAATGAAACGGAGGCCGAGCTGTTGACCGGCCTGCCGGTGCACACGTTGGAGGAGGCCACTACGTGTGCGAAGGCGCTGCTGCAGCAGGGTTTCCGCCGCGTGGTACTCACCCTGGGAGCACGCGGCTCATTGATCGCCGGAGGGGAGGGCTGCGTCCACGTGCCGCCGTTTGCCGTCACTGCGGTAGACACCACGGGTGCGGGCGACGCCTTCATCGGCAGCCTGGCGGTGTTTCTGGCGGAAGGCGCCGCTGAAAAGGAAGCCGTCGCCGCGGCAAATCATTATGCGGCCCTGTCCACGACTCGCGTCGGCACCCAGAAGTCCTTTACCAAGCGCGCCGATTTCGAAGCGCAACGCCGCAGGCCTGGCTAGGGCGGCATCCTCGGCAGCTTCCTGCCATCCTTCGGGATCGGGTACTGCGCGGCATTGAGCTGAATCGAAAGAAACGTGTAGTAACCCACGATGCCGGTCATGTCGACCACTCCCTTGGTGCC
>Ga0302326_10028833_pt1 | contig 11161 bp, 5 predicted proteins | sample Palsa_T0_3_FD_202264 | JGI IMG/M metagenome (GOLD analysis project Ga0302326, IMG submission 202264) | Peat permafrost microbial communities from Stordalen Mire near Abisko, Sweden - Palsa_T0_3 | ecosystem: Environmental > Terrestrial > Soil > Palsa > Peat permafrost | place: Sweden: Abisko...
GCGGCTTGGTGGGATCAGCAGCCACTGAGGGCGTAGAACCGATCAGCAATAGCTACGCCACCGGCGCGGTCAGCGGCGCAAGCAATGTCGGCGGCCTCGTGGGCCAAAACATTTTCACGATCACCAACAGTTATGCCACGGGTAACGTGCGCGGTACCGGCACAGGTGTGGGCGGTCTCGTGGGCAGTAACGGTGCTGGCTACGGCACCGTCGCCAATAGTTACGCCACCGGCACTGTAAGCAGCTCCGGCTCAATTGCCGGCGGCCTGGTCGGAAACAACTACGGCGGGATCAGCAACAGCTACGCGACCGGCGCTGTCACTGCCGCAACGTCAGTCGGCGGCTTAGTCGGAATTAATTCCGGCGGCGGCACCATCAGCAACACCTACGCCACCGGCAGCGTCGCCGGCACTGGCAGCGCCGTCGGCGCTCTGGCAGGGAACAATTCGGGCACGGTCACCGAGAGCTTCTGGAACAGCAGTGTCAATGCGATCGGTATTGGCACCGGAACGACCACAGGTGCGATCCGCATCACCACCGCCGCCATGATGACGATGTCAAATTTCGCAAGCGCCGGCTGGAGCATCGCCGATACGGGCGGCAGCATTGATGTCTGGCGCATCTACGAAGGCAACACGGCGCCCTTGCTCTTGAGCTTCCTCACCCCGCTCACCGTCAGCGCGCCGAACACCACGGACATCTACACAGGCACTCCTGTTACAGGGCTCACGGACGCGAGCTACTCGAGATCAGCGGCTGCAACTTCCGGGCACATCATCAATCGCAACAATGCCTACAACGGCGCGGTCAATGTCGGCACCTACACCGCTGATCTGTATTCGGATCAGCAGGGCTATGACATCAGCTACGTCCATCCGATATTATTGACGCTGACGCCAGCGACGCTGACCGTCACGGCCAATACCACTGGCAAGACCTACGGACAAGCCAATCCCGCACTCTCGGGCACCGTCACGGGCTTCGTCGGCACCGATACCCTCGCCAGTGCCACCACCGGTACTGAGATCTATGCCACTGCCGCAACCGCCACGAGCAATGTCGGCACCTACGCCATCAGCGGCACAGGACTCGCGGCGGACTACGGCAATTACACCTTCTCTTACGCTGCGGCCAATGCCACGGCGTTCACCATCACGCCCGCAACGCTGACGGTGGGCGGTGAGATGGCTGCGAGCAGGACCTACAACGGCACGACCGATGCCACGCTCACAGGCGGAACTCTCGCTGGCCTGGTGTCGGGTGACACGGTGACGCTCACTCAAGCCGGACACTTCAGCTCGTCCGATGCGGGCACCGCGGTTCCCGTCACGGCGAGCGACACTTTAGCCGGCGCCGGTGCCGGCAATTACGTCCTCACCCAGCCGACCGATATTGCAGCCAACATTACGCCGGCCATTTTGACCTACACCGCCGCATCCGCAAGCTTTACGGCCGGTCAAACCCCATCCGGGTTGAGCGGGACGCTTGCAGGGTTCGTCGCGGGTCAAACACAGCTCAATGCCACGACGGGATCACTCGTGTGGATCACGACGGCGGGAGATGCGAGCGCACCCGGTCGCTACGCCATCGACGGCAGCGGCTTGACGACCACGAATTACGTCTTCGTCGATGCGCCTGCCAACGCAACCGCCCTTACGCTCCTCACTCCGATCGCCCCGCCTGCAGGCCCCACCACGGCGGCGCTTCTCAAAGCTCAAAACGCCGTGACTTCCATCGAAGTGAACTTGCCCTCCTCACAGACCAACATCCAACTCGCCATGCTCGATGTCTCCACAAACATTGCCGTGACACAGAGTTTGGATGTCGACACGGACAATGCGACTGAACCGGCCGACAGCACCGTCTTGGACAAGAGGTCAGTGCACCGCGCAATAGTCCCTTCCTTGCGCGTCATGCGCGGCGGGGTGAGGCTCCCGGCCGATGCGGTCGACGTCAATCGGCGCTAAAGCGCCGCGGACAAGATTACGGCTACCGGCGTGCTCAGAGAAGGGCTGCATCCCACGCTTTAGCAGTGCGCATGGCTGCGAGTAGACGGAGCGCCCGCGCGACGGCGCACAACCCGGACTCACCCGCGTGCAATTCTAGGGTTTCAATCCCTTCGCCGCTTCGCCCAGGATTTCATACGAGCGCAGCCGCGCCCCGTGGTCAAAGATGGCTGATGCCACCATCACCTCATCCGCGGCGGTTTCGGCGATGCAGCGCCCCAGAGCGTCGCGGACGCTGGCCGCTGAGCCTGCAAAGGCGTAGCGCAGCATGTTTGACACCTGCGCCTTCTCCGCCGGCGACCAATAAGGCTCGATGTCCTCAATGGGCGGCGGCAGCAGACCGCGGGCTCTCCTTAGCATGTTTGTGAATGCCTGCTGCAGGGAGCTTAAGTGCCTGCGCGCTTCGGCGTCCGTGTCGGCGGCAATCACGTTGACCGTGACCATTGCGTACGGCCTTGCAAGCTGCGTCGAGGGCTTGAACTTGCGGCGGTAAACCTCTAGCGCCTGTAGCAGAGCGTCGGGTGCAAAGTGCGAGGCAAAGGCGTACGGCAGTCCGAGCTCGGCCGCCAGATGCGCGCCAAAGAGACTTGATCCCAGTATCCAGATCGGCACGTTGAGCCCCGTGCCGGGCACCGCCTGTACCGCCTGCCCCGGCTTAAGAGCGCCGAGGAAAGCCTGCAGTTCGAGGACGTCTGCGGGAAAGTTATCGGCATTGTCCGGATGGCGCCGCAGAGCCCGCAACGTGCGCGGGTCAGTGCCAGGCGCGCGACCCAGGCCAAGATCGATTCTCCCGGGATACAGCGACTCGAGCGTGCCAAACTGCTCGGCGATCACGAGCGGCGCGTGGTTCGGCAGCATGACGCCGCCCGATCCCACACGGATTGTGCGCGTGCCCCCGGCAATATAGCCGATGACGACGGCGGTTGCGGCGCTCGCAATTCCGATCATGTTGTGGTGTTCCGCGACCCAGTAGCGCCGATAGCCCCAGCGCTCGACATGTTGCGCAAGATCCAGTGAATTGCGCAGCGCATCCGCCGGCGTCGCACCATGCACGACCGGCGCCAGATCAAGAACCGAGAAGGGCGGCACCAATCAGGGCGCTTGCTGCGCCGTCGCCGTCGTTTGAGTAGCCAAGGGATTCTCCCAGCCGCCACCCAACGCCTTGACAAGAAGAACGCTCGCATTCAAGCGTCGCACCTGGATGTCGGCCGCGCTCAGCTGTGCGCTCAACGATGCATTCTCCTCCGTCACCACTTCAAGGTACGTGACGATGCCGCCTTGATAGCGGTACTGCGCCTGCTGAAGCGCGCTCGCGGTCGCTGCGACCGCCGCCGCTTCGCTCACGCTTTCCTTCTCAAGCTCGCGCAGGGCAGCGAGGTTGTCCTCTACCTCCTGGTAAGCGGTGAGAACCGTCCCGCGGTAGTCAGCCACCTGCTCATCGTGCGCGGCGTGAGCATAAGCGGATTGTGCGCGATGCAAGCCGCCGTCGAACAGCGTCAGCACGCCCGCGGAGGCCGCCGCGGGGCTTGAAGCGCCTAACGCCCACAGCCGACTGGGGGCGCTGATCCAGTTCGATATAGCCGTGCTCTCGAAACCCGCGACTGCAGAGAGGCTGAAGACCGGAAAATACGCCGCGCGCGCCACGCCGATACGGGCGTTCGCCGCCGCAACCAGCCGCTCGGCGCTCGCAACGTCGGGGCGGCGCTCAAGAAGCGCCGACGGTAGACCCAAATCGACGGCAGGAGGTCCGATGTCTGCCGGCAGTGGTGTCGGGTCAATGTGAAAGGCGGAGGCCTGTTCGCCTATGAGGACGGCGATGGCATGCTCCGTCTGTGCGCGCCGCAGGCGAATGTCTGCGGCCTGCGTCTTGGCCGTCTCCAGCTGCGCACGCGCCTGCTCGAGATCTGAGAGCGGCGCAGCGCCGCCGTTGTACAGGTTCTGCGTCAGTTGCAGCGCCTGAGCGTAATCGGCAACGGTGTGATCGAGAAGGCGCGCCTGCGTATCGTCGCTGCGCAGCGTGAAATAATCGGTGGCAAGCTCGGCCTGCGTACTCAAATCGAGAACGGCAAGATCCGCTGCACTTGCCTGTTGGCTCGCACGCGCGGCCGCAACGGTATTGCGCACGCGGCCAAATACGTCAACCTCATAGGAGACAAAGCCCCCCTCCAGCTGGAAATCGTTGAATACGCCCGGCTTCAGGGTGTTGTACGTGGGCGAATTGATCGATTCGCGCTCGCGGGCGGCGTTCGCCTCGGCAGTAATCGTCGGAAAGTAGCCGGCCCGTGCGATGCGCGTCTGTGCGCGCGCTTCGTCCAGACGAGCCAACGCCGCCTTCACGTTCTGGTTGGAAGCGCTGACACGACCTTCGAGCGCATCGAGCGCCGCGTCCTGATAAATGCTCCACCAGGGGCCGCGGACTGCAGCGTCCGCAGGCTCAGCCTGCTTCCAATCACCCACTTCGCGATAGGACGGGGGCGGGGGCGCGGTGGACGGAGTTTTGTAGGTGGGCGCGAGCGAGCAACCGGCAAGCGCGCCGACGAAGCCAAGCGTCAGATGCGCGCGGCGCCATCTCACGAGGACTTTCTCTGGCCCTGTGCCTGCGATGCGGGCTTCGGCGGCGGCGCGATGCGCACGGTCGCGCCGTCGGTGATCGAGTCGGGCGGATTGACGACGACGTTATCGTCCGCGGCAAGCCCGGAGAGCACCTCGATCGATTTACCGAAGTCGCGTCCCGGCACGATGGTTTTCAGATGCACGTGATTGCCGCTGTCAACCGTCGCCACCTGCAGGCCCGGCGCGCGGAACAACAAAGTATTTGCCGGCAGGTTCAGGGTCTTGTCGCTGCCGGGCACTTTGAAATGCACTTCGGCGTAGGAACCCGGGAAGAGCACACCGCTCGAGTTGTCGACCTGCAGTTCCACCTGCAGTGTGCGCACCGCAGGATCCAGTGCATTTGCGGTGCGCACGACTGTCGCCGGAAAGCTCTTGCCCGGATGTTCGGCAAAATGCAGCTCCGAGGTCATGCCCGGCACCGTCACGGCGGCGTACGGCTCCGGCACCAGCACGTAGATGCGCAGCTTGCTCGTGTCGGCGACGCGAAAGAGCGCATTGCCCGCGTTCTGCCCCGCCGCGATCAGCGCGCCGATGTCGGTGGTGCGCTGGGTGACGACGCCGTCAAAGGGCGCAAGCACCCGTTTGAAGGACTCAAGATCGCGCAGGCGCGCAACGTTGGCGGCCGCGGCTGCCTCGGCGGCGCGCTTGGCCGCCTCATCGGAGGCCTTGGTATCGGCGTCCTGTTGCGAGACCGATTTCGTGGCGAGCAGACCCTTCCAGCGCTCATTCGTGGTGATGGCGAGCTGCGAGTTGGCGTGCGCAGTGCCCAGATCCGCCTGCGCCTGAGAGTACTGCTGGTCAACCTCGGGACTGTCGATCTCGGCCAATAGCTGCCCCTTTTTAACGGGCGTGCCGATGTCCGTATACCACATCTTCAAATACCCACTGGTGCGAGCATAGATAGGCGCTTCGAAGAAAGCCTGCACGTTTCCCGGCAGTACCAGATTCTCGGAAGCGGGACTGCGAGCGGGCTTGAGCGTTGTCACCTGCGGGATGGCCTCGGTATTTGTATCTGTGGCGAGCTTCGAACGCGAGTGCACACGGCTGATGACTCCCCAGACGGCAAAAATGAGCGCGACCACGAGCGCAATCCAGGCATAGCGCGCGATGTGCGCAGGCGGCTTGCTGGAGGTTTTCGTTGCGTGTTCAGTCATGCGTCGGTTTCCCGGAAGGTTTTGCTGCGTGTGGCGCGCCTGTGCGGCCGTGAATGATGGCAAACACCGCCGGCACGAAAAAGAGCGTGGCGACGGTTGCAAACACGAGGCCGCCGATGACGGCGCGGCCAAGCGGCGCATTCTGCTCGCCGCCATCGCCGAGGCCCAGGGCCATCGGCACCATGCCAATGATCATCGCGAGCGCCGTCATCAGCACCGGACGAAAGCGCTGAAAGCCTGCCTGGGAGGCGGCATGCGCGGGGTCATCGCCGGCATCCATTCGCTCGCGCGCGAAGCTCACCATCAAGACGCTGTTCGCGGTCGCAACGCCCATGCACATGATGGCGCCGGTCAGCGCCGGAACACTCACGGTAGTATGGGTGAGAAAGAGCATCCAGACGATGCCCGCGAGCGCCGCGGGCAAGGCGGTGATGATGATAAAGGGGTCGAGCCAGGACTGAAAGTTGACGACGATGAGAAGATAAACGAGAACGATGGCGCCGAGGAGACCGACGAGCAGTCCGAAGAAGGAGGCTTTCATGGTCTGCACCTGCCCGCGCACCACGACATGCGAACCCTTCGGCACTCCCCCCTTGGCCTCCGCGATGATCTTGTCCACCTGAGCCGAAATGTACCCGAGGTCGGCGTCCTGGGCAGAGCCATAGATATCAATCACCGGGGTCGAGTCATAATGGCTGACGACGGCCGGGGCAACGCCGCGACTGAAGGTCGCAACGTTGGCGAGCACCTGCGAGGGACCCCCGCTACCATTGGTGAGCGGCGTCATCGCCAGCTGGTTCTGCGTCTCAAGATTGTACTGCGGGGTTTGGGCGACGACGCTGTATTGCGTGCCGCTCACGGGGTCGATCCAGAACGAAGGTTGCGTCTGCACGCTGCCGGCGAGCGAGATCAGCATGTTGGAGGCCACGTTCAGCTGGGTGAGGCCAAAGAGCTGCGCCTTGGTCCGATCGACCTTAACGTTGAGCCGTGGGTAGTCGCCGGCCTGCTGGATGCGCAGGTCCACGGCGCCGGGAATCTTGCGGAAGCGCTGCAGGAGATCGTCAGCATAGAGATGGTTGGCAGCGACGTTCATGCCCACGATCTGCACGTCGATCGGACTCGGCAGGCCAAAATTCAAGGTTTGGCTCACGATGTCGGCCGGTAAAAAGGCAAAGGTCGTTCCGGGAAAATTCTGCCCGAGCGTGCGGCGCAGGCGCCGCTGATAGTCGGCGCTGGGATGATGCTTCTCCTTCAGCGCAATGAAGATATCGGCATCGCTCGGCCCGATAGGGGCCGACGTGCTATAGGCCGTATTGATGCCGCTGTACGGTAGGCCGATGTTATCGACGATGCTGGAGAGTTCGCCCGCCGGGATCGTCTGGCGGATGAACGCCTCGACCTGGTCGCAGAGCGCCGCGGTCTCCTCGATCCGCAAGCCAGTGCGGGCACGCAGGTGCAGCTTGATCTGGCCCGAGTCCACCGTCGGGAAGAAGTCCTGACCGAGCCCCGGCAGATAGGTGCCCAAGGGAAATGCCAGGATCGCCGACGCCGCCATTGCCCCGAGAAAAATCGACGCAAAACGCTTATCGTGCTTCAGCGCAGACTCAAGCAGCGCATGATAGCGCTCGCGCACGTTCTCAAAGCCCTTCTCGAAGCGCATCTGAAAACGCTTCAAAAAGCCGGGGCGCGCTGGGCGTGCGTTTTTGTCGTGCTTCTGCAACCAATAATTGGACAGCGTGGGCACCAGAGTGCGCGACAGGAGATAAGAGGCGAGCATGGCGAACACAACCGCTTCGGCCAGCGGCACGAACAGGAATTTCGCGATGCCGGCCAGCAGAAACATGGGTACGAACACGATGCAGATCGCGAGCGTCGACACCAGCGCCGGCAGCGCGATCTGCTGCGCGCCCGCCAATATGGCAGGCTCGACGTCCTCGCCTTGCTCAAGATGAAAGTTGATATTCTCGATAGTCACCGTGGCATCGTCCACGAGGATGCCGACCGCAAGCGCAAGTCCGCCCAGGGTCATGATGTTGATGGTCTCGCCGAGCGCCGATAAGCAGGCGATCGATGCCAGAATCGACAGCGGGATGGACAGCGAGATGATGAGTGTGCTTCGCCAGCTGCCGAGGAAGAGGAGGATCATGAGCCCGGTCAACGCCGCGGCAATGACGGCCTCACGCACTACTCCGTCGATCGCCGAGCGCACGAAGAGGGACTGATCGCCGATCGGCTCGATCTTGAGCGACGCGGGCAGCGTCTCCTGGATCCCCGGCAGCTTCTTCTTGATGGCGTTGATCACATCGAGAGTGGAACTCTTGCCGCTCTTCAACACGCTCATCAGCACCGCGCGCCGGCCTTCCAGGCGCGCGATGTTGGTCTGCGGAGGGTTGCCGTCGCGCACGTGGCCGACATCGCGGATGTAGACGACGCTGCCGTCGCGCGTGCTGACCGGCAGGTCGTTCATCTCGGCGACCTTCGTCGGACTTGCGTTGACGCCGATGTAGTATTCGAGGTCGCCGATCTTCTGGGTGCCGGCGGGCAGGATCAGATTCTGCGCGGCGATGGCATTCGACACATCGGAGGCGGAGAGACCCTTGGAGCGCAGCGCCGATGGGTCAAGATCAACCTGCACCTGACGCTGCTTGCCGCCGTACGGGTACGGCATGGCGGCGCCCGGGATGGTGGCAAGCCCCGTGCGCACGATATTGTTACCGAGGTCGAAGATCTCCGCCTCCGAGAGCGAATCGCTCGAAAGCGCGAGCTGAATAATCGGCACGGTGGAGGCGTTGTAGGCAAGGATGAAGGGCGGCGTCGTTCCCGGCGGTGAATTTCGCAGCTGCGTCTGCGACACGCCGGTGATCTGCGCGAACGACAGCTCCTCGCTCGCCCCCGGCTGGAAGAAGTACTTCACCACCGCAATGCTGTTGAGCGACTGCGATTCGGTATGCTCCACGTCGTTGACGGTGGTCTGCGCGGTGCGTTCGCTGAAAAGAATGATGCGGGTCGCCATCTCCTCGGGCTGCAGGCCGGTGTAGTTCCAGATGGCCGCGACGACCGGGATGTTGATGTTCGGAAAAATGTCCCGGGCCATGCGCAGGATCGCGAACACCCCCATCAACAGGATGAGGATCGCCAGCACGATGAAGGTGTACGGACGCTCAAGTGCAACTTTGACGATCCACATACAGTTTGCTTCTCAATAGCTCCGTTATGCGCGCATAGATTAGTGGGGATCGCCTTCGTTCTGCCACGCCTTAACGGCTAGCCGATCGGCGCGCGGCGGCGCCGGCGCTGCGCTGGGCGCGGCGCCCGCTGCGGAGGCGAATGCATCGCCGACTATCACTTGCGCCTCGGCGAGGATCTCGCGCAGGTGATCGTTGCCGCGGAAGCTCTCGGCATAGATCTTGTAGATGTCTTCCGTCCCCGACGGGCGTGCCGCGAACCAGGCGTTTTGAGTGACGACCTTCAAGCCGCCAATGGGCGCGTCATTCCCCGGCGCACGGGTAAGGAGCTTTTCGATCTTCTCACCGGCAAGCTCGGTGCGCTTCACCTGTGCGGGAGAGAGCTTGGCGAGCACCGCCTTTTGTTCGGCGCTCGCCCGCGCCTCGACCCGATCGGCAGCGGGCTCGCCCAACTCTCGGGTGAGACCCTGATACAGCGCGCCCGGATCGCGGCCCATGCGCGCTGTGATCTCCGCCGACAAGAGCGCGGCTGCGATGCCGTCCTTGTCCGTCGTCCATACGGTGCCGTCGGTTCGCAGAAATGTCGCCCCGGCGCTCTCCTCCGCGCCGAACCCGAGGCTGCCGTCGAGGAGCCCGGCGACGAACCATTTGAAGCCCACCGGCACCTCGTAGAGGCCGCGTACGAGCCGTGCCGCCACGCGGTCGATCATGGCGCTGCTGACCAGCGTCTTGCCCACGGCGCTCGCCGCCTTCCAGCGCGGCCGGTGGCGGAAGAGATAATCAATCGCCACGCTCAGATAATGGTTCGGCGGCAGAAGTCCCGCGCTCGGCGTCACGATGCCATGGCGGTCGTGGTCGGTATCGCAGCCGAAGGCGATGTCGAAGCGACCCTTCATGCCAATCAGCCGCTGCATGGCGAATGCCGACGAGGGGTCCATGCGGATACGGCCGTCCCAGTCGCGGGTCATGAAGCTGAAGGTCGGGTCGACCTCTTCGCTCACGACCGTAAGATCAATACCGTAGTGCGCGGCGATGCGTGCCCAATAATGCACGCCGGCGCCACCCAGGGGGTCGACCCCCAGTTTCAATCCCGCGCTCTTGATGACGTCAAAATCGATGGCGTTGGATAGATCGCGGACGTAGGCGTCCAGGTAGTCGTGCGCGTGCGTAGCGGGCGCGCGGCGTGCCTGCTCAACCGGCATGCGCGCCACGCCCTTGAGGTTTGCCTCGAGGAAAGCATTCGCCGACCCTTCGATCCAAGTCGTGACGGCGGTATCGGCCGGGCCGCCGTTCGGCGGGTTGTATTTGAAGCCGCCGCTGTCGGGTGGATTGTGCGACGGTGTGACGACGATGCCGTCGGCGAGATGCGACTTGCGTCCGCGGTTATAGACCAGGATCGCAAGCGACACGGCCGGCGTCGGCGTGTACTCGCCCCCCTTCGCAATCATGATTTCGACGCCGTTCGCCGCTAGCACCTCAAGCGCGCTATCGAATGCGGGCTCCGACAGCGCATGCGTATCGATGCCGATGAAGAGCGGACCGTCAATGTCCTCCTTCCTGCGGTAGCGGCAGATCGCTTCGGTGATGGCAAGAACGTGCGCCTCGTTGAAAGTGCCGTCGAACGAGGTGCCGCGATGGCCGGAAGTGCCAAAAGCCACGCGCTCGCCCGGCACGCTCGGGTCCGGCCGCCGGCTGTAGTAGGCGGCAATGAGTTTCGCGACATCGAGCCGCTCGCCCGCCTGTGCGGGCTTTCCGGCGAGCGGACTTAAGGCGGTGCTCATGGCGAGCCCGTGCGCAGCCGGCGGTAGCGGCGGATGAGCGCATTCGTCGAACTGTCGTGCACCGGCTTCGGATCGGTGGCGCCCGTAAGCTCCGGCACGATCCGGTTTGCGAGCACCTTGCCGAGCTCAACACCCCACTGGTCAAAGGAGTCGATGTTCCAGATCACGCCTTGCGTGAATACGCTGTGTTCGTAGAGTGCCACCAGCAGCCCGAGCGTGTGCGGCGTCAGGCGCTCGGCGAGCAGGGTGTTGGTCGGGCGATTGCCCTCGAAAGTGCGATGCGGCACGAGGCGTGCCGGCGTTCCGGCCGCGGAGACTTCCGCCGCCGTTTTGCCGAACGCCAGCGCCTCCGTCTGCGCGAAGAGATTGGCGAGTAGCAGGTCATGATGCTGACCGAGCGGATTCAGGCTCTGGCAGAACCC
>Ga0302326_10028836_pt1 | contig 11161 bp, 8 predicted proteins | sample Palsa_T0_3_FD_202264 | JGI IMG/M metagenome (GOLD analysis project Ga0302326, IMG submission 202264) | Peat permafrost microbial communities from Stordalen Mire near Abisko, Sweden - Palsa_T0_3 | ecosystem: Environmental > Terrestrial > Soil > Palsa > Peat permafrost | place: Sweden: Abisko...
ACCGGTTCCGGCGTTCTATGCGCGTCCCCAAACCCTCGACGACATGGTCAGGCACACCATAGGCAGGGCGCTCGACCTCTTCGATATCGATACGAACTTTCAACGCTGGGGCGAAGAATCCAACAATCAAGGAAAGGGCAACCATGAAACACATCAAGAGCCTGCGCGAGTATATTCACGCGCTTAAGACGCTGGGCGAACTGCAGGAGGTAGAGAAGGAGGTCGATTGGAATCTGGAAATCGCAGCCATCACCCGCCGATGCTGCGAAACCGGTGCGCCGGCCGCCCTGTTCAACACCGTGAAAGACTCTGAAAAAGGATTCCGTGTGCTCGGCGCACCCGGAGGCATCAGTTCTCAGCCCGGGCATTATTTGGTGCGTGTGGCTGTGTCACTCGGTCTCGATCCCGAGGCCAGCGGACAACAAATCATTCACGCGCTCGCCGATGCGCGCACGCGCAAAGGCATACCTCCCAAACGCGTGAAGACCGGCCCCTGCAAGGAAAATATCACGCTGGGTGACGAAGCGGATCTGTTCAGATTCCCCACCCCCCTGATGCATCAAGGGGACGGCGGACGCTACTTCAATACCTTGGGCACCATCGTCGTGCAGAGTCCGGATAAGAAGTGGACCAACTGGTCCATCGCCCGCATCATGATTGTCGACAAGAAACGAATGACCGGAATTGTTCATCCGCTCCAACATGTCGGCATGATTCACAAGATGTGGAACGATCTCGGAAAGCCTACGCCGTTCGCCCTCGCGCAAGGCTGTGAACCGTTTCTGCCCTTCGTTTCCGGCATGCCCTTGCCTCCATTCGTCAGCGAGTGCGATTACACCGGAGCTTATTTTGGAGAGCCCGTGGAAGTGGTGAAGTGCGAGACCTCCGATCTGGAGGTTCCCGCGTCCGCCGAAATAGTCGTTGAAGGAACCATCTCCAATACGGAGACCGCAATCGAAGGTCCCATGGGTGAGTACGCCGGCTACATGTGGAACGGTCCCGGCATTCCTCAGCCGGTCTACAACGTCTCCGCCATCACTTTCCGCAACCATCCCATCCTCCCGATCACCGTCGCCGGCGGGCCGGTCGATGAAGATCATACCGCCTGGGGACTTCCTCTGGCCGCTGAAGTCCTCTCCCAGTTACATCAACACGCGATCCCTGCGTCCATGGCATGGGTCCCTTTGGAAAGTGCGATTCATTGGTTGGTAGTCACCATGCCGCGGAACTGGCGCGACCAACTACATTGCACCGCGGAGCAACTGTGCCAGAAATTCGGATCCCTTCTCTTCGAAGTCAAGTGCGGACTGCAAGTCCCCAAGATCCTTGTTGTAAACGACGATATCGACCCCACCAATCTCCAGCAATTGGTCTGGGCTTTCGCCACGCGGTGCCATCCGCAAACGGGCGAGATCCATTTCGGCAAGGAAATCATCAGCCCTCTTTTGGCATTCCTGAAGACCTCAGAAAAGCACTCCGGGATCTCATCGAAAGTGGTTTATAACTGCTTGCCCCCGGATGAGTGGGGAGACAATCTGCCCATACGCAGTTCGTTCTCCGGCTCGTTTCCTCATGAGCTGCGGCAGCGTGTCCTGCAGAACTGGGAGGCCTACGGCTTCACCCGCCCGTAACCGCCATGACTCTGGAGCTTGCCGATATCCAGGCAACCGTACTGCGCAACCGGCCCATGCCCTACTGCGGTGCCTACGTCTTCATGCGGATCGACGATCCTCAGCATGCGCGAACGCTGCTGAGCCGTTTGATCCCCAAGGTCACGACCTCGGCCGATTGGAAAAAACCGGTCGATCACGCGTGGATCAATATCGTCTTCACCCACTCCGGCCTGGCGCGGCTCGGCGTGCCACGGGAAATTCTCGACGGTTTCCCGCTGGAGTTCCGCGTCCCCATGGCGAATCGAAAGGAATATCTCGGTGACACTGGCGAAAGCGACCCGGCGAATTGGGACCAGCCATTTGGCAGCACGGAACTTCATACTTCGCTGATGGTGATGGCCCCGGATCGGCCGTCGCTCGAAGCCAAACTCGCGATCGGTCGTGCCGCACTGCTGGGCTTGCCCGGCGTAGAAGTGATCGGCCAGCTGGACGTTGCTCTCCCCGCGAGTTTTCGCGAGCATTTTGGATTCGCCGATGGAATCAGCCGCCCCTTCATCGAGGGACAAGGGGGAACGCCGCTTCCCGGACAAGGCGAGCCGTTCCAGGCAGGCGAGTTTTTCCTCGGCTACGTCAATGAACTTAATGAACTTGCCAAAGGGCCGGGACCGGAAGCACTTTGGCGAAATGCGACGTATTTATCGATCCGTAAGCTTCATCAAAATGTGGCCGCGTTCCGCCGCTTTCTGCGGGAACGCGCCAGAGCTCCGAATGATGAAGAGTTGATTGCGGCGAAGATGGTGGGCCGTTGGCGCAGCGGCTGTCCGTTGGCGCTGTCGCCGGATCGAGACGATCCCGAAATCGCGAAGGACCCGCTGCGAAATAACGCGTTCGGGTACGCCGATGACGATCTGAAAGGCCTGAAGACGCCGGCGGGGTCGCATATCCGGCGTGTCAACCCAAGGGACGCGCTTCGCGGCTCGATTGTAAACACGCGCCTCCATCGCATTTTTCGGCGTGGCGCAACGTATGGCCCGATGTTGCCCGAAGACATTCTCGAAGATGACGGGGTCGCCCGCGGCACCGTCATCGCGTTCGTCAACGCGAATCCCGGGCGGCAGTTTGAGTTTGTCCAATCGCAATGGGTCAACGACGGTGATTTCATTTCCGCCGGCGTTGAAAAGGATCCGATCGCGGGCAACCACACGGAAGCTGGCCAGTTCACCTTTCCGTCCAAACCGGCGCGAAAGCGATTGGAAGGTTTGCCTTCGTTCGTGGTCACCAAGGGAGTGAGCACGTGTTCCTGCCCGGCATCGGCGGCTTGCGCTGGCTGGCCGAAGGACGCTGGTGATGCGGCGTGTATAGCGAACGACAAAAGCAAATCCTGGCGGAAATCACGAGAGGGCTAAAGCTTCCCGCCTCTTCCGCGGAAGCGTTTCAAGTCGAGCAGTCTCTGGGTTGCATCGATTCCGTCGTCGAGACGGCAGACTTTGCAGTGACGCCGATGGGCGCCGAGACGATCGCAATAGAGGGAAGTCCTGGGTGAGGGACAGGCCCGGCGTCGAATATTCGGGTCGGCTCCGATTGCAATCGGTGTGGCAGCTATTGCCGCAGGTTGAGGAGCAGCTCCGCCGTTGGCAATACAATGATTCAGATGATCCGGATGCAATCGCGTATTACCCTTTTCGTTTTCTTGACCGCCGCATTTGCCTCAGCCCAGCGGGGCAAGCCGATCGACCAGCAGTTAACCTTTGGGCCGTATCACGCTACCGGAATCTACAGCATCGGCGAGACGGTTGGCTGGACTGTTACACCGGGCCCGGTCACGCCCACCTACAGCTATAAGTGGACGATTCGTAAAAACAATGCAGTTGTCCTGAAGGAAGGGAAGCTCGATCTCTCTTCCGGCGCGGACAAGATCGAAGTCACGGGCGACGAGCCGGAGATGATTTACGTCGCGGTTGAGCCGGTCGAGAAACCGGCGACCGGGGGCAACACGGGCCGCGACAACGGACTCTATGCGGTGGGCGCTGCCGTGGCGCCGACGAAGATCGGTATGGACACGCCGCGGCCTGACGACTTCGACTCCTTCTGGGACGGCAAGCTTGCCGCGCAGGCCAAGGTCCCGATCAATCCCGTTCTGACGCCCGTTCAGACCGATACGCCAGGCGTCGAGATGAGCACTTTCGTACTCGACGCGCTCGGGTCCCATGCGCAGGGCTATTTAGCCAGACCGGCCGGGAAGGAAGGCAAATTCCCCGCGCTCATCCTGCTCCAGTATGCCGGCGTTTATGCGCTGAATGCCCGTTCCGTGGCGTCGCGCGCTGCCGAAGGCTGGCTCACGATCGATGTCGATTCGCACGATAAACTGCCGTCCGATCCCGCGGGCAACGCGCCGCGAAACTACGCGGCAGTGGGTAATACGGATCGCGAAACGTCGTATTTCCTGAACATGTACCTGCGCGATTCGCGCGCTCTGGACTATGTGATGACCCGCCCCGACTGGGACGGCAAGACCATCGTGTTGATGGGGACCAGCATGGGCGGCCAACAGAGCCTGATGCTGGCCGGGTTGCGGCCGGAGAAGATCACGGCCGTGCTGGTCTGCGTGCCATCCGGCGCGGACGCCGACGGCGATCTCCACGGGCGCAAAGCGGGTTATCCGAACTGGCCGGCGAACGACGCGAAAGTCATGAGCACCGCGCTCTACTTCGACACCATCAATTTCGCCTCGCGAATCCAGGCGCCGGTGCTGGCCGCGATGGGTTTCATCGATACCACCTCACCGCCCGCCGGCATCTGGACGGCGCTGAATCAGATATCCGTTGCGAAAGAGCCGCTGCCGATGATTGAATCCGAGCACAATAACCTGACACCCCAGAAGGAACAGAACTGGGACGCGCGATCGAAAGAACTGCTCGGGCTCTTGTTGAAAGGCCAGGAATTTAAGCCGAATGAACTGAAATAGCCTGCTTTGCGAAGTCCATGCACTTCCTGACTTCTTCGGCAGAAGTGCCCGTACCCCGATACTCATACTCAACAAGCGCGGGAATGCTCCACTTGTTGGTTTTCAGCAACTGCAGAACGCCTGCAATGGGCGTGTCACCCTGTCCCCACGGCATGTTTTCGCCATTGCCAACGGGAAGTTTCTTGCGGTCTTTGATATGCAGGATGACGATCTTGTCGTGGTGCTGCCTGATGTACTCAACGGGATCGTAACCCGCGGTCCAGAAGTGTCCGATATCGAGATTGATGCGGTAATACTTCGACATCGTCAGGGCTTTGGCGAAATTCTCGGGTTTGGCGAACTGTATCGGGTCGTCGATCTGCGCATGGCCGTGCATGGCGACCAGAGTCCTGTGCTTTTCGGCGAACGGGACCACCCTTTCGGCCACAGGAATGGTAGTTGAAGCCGTAATGATGTTGACGCCGAGGGCGTGGGCAAAATCGAAGCCGCGGTCGATCTCATCGTCCGTGAAATCTTTGCCGAAGCTGTAGTTGTAACCGACCAGCGTTATGCCCGCATCGTCGAACTTCTTTTTCACGTCCTGGAAGTAGCTTAACGATACCGTCTTACGCCATTCGCGCAGGCTCTCGGCGAACGCGAAAACACGCGGAGTCGGCCGGCCACCGAGACCAGGTGCGGGAATCGGGGCTGTCTTGCTAAGGGCCGGCGGTTCGATGTGCCCTGAATATAACTCGCACACGCCGCAACCATCGGCGGCCATGCCGGCGATGGCATCGTCGAGCGGGACGTCACGGAAGCTATAGGACTGCGCCCCGAGCTGGACGCCATCGATTTTCGAATTGATTCTGGCAGCAGCCAGAACGATTTTGCCGAATTGCCGTCGCGTGTACATCAGTGCGCTCCAGCGGGCGGCGCCATGCAGGTGAAATTGACCGCTTCATCGATACTTCCGGCGCCCTTATAACGAGCTACCTGCGGATAGGGGCAGAGTGGGCGCGTACGGGTAGTCTTGCCGCTCTCCACGTGCGCGCCAACGATCTGGGCGGGGGCGTTGCCTTTCTCGACCCAGTCCATCACGACGGAAAGCCAGTCCGCCGAGCCGCAACCGGGACCCCCGTTGCAATGAAACATACCCGGGACCATGAACACCCGGTAGAAGTCGCGCGTTTCCGTTGCTCCCAGACGCTTGCTGACCGCGTCGTAATACTCGATTCCCGGCCGCGGATTCACCTGCTGATCGGCCCAACCCGAGTACTGCACAATTTTCCCGCCGCGCTTCCTGAGCGGCGCCAGATCCGGATTCTGCGGGTTGAGCATGGAGGCGGCTTCGGTGATTTTCTGCGGGTCGGTATCGAAGTTGAACATGGTGTAATCCCAGGATTCCGCAGGCGGCGGATTCAGCATGGCGTATTTCATCTGGCTCTCAGAGCGCGGCAGCACAGTCTTGCTGGGAGGAATGAAGTTATCGGGCCACACGGGTTCGCTGCCGACGAGTTCTCCGAAGAAGATCTGTTTGCCTTTAGAATCGTGCGGGCCGCCGTAGATTTTCTTGAGGGCGTCGATCTGGGCGGAGGTGAAACAGTCGGGGCCGTCGCCGCTGGCGCACTTCGCGACGTCACGCGCGGGGTCGAAATGGCAGGCGCGGGGGTCGTCGATGAGACCGTCTTTCAGGCCGTCGATCCCGTCGCACTTTTCGTAAATGGCCTTGGTGAGCAGCGGGAGTTTCGCGGCCGGGATCGCACCGTCGCCCGACTGTGACTGCCCGATCCAGAGACGCCGGGTGACATTGCCGGTGAGCGAGACGCCGGGTGCGCCGATCACGAAGCCGTCGAAGTCTTCGGGGTAGCGCTGGGCTTCGTGGAGGCCCTGGCGTCCGCCCGTGGAACAACCGACCCAGTAAGAATATTTTGGCGCGGCGCCATAGTAGGCTTCGATGACGCGCTTCGAGATCGCGGCGGTTTCGTGGACTGAAAGATACGCGAAGTCGACGAGTTTACGCTTGCCGTTGGGATTCTCCGGGGTGACGTGAGCGAAGGTGGCGAGGGGTTCTTTGGCGGCGTCATGGCCCGTGTCGGTGGAAGAGGCGGCGAAGCCCTTGCGCACGGCGTTATCCACGGGACCCAGGCTGATCGTGCCGGCAGTGCCTCCGTTGCCGTCCATTTGAAAGCGGCTGTTCCATTCCGTAGGCAGTTTGATAGCGAATTTGGCTTCGGGCCAGATGGCGCCGCGTACGTCGCAGTGTTCCGGCAGGGTACCTTTGGCGGGCACGAGCGTGGCGGAATCGATTTTTACATCGTCGCCGAAGGATTTAGCGGCGAGAGCATCGCATTTCATGACGGGACCCGCGGCGAAGAGGGCCGCGTACCCGGAGCAGAGCACGGTCAGGCAAATTAATTTCACGAATTCGATTGTTTCACGAAACCGGCGTCCGTGGCGAACGTGGGGCCGGGGCTTCCGCCCCGCCGCTGAGCTTCGGCTCGGCGCCTGCAGCCCGGTGTATGACAAATGCGGTCATAACGCGGCAAGGCCATCACCGCGCTGCGTCAGGCACGGATTCTACGCACGGATACGTGGATCAGACCGAACACGAACAGTCCGATGGCAAACAGAGCCAGAGTGGAAGGCTCGGGCGCGGTGCCGGGCGTTGCGGCTGTGAAGTCCAGGGAACTCAAACTGGTGAATTCAATGATATCTCCGCTGGTAGTAGAAAACCCCGCGGCGTCCTGGAAGGCACCGATTTGACCGCCGGTTACCGCACCGGTAGTGACGGCGGTTGCCAGCGCGTAGCCCAGCAGTGTTGGATCCTGACTGATACCGATCGAGCTTCCGAAGTCGCTGTTGAAGAGGAACACGTCTTCGTAGTTGCCCATGCCGGTGCTGGCGTTGCCATTCACCTCAAGGGTGTCTGCGGTGAGGTTCGTACTGTAGGAACCCTCCGTGAAACTGCCGGAAATTCCGCTGTACTCGTAATACCCCATAGCCGGATTGGTGATCGACGCGGTGTTTTCGGTGAAACTTATGACAAATGCCGCACTGGTGAAGGGAGTCCCTGAGATTGTCCCAGAGCCAACTCCTGTAAGGGTATAAACCAAAGTGGATGCGGTTGCGGTAGGGGCCGAAAAAATAACTGTCGCGAACGCGAAAGCGCAACTCATGAGATTTCGTTTTGTAGATTTCAGGCGCATTGTGATGCCTCCAGGAATGAACTTCCTGATCGATCATATAGCCAGCAAGCGTTACCTTCAAAGTCTCAAGAAGGTACTAAGAGTAGTTGCAGTACTGGTATATGTAACTCACATCACGCGTTGCCGGGCTAGCTTAACTACTTGGCGCTAAACCGCTCCAGCAGATAGGGGCGCAGGATTCGTGGTTCCGGCAGATATCGGTTTATGAGTGTCTCGAAGCGCTCCCATGTCCATCGGCTGCGCTGACTGCGCCGCCTCAGGATAAACAGCCAGTGCCGCGCTGTTTCCCTCCGGAATATATAGAGCCTTCTCAGGTTTCCCGGCACGGCGTGATAGTTATAACATCCTCGCAGCACCTGTAACAGCCAGTCGCCGGTTTGCTCAATTGGGTCGTTTATGCGTCTGCGCAGTTCCTCTGCAATATTCCGCACTTTCGCCGTCATTCGCTTGCCGACCGTCTTACCCTTCACCGTAAACTTGCCGCTTTTATGGATCGTGCTGCAGATATGCCGTGAATCCCAGAAAATTGAACGCCTCCGGTTTCCCCGCCCCATTCCGCTTCCGGTTCCCCTGGGCGAACCGCCCAAACTCAGGCGTGTCTTCTCCGAATGCAGTTCCAGCCCGTACTCCGCCATTCCCTTGCCCACCGGTCGAGTACATAATGCAGATAGATATTGGCAAGCAGCGGCGAGATCACCGCTCCCTGTGGTGTGCCTACGTTCTCCTCCGACCATTGCCCGTCTTCAGATACTCCGGCTTTCAGCCATTTCCCGATCAGCCGCAGTATCCTCGGATCCGCTATCCTCAACCGTATCGTTTATTGCAAATCAATCCCGGCTGGACCCTTACCAATAACCAAACCTCTGGCGTTGCTGATGATGTGCCACACACCGGTTCTTATGAAGCGTGTACTTAGGGAATTCTTCTAGCGACCGCTATCGGCCCAGACGCTCACCGACGTCGTCGGAGAAAACTACACCTTGAACTTCTGGCTGTGGACCGACGGCGAAACACCTGGCGATTTCTCGGCCCTGTTCAATACGACCATTCTCTTGAGCGAATCGCTGCGACACGATTTCGTTCAGCGGGCTTGACGAAGAATCCGGCATTTACCTCGTCGACGTCAGCGTTACAGCTGCTACCTCCTCTACACTCAGCAAACGTGAACGCCATTTTTTTCAACGCTCCCCTTCGGTCGCGACTTTCGGCCCGTCAGGCGCTTTCTCCCACACATACGGGCGGTTCATCGCGTACTTCTCGAACCAATCCAGTTCCACGTTCATCTTGAACAACACATGCCGCAGTTCCGCCCACCCGTGCGGCTCTCTCGGCGCAATGTAGAGATGTGTCGGCACGTTATTACTCTTGAGCGCCCGGTACATCTCGACGGACTGCGGCGAAGGCACCCGCACATCCTTCTCGCCTACAAGGAAGATCGTCGGAGTGGTCACCTTCCAAACGTCTTTCAGCGGTGAATTGTCCCAATAAGCGGCAATCGGCGCGTCTTTCTGCCAGGGCGTGCCCCCGAACCACGGCGTCCGGTAAGTGCGCACGTCGCTTTGCGCATACATGGAAATCCAGTTGGCCGCGCCCGCTCCCGCCGACGCCGCCTTGAACCGCGTCGTCGTCGTGATGATCTTGTCGGTCATGTGCCCGCCGCCGCTCCATCCCATCTTCACCAGCCGGTCGGGATCGGCAATGCCGCGGCGAATCAATTCATCCACTCCCGCCAATACGTCCAGATGCGCGTTCTGAAAATAATGGCCGACCATATCGCGCAGAAACTCGTCGCCGTATCCCGTACTGCCGCGATAGTTCGGCTGCAGCACCGCATAGCCTTTCGCCGCCAGCACCGGGACGTAGTTCTGCGCACCGCCGAAGCCGAACTTATCGGAAGCCTGCGGTCCGCCGTGCGTCTGCACCACCAGCGGATAACGCTGGCCCTCTTTATAATCGAGCGGATAATACAGCAGACCTTCCACTGTCTTTCCGTCGGCGCCCTTCCAGTCGATCCGCTCCTGCCGGGGTAAACGGAACTTCTTGGGCAGGTCGTCGAACACCGCCGTGACTTTGCGCGGCCCGCCACTGACGCTCGAAACCCAGATCTCAGGCGGACTCATCGCTTCGCTTTCCGTAAACACCTGCTGACCAGCGGCCGTCGACATCGTCCATCCCGCAATCGTATGGTTCCCGCTCGTCAACTGCTCCGGTTTCGATGACGTCACCGGAACGCTGAAGAGTTCCGCATGCACGCCCATATTGGCCAGAAAGAAGATCGCCCTCCCGTCTTTCGACCACGAAGCGCTCTCCACCTCATAAGGCAGGTCCGGCATCAGAACGCGCGACGCACCTCCCGCCGCCGGCGCCACAAACACCTTGCGATTGAAATACGTTTCGAACTTCGCATCCGCCTGCGACAGAAAGAGCACCTGCGAATCGTCCGGCGATAGTGACGCATTCGTTTCACCCACCTGATTGTGGGTAATCTGCACGGCGTTGCCGCCGCTGGCGTCCATCACCCAAACCTCGCTCCGATCGCCATCCTCGATCAACGGGGTCGGCCCCCGGTTCATCGCAAACTTCTTGCCGTCGCGTGAGAGGCTGAAGCTCAGCACGGAATAGTCGCCCTGAGTGATTCGCTTCTCGGTCTTGCCCGAAACCGAAATACTCCACAAGTGCTGCTGCTGATAGTCTTCGTCAAATTGGAAAACGTCGTCCTTCAGCTTCTCTCGTGCCTTCAGTTCCGCGCTCTTCGGCTCGCCCGCGCGAAAGTAAATCGTAGAGCCGTCGGGTGACCAGACGATGTCTGAAACAGCCGTCGGATGATTGGAAAGCGCCCGCGCTTCTCCTCCGGCGTTCGACATCAGCAGAACCTGCATCACCGAATCGGGTTCGGTACTCCGCCGCGCCAGGAGTGCGATCGTCTTTCCGTCCGGCGACCATCGCGGGCTGCCCTCGCCGTCGGCGCCGCCGGTCATCTGGGTCATGCCCGAGCCGTCGGCATTGATCCGCCAGATATGCCCGATACGCCGGTCGGCTTTCCAGTCCGGGTCGGATCGAACGAACAGAATCTGAGTTCCATCCGATGAAATCTGCGGATCGGTCAGCTGCGGGACTTGAATCATATCGACCAGCGTCATTGGCCGTGTATTCTGCGCCGGTAAAAGCAACGAAATAAACGCGCTCAGACATATTGCGCGAGACAGACTTTTGGTAAGTAACTGCATTTCCGGGTCCTTATGGGTTTTCACAGTAGCACGCGGGATTATCAATATTCATAACAATACTTCTTTGGCTTCCCTGGCTTGGCGCCGAGGCGATTCTACCAGTTCAGACGCCCGGCGATCACGACGATACGATTGTTATTCGCACTGCCCGCGCCGGTATAACGCCCGAAC
>Ga0302326_10028839_pt1 | contig 11160 bp, 11 predicted proteins | sample Palsa_T0_3_FD_202264 | JGI IMG/M metagenome (GOLD analysis project Ga0302326, IMG submission 202264) | Peat permafrost microbial communities from Stordalen Mire near Abisko, Sweden - Palsa_T0_3 | ecosystem: Environmental > Terrestrial > Soil > Palsa > Peat permafrost | place: Sweden: Abisko...
GGTTTCCGCGCCCGATCTGGAGCAGGTGACGGGCCGCTACTTCGCCACCAGCAAACCCAGGAGATCCTCCAGGCGCAGCTACGACCAGGCCGCCGCGGCACGGCTCTGGCAGCTGAGCGCCGACCTGACCGGCCTGACCGCGGTCGGGGCCGCGACCAGCGCACAGCCAGCGGGAAGAACGTCTTGACGCCATTGACGGGAGTTTGTGCTCCAGCGGCCACCTCATGATCAACGGGGTCCAGGCCGGCCAGTTCGGCGGCGGGCAGGGTGCGGAAAAGCTGCCTGGCCGGGCGCAGCGGTCATTTTGCGCCGTAGGCGGCGAGAAATGCCCGGGTTCCGGCGTCGGCGTATCGGTCGAGGTCGGCTTGGGCGGGCAGTTCGGCGTCGCCGCGGAGCATGATCCGGTTGAGCGGGGTCGATATGATCAGCCAGTTGAAGTGCTCGGCGGCGAGCCGCGGGTCCTGTAGCCGGAGCGTCCCGCGGGCGGCGAGGCTTTCGAAGGTGGCGGCCAGGGTGTCGATGGTGCGCCCCGGGCCGCTGTCGTAGAACAGGCGGCCCAGTTCCGGGAAGCGGCCTGCTTCGCCGATCACCAGGCGGCGCAGCTGCATCATCCGGGGCTGGATCACCTGGGCGAGCAGCGCGCGGGCCAGGTCCTGAAGGCCGGCCGCCAGGTCGGTGCTGTCCGGCAGGCTGGCGGCCTGCTCGGCCACGGGGTCGCTGACCTCGGCGACGGTGCCGGTGACGATCTCGCGGAACAGGCTTTGCTTGTCGGCGAACTGCTTGTAGACGGTCTGTTTGGACACCGAGGCCGTTGCCGCGATCTGGTCCATGCTGGTGGCCAGGTACCCCTCGCGCAGGAACAGCGTGGTAGCTGCGTCCAGGATCGCCCGGCGCTTGCGCGCCGTCCGGGTCTCGCCGCTGCGGGCTTGCGTGCTGGCCACGGTGGTCTCGCTCATAGACAGATAGTACTGGACAGTCCAGTTTGAATAAAGTAGGGTACTGGACAGTCCAGTTTTATGCCGCCAGGCCCGCGGCTGGGGCGCTTCCCGGCGCTGGGCCGGGCAGCGGTAAGTCGGCGGGCAGGCCTGGGAGGCGTGCTGACGAGCAGAGGAGATGATGGGATGAGCGAGACACGCGTCGTGATTGACGGCCTGGGCTTTCCGGAGTCGACCCGATGGCGCGACGGACGCGCCTGGCTGTGCAACTGGGGCGCCGGCGAGGTACTGGCTGTGAGCGGTGACGGCGAGCGCGAGGTGATCGCTCGTCTCGCGCCGCAGACTATTCCATTCAGCATTGACTGGCTTCCCGACGGGCGGATGCTCGTCGTCGACGGGCCGCAGGGCAGACTGCTGCGTCAGGAGCCGGACGGAACTCTTGCCACCGCGGCGGACCTCACCGCTCTGGGCCGCCCGCCGTTCAATGAGCTCGTGGTTGACGCAACCGGTACCGCCTACGTGAACGGAGGACCGGGAATCGTGCGTGTCCGGCCGGACGGCAGCATGCGCGCGGTCGCGGACAGCTTGCAGTGGCCCAACGGCATGGCATTGGTCGGCGATGGCCGCATCCTCGTCGTCGCTGATTCGCACGCCGAGCAGCTCGTCGCGTTCGACGTGGCAGAGGACGGAACTCTCGCCGGCCGTCGCGTCTGGGCTGATCTTGAGCACGCGCCCGACGGCATCTGCGCGGACGCGGACGGTGCCGTGTGGGTTGCGAGCGTTCCGGGCCAGCGCTGCGTGCGCGTGCGGGAGGGCGGCAAGGTGCTCGACACGGTCGCCGTCGATCGGGCGTGCTTTGCCTGCATGCTCGGCGGCGAGGACGGCCGCACGCTGTTCATCGCGGCCGCGCAATGGCACGGGATGCAGGCGGCGATGAGCGACGGGCCGGATTGGACCGGGCAGCTGCTCGCGGCGGCCGGCCAGCCCTCACCGCACGCCGGCCGCCCGTAGACGCCGGCCCCACGGCCGCCAAGACCTCAGCGCCACCCGCCTGGCCCTGGGAACACGCACGGGGACACCAGCCCGCCCACGGCCGGAGATTAGTGCGCAACCTCAGCGATGGCGAATAGTGAACCTGCAGGTCAGCCACCCACGGTACTGATCAAGGCCGAGGCATGGCCCAAGACAGACCGGACGGGGATAGCCGGTGATCCCACCGCTGTTCATGAGAGGTAGCCGTGCTCGACGTGAGTCAGGACGAGCGCGGCCCGGGCGATGACAGCGATCTTGCCGGCGCTGGCGGTAATGTGCTGGAGGGCGCGCCAGCGGCCGGTGAGCAGGGCGAACCCGCGTTCGCCCAGGCAGCGCAGCGAGCGCTGGATGGCGTTGCGCGTGCGGGCATTGACGTCGGGTTCCTGGCCGCCGGGAGGCTGCCTGACGGGAATCAGGATGCCGATGCCGGCGCCTTCATAGCCGGGATCGGCCAGGGTGGGCAGGCCCGCGGCGGCGGCACGGTAAAGCGCGGGCAGGGCGTGGGCCCGCTACGGCGGCCATCGGGTATGCGGCGTACGCCGTAAAGCAATTCGGCGGCGGTGATCGCGGTTATCGCAGCCTCGCCGGCCGGCAGCGAGTCGAGCCAGGCGATTACTCCAGGGTCGGGGGCCGGGCGGGTGAGTTCCGAGATGACATTGGTATCGAGAATGATCACGCGTCAAACTCCGCTGCCCGCGGCCATTCACTGCGTTCCGGCAGTTCAATGTCATCCCGCCAAGCGCCGCGAACCGCTCGTGGATGCGGGTACCTAGCCCTCGGCCGGATTCTGGTTCGGGCCTGACCCTACCTAACTCTCATTGGGGCGTTCTACGGCACCTGGAGCTTGCGGAAGAAGTCGCGGATGTCTGCGGCCAGCAGGTCGGGGACCTCCAGTCCGGAGAAGTGCCCGCCGCGGTCGAACTCGGTCCAGTGCACGATGTCGTAGTCCTGTTCGGCCAGGGGCCGCACGGACTGGAGGATGTCGTATGGCAGGACGACCACCCCGACCGGCACCGGGCAGGGCACCATCCCGCGCGGTGATTCGTTGGCCAGGCGGGCCGAGGAGCCGGCGGTGGCGGTGAACCAGTAGATCGAGACGTCAGCCAGGATCTGGTCGAGGGTGATTGTGGAGCGGGGATCGGCCCACTCGGTGAACTTCTCGGCGATCCAGGCGAGCAGTCCGGCCGGGGAGTCGGTCAGGGCGTAGGAAATCGTCTGCGGCCTGGTAGCGTGCAACGCCTGGTAGGCGGGCTGGCGCGTCTGAAGCTGCTTGATCTTGGCGAGGCGAGCCTGGTCGCCGGGAGACAGCGAGGGTCCGCCGTCGCCGGGCGGCGGGGTGACCAGATAGGTGAGGTGCACCCCGACGACGTGCGCGGGCGCGACGGCTCCCAGGGCGCGGGAGATGCCGGAGCCCCAGTCGCCGCCGTGTGCTCCGTAATGCTGGTAACCGAGCCGCGTCATCAGGACGGCCCAGGCGCGGGCGACCCGGTGGATGTCCCAGCCCTTCGACTGTGTGGGGCCGGAGAAGCCGAAGCCGGGAATGGACGGGATGACCAGGTGGAAGTCGGCCGACAGTGGTCCGATCACGTCGAGGAACTCCAGGACCGAGCCGGGCCAGCCGTGGGTGAGGACCACTGGCAGCGCGTCGGGGTTGGCCGACCTGACGTGCAGGAAGTGGACGTTCTGGCCGTCGATCTCAGTGGTGTACTGCGGGTACTGGTTGAGCGCGGCCTCTTGAGCGCGCCAGTCGAACTTCCCGCTGGAACGGATCCGTGAGCTGGGCCGAACTCACCCGCATCCTCAAACTCATCGTCGGGTATCACTCAAGGCTCTGAGAAGCTGGCGGGGACAGGGGGTAGCGCGCGGTAGGCGGCCACAATCAGGGCGGCACAGGCATCCGGCGGCAGCACGGTACTGTCGACCTGCAGATGGTACAAGGCCGGATCGTCGATATCAGCACCGTAGAGTCGGCGGACGTACTGCGCACGGGCGCCATCAACTTCGGGCAGCCGCTGCCGGGCGACATGCTCGTCGATGCCCTCGATCTTCGTCGCCTGCGCAATGCGCGCGTCGCTCGGCCCGAACAGCCGCACGCGCAGCACGCCGGCCTCGCGGCGGAACGCCGCCGCGCCAGCCCGGCCAAGTATCACCGCGCCAGAGGCAAGGGCGCCCCGCATGACGACCTCGGCCTGCTCGCGGAACAACGGCGTCTCATAGGGCAGTGATGTCGCCCAGGGCAAGTCCACGTCGCTGCCTGCGGCACGCACCCCCTCGGCCAGCGGGGCGAGGATGGCGAGGAAGCGGTCGGTGAGCGATCGGCGGATTACGCCGCACTCGGCTTCAGGGACGGATACATGCAGTTGCTCGGCGACATGCGAGCTGATGGCCCGGTCCAGCAGCGGGATACCTAGCCGCTGCGCAACCTGCGGGGCGATCACGCTGCCGCCGGCGCCGTAGCCAGCCGAGATCGTTACTCCGGGCATCAGCCGCCTTCCCTTCGTGAACTCACCAGGGATAATACCGTCGGCGAACATGCACGCGCTAAGCACGCCGCAGGCCTCCCCCCGGCATCCGATGCGGGACAGGCCGGGTATGCCAGGATGGACCGCATGCCTCCCGTTCCCGAGACTTCTGCTGGGCCCGCGGATCCGGCCGTGGCCAACGACTATGACAGCTTCGCCGAGGCATACTCGGCCGAAAACTGAGGCCAACCTCGTAAATGGCTATTACGCGCGGCCCGCGATCCTGGCCCTGGCCGGGGACGTGGCCGGCCGGCGGATCCTCGACGCCGGCTGCGGCTCCGGTCCCCTGTTCGCGGCGCTGCGCGACCGGGGCGCCATCGTGACCGGTTTCGACTCCAGCACCGGGATGCTGGAGCTGGCCCGGCGGCGGCTCGGCGCCGACGCGGACCTGCACGTGGCCGATCTGGACAGCCGCTGCCGTTCCCCGACGGCGCGTTCGACGATGTCATGGCGCGTCCCTGGTGCTGCACTACCTGGAGGACTGGACGGCGCCGCTGGCCGAGCTGCGGCGCGTGCTGACCCCCGGCGGCCGGCTCATCGTGGCCGTCGACCATCCCTTTGCCATCCACGGCATCCAGCGCCTGGCCGGGCGCAGGACCGACTATTTCGCGACCTATAACTGGACCGAAGAGTGGACCTTTGGCGGCCAGACCGCCCTGATGAGTTTCTGGAACCGGCCGCTGCACGCGATGACCGACGCCTTCACCGCGGCTGGCTTTCGGATCTCCGTCATCAGCGAACCACAGCCCGTGCCGGCCGCCCGCGAGCTGTTCCCCGCTGACTTCGCGACCAACCCGAGCTTCCTGTGCTTCCTGTGCTTCCTGCAGGCCGGCTAACTGCCGCGTGGGCCAGTACGGCGATCGGGACGAGCACCACCGTCCGTTCGGAATTCAATGAGGCCGAACGGGCAGTGGTACTCGCTAGGTACTCGGCCTTCAGCACGTGCTCCGGGCGGGGCGAACTTCACCCGGGACTACATCGCCGCCTGCATCTACATTTATTCGCTGGAGGAGATCCTGAACTTCTTAGACGGGCGCCCACGGCCACCTTCATCGGCGGGGTAGTCCGCCGGCCGTGAGGCTCAGCTGGGCTGGGGCACGATCCGGATGTACGGCTTGGGCTGCTCCCACTCCCCGAAGAGCTCCTTGGCCTGGTCGTTGGAGACCGAGCCGGCGATGATGACGTCCTCGCCCTGCTTCCAGTTGACCGGCGTGGCCACCTTGTACTTGGCGGTGAGCTGCAGCGAGTCGACGACCCGCAGCACCTCGTCGAAGTTGCGCCCGGTCGTCATCGGGTATACCAGGAGCAGCTTGATCTTTTTGTCCGGGCCGATCACGAACACGTTCCGCACAGTCTGGTTATCCGCGGGCGTGCGCGACTTGGCGTCGCCAGAAACGTCGGCCGGCAGCATCCCGTACAGCTTGGCCACCTTGAAGTCCTGATCGGCGATGAGCGGGTAGTTGGGCGCCGTGCCCTGGGTCTCGGCGATGTCGGCGGCCCACCGCTCGTGGTCTCCGCTGGAATCGACCGACAGGCCGATGATCTTCACGCCGCGCAGGTCGAACTCCGGCTTGATCTTGGCCATGTAGCCGAGCTCGGTGGTGCAGATCGGGGTGAAGTCCTTGGGGTGCGAGAACAGGACCCCCCAGGAGCTCCCGAGCCAGTCGTAGAAGTGGATCGGCCCTTCGCTCGTCTCCGCCTCAAAGTCCGGAGCGGTATCGCCGATGGTCAGTGGCATAGTCTTCCTTCCTTGGTAACCGCAGACCGTGTTTAGCACGGCTGCGCTCCTCCGCGTAATTTACGACATGATCGGTAGGTAATGCGGACTGGGGTCACGAAGTAGGCCCGGCCAGGGACTTCCACGGGCGCGACGGGCCTCCAGAAACACGTTCCATGGATGAACAGGAGCAGGACTACCACCCACGGACATGCGGGCAGGTGCGACATGATGACCGTGCCCCCGGCGAGCAGAGCAGGAGGATTTTCAGTGAGTAACCGCGCGGATGGGTTCGATTCCGGATTCCCGTACCTCGGCCCGCCGAATCCCTAGCGGTCCGGAGGAGAACGAGTGATCGCGAGCGAGAAGGCCGGCCGCCTCCTGGCGGTCAACGTGGGCCTGCCGCAGGACGTGACGTGGCATGGTCAGACGGTCCGCACCGCGGTCTGGAAACGGCCCGTGGACGGCCCGCGGCAGGTGCGGCGGCTGAACATCGACGGTGACGGGCAGGGCGATCTGGCCGGGCACGGCGGCGAGAACCGTGCGGTGTTCGTGTACCAGGTCGAGTCTTACCAGTACTGGCAGGGCCAGCTGGGCCGCGATGACTTCAGCTACGGCCAGTTCGGCGAGAACTTCACCATCAGCGGCCTGGCCGATGATCAGGTCTGCATCGGTGATCGCTACCAGATCGGCGAAGCGCTGTTCGAGGTGACCCAGCCGCGGGTGACGTGTTACCGGGTGGGGATCCGGATGAACGAGCCCCGGATGCCCGCGCTGCTGGTCTCCCGTCATCGGCCCGGGTTCTACTTCAGGGTGCTGCGTGAGGGCGCCGTGCAGGCCGGAGACGAGATCGTCCAGGTGGCGCCAGGACCGCAGGCCATGACCGTGGCCGAGATCGACGGCCTGCTCTACCTGCCCGGGCACTCCCGGGAGCGGGTCCTGACCGCGCTGCGCATTCCCGCGCTGTCCGGCGGCTGGAAGACCTCGTTCCGGGCCATGGCCGAACAAGCCGAGGCGCCCGCCGGGGCCACGGGCAATGCCGGGCTGACCGCGGTGAGCCCGCCGCCGGCCTGGCCGGGGTTCCGCTCGCTGGCTGTGACCTCGGTGAACCGGGAGAGCGACTCGGTGGTCTCGCTGCACCTGGCCGATCCCGGCGGAGCCAGCCTGCCGCCGCCGCTGCCCGGGCAGTTCCTGACCTTGCGGCTGAACGCCGTCCCCGGCGCCCAGCCGCTGCTGCGCAGTTACTCGCTGTCCGGAGCCCCTGACGCCGGCTCCTACCGGATCAGCGTCAAGCGCGAGGCGCACGGCGTCGGCAGCCAGTTCGTCCACACCCGGGTCCGGCCGGGCGACCTGCTCGAGGCGGCCGCCCCTCGCGGCACCTTCGTACTCCAGCCGGGGGAGCGGCCAGTCCTGCTGATCAGCGCGGGCGTCGGGGCGACCCCGGTCATGGCCATGCTGCACGCCCTTGTGGCCAGCGGTTCTGACCGTGACGTCTGGTGGCTGCACGGCGCCCGCGACCGGGCCGCGGAGCCGTTCGCCACCGAATCGCGGTCCCTGCTGGCTGAGCTGGCCCGCGGGCACCGGCACGTCTGCTACAGCCGTCCAGGTCCCGGCGAAGTTCAGGGCCGCGACTACCAGACACGGGGGCGACTCTCGCCGTCCGTGCTGGCCGGGCTGGGCCTGCCAGGCGACGCCGACGCCTATCTCTGCGGTCCGGCCGCCTTCATGGCCGAGATGACCGCCGCCCTGGTGGACCTGGGGGTCGACGGCACACGCGTGCATACCGAGATCTTCGGCGCCGCCCCGGCCCAGACGCCGGGCATCGCGGCTGCCGGCGGCCGCACGCCGCACCCGCCGGCGGGACAGCCCGGCGACGGCCCCGAGATCGCCTTCGCTCGCAGCGGCCTGACCGTTCGCTGGGATCGCGGCTACGGCAGCCTGCTCGAATTGGCCGAAGCCTGCGACGTCCCGGTCCGCTGGTCCTGCCGCGCCGGCGTCTGCCACACCTGCGAAACAGACGTGATGTCAGGCGCGACCAGCTACGCCCCCGACCCCGTCGATGAGCCCGCCGCCGGCAGCATCCTGATCTGCTGCTCCCAGCCGCTCGGCGACCTCGTCCTAGACCTGTAACGGCCCGCTGGCGGTTCACCAGAGCCGGAAGTTCCTGACCACCCTGGGCCCGGGCGGAACGTGCGGTTAGACGGCGATGTCGTCAGTGCCCGGCGATCTGGCCGCCGTCGATGTGCAGGATTTCTCCGGTGATGTACGGCGACGCCTCCAGGAACAAGATGCCGTCGACGACGTCGCTGACCTGGCCGACGCGGCCCAGCGGAGGAAGCTGGTCACCGAGTCCGTCGTAGCTTTCCGCCGGGTGCATCGGCGTCTGGATGATGCCCGGCGAGACCGCGTTGACCCGGATGCCGTGCGAGGCGTACTCGACGGCCAGTGACCGGGTGGCCGAGGCCAGGCCGCCCTTGGTCAGCGCGGTCAGGACCGAGGGCACATGAGAGTTCGCGACCTCCGCGATGGTGGCCGAGATGTTGACCACGTGGCCGCCGGACCGCTTCAGCATCTCGGCGATGGCCCGCTGGGTCAGCCAGAAAAATCCGCTGAGGTTGACGCCGACCACCAAGGCGTAGTCCTCGGCGGTGTAGTCGGTGAACGGCTTGGATATGTAGATTCCGGCGTTGTTGACCAGGGTGTCGATACGGCCGAACCGCCCTAGCGCTGCGCCGATGATCCGGTCGGCGGTGGCGGGGTCGGCGATGTCACCGTCGATCGTGAGCACGGCCGGGTCCTCGGTCGGCTTCATCGTGCGGGCGTTAGCTACCACGCTCCAGCCTTGCCGGCGGTAGGCCGCGACCAGGCTCGCGCCGATGCCCTGGGAGCCGCCGGTGATGATGGCGACCTTCTGGCCTGTCTGGTTCATGGCGTAGCGGTCGCCGGGTCGCTCGGGTGCCGGGTGAGCGGTATGGTCTCGACGGTCATCCAGGCGTCCAGGGGCAGCGACTTCAAGGCCGCCTGCAGGTCGGCGCCGTCCTGTGCCCGCCACAGGCCGAGCGCGCGCCCGGCACCGGGGAGGGCCCACAGCCGCAGCAGGTGCCCCTGCCCGGCCAGCTCCTTCGCGCGCTGCGCCTCGCGCGCCTCGGTGCCTTCCACGGCCTGGCTGGGCGTGCCCTCCGGGATGCTGATGGTGAAGGTGGTCAGGAACTCCTTGGCTCCCGTCCTGGGCGGCAGGGCCGGGTCGTTCGGGTGCGGCGCGAGCGGGGTGACCTCGTCGGTGCGCCACACCCGCAGCGGCATCGAGGCGAGGACCTTCTCGAGCTGGCCGCCGTCGGCGGCGGCGAACAGCCCGAGCGTGCGCCATTCGCCCGGCTGCAGCGGCGGACGCCACAGCCTAAGCAGGTGCCCCTGCGCCGCGAGCTCGCGCGAGTGGACGGCCTCGCGGGTGCGTATGTCGTCGACGGCTTGGTCCGGTGTTCCGTCCGGGACGTGGGTGGTCATGGTGACGAGGTATTCCATAGTCTCCTCCTTCTGGCGCGGCCCCCCTGGAACTCGTCCCTGGGCGAGTTGCGGATCGTCCCGACAAACCATGCGGCCGGGTGTCCCTCGATGGCCAGCTTCAGCAGGTCGTTCATTTCGGTCATGCTCCCGAGACGAGCTGCTGGCCGCCGTCGATGTCGTACGTCGCGCCGGTCAGCGCCGTGTTGGTCATGATGTGCACGGCGAGGAAGGCGATGTCGGCCGGTTCGACCACGCGCCTGATGGGCAGCGTCGCGCGGAGCTGGTCGCGGCGCTTGTCGAGGTCGCCGCCGAGCAGCGACGCGGACAGCGGTGAGTCGACGAAGCCGGCCGCGATGAGATTGACCCTGATCGGCGCGACCTCGAACGCGAGGTTGGCGATCAAGGCGGGCAGCGCGGCGTTGCTCGCCGCCATCAGCGACAGGCCAGGTCCCTGTTCGCTGCTGGTGCCGGCCATGAACAGCAGCGTTCCGCCGGGCCGCACCCGGCCGATGGCGTGCTGCGCCACGGCGATGGCCAGCCACTGATGGTCGTCGAAGTCGCGGTGCGCCCGTTCGCGGTTCAGGTCGGCCAGCGGCGCGTAGTAAGGGCCGGGGCCCGTGACCAGCACGTGGTCGATCGTCTCGGGCAGATCGGAGAAGAACCGGTCAAGGGCGGCCGGATCGGTGGCGTCGAAGGCCGCGCTGCTCAGCGCGCCGACTTCGGCCGCGGCCTGCTTGAGGCGGTCGGGGTTGCGGCCAGTCAGGACGACATTGGCGCCCTCGACGCGGGCGCGGCGGGCTGTTTCGAGTCCGATGCCAGAGCTGCCGCCAATCAGGACGACAGTTTGCCCGGACAGTTCCGGTGCGCGCTGGGTGGGAGAAACGGCGGTGGCGGTGGTCATGATCCCTCCGGTGGATGGTGTCCGCGTCGTATCACGGTGTCCCGATCGGGTATTACGGCGATTCCGCGGCGGCTGGCTGGCGGGCGGCCGTGATCTGGTTGTGGAGTGCTTTGAGCGCGTCGACGTAGATCTCGGAGAAGGTGGGGAAGGGCTGGATGACGTCGCGCAGCACCTCGATCGGTACCTGGGCGCGGATGGCCAGGGTGGCCTGCTGCAGCCATTCGCCGGCCTCGGGGCCGAGCGCGTAGGCGCCGGTCAGGTGGTCGCCGTCGGATAGCAGGGTCAGGAAGCCGTTGGAGCTGGCGTATTCATGGGTGTAGGTGGCTGTCTTGGCGACCTGTGACAGCGGGGCGGTCGCGGTGAACCGGGCCTGCGTGGCGCCGACCGAGGCGGCTTGCGGGTCGGTGTAGACGGCGTCCGGGATCGCGTCGTAGCGGGCCTCGCGGGGTTCGCCGAGGATGTTCGCGGCGACGACCTCGCCCTGGTACTTCCCGACGTGGGTGAGCAGCCGGATGCCGGTGACGTCGCCGACGGCCCACAACCGGTCGG
>Ga0302326_10028841_pt1 | contig 11160 bp, 9 predicted proteins | sample Palsa_T0_3_FD_202264 | JGI IMG/M metagenome (GOLD analysis project Ga0302326, IMG submission 202264) | Peat permafrost microbial communities from Stordalen Mire near Abisko, Sweden - Palsa_T0_3 | ecosystem: Environmental > Terrestrial > Soil > Palsa > Peat permafrost | place: Sweden: Abisko...
CCGACTACCACACGCGCTACGTGGATGTGGCGCTGCCAGCGGCCGTGGGCCTGACCGCGGTCGGCGACTTCCCCTCGATGGTCTGCCTGCTCGTGGCGGCCTATTTCTCCTACCGTGCGCTCTCCTCGCCTCGCGGTCTCGACGCCCTGAGCGCCGGCCTCGCCACCGGGCTCGCGATCGCCATCAAGCCCGCGAACGCCCTCTTTGTGCCCGCTCCTTTCCTCGCCCTCGCGGTCGCAAGGCGACCGCGACAGGCCGCCCTGGTCGCAGCGGGAATCGTCCCCTCGCTCCTCGGCCTTGCACTCTGGAAGTACCGGGGACTCGGCGACCTGCCCGCGTTCTCCTCCCAGCCGGTGGCGATCGCCGCGGGCGTCGGTGCGGGCGTCCCCCCCCTCGACTCCTTCTCGCTCAACTTCGCCCACTACCTCCACTTCAGCTGGGCGCACTACAAGGCCAACCTGGACGGCCTGCGCGAGTTCGGATGGAGCAAGCGTCTCGTCGAGTGGCTCGCATTCGCCGGTCTGATCGGCCTGGCCCGGCGCTCCCTTGCCGGCGCCGTGCTCGTCGGAGTGTGGTTTTTTTCCTACCTCTTCGTGAAGGGAGGCAACGCCAACGTGAGCTTCGACGGAGGCACCGTCTTCACGCACATCCTGCCGGCGATCCCGGCCTACATCCTGCTCGCCGCGTGCACCGTGTTCCTCATCCCGATATATGGCCGAAGGAAGCTCCCGATCGCCGCCACGACGAGCTGGCCGCGGAGCGAGCGCTCGCGCCGGGGGGCGTTCGCCCTCCTCGCCTTCCTCGCCGTCGTACCGATCGGCGTCGTCGCCCTTCTGCCGCCGCTCACCCAGCCGGCCGCAGCCGACCTGGAGGCCGCTGACCTCTACATCCCGGCGAACCAGTTCCCGCTCTCGGCGCACCTGACCGGCGGAACCGTGCGCGTGAGCTGGCCCGCTCAGCAGACCGGCGGGGGCCGCGCGAGCTACTTCGTCTTCCGCACCCCGGGGCCCGACAGCTTCGCGTGCGCGCCGGTGGCGCACGCGGCGAGCGAGTGCCCCTTCGACCAGGGGGTCACGAGCATCGTACGCCGGGGCGAGACCTCGTTTCGGGATCATCCGGGGCGGGGCACGTGGACCTACCGGGTCGCACTCGCCGCCATCGGGATGGGCGCCCCGGCCGAGGCGAGCCCACTGCTCCTGAGCTCGCCCGCAACCGTGACGATCCGGCGCTAGGCGCATCTTCCGCAGTTGGCTGCTCGTGGGTGGGCCGTGTCAGGTGGTCGGGGTGGGTTGGCGGTGAGTTGCGTGTAGAGGCCGCGTGCTTGGGCGGGTGGCTCGATGTCGACGCCGGTGGGGGTGTGGATCAGGTTGGTGTCGGCGAGCAGGGTGAAGGCGGCGCGGCTGGTGGCCGGGCCGGTGCGTCCTTCGCCGAGGGCGGGAGCCCGTTCGATCGATGTTTTCGGGGCCGGCTTCACTTCGCTCGCATACCTCAACCAGCTCGCCGTCGGAGAGCTCAAGCTCGACCGTCCATTCCTCGCAGATCTCGGCCAGAAACGCGATTTCAAGCTCGTGCGGGCGACGATCGACCTCGGCCACGCACTCGGCCTCCGCGTCGTCGCCGAGGGAATCGAGGACCGCTCCACCCTCGACCAGCTCGGGAACATGGGCTGCGCCCGCGTCCAGGGTTACTTCATCGGCAAAGCGAAGCCGGCCGACGAACTTTCGCTCGGCCAGGTCACGGAGGCCCTGCGTGGCCGCGCGGCGCGACGCAACGACGAGCTCGAGGCCGAGCGCGGAGCGCGCCTCACCCCGCCTGCAAGAGTCGCCAGGCGCCGGAGACCGACCTCCATAATCCCCGGAGCTGCGCACTCCGCGCCGCTCTCGCCGAGGCCGCGGTGGTAGCGGCCGGGGAGCTCCGCCGCGTGCTGCGGCCCGGCCGGGAACCGTCGGCGGGCCGGCGCGAGGAGCCGGGGTCCTCTTTCGGGCCGCATCTGCCGACCGCCGCACGGGTCCGGTGGCGCCGCAGAGGCGGCACCGGCCGGCCCGCTCGCCTCACTCCGAGCTGCCGAGCACGGTCGCCTCGGCGGAGGTGAGCCCGGCCGCCTCGAAGAACGACTCCATTGCCGGAGCGAGCCCGGCGAGGGTGTCTGCGGGGTTGGAGCCGAAGAACCCGGGGGGCGATCGCCCTGTAGCGCGCGAGGCTGATCCCGACCTCGCCGGGAAAGAGGGCGAGCGCGGAGGCCATCCCGCTCGCGGGAATCCTCGTGAGCCCCTGGAAATAGGTTGCGGCACGGCACGCGTTGACCGGCCGCCCGCCGTTGGCGAACGCGAGGATCAGATCGACGCTCCGTCCCTCGCTCACGAGCCAGCGCGCGAACAGGGGCGAGTCGGCACGCACCCCGCCGAGCACACCCCGCAGTGTCGTGAGCTGCGAAAGGTCGCGATCGGCGAGGTCGATCGTGAGCGGCACGGAGAGATCGAAGCCGGAGCTGAGGAGAGCCGAGAAGGCCGCGCCGACACTCCTCCTGCTCGCGGCGATGCTCTCCTCGAGCGGGACGCAGGCGCGAAAGTCACGGGAGATGCTCGCACCGAACGCGGCGCTCTCGATATCGCGGAAGATCGCGACCTTGCCTGCGAGGACGGCAACGGCCGCACGATCATGGGCGTCGGGACTCGAAACGGGCTGCGCGGTCCCCGACGAGGCGAGCGCGGAAAGCGCCACCCACGTCGCGACAATGGCCCGTCGGCCTGCCCGCTGCCTGCTCGTGAGAACCCGGAGCTTCTCACGCATTCGCCCGTCCTCCTGCCGCAAGAATGTCGACCGCGACGGGCCGGCGTCGTGTCGCGGAACCGTCCGTCGCCTCTGCGACGAGCAGCGTGAGCGGCCGCAGCGAGCCTGCCCGCAGCGGCGTCGGGTCGACCACGTCGTCCGGCGCCCTCCTCGACGCGACCCGTGGCCGATCGGAAACGCTCCTGCAGCCGCGTCGGGCGAGGATCATGCGAGGCGCGGGCTCGCCCCGACGAGCCATGCCGAGAAAGCCCTCAACGCGCTCACGGGCCGAACGTCGTGTCGTGCCCGGCGCCCGGCTGACGATGAGGTTGAGACGTCCGGGGAGACGGCGACACCCGTCCCGGCCTCTTGGCGCGGCGGTTCGCGGCCCGACGAGCTCCTGCCTCATGCAACCCTCAGGGACGCACACGGTATCGGCGGCCAACGTGGAGGTTGCCCGTGCGGCGGCCGCGAAAGGGGAATAGAGTTCTCGGCGTTTGTCGGTCGCCGCCTCAGCGGGGTTTCGCTTTCCACTCCGGAAAGCCTGCATCGACCGGTTTTTGGTCCCCGTCCCGGGGCCGGTATTTGTCAGCTCCCGTATCACCCGTTTGGGTGAGGTATGACCCAAACGGGTGATAGTCTCTGCCGGCCTTCGCACCGATGCTGACTCGATGGAACGCGGCCGGTCAACCCCCCTCCTCATCTGCCTCCTGGCAGTCGCAGCCCTTGTCGGGCCGGGAGGGGCGCTCGCCGTTCGGGCGAGCCCGACGGCCTCCGGATCGAGCCAGACCGCCGCGTTCGACTCGGGCGTTCTCCTCGGGCTGAACGAGATCCGCGTCGCCCACGGCCTCGTTCCGCTCACCGTCAGCCCCCAGTTGACCGAGGCGGCGAAGCAGCACTCACTCGACATGATCAGGGAGGGGTACTTCGCGCACGACTCCTCGGACGGAGCGCTCTTCTGGCAGCGAATCGCCGAGTTCTACCACCCCACGCTGCACCGCCACTGGTCGGTCGGGGAAAACCTACTCTGGTCATCCGGCCAAATCGACGCCTCGGCCGGCCTCGCCGCCTGGATGGCGAGCCCGCCCCATCGCGCGAACATCCTCTTCCCCGGCTGGCGCCAGGTCGGAATCGCGGCCGTGACCTCGGCGGACGCTCCCGGCGTCTACGGCGGGCGCGAGGTCACCGTAATCACGACCGACTTCGGCGTCCGCCAGTAGGGGCCCGCTGACCGGTCGAGCCGCGGCGTCAGCGTCGGCGACCGCTCGAGAGACGACCGCTCGAGAGACGACCGTCTCGATCCGGCGACAGCTCTCCTTCGAGAAGCCCTTCACCTCGCCCCCGGAAGCGACCTCGATCGTCGCGCCCCGTCCCAGTGGAAGGCCGACGGCCCGGTCGCCCGGCCGCCGCCGAGTCCGCAGAAGGGCCACACGAGATGTCCAGCGCCGAAGGACTGACGGGTGTTCGTCGCATCAACGCGGCGCTGGACGCTCGGCGCCCGCGCGCGGGTCAGAGGCTGTAGTAGCCGCCACCGCCGCCACCGCCGTAGCCACCACCGCCGTAGCCGCCACCACCGCCGCCGAAGCCACCACCGCCGTAACCACCACCGCCGAAGCCCCCGCCGCCGAAGCCCCCTGAGGGCTCGGGCGTCGTGAGCTTCCGCCAGGTGATCGAGAAGGCGCTACCGTCCTGAGTCAGTCCGCTCGGAACCGCCTCGGCGACGCTCTCCTCAGGCCCGAAGCCGCCGCGGCCGAAGAAGCCGCCGGAGCCGCCCTGCAGCTCGATCGGTGTCGCGCTCCAGGCGGAGTCGGAGATCGAGCCGCTGTGGCCGGCGCTCTGGGCGCTCGCGCCGGAGAACTTGACCGTGCCGAAGTCGGTCAGCGACTGCTCGGAGCAGTGGTAGGAGGTCTCGCCGCAAAGCGAGGGCGCCTCGGCGATCCATTCGGCCGAGGTCGTGTCGGGCGACACCATCGAGAGCGTCTTGGAGACGGTCGTGCCCTGGCTCAGGTTCCGCATGAGAATCGAGACCTGCGTCCCGTTGACGCTGACCGAGGCCGAGATCCTGTTTCCCGGGTCGACCTTGAGGCCGAGCTTGACCGAGCTCGCCGGGACGAGCTCGTACCAGGCGAAATAGCGCACACCCGCCGAGGTGCAGTCAGCCTCGGTCCCGGTCTGCTCGAGCGCGGTCGAGTCGGTCGCGTTTCCCCCGAGACCGACCCAGAAAGCCGAGGAGGTCGGCCCGGTCGAGGAGATCGAGCTGCAGCTCGCCTTCGGCTCGACCCATGTCCCCGAGACGCTCGAGAACGTGGTGGGAACGGCCGAGCTCGAATCGGCTCCGCTCGCGACGTACCCGGCCCAGTTGGAGCTCACGTTCGTCTGCGTCGGATCGAGCTGGGCGGCCTTCACGGTCGCCGCGCTCGCCGCACCCAGCCCGCCGCCGAGGGCGATAGACACTGCGAGGCCTGCGGCCGCTGCGACAAGACGGGAAACCCTCACGACGCTCAGCAAACACCCCCGGTCTTGGAATCACCTTTGACGTCTCTGAAAACTCTCTAAGAACGGCGAGCCGCCACCCTCGCGCCCGCTGCAGACAAATGCTCTCGACATCCCTAAATCTTCGCACGCGCGAGCGACCCTGCGGCGAGCGCGCCGTGGGCGCAGATGCCCGCGGAAGCGCGTCATCTCGGCGCAGGCACCGCCAGCGACGCCCTCGCCGAGCCGGCGCCTATCCTTTGAGGTGTGGGTGCCCGGAGAGGCAGCAGGGGCCGCGGCCTGGCCGCGACGTTCGGCTGCGCAGCCGCGCTCGCGAGTCCGGCGGCCTCGACCGGAGCTCTGCCGGTCGGCCCGACGCTTACCAGCGCGCCGATCGTCATCGGGGTCGCGTCCGCCGGGAAGCGGCTGACGGGCCTGAGCGGTGTCTGGACGGGTACGGGGGCGATTCTGTACCGCTTCCAGTGGTTTCGCTGCAACGCTGCGGGTGCCAACTGCCTCCCGATCGGCGGGGCGACCTCGCCCACCTACACGCTCGTCGCAAAGGACGTCGGAAAGACGGTCGGCCTGACCGTCTACGCCTCCGATTCGACCGGAACCGCGGCCGCCTACGCGAGCCTCGTGGGGCCGATCGCAACCGCGGCGCCGCCGCTCGTGTCGACCGTTCAGCCCGTCGTGAGGGGCGCGCCCGTCGTGGGACGAACGATCTCGGTGACAAGCGGCGTCTGGAGCCCCGTCGTCGCGACGATCAGCTACGCGTGGGAGCGCTGCGACCCGCAGGGACGGGCCTGCGCGCGGATCCCGGACGCGGGTGGCCGCTCCTACAGGGTCCGCCCCGAAGACCTCGGACACGGGCTTGTCGCGCTCGTCCAGGCCGCGAACTCGACGACGCTGCAGAACACCTTCAGCACCTCGACCCCCGCGGTCGTAGCCAAAACGGTCGATGGACCGCTCTCGCTGACACTGCCCGAGATCACCGGAACCGCGGCTTCGGGCTCCCAGCTCATCGCCGCAACGGGACGCTGGCAGGGTGTCGGCACCGTCAGCTTCGCATTCCAGTGGTACCTGTGCAACGACCTCGGCAGCGACTGCTCGTCGCTGCACGGGGCCACGGGAGCGACAATCCAACCCGGCCCGGCCGACGCGGGCAAGACGATCGGGCTGACGCTGCGCGCCACCGACCTGACCGGGACGGCGATCGCCTATGCAAGCCTGGTCGGACCGGTCAGCGGCCCCGAGGCGCCGCTCACGGCCACGAGCCCGCCGACGATAACGGGAACGCCGAGCCCGGGGAGCTCCCTCACCGTCGAGCCAGGCGTGTGGTCGTCACCCCCGAGCGGGTACACCTACAGGTGGCTGCGCTGCGGCCTCGACGGCCGCGACTGCACCCCCATCAAGCACGCCACCGCGGCCTCCTACACCCCCGCTCCCACTGACAGCGGCCACACGTTGATCGCACTGGTTGACGCGACCGCGGGTGAGTCGACGCAGCTCGCCTTCAGCATCGCGAGCGCGCCGATCGGCTGACGCGCCGCCCCTTTCGGCCGCGGGGTTATCGTGGCCGCGTGGTCCTCGCCCGCCCCCCGGCGACGCACCGCCTGGCGCTCGCGGCGGTCTGCGGCGTGCTCTTCCTGACCTTCCTCGACAACACGATCGTGAGCGTGGCGCTCGCCGATATGCAGACCTCGCTGCGAAGCGGCGTCGCGAGCCTCCAGTGGATCGTCGACGGCTACATGCTGGCGTTCGCCGGCTTGATGCTGACCGGGGGGACGCTCGGCGATCTGCTCGGCCGCAAGAGGGTTCTGCTCGCGGGCGTCGTCGTGTTCTGCGCCGGATCGCTCGTCTCGGCGCTCGCCCCCGACGCGCGGGTGTTGATCGTCGGGCGCGTCGTGATGGGCATCGGGGCCGCCGGCTGCGAGCCCGGCACACTCTCGCTGATCCGGCAGATCTACCCCGACCACCGTCTGCGTGCTCGCGCTCTCGGCGTCTGGACCGCGGTCTCCGGGATCTCCCTCGCGGTCGGGCCCGTCCTCGGAGGGCTGCTGGTCGGCCTGTCGGGCTGGCGCGGGATCTTCTGGTTCAACCTCGCGTTCGGGGCGCTGGCACTCTTGACGGCAGCCTGGTCGCTGCCCGAGAGTGCCGACCACGAGGGCCGCTCCTTCGACATTCCCGGCCTGGTCGCGGGCGCCGTCACGGTGACCGCGCTGACCTTCGCGGTGATCGAGGGCGAGAGCGCCGGCTTCGGGACGTGGTGGATCGCGCTGCTCTTCGCGACCGCCGCCGCGGGCTGCGCCGGGTTCATCGTGATCGAGAGGCACGCCCGGGATCCGGTGCTGCCGCTCGAGTTCATCGGCCGGCGAACGTTCTCCAGCGCGACTCTCGTCGCCTTCACGACGAGCTTCGGCCTCTTCGCGGTCTTCTTCTTCACGGCGCTCTACCTGCAGATCGTCGCGCACTTCACGGGCTGGAAGATCGCGCTCCAGTTCGTCCCGATGGCGCTCGCGATGGTGGTCTCCGGCTGGGCATCAGGAAGGCTGACCGCGTCCCGCGGCCCGCGGGCGCCCATGCTGATCGGCTGCCTCAGTGCGGGGGCGGGCATGTTCGCCGTCGCCTCCCTGCTCGACCCCCACGCGCGCCTCGCGCCACTCGCCGCCGCCCTTGCGTTGGTCGGGTTTGGGCTCGGCCTGGCCCTCGTCGCGGTCACCGCGGGCGTGCTCGCCGCCGTCCCGGCCCAACGGTCTGGCATGGCGGCCTCGACGCTGAACACCGCGCGCGAACTCGGCGGGGTGCTCGCCGTCGCGGTTCTCGGCGCCGTCGTCAACGGACGCCTGGTGAGCGAGCTCGGGACCAAGCTGACCGCACTCGGCGTCCCCTCGATCTTCCACTCGCTCGTGATCCACGACATCACCCGCGGCGGCCTCCCGGCCAACGCTGCGGCCGCCGAGGCGGCGAACCCGATCGTCGCCGCCTATCCGACGCTCGTCTCGCGGGTGCTCGATGCGGCGGTGAGCTCATTCGGGAGCGGTGTCCACGCGACGCTCGTCCTCGCGGGGGCGATTCTGCTCCTCGGCGCGGTCGTCTCTCTGGGAGCCGACGCGGAGCGGCCGGCGGACGCTCAGCCGCTCTGAGCCTCCGCCGAGGTGCGGACAGCGGCGGCCATGCGCTCCACGGCCTCGGCAAGGAGCGCCGAGGAGGTGGCGAAGTTGAGGCGCGCGAAGCCGCGACCCTGGGTGCCGAAGCTCGGGCCGGGGCTGAGCGCGACCCGACCATGCTCGAGAAAGACAGCCGCGGGATCCTCGCCGAGGCCGAGGCGTCGGCAGTCGAGCCAGGCGAGATAGCCCGCCTGCGGGGGGACGTACACGACCCCAGGGAGCTCGCTGCACACGAGCGTCTCGAGGCTGCGGCGGTTGCGGTCGAGCTGGGCGACGACGGCGTCGAGCCAGGGGCCGCCGTGCTCGAAGGCCACGATGGACGCAAGCACCCCGAGGTGGCCGACGTGGTAGCGCAGATGGCTCGGAAGAGCGTCCTCGAGCCGCGCGTCCATCTCGTCGGAGCCGCTGACGATCAGCGCGCACTTGAGACCGGCGAGATTCCAGCCCTTGGACGCACCGGCGACCGCGACGCCGTGGGAGGCGGCCTCCCCGGCGAGGGAGAGGTAGGGAACGTGGCTCGCGCCAGGCAGGGTCAGGGGCGCGTGAATCTCGTCGGAGACGACGGTGACCCCGTAGCGGAGCGCCAGGGAGGCGATGGCCTGGAGCTCCTCGCGGCGAAAGGAGCGCCCGGTCGGGTTGTGGGGGTGGCAGAGGAGGTACGTGCGGGCGCCGCCGGCGAACGCCGTCTCGAGCGCATCGAGATCGAGCTCGAATCCGCGCTCGGAATGGCGAAGCGGCGCCTCGACGACGCGTCGCCCGAGCTCGGCGGTAACACCGAGAAACGGCGGGTAGATCGGCGGATTGACGACCACGCCCTCGCCGGGGGCGGTGAGGGCGCGGAGCAACTCGGTGACGGCGGTCATCACGTCCGGCGCGGCGCGGACGCGCGCCGGGGCGACCTCCCAGCCAAAGCGCGCGGCGGCAAACCCGGCGAAGGCCTCGCCGAGGAGCGCCGGCGAGGGGTAGCCGGTGTCGCTCCGTTCGACCGCCTCGGCGAGCAGCGTGCGGATCGGCGGCGCGAGCGGGAAGTCCATCTCGGCGACGAATGCGGGGAGCACGTCGGCCGGATAGGTCGTCCACTTCGCGCTTCGCCGCCGACGGAGGAGCGCAAGCGAGAGGTCGTCGAGGGAGCCTGGGTCGACCGTAGGCGCCGCCGCCGCGACGCCGCTTTCAGACACGCGCGGTGATCGTGATCCCGCCGCGGGCCTTCTGCTCGAGGCTGATCGACACCCGGTCGGGCTCCAGCTCGAGCGCGGAGGCGACATCGCCGCGGATCCGCACCGCGAGCGCCTCGCAAAAGCAGCCTTCGTTTCGAAACCGCGCCAGGTAGAGCTTCAGCGACTTCGACTCGAGGCAGAGGGCCTGCGGCCGGTAGGCGATCGTGAGCCGGTAGAGGTCGGGCTGAGCGGTGATGGGACAGAGCGCGCTCAGCTCGTCGCTCGTCAGCTCGACCGCGGCGACGCCGGGATTGGCGAAGCACTCGAGGCCGGCGTAGTGATCCGAGCCCGGGTGTCCGAGCGCGACGAACTCACTCGAGCGAGGGGTCGCAACCATGCCCGGAAGAGTAGAGGTTTCCCGCGCGCGCACACCCAGGCTTCCCGGAGCCCACGCGAGGAGAGCGAGACGCGCCGGGCGCCCGGGTGGAGAAGCCGCCCGACACGCCTCGCCCCCTCCGCGGCACGACCAGCGCTCCGCCGTAGGCGGCCGCCCCGGAGCTCCGGTCGTCGCCCGCGATGGGCAGCCGTTGCTAGTTTTTCAGGCCCCGCGGCGGCCGGACCCGCCGTCCCGGAGGGAACTGCCTCGATGAGCCCGCATGACGACACCGCTCCGGCAACGACCGTCTGCCCCGGCTGTGGGGCCGGCGTCGGGCTCCCCCCGGAGCGGCTCGTCCGCGACGGGCGGCCCGTGATCTGCGCCAGCTGCGGGAGCGAGCTGCCCGACGCGCCCGCTCAGCATGCCCTCGGGCCGTACCCGCGGCCTCGGCCGACCGAACATCCGGTCGCCCTCGAGGAGCTTCCGGTCGAGGAGCGCCGCTACTCGCGCGGTGGACTCTTCAAGTCGCTCGGCGGGATCCTCGCCGAGCGGTGGGTCGAGGCCGTCGAGTCGGCGAAGGATCGCTTTACGACGTGAGGCCTACGAGGCCGCCCGACGACGTGCGATCGGCCGGATCGCCGGGCCCGCAGCGAGGCCGCGACCCGGGACGGAGCCGGCCGTGACGCCGTCGCGCGGGCTGAGGGTTCGTCGGGCGCCGAGATCAGCGGCCGATCAGCTCCGGCAGGGCGCTGCCGCCCAGCGGTTCGGCGGCAGCGATCAGCGCGGTCGCCTCGGCGACCTTGCCGAAGAGGTTCCAGAGCAGGAAACCCCGCGGGCGCCGCTCCCGATCGAGGTAGGCGACCGCGCCCTTCCCGAGCGGCTCGACCCACTCGGCGACCATCTCGTGTCGAGGGTCGACCTCTCCGACCGCCTCGTAGCCGAGCTCGAAGAGATCGGAGTAGAAGAAGGGCAGGTGGCGGTAGGGCTCCGCGGCGCCAGCCATGTTCGCCCCCACCGCGAAGCCGTGGCTGTTTGCGTGGTCCTCGTGCTCGACGCGTATCTCGGTCCCGAGCAGCGCCGCCGGGAAGCGTGCGACGTCACCGGCGGCGAAGATCTCCCCGCTCGCGTCGGCCGCCCCGAACTCATCGACGTGGATCCCGTCGGAGACACGCAGGCCCGCCTGCACAGCGAGCTCGCTCGCCGGCACTATCCCGAG
>Ga0302326_10028843_pt1 | contig 11159 bp, 9 predicted proteins | sample Palsa_T0_3_FD_202264 | JGI IMG/M metagenome (GOLD analysis project Ga0302326, IMG submission 202264) | Peat permafrost microbial communities from Stordalen Mire near Abisko, Sweden - Palsa_T0_3 | ecosystem: Environmental > Terrestrial > Soil > Palsa > Peat permafrost | place: Sweden: Abisko...
CGGCGGCGAGTTCGGCCCGGTCGTCGAAAGGGTGAGTCTTACCGTCGCGGGTCTGGCCGGTTTCGTGGCCCTTGCCCGCGATCAGCACCACATCGCCGGCGGCCGCCCAGGCCACGGCGTGGCCGATCGCCGCGCGGCGGTCGCCGATCTCGACCACGTCGGCGGTGGTGCCGGCTTCGGCTGCGCCGGCGAGGATTTCGCGACGGATAGCCGCGGGGTCTTCGCTGCGCGGGTTGTCGTCCGTCACGACGACCAGGTCGGCCAGTTCGGCGGCGACCCGCCCCATCGGTGCACGCTTGCCCGCGTCGCGATCACCGCCGGCCCCGAACACCACGGCGAGCCGGCCGCCGGGTTCGCGCACCGATCGCAGCACCTCCTGCAGTGCGCCCGGTTTGTGCGCGTAGTCGACCAGCGCGAGGAAGTCCTGGCCGCGGTCGATGCGCTCGAGCCGGCCGGGGACCTGGGTGCGCCTCAGCCCCTGCGACGCCTGTTCGGGAGACACCCCGACGGCGTCGAGAACCGCCAGTGCGACAAGGCAATTGGCGATGTTGTAGGCGCCGGGCAACGCTATCCCCGTTCGGTGGTGCACTCCGGCCGGGTCGATCGCGGTGAACTCCTGGGCACCGGCCGCGGCCGTGACGTCCTCGGCGCGCCAATCCGCGGGCCGGCCCCGGGTGCTGACCGTGGTCGCCGACTCGGCGCGGTTGGCCATCGCACGGCCCGCATCGTCGTCGACGCAGACCACCGAGCGACGGGCGTGCAGCGGCGATGCGGGGTCGAACAGCCGGGCCTTGGCCTCGAAGTAGTCCGCCATCGTCGGGTGGAAGTCGAGGTGGTCGCGGGACAGGTTGGTGAATCCCCCGACCGCGAAGCGGATGCCGTCGACCCGGCCCAGCGTCAGCGCGTGGCTGGACACCTCCATGACCACGGTGTCGACCCCGCGCTCGGCCATCGCGGCGAGCAGCGCCTGCAGTGCGGGCGCCTCGGGCGTGGTCAGCGTGCTGGGGATGTCGACACCGTCGATGCGCAACCCGACGGTGCCGATCAGTCCCACGCTGCGGCCGGCCGAGCGCAGGCCGGCCTCGATCAGGTACGTCGTCGTCGTCTTGCCTGACGTGCCGGTGACGCCGACGACAGTCACGTGTTCGGAGGGACGCCCGTACACGGTCGCGGCGAGTTCGCCCAGTACGCTGCGGGGCTCGGGGTGCACCAGCAGCGGGACCGCGCCGGCGTCGTCGGCCATCTCCGCCAGCCCGGCCGCGTCGGTGAGCACCGCGACCGCCCCGGATTCGAGCGCGTCGCGGTAGAAGCGGGCGCCGTGGGTCATAGCACCCGGCAACGCCGCGAACAGATCCCCCGGCTGCACGTCCTGGGCGCGCAACGTCACTCCGGTGACAAGCAGCTCGGGCAGGACGCCGGGCCGATCGGGCCCGCTGGCGGGAACGGCGCCGACCTGGGCGGCCAGCGTCGGCAGCGGCACGCCTGCGCCGGCGGAAGGACGCAGCGCAGCGGGCACCGTCATCACTCCCATCTCGCCTGAACGGACTGCTTGATCGGCCATGACACTACCCAGCCGACGCCGTGCAACCCGCGCAGGAACCGCGAAGATTCCGCGTAGGCAGGCCGTCTGCCGGGTAGACCGCCACCCGTGGAGACAACGGGATTGGTCATCGTCGGTAGCGGTCCGGCGGCAGTCAGCGCGGCCGAGGCCTTTCGCGACCACAATCCGGACGACCCGATCCGGATCATCACCGACGACCCGGCTCTGCCCTATGCCCGGCCGCCGCTGAGCAAGGAATTCCTGCGCGGCGAAGCCGAGCCGACCGACGCCGAACTGCATCCCGCCACCTGGTTCGACGAACGTTCCATCGAGCTGGTCCGGGGTGTCAGCGTCGACGCCGTCGACGTTGCGGGCCGCCACGTGACGGTCGACGGAAAGCATCGCCCCTACCGGTGGCTGATTCTGGCCTGCGGGGCGAAGCCCGTACCTTTTCCGGTTCCCGGCGGTGAAACGGCGCTGCTGCTGCGCTCGCTGGCCGACGCGCAGTCGCTGCGTGACGCGGCGGTGAAAGCCGGTTCAGCCGTGGTGATCGGGGCAGGATTCATCGGCTGCGAAGCGGCGGCGTCGCTGGCGATGCGGGGTGTGAGTACCACCCTGGTTGCACCCGACCGGGTGCCCCAAGCCAAGCGTCTGGGCGAGGACGCCGGCGAGCGCATCACACGTCTGCTGCGCGATACCGGAGTGACGTACGTCGGGTCGGTCTCGGTCGACGGCCTCGCCGAGGGCGTCGTCCGGCTCGATGACGGCACGACGATCGAGTGCGATCTCGTTGTCGCGGCAACCGGAGTCGAACCTCAGTCGGCAATGGCGTCCGCTGCTGGTATCGAAACCAGGGACGGTCGAGTCGTCGTCGACGCTCACATGCGGACATCGGTCGACAACGTCTATGCCGCAGGCGATGTCGCATTCGCGTACAACAGCCTCGCAGGGCGGTCGGTCGCGGTGGAACACTGGCAGGACGCGGTCGACCAAGGCGAGATCGCCGGGGCGGGCGCCGCGGGCCAGACCCGCGAATGGGATGCCGTGCCCGGGTTCTGGACGACCATCGGCGAGGCGACGCTGAAGTACCACGCCTGGGGCGACGGGTTCGAGCGCGCCCGATTCGTCGACCACGGCGACGGCTTCACCGTGTGGTACGAACGCGAGCGCGCCGCAGTCGGTGTGCTCACCCTGAACGCCGACGAGGACTACGACCGGGGCGAAGAACTGATTCAGCGCAAAAGCCCGATCCCGCTCTGACGCAGGGCGTTCAACCGATCGGGACGCCGGTGCGGGCGGCCACCGACACACCGTCGGCGGTGTCGAAGACGTCGATGACCACATCGGCGTCGCGGTAGCTGGCGACCGGATGGAGTCCGGCGGTCTCGGCGACGATCTCGTTGACGCGATCGCCCGTCATCAGATAATCGTCCACGCGGTGGCGCCAGTGCGCGGCGACCACCGTCGCCCCGGCAGTTAACCGCGGGCATTCCCGGTCGAGCGTGCTGCGCAGCGCCTCAGGTGCCAGGTAGTAGCCGACTTCGGACAGCACCGTCAGATCGAACGGGCCGCTCGGCCACGCTTCGTCCAACGACTGCTGCAATAAGACCACCTGATTGCGACGGCCGATGTCGTCGAGGCGCTGCTGGGCACTCCGCAAGGCTGCCGGCGCAACGTCGGTGGCGGTCACGCGTGCGCAGCGCTCGGTCAACAGCGCGGTCAGTACACCGATCGAGCAGCCCGGTTCGAATGCGTGCCGGTATTGCTGTCGCGGCAGTAGCGCCAGCGTGATCGCGTACTTGCGTTGCTCGTACCAGCGGGTACCGAGGTCCCACGGGTCGGCCGCGTCGGCGTACAGCTGATCGAAATAGTCGTCAGGCAGCCTGCTCAGACGAACACCACCTCCCCGACCGCCAACAACCGCTGCAGCACCGCGGGCGTCAGCACCGCGTCGGCGTTCGAAGTCGGTCGAATTTGGCTCAAAAATGATTCGGCCGCAATGGCTTTGGTGCGCAGCGCCTCCTCGGTCAACTCGATTCGGCGGGCGCGGTTCCACGGCACCGTCGGATCGCCGGGTGTGGCCCAGTGCCACATCCACACCGGATACTCGATGAGCATCGACTCGGTCTGGGCCGTCGCCGCGGCCGCAGCGCGCCCGACCGCCTCATGGTCTGGGTGGCCGTCGCCGCGCCATGTCGCCGCACACCACCTGCCGGCTGGAAATGCGCTGAGCAGTGCGGCAATTCGCGTCGTCAACCACGCCTCGTGCTGGGACACCTCACCATCGGGCAGCCCCAGTGTGATCGGTTCGCCGGCGCCCAGCTCATGGAGCGACCGGCGAAGCTCCGCCCGCCGCGTCTCTTCGAGATCGCGGCGCGCCGCATCGCTGAGTCCTGGAGCAGAGGCTCCGCCGTCGGAAGCCGACACAACCTGCACGTCCACTCCCGCGGCACACAGCGTGGCTATCGTCGCGCCCAGGCCCAGCGTCTCGTCGTCGGGATGCGGCGCGATCACGGTGATGCCCGGACAGTCGTCGAGGTCCAACGGCGCGAAGTCTCGTTCCCACGCGGTCCACGCACTGACCGGAGTGCCGCCCTCGGCAACCGGACTCGCACCGAACCGGGCCGCCCCCGGACTCGTCTCAGCCATCGGCCCGCGCCGCGGACGCAAGTGAACCCAGAGCGGCGAGGTCGCGCTCGGCGTGGCTCTGTCTGACGTAGACGGTCAGATCTGCGACAGCCTTGGCGTGCTGTTCATCGAGGCACAGCGGTCCGGGGCCGAGCGCCCGGTCCGTTCGCCCGAGCGCCTCGTTGGCGGCTGTCTCGACGATCGCGCGGACGCGTCGTGCCGTCACCTCCGCCAGTCCGCCGCGATCGTGCGGATCCGCGTCGACCTGGCCGGCGGCGACAGTCAGCGCGGCCTCCCCCGCGGTGATCGCGGCGTCGACCGCGCCCAGATGAGCCAGCAGATGGTGGTCGTCAATCGAGTGTTCGGCCCCGCGGCGATAGAGCGGTGCGGCGACGGCCCGGGCACCACCCAACCAGCAGGCCGCAACGCCGATGGCGCCGAACCAGAACCCGGGCCGATTCAGGTAGTCGCCCGGACCGCCAATGGGAACAGCCGGTGCGCCGCCGAATTGCACAGACCTGGTGTCGCTTTCGGCCATGCCGACGTTGCGCCAGGTTTTTTCCAGTGGTTGAACCGCACCGCCGCCCAGGTCGACGGCGAACAAACCGCGCCGCCCGTCGCTGAGTCGAGCGGTGACGAGCGCATGCGTGCACAGTCCGGCGCCCGAGCACCATGGCTTGGCGCCGTCGAGGACGACCCGGTCACCTGCGCCATGGGCAATCACGACCACGTCGCTGGCTTCGGCAGCCCACACTCCCCATAGCTCACCGGTGTTCGGTGGCGGGCCGCCGAGTTCGGCCAGGATGGCAGCGGCGTCGGTGTGCGCCTCCGCCAACCGCCCTGCGACGACATTGATCTCCGTCAACTCAGCAAGCCGGCGCCAGCGCTGCGCGGTGTCGCCTGAACCCGGCAGCGGCAACTGAAGGTGTCCTTCCCGCAACCACTCCAGCACCAGAGGAGCGGTCATGACGCCTCGCCCGCCCTATCCTCGGCACTCTCGACCTCGTGCGAGACGTCGGCGAGATGCTCGGCAAAGCCGCCGGGGGCCCGCCCTCGCAGACGGTCCGAGGTGGTGACCCACAGGTGCTCATCCGAGTGAACGCGGAACCCAGCAGCCCGGAAACGCTCGACCAGGTCGACGTCTTCCCCGCTGGCCAGCGCTGCGAAGCCGCCAACGCTCCAGTACGCCCAGGCGCGAAATCCCATATTGGCGCCGTGGATGTGCTGGTGATCGGCCATTTCTGCGCGATACCGTGCCTCGTACAGTTCGGCAGCCTCCTCGGAGTGGTGACGCCACTGCGCCACCCGCACAAGGCCCAACACCATGTCGGCTGAACTGTCCAGCTGGCGTATCAGCCAGTCGCCACCTACTTCGGTGTCGGCATCGGTGGTGGCATACCAGGTCCGCTCGCCCGCAGCGCCGAGTTGTGACTTCGCGTAGCGGAAGCCTGCCGCACGCGCGGCGCCGACATTGCGCTCATCGACCGCCACGAAGTGGACGTCGGGGCCGAATTGCCCGGCAAGATCACCACTCTCGTCGTCGCACGCGTCGAGGACCACGACAACAGAGGCAGGGACCGCGGCAGCGATCGCGGCCGTTCGTATCGCACCCACGCTCCTGGATAACGCTGCGAACTCGTTATGTGCAGGAACGACGACGACTACGCCCACGTGTGCTGTCACCCCGAAGATGTAGCCGTTACCGGCGATTTTGACACCCTCCGACAGCCTGCAGCGTCAGCGACGGACCGGGATCAAGCGACAGCGAGACATTTCCCGCGTCGATGCCGGACCCGGCGGCGCCGGAGCGATCGACCGGCACGACGGGCTGCAAGACCCGGCCGAACACGCGACATCCTTACGTCAAGATGTCTTTAATATGAATCATTGGTATGGTTAAAGTGAACAAAAGACAAACAAAGGATTTCCCATGATCGGAAAAGTCCTCGTCGGCGCCGCTGGAGCCCTCGTTTCCCTCGGCCTGGCAGCGCCTGCCGGCGCGGCACCGCAAGATTTTGTGGCCGCCGTACGAGGCGCAGGCATTACCGGGACGGATCCAGCGATACTGGCCGACGGCTACGACGTGTGCTGGGCACTGTGGAATCCCGGCAGCGCATCCGAAACGGACGAAATCGCCACGGTCAGTACCGTCACCCCCGATCAGCACGCCCTGAGTAATCGAGTGGCCGCGGGCTTCGTGCGGGACCATCCGCAGCTGACCACCGACCAAGCGGCTCAGTTCGTGCAGGCTGCGTACGCCGACCTGTGCCCGGTGCCCGGCGCCTATGACTACTGGGCGTACAGCACCAGCTGAATTCAGCTGGCCTGCAACAACAACCGCGGACCCGGATCGGGCGACAGCGGGACGTTCCCGCGCTGCAACAGCCAGCCGGCGATGTTGTGGAACAGCGGAGCCGCCGAATGGCCCGGCGTCCCGTCGGCATTTCTCGACGGGTTGTCCATCATGACGCCGATGACATAGCGCGGATCGTCGGTGGTGGCCATGCCGGCGAAGGTGATCCAGTACACGTTGTCGTAGTAGCAACCGCATGCCGGGTTGATCTGCTGGGCGGTGCCGGTCTTGCCCGCCACCTGGTAGCCCTCGACGGCCGCTGACGGCCCGGTGCCCTGTTGGGTGCCCATCGGATCACGCTGTACGACAGCGCGCAACATGTTGCGCACGGTCCGCGCCGTTTCTGGCGACACCACCCGAACGCCGTCCGGGTGCGGCTCGTCGGTGCGGGCACCGTCCGGTCCGACGGTGGCCTTGATGATTCGCGGCGGCATCCGTACCCCGTCGTTGGCGATCGCCTGGTACATCCCGGTCATCTGCAGCAAGGTCATCGAAAGACCTTGGCCGATCGGCAAGTTGGAGAACGTGCTGCCGGACCACTGGTCGATGGGCGGGACCAGCCCAGCGCTTTCCCCGGGCAGCCCCACCCCGGTGCGCTGACCGAGCCCGAACTTGCGTGCCATGTCGTACCAGCGCTGCGGGCCGACGCGCTGCGCCAGCATCAACGTGCCGACGTTGGAGGATTTTCCGAACACCCCGGTGGTCGTGTAGGGCGCAACACCGTGGCCCCACGCGTCGTGGATCGTGACCCCACCCATGTTGATCGTGCCCGGAACCTGCAGCACCTCATCGGGATTGGTCAGGCCGTACTCGATCACCGAGGCGGCGGTGACAACCTTGTTCACCGAACCCGGCTCGAACGGCGACGACACCGGCAGGTCACCGAGTTGCTTGTTGCCCTGACGCCCGATGTCCTGCGACGGGTCGAAGGTGTTGTCGTTGGACATGCCGAGCACTTCGCCGGTCTTGGCATCAAGCACGACCGCCGACACATTGCGCGCCCCGGAGAGGTTCTTCGCCTGCTGCACCTGCTGCTGCACATAGAACTGAATGTCGTCGTCGATGGTCAGCTGAACCGTCGAGCCGTTGGCCGCACGGTGCTGGTTGCGGTAGCTGCCGGGGATGACCACACCGTCGGAACCGCGGTCGTAGGTGACCGACCCGTCGGCGCCGGACAGTTCGGCGTCCATCGAATCCTCGAGGCCAAGCAGACCGTGCCCGTCCCAGTCGATCCCGCCGACGACGTTGGCCGCCAGCGATCCACCCGGATACTGGCGGAGATCTTGGCGCTCGGCGCCGATCTCCGGAAACTTCGTGGTGATCGCGGTGGCGACGGCAGGATCGACGGCGCGAGCCAGGTAAACAAACGTCTCGTCACTGCGCAGCTTCTTCAGCAGGGTGGCTTTGTCCGGCTTGTTGTTCAGCCGAAGCGCGATCTCCTTCGCGATGTCCTTCAACCGCTGCTGCGGGTCAGGGGCTTTCGCGTTTTTTTGCCTGGCGTCGGCCAACTGCTTGTGAATGCGGCGCGGCTGGAAGGTCAGTGCCCGTGCCTCGATGGTGAAGGCGAGTTGGTTGTTGTTGCGGTCAATGATGCTGCCGCGCACCGCCTTCTCGACGTCGGTGACCTTGAGCTGTCCTGCTGCCTCTGCGCGCAGTCCAGAAGCCCGCGGCACCTGCAGGTAGAACAGCTGGGCGCCGGCCACCAGCAGCGCCAGGAAGATGACCCCGTTGCCGACTCGATGCCGGAAGACGAACGACGCGCCGCGGTTGCTGATCTCCACGGCCTGACGGGTGCGACGTTCGCTCGCCGAATGACCGGACGGATTCGCCTTGGCCTGGGCCTTTTTGGGCTTGCCCGACGGACCGGGGCGCCGCGACGTCCGCGTTGCTGACCGATTGTCGCGGCTCACCGAGCGGCGCCCGGTGTCGTTACGGTCAGGGGGCCGAACTGCTCACCGTTGAGCGGGGCGACGGGCGCGACGTGGTGCGGCACGCCGGGCACGTCGACCAGGGGCGGCGGTACCGGGCCGGCCAGCGGCACCGGTGCGACCTGTGCCGGCGCCGGAAGAGCGGCAGGCGGCGGCGGAAGCGCGGGCGCGATGGCAGGCGGCGGCACTGGGGCTAACGGAACCGTTCCGGGCACGATCGGCATTCCCGGCGCGGGCACTGGTCCCGCTCCCGGCATGGGCAGCATGGCGTCAGGTGCGGGAAGGTGCTGTGGCCCCATCGTGATCGCGCCGTCCGGGGTGCGGACCATGACGTCAGGACCGGGTGCCAGCGAGACGGGCGGAGCACCGTTGCCGGGAAGGATGAGCGACGGCACCTCTGCCGGATTCCCCGGAGCAGCCGCAGGCGGCATCGGCTTCTCGTCCGGCAGTTTGGTGTTCAACGGTGGTGGCGGAACACCCTGGGCCGGCTTCGGGGTGCCGACGACCACCCAATTCCCGGCGGGATCTTTGACAAGATGTGCGGTGTCGCGTGTCGGGATCATCCCCAGCCCGCGGGCGGCCTCGGCCAGAGTCGGCGCGGACTGGGATTCCTGCACGTCCCGCTCGAGCGCTTCTTTCTGCTGCTGCAGCAGTTCGGTCCGCTGCCGGGCGCTGCCGAGCTGATACGAGCGCTCCGCTGCATCAGTGGACAGCCACAACGTCAGACCGAGACCGGCGCCGAGCGAACCGATCACCAGGACCACGAACGGGACCTTGGCCGCCAGGGTGCGCGGCCGCACGTCGATCGACGTCAGCCGGATGAGCAGCCGTTCCCGCAGTGGCGGACGAACAACTTTGGGCTTCTTGGCTTTCCGCGCCTTGGCTCGGGCCTTGGCCTGACCCGCGCTCTTCGGCCGGACCGGCCGATCGACGGGGCGGGCGACCGGCGAGGTCTGTGGCGCCGATCGCGAGCTCCGTGACTCACGGGCCGGCGCGGTGGCCTTCCCGGAGCGCGACCGGCTGCGGCGGGCAGGTGCCGGATCGGGCGCTCGACGGCCCGTCTTTTGGGAAGCGCTGCTCTGCTCGCGACTCCGATCGCCGCCGAGGGACGGTTGCGTTTCGCGCTTGGCTTTCATGAGCCTCCCTTCGTCGCTGGATCTGACGTGGAACGCACACGCTCCAAGGCGCGCAGTCGCACCGCAGCGCTGCGCGGGTTCTGTTCGATCTCGGCGTCGTCGGCACGTTCGGCCCCGCGCGTCAACAGCGTGAATTGCGGCGCGTAGCCGGGTAGTTCGACGGGAAGATCGGCCGGCGCCCGAGAGGTGGTGGCCGCCGCGAAGCTTCGCTTGACGATCCGGTCTTCCAGCGACTGATACGCCATCACCACGACTCGTCCGCCGACGGCCAGGGCGTCCAGCGCCGCAGGCATGGCGCCGCTCAACGCGTCCAGCTCACTGTTGACCGCGATGCGCAGCGCTTGGAACGTTCGCTTGGCCGGATGCCCGCCGGTGCGCCGGGCCGGCGCCGGAACCGCTTGGTAGATAACCTCAACCAGTTCGGCGGTCGAGGTGAACGGGGCGCGCGCGCGGCGACGGACGATGTGTCTGGCGATGCGGCGCGCCAGACGTTCCTCACCGAAGCGCCGGAGGATGTCGGTCAGTGCGTCTTCGTCGTAGCTGTTGACGATTTCGGCTGCCGTCAGTTCCGAGGTAGGGTCCATCCGCATGTCCAGCGGTGCGTCTTGCGCGTAGGAGAAGCCCCGTTCGGCACGGTCGAGCTGCATGGACGAGACACCAAGATCGAAGAGTATGCCGTCTACGGATTCAGTTGAGCCATAGCCTGATTCGGCCAGTGCAGCGCCGATTCCGTCATAGCGCGTCTGCACCAAGGTCAGCCGGTCGGCGAAGCGCGCCAACCGGTCGCGGACGATGTCCAGCGCGGTCGGGTCGCGGTCGACGCCGACGAGGCGAAGTCCAGCTAAGTCGGTGAGGAACCGTTCGGCATGCCCGCCGGCGCCGATGGTCGCGTCAATGAGCACCGCACCCGATCCGTCGGCAGCGTGGCGGGTCAACGCGGGCCGCAGCAGAGCGAGGCAGCGGTCGAGCAGAACGGGGATGTGACCGAAACCGCCAGTGACGTCAGGCACGACAACACCTTCCCGACGTGAGAAATGGTGGGCGGCTACGCAGTCCATGCCGGCGGCCCTTGCAGAGAGGTCCCTGTCCGATTGCACGAACCTGGCGTTGGGGAAGTACGTCAGGGTCGGGTCGGGCAGAGGCCACCATGCACGGGCACGCACCTCAGATAATGTCGCCGAGTGCTTCATCGCTGGCCGCGGAGAAGTTCTCTTCGTGGGTCTCTTGATATTCCTGCCAGGCTTGTGCGTCCCAGATCTCCAGGTAGTCAACCGATCCGATCACCACGCAGTCCCTCGACAGGTGCGCGTAGCGCCGGTGGTCGGCCGACAGGGTGATCCGGCCCTGGGCGTCGGGATGCTGCTCGTCGGTGCCTGCGGCCAGGTTGCGCAAGAACGCCCGCGCCTCCGGATTGCTGCGCGAGGCCTTGTTGGCCCGACGGGCTAACTGCTCGAATTCCGTTCGCGGGTAGACAGCCAGGCTGTGGTCTTGACTCTTGGTAACCATCAGCCCTCCTGCCAGTGCGTCGCGGAACTTGGCGGGCAATGTCAGTCGCCCTTTGTCGTCGAGCTTGG
>Ga0302326_10028845_pt1 | contig 11158 bp, 6 predicted proteins | sample Palsa_T0_3_FD_202264 | JGI IMG/M metagenome (GOLD analysis project Ga0302326, IMG submission 202264) | Peat permafrost microbial communities from Stordalen Mire near Abisko, Sweden - Palsa_T0_3 | ecosystem: Environmental > Terrestrial > Soil > Palsa > Peat permafrost | place: Sweden: Abisko...
GGCGAGTAAATCTCCAGTCGCGGCCAGAGTGACGCGAGCCTCGAGAGCGCTCGAGATTGTTTTCGCGGCGCGAAGAGGTTCAATCGCTTTCAAAACTTCCTCGCGCACGGCGAGCAAGCGATCCCAGTCTTTAACTCCCTTGTCGTCGAGGGTATTGAGTTCTTCCGCCGCCGGAAATTCGGCCATGTGCACGCTTGGGGTATGCGCGGCGGACTTAGGCATGAATTTCCAAACTTCCTCGCTGGTGAAAACCAGGAGGGGAGCAATCAAACGAAGCAGCGCGCTGGCGATGCGGTAGATGGCCGTTTGCGCCGAGCGGCGCCCCAGGCTGCGCGGAGCCGACGTGTACAGGCGGTCCTTGAGCACGTCGAAATAAAATGCGCTGAGTTCCACCGTGCAAAAATCGTGCAGCGCGTGATACACGCGATGAAATTCGTAGTTGAAGTACCATTCGCGGCATTGCTTCACCAGCGCGCCGGTGCGCCGCAGCATGTAGGCGTCCATTTCCAGCAGCTGGCCATCGGTGACCGAATCGCGCGCGGGATCGAAATCATAAAGATTGCTAAGCGCAAAGCGGAAAGTGTTGCGGATTTTCCGGTAGGCTTCGGCGAGCTGGGTCATCATGGCCTCGGACAGACGAACGTCCGAGGTGTAATCCTGCGAGCAAACCCAAATGCGCAATAAGTCCGCGCCCCATTTTTTGCAGATTTCGTTCGGCTCCATCACGTTGCCGAGCGATTTGGACATAGGCTGGCCTTTTTCATCGAGCGTCCAGCCGTGCGTGACCACCTGGCGATACGGCGCGCGGCCGCGCACACCCATCGCAACCAGCAGCGAGCTGTGGAACCAACCGCGATACTGGTCCGGGCCCTCCATGTAGACATCGGCGGGCCAGGTTCCGTCTTTTTCGCTGAGCACCGCGAGATTCGACGACCCGGAATCGAACCACACGTCCAGAACATCCTTTTCTTTTTTCCATTTCGAAACGCCGCATCCGGCGCATTTCGTGCCGGGAGGCAGAAGTTCCTCCGCCGAATGAGTGAACCAGGCGTCGGCTCCTTCGCGCTCGAAAAAGGGCAGCACGTGGCGCAACGCTTGGTAATCGGTGAGGATTTTTCCGCAGCCTTCGCAATTGAAAATGATCAGCGGAACGCCCCAGAAGCGTTGGCGCGAAATGCACCAGTCCGGGCGGTCGGCAATCATATTGTGAATGCGTTCCTGCCCCCAGGAGGGAATCCATTTCACTTTGGTGATTGCGGCGAGAGCTTTCTTGCGCAGGTCGTCGTGATCGAGTTCGACGAACCACTGCTCGGTGGCGCGGAAAATCACGGGATTGTGGCAGCGCCAGCAGTGCGGGTAGCTGTGCGTGATTTTTCGTTCACCCACGAGCATGTCTTTTTTTCGTAGCAGCTCGATGACCAGCGGGTTAGCTTCGAATACGGTCTTGCCTTTGTATTCTGGCAACCCTTCGACAAAGCGGCCCTCATCATCTTGCGGGGCGTACGCTTCGAGACCGTATTTCTGGCCGGTGCGGAAGTCGTCGATGCCATGACCCGGAGCGGTGTGCACGATTCCGCTGCCCTGATCGAGCGTGACGTAATCAGCGAGAACGCCGGGGACCGTGTATTCCAGAAACGGATGATGAAACTGAACGCCCTCGAATTCCTGGCCCTTCCAGCCGCCTTCCACGCCGCTCACTTCCAGCTTCAACTCGTCAGCCAGCGCGTGAACGCGGTCCTTCGCGAGAAGCAGTTTTCCCAGGGACGTGTTGGCGATCACATATTCGAAATCAGGATCGAAGGCGAGCGCGCGGTTGGCGGGAAGGGTCCAAGGAGTCGTCGTCCAGATCAGCGCGCTGACATCGGCGCCGATGGCAAGGGCGTTTGATTTGTCGCCCGATACAAAAGGAAATTTCACCCAGATCGATGGGCTGGTGTGATTTTCATATTCGACTTCGGCTTCGGCGAGAGCGGTGCGGTCGAAGATGCACCAATAGACCGGCTTCAAGCCGCGATAGATATAGCCTTTCTCGAGAAAATCGATGAACGCGCCGGCGACGCAAGCTTCGTAGCTCGGGTCCATGGTCAGATACGGTTTGTCCCATTGGCCGAAAACGCCGAGGCGCTTGAAATCGCGCTTGTGGGCTTCGACGTAACGCAGGGCGTACGCGCGGCACAGCCCGCGAAATTCCGCCGCCGTGACCTTGCTGGTCTTCCCGCCAAGTTCCTTTTCTACTTTGGTCTCGATGGGAAGCCCATGGCAATCCCATCCGGGAATGTACGGCGAACGGAAGCCCGCCATGGTCTTCGACTTGACGATCATGTCCTTGACGATTTTGTTCAGACCGGTGCCGAGGTGGATCTCGCCGGTAGGATAGGGGGGGCCGTCGTGGAGGACGAACAACGGCGCATCGGCTCGGGATTCGAGGATGCGTTTGTACACACCCATTTGTTCCCAGGCGGCCAGTTGCTCGGGCTCGCGCTCGGGCAGCTTGGCCTTCATGGGGAAATCAGTCTTCGGCAGATTGAGCGAACTTTTCAGATCGAAGGGTTTAGCCATTTCTCGGGTTCGGAAGACCTTTTTATCGCGCTTGTCGCGCCTGGTATCGACGACGCGCTATGGATTTGACTATCCGCCAGAATACGGCGCGGCTTTGCAGCGCGTGAGAGAGAATCGCGCCGGGCAAAACTCGCAGATGGCGTGCAATGCGTATGTTACAATGGTTTTGATAAGGTGTCAGCCGTACTGAGTGCGGAGTTGGGCCAGACATCCTTTTTCCCAGCATTGCGTCTAAGGCTAAGTAGGGGTGCGACGCTTTTTTTCGAATAATCCATGTCAGAACTTAATCCCCACATCAACGACGGCGGGCCCTCCGGAGCTGAGCCTTCATTGAGGCTGGGCCGTCTTCCGTCGCCCATACGCGAATCGGAGTTCAAGAGCTTTCTTTCGAATTTGAAGGAATTCCTGACCGAGCGGCCCGTTAAAGTGAAGGCCGGCAAGTCCGATGTATTCAAGCAGCCAGGGTTCGGCGAGAGCCTGAACGACAATTTGAAGGAATTTTTCCGTGCGGCGCCGAAGGGTCCCGTAAATTCGGCCCTGCTGGTGAATTGGAACGCGGGGTTGGGCGGATTCTGGCAAAACTTGCGCGACATCATTTCGCCGCCGAAGCTACCGCCCCTGCGCACCACGAGCAAACCCGTGGCGGTGCCGGAAATTTGGTCAAAGAACACGCAATTCGTGCGCGTGCAAGCCATGTCGGTCGCAATCTACGTCCTGGTGCTCGTGCTGATACTCGTTCCGCTGTTGCCTCGTTTGCTGAACCCGCCTACGACAAAGGCGAACGCGAAAGTCGAAGTCATTCCGATTTCGCCGTACCTGCCGAAGATGCCGGCCGGCGCCAAGAAGGCGGGCGGGGGCGGGGGCGGCGGTGCGCACGACGTCCAGCCCGCGAGTGTAGGCAAGCTGGCAAAATTTTCGATGACACAGTTTACTCCACCGAAGGTGAATCCTAACCTCCACCCCAAGCTGGCGATGACACCAACGGTCTTGGGTCCCCCGGACATAAAACTACCCAGCCCGAACATGAATACCTGGGGCGATCCGCTGGCGAAGGTTCTGAATGATTCGAACGGCCCCGGGGGCGGCAACGGAATCGGCTCCGGAAACGGGACCGGCGTAGGAAGCGGAAGTGGCGGCGGCGTTGGGCCCGGCGAAGGCGGAGGGACCGGCGGCGGCGTTTTCAACGCGGGAACCGGCGGCTATGGCTACCCGCAATGTATCTACTGCCCTCAGGCACAATATTCGGATGAGGCCGTAAAAGCGAAATATCAGGGCACGGTTACGCTAATCGCCGTGATCAGCGCGGACGGCAAGGCCTCGGATATCCACGTGGTCAAAGGCTTGGGTCTGGGCCTCGACGAGAAGGCAATTGAGGCCGTGCGCACATGGCGGTTCCGCCCGGCGGCAGGTCCGAACGGCAAGCCCGCCCCGGTGCGCCAAACGATCGAAGTAACTTTCCACCTCTACTGAGATACGTTTTCTTCCCGGCAATTCTGTTCATCGGGAGGCTCACGTTTACTTTCAAGCACGCTTCCGAACAGCCGTCCACGGCGCGCGAAACCTTCTGTTACGATGAGCGCGATGAAACTTTCCTCTCGCATTCTGTTTTTCCTGCTTAGCCTCGTGATTCTTGCCGCGCCGCGCGCCGCGGCCCAGAATGGTTCGGTGCAATTCACGGCGCGTATCACGCCATCGGGCGGAGTCGATGAGCCGGTACGTTCTTTTCCCTTCTACCTGCTGCGGAAAAGCTACGCGGACATTCAAAAGGAAGCGGACGCTGCGTTCCCCAGTTCCAGCATGAACACATTCATCGATACGCTCGACCTTTCGCCCGAGATGAAAAAATGGATGAAGAAAAATCAGTGTGTGAATCTATTCGGCGCGGATTTCATCAAGCAGATGAAAGTGGACGACGTTATGGATGTGCCGGAATTTTTCAAGGCCTACGTCGAGCGCATGACGGGCGATACGACGGTCAATTTCCCGACTCCCAAGTACAAACCGGAAGACAAAGTGAAGGACCCGGAAAAATACGCGCGGCTGAAAAAACAATATTACGATTCGATTCGCGCGTTTTTCATTCAAAATCCCACGTCCACGGACGGCATCGACCTGGCCTTGGAAGACGTGAATCCCGGCCACAAATGGGACAACCTGCAGGCGAAGGATCGCGCGGAACTTGACCGGCATACCTCGGAGCTGGCTCAAGGCACCTACCTTGTGGCGCGTGTCGACACCGATGTACAAGGTGACGGATTTCTGCGCGGCATCCCGCCAGGAAATTACTGGATCAGTTCTCTCAACATCCCGGCCACGGCGGGCGACGCGCGCGCGCTCTGGGATGTTCCGGTGACGGTCCGGCCCGGACAAACGGCATACGCCGCGCTCTCCAGCATCAACTCGGTAACCGTTCGACACCCCAGGCCCTGAGGATCGCGATGCAGGCCCAGGATTCCGCGCAATTCAACCCGTGGATCGAGGGTTTGACTGATCCCGACCCGCGCGCACGAGCCGATGCCGGGCTGCGGCTCTATCTGGCGGGAGTAAATATGTTTATGCCCCTGCTCAGCCAGTGGGTCGATGATTTGAGTTTTCGCGAGATGACCCTGCCCTTCAGCCGCTTCACCAGCGAACAGAAAAAGAACGGACCTTCCACGATCATCGTAGGCATCGCGGTACATCCCGAAACGTTCCGGAAAATCCGGCTCGCGAATAACTCGCCTCGCCTGGCCGACGTGCCCCCGGATCAGGATGCCCAGGAATTTGAGATGGAGATGGACGATACGGCGAAACTCGACATCCTGACTACGCGGGAGCCGGGCCGCAGCGGGGCGATCGCGCGTTACCTGGAAAAATTTGGGACGGGAATACAACAAATCGAGCTGTACGTCCGCGACGTGGACCGCGCGACGGAAATCCTGAAATTGAATTTCGGGCTACAGCCGATTTACCCCGCGACTCGACTGGGCGCGAACCAGACGCGGATCAATTTTTTTCTCGCCGCAGCGCCTGGCGCGAAAAAAATTCTCGTGGAATTGGTTGAAGCGGCTCCGTAGCCAAGTGCCAAATGCTCCGGAGCTGCCGTGCATTGCGGGGCGATGGCCGGCGCCGCCCCATCGATTGATAGGCGTTGCAACGTGTTACAATGCGGCGTTACAAAATCCGCTTCGCTGCGTTAACTTCTTATTGGCCTTTCCTGGAGATATTCGGATGCCCTTCGTAAATGAAGTGGAAGAAGCTCAAGCCGGTGCAGAACTTCGCGCGGTGTACGGAAAAATCGAACAAAGCCTTGGTTTCTTGCCGCACTACTTCAAGACGCTCGGCGCGAAGCCTGGGGTGATCCAGGCCCAGCTCGCCCTGAATGACGCGATCATGCAGGACGGCGCGCTCACGCTGGTGGTCAAGGAGCAAATCGGGCTGGTGGTCAGCGGGGTCAATTCGTCGTCCTACTGCATCATGTTTCATATGGAATTACTGCGGCGATTTGGAGTGGACAAAGCGCTGGCCCGAAAACTGACCGCCGACTACGAAAATGCCGCCGTGGAACCGAACGTAAAGGCGCTTTTTCGTTTTGCGGCGAAATTGACGCGCCATCCGGACGACATCGAAGAAAGCGACACGGACGAACTGAAGAAAGCAGGCTGGTCGGACGACGCGGTGCGGGAAACCGTGCTGACGGTTGGCTATTTCAATTATATCAATCGAGTTTCATTAGGGTTGGGATTGGTTGGCGATCTTTAACCGCGTTGCAAGATCAAGCCGCGAGGCCTATTCCCCGCTTTGCTGAATCAGTTTGGCGACCAGCGCAGTCCATCCGGTTTGGTGGCTCGCGCCCAGTCCGAATCCGTTGTCCCCATCAAAATATTCGTAGAACAGAATCAGGTCCCGCCAATGCGGATCGGTTTGGAAAAGGTCGATGTCGCCATACACCGCGCGGCGCCCATCGGTCCGCAAAAAAAGATGCGCGAGGCGCTGCGAAACCTCCTTGGCCGCCTCCCAGAGCGAGAGTTGCTGCCCTGACCCCACCGGGCACTCCACCTTGAATCCGTCGCCGTAATAATAGTGAACGCGTTGCATCGATTCGATCGTCAGAAAATTCAGCGGAAACCAGATCGGGCCCCGCCAGTTGGAATTCCCTCCGAACAGATCGGTGGTGGATTCCGCCGGCTCGTAGTCCACGGACTGCGGGTGGCCGTTGACGCTGAGGACGAAGGGATTGTCCTTGTGAAACTTGGAAACCGAGCGCAAGCCATTCGGCGCCAGGAATTCTTTTTCGTCCAATAGATACTTATAAATTCGCTCGAGCTTCTTGCGATTGGCGATGGTCAGCAGCAGCCGTGGTTTTCCATCCGCGGACAACTGGCTCATGTCCACGTGCTCGCGAACATCGGGATTGTGCGCCAGGAACCATTCCATGCGCCGGCAGAAGTTGGGCACGCGCGCCAAATCTTCGGGCTCGAAAACCTCCACGGCAAACAGCGGTATCACCCCTACCATCGAGCGCACCTTCATGGGCAGCACGGTGGTCTTGCCGAGATGCAGAACGTCGTAGTAGAAACCGTCCTTGTCGTCCCACAAGCCGACGCCGTCGCCGCCCATATCGTTCATGGCCTGCGAGATATAGACAAAATGCTCGAAGAATTTGCTGGCGATATCTTCGTAGGAAGGATCTTCGCGGGCCAGTTCCATGGCCATCGCCAGCATATCCAGGCAGAACGTCGCCATCCAACTGGTTCCGTCCGACTGCTCGATGAAATTTCCCGGTCCGAGCGGGCTGGACCGGTCGAACATCCCGATATTGTCGAGGCCGAGAAACCCGCCTTCAAAAACGTTTTTCCCTTCCGGATCTTTGCGATTCACCCACCAGGTGAAATTCAGCAGGAGTTTCAGGAACACACGCTCGAGAAAATTTCGGTCTTCCTTGCCCTGCACGCGGCCCGCGATTTTGTAAACGCGCCACACGGCCCAGGCCTGCACCGGCGGATTAACATCTGAAAAGTTCCATTCGTAGGCGGGAATCTGGCCGCTCGGGCTCATGTACCATTCGCGATGAAACAGGATCAGTTGCTCCTTGGCATATTCGGGGTCGATCAGCGCGAGCGTGACGCAATGAAAGGCCAGGTCCCACGATGCGTACCACGGGTATTCCCAGGTGTCCGGCATGGAAATCACATCGGAATTATAAAGATGCGTCCAGTCATGGTTGCGCCCGGCGTAGCGGCTGGGATCGGGTTTGGGCTGGGTGGAATCGCCCGCGAGCCAGCGGCGCACATCGTAGTGATAGCTTTGCTTGCACCACAGCAGGCCAGCGAACGCTTGGCGCTGCACATTGCGCGCATCTTCACTGAGTTTCGGGTCGATGCGCCGGGCGTAGAATTCGTCCGCTTCTTTTTTGCGCAAATCGAAAACCTGGCCAAACGACGGCCCAAAGAATTGTGCGACCGGCGCCTGGTTCTGGGTGAGGTCCTGGTTGGTGAGGCGGAGCCGTAACGTCCAACTTTTGCCGGGGGCGATTGCCGATGTAAAATGCGCGGCGGCTTTGGTGCCGGCCATGTCGGGATTCACGGCGCCGCGCTCTCCGTTGACGATGTATCGATGAAAGGCATCTTTGACAAACGGACTGGCGTTTTTGGTATTGAACAGCCGCTCCGTGTTGGTCTCATTCTCGGTGAACAGAGTTTCGGGCGCGCCTTCGATCAGCAACCAGCGCTTTCCGTAGTGAAACTCGCTTAGCTCGAAGAGCTCGGCCCCTTCCACGGAGGCGGCGCGGGCGACCTGGGGCCGTTCGTATTGGTCTCCCCAATCCCAACGATTCCGAAACCACAGCGTCGGAAGCAAATGCAGGCGCGCCGGATCCGGGCCGCGATTCCACGCTGTAATGCGGATCAGAATGTCTTCGGAATCCGCTTTGGCGTACTCGACAAAAACATCGAAGTATCGATTCTCCGCGAAAATCCCGGTGTCCACGAGCTCGTATTCGGGATCCTGGCGGGTCCGTTTGGCATTTTCTTCGATCAGGCGGGCGTAGGGGAATTCGGCTTGAGGATATTTGTACAGATACTTGAGATACGAACTGGTGGGCGTCGCGTCGAGATAGTAGTAATACTCTTTTGCGTCCTCGCCGTGATTCCCTTCCCGGTTGCTGAGCCCGAAAAGGCGCTCCTTCAGGATCGGATCTTTCTCGTTCCACATCGCGAGGGCAAAGCAAATGTGCTGGTGCCGGTCGCAAAAACCGGCGATGCCATCCTCGCCCCAGCGGTAGGCTCGCGAACGCGAGTGATCGTGCGGAAGATAGTTCCAGGCGTCGCCGTTCGCGCTATAGTCTTCGCGGACGGTGCCCCATTGGCGCTCGGAAAGGTACGGTCCCCAGCGCTTCCAGTGAACTTCCCTCTCGGTGCTGGCGTTGAGTCGCTGAGCTTCGGCTGTCAGGGTGGGGGACATTGGCTCGGTTCTGACTATACATTGAGCCACAACGCTTTTCGCTTGTGGAAAAATTTGCTGCAACCGGAATGCAACCCCGCCGCGGCAGCGCGAATCCAGTTGATTTCCAGTGCCACAATCGCGCTAGCGTATCGCCCGTACATTTTTTATTGTCCGAGGCGCGATTCATTTGAAATTGTGAAACAAACCGAGGCCGATCGCGATTTCCACAACAACGGTTCGTAAATCTCTAGTGCAGTCGCTCGGCCCGCGAGATGCGTCTCCACGCCTTGCGCTGCTGCTGACTGCGATCGCCGCGACGGCCGTTATCGCGCCGATGCTGTTCCTCGGCCAAGCCTCCGGCCACGACTTCCAATTCCATCTTGCCTCCTGGCTCGATGCCGCCGGACAGTGGCGGGAAGGCATTTTGTTCCCGCGTTGGGCAGAATGGGCGAATTGGGGTTTCGGCGAGCCCCGCTTCATTTTTTATCCTCCGGCATCCTGGATGATTGGCGCGGGGTTAGGCTCGATCTTGCCTTGGAGAATCGTTCCTGGCGCATTCATCTGGCTGGCCCTGGTCTTAGCCGGCTATTCGATGTGGCGATTTGCGAGCCAGTACTTGCCGCGCGGTCAGGCCGCGGGTGCCGCGGTTTTGTATGCCGTGAATCCCTATCACCTGGTGATTGTGTATTACCGCAGTGACTTTGCGGAGCTGCTGGCCAGCGCCATCTTCCCCCTGGTGATGTGGGGAGCCGTGCGCGTGCTGCGCGACGGCTGGCGAAGTTTGCCGAAGCTGGCCATCCCATTCGCGGCGATATGGCTATCCAACGCCCCGGCGGGGGTGCTCGCAACGTACTCTGTGGCATCGGTGGTATTTGTCTCTTTCATTCTGGATCGGAACGCGCGCGCAGTGATTGCGGCAGGATCGGCGATGGCCGCCGGATTCGGCCTCGCCGCCTTCTACATCTTGCCTGCAGCGTGGGAGCAGCGTTGGGTGCAAATCGATCAGATCCTTACCGATCTGCTGCGGCCGGATCGCAATTTCCTGTTTACGCATTCAGACAATCCGGAATTTCTGCTCTTCAACCTGAAAGTTTCGGCGGTGGCGCTTGGGGTAATTCTGGCTGCCAGCGTGTCGGCAGTCTTCGTCGCGCGACGGCGTAAGGAATTTTCTGGCGTCTGGTGGATGCTGCTCACCTTGGGAAGCGCCGCGACGTTTCTGATGTTGCCCGCGAGTATCCTGGCGTGGCGGTGGCTGCCGAAACTGCAATTCGTGCAGTTCCCGTGGAGGTGGCTTGGGCCGCTGGATTTCGTTTTTGCATTTTTTCTTGCAGCGGCGTTCGGAAATGCGAAAAGGCAGTCCTTGTGCTGGACGACAGCGTTCATTCTGCTGTTTGGCGTCGGCACTGCGATCGGGAGCGACGCGTGGTGGGACAGCGAAGACATTCGGGTGCTGATGACCGGCATCGCGACGGGCCATGGCTACGAAGGCACGGATGAGTACCAGCCTGTGGGCTCCAGCCGCTATGACTTGCCGGGAGTCGATAGCGACGGCGACTCACTGTCTGGCAAGGCCGCGCCGCGAATTGCCGAATATTCCGGGAGTGACGGTAACGAAAATGTTGGGACCGGCTTGAAGCTGAACGTCGAACGTTGGACCGCCGATTCGAGAATTTTCTCGTGGGCAAGTCCGGCTCCCACGGTTATCGCTGTGCGCGCGCTGGGCTACCCCGCGTGGCGGGTGGAGATGGACGGGTCGAAGCTTCGCGCGGAATCGGCGCCGGAAACGGGCCAGATGCTTGTCCCCGTTTCCGTCGGCACACATCGCGTCGTCGTGCAATTCGGGCCAACCTGGGATCGAACGGCCGGCGCTTTCATTTCACTGGCCTCGCTGCTCGCGCTCATTGCATTCGCGTTTGCCACGAAACGCGGATTCAGCGCATCCAAAGAACTGCCGGTAATCCCTGATTGAAACCAAAGCCTTCGTCATTCGGAGATATCGCCTTACTGGGTTCGAATACCGGATTTCCCTCAGCGTCTCGATCCAATTGGAATGTTTCAAGTGTTGCTATAATGGAAGTATCTACGATTATCCAGATGGATCGCTTCTCATGAATAAGCCGCAAAAACCCGACACTGACAAGGACGTTAGGAACGGTCTACAACTGTTCCATCCTGC
>Ga0302326_10028848_pt1 | contig 11158 bp, 9 predicted proteins | sample Palsa_T0_3_FD_202264 | JGI IMG/M metagenome (GOLD analysis project Ga0302326, IMG submission 202264) | Peat permafrost microbial communities from Stordalen Mire near Abisko, Sweden - Palsa_T0_3 | ecosystem: Environmental > Terrestrial > Soil > Palsa > Peat permafrost | place: Sweden: Abisko...
CGCGCACCGGGCTCATGCGCGCATGCAGCAGCACGGCCAGATCGCCGAGTTCCTGCGGTATCTCATGCGCGGTGATCGCCAGCGTCGTGACCACCCCGAGCTTGACGTCAGTCAGGAATGCCGCCGCGATCAGCACGCCGTCGAAGGCGTTGTGCACGCCGTCGCCGAACAGCACGATCCAGCCCGCTGCGCGGTCGCGGTCGCTCTCGTGCGGGGAATGGGTCTCGCAGGACTGGGCGTGACAGTGCCGCCAGAGCACCAGCTTCTCGAGCACGAAGAACAGGGCAATGCCGGCCAGCACTGCCGCACCGATGGCCTGAATGCGCTGTGGGCCGACGCTGGCAATCGCCTCGGGCAGCAGGCCGATCAGGGCGGCCGCCAGCATGGCCCCGGTGGCAAAGCTGATTAGATGCGGCAGCAGCCAGGAGCGGCGCGCCGGCGCAAGCAGCAGAAATACGCTCGCCAGCGCCGCGCTGAGCGCTCCGCCGAGGAAGGTTGCCGCTAAAATCCATGCCAACGTCATGACCGACTCACCATTGAGGCCGCGTGCAGCCAGATCAAGGCCGCCATGCGTCCGGTCACCCCGTCGCGGCGGTAGGAATAGAAGCGATGCCGCTGCGCGAAGCAGCAGCTGGCATCGGCATGCACCGACTCGACGCCGAGCGCTTCGAGCCGTGCGCGCGCCAGCGCCTGCAGATCGCACTGCCAGCGCCCGCGGGCATTGGGCGCGAAGGCCGCGGCCGCAGCGGGGTCGTGGGCCAGAAAAGCCGCGCGCACCTCCTCGCCGACCTCGAAATGCTCTGCCGAGATCGCCGGGCCCAGCCAGGCTTGCAGCGCGCCGCTGCCCGCCAACGCCGCGACGGTGCTCTCCAGTACCCCGGCGGCGAGCCCGCGCCAACCGGCATGGGCCACCGCCACGGCGCTGCCATCGCGCGCCGCGAACAGCACCGGCAGACAGTCCGCGACCAGCACCGCCAGCACCGTGCCGCACTGCCGGGTCAGCGCGCCATCGGCCCGTGGCGGCCCCCGCGCAGCGCCGAGCCGATCGGCGTCGACGACTTCGGTGCCGTGCACCTGCTCGAGCCACAGCGGCTCGCGCGGCAGCGACAGCTGCTGTCGCAGCAGGACACGGTTTTGCGCCACGGCCGCGGGCTCATCCCCGACATGCGCACCGAGATTGAAGGCCTCGAAAGGCGCGCGGCTGACCCCGCCGGTGCGCAGCGTAAAGGCGGCATGCACGCGGCTCACGGCCGGCCAGTGTGGCCGCAGATACCCGCCGCTCACGGCCGCCGCCGGCCGCGAGCGGCCTCGGCCTCGCGCGCGTCCAGGCGCAGCAGCCGCAGCAGCGCTTCTAGATCGGCCGGTATCGGCGCCTCGAAGCTCTGCGCACGGCCGCTCAGCGGGTGCTGCAGCCGCAGGCGCTGCGCGTGCAGCGCCTGGCGCCGAAAGCTCTGCAGGGCCAGATTCAGCGGCCCGGCCCCACCGGCGAGCAGGCGCTTGCGGCCGCCGTACACCGGATCGCCGACGATCGGAAAACCTATATGGGCCAGGTGGACCCGGATCTGGTGCGTACGGCCGGTCTCCAGCTGCACGCGCAGCAGAGTGTGCGCGCGAAAGCGCTCCTCGATACGAAAGTGTGTGACCGCCTCGCGGCCATCCCCGCGCACGGCCATGCGCGTGCGCGTGCTGCGGTGCCGGCCGATCGGCTGATCGATGCGCCCGCCGCCGGTGGGCTCGCCCAGGCACAGCGCCAGGTACTCCCGGCCCACCGTGCGCTTGGCCAGCGCCGCCACCAGGCGCGTGTGCACTTCCGGTGTGCGGGCCACCATGAGCACTCCGCTGGTGTCCTTGTCTAGGCGATGCACCAGCCCAGCACGCGGCACCCGTGCCAGCGCTGCATCGTGCGCCAGCAATGCATTCTGCAGCGTATGCTCGCGATTGCCCGCACCCGGGTGCACCACCAAACCCGGCGGCTTGTTGAGCACCAACAGCGCTGCATCCTCGTGCAGGATCTCCAGCGGCAGCGCCTCAGGGGCCACGTGCGTGTCGGCGGCGAACTGCGCTTCGACGGTCAGTTGCTCGCCACCCTGCACGCGATCGCGCGCACGCACCGCCTGACCGTTGGCGCGTACCGCCCCGGCGCGGATCCAGCGTTGCAGGCGCGCCCGCGAGTACTGCGGCAGGGCGGCGGCCAGCGCCTGGTCCAGGCGCATGCCGGCCGCCGACTGGGGCAGGTGCAGGACGTGGGTTTGGAACTCCGGAGGCATCGGGCGGGTCAGCTATACTCGGGCGCTTGCGGCCATGGCGTCTTCATAAGGTCCAAAATTGAGCTCAAACTCCGCGCCCTCCCATCGCGCCCGTATCTGGGGCGCCGTGTTGCTCGCCACGCTGGCGCTGCTGGGCGGCTGCCACACCCGGCAGGCCAAGAACCTCAAGAAGGCCACCGCCCAGTCGCTGTACGCCAATGCGCACAAGGCGATGAACAACAACGACTTCGAGTATGCCATCAAGCAGTATGAGGCACTGACCGCGCGCTTTCCGTTCACCGACCAGGCCCGACAGGCCCGGCTCGACATGATCTATGTCTACTACCGCAAGGGCGAGAAAGAGACCGCCACGGATGCGGCCGATCAGTTCCTGCGCGAGAATCCGACCCACCCGCGCATTGATTACGCCTGGTACATGAAGGGCATGATCGACTTCGAACGCACCCCCTACGCGATCGAGCGCTGGTTCGGGGTCGATCTGGCGCGCCGGCCGCCCGCCTCGGCCCTCAAAGCCATTACCGCCTTCACCACGGTGGTCACGCAGTTTCCCAAGAGCGATTACGCGCACGATTCGCTGCGGCGGCTGGTGTATCTGCGCAATCGGCTGGCCGAATACGAGGTCAATGTTGCGCGCTACTACATCAAGCGCGGCGCCTACCTGGCCGCCGCCCAGCGCGCCCAGGGTGTGATCGATCAATATGACGGCGCGCCGGCCGAGCGCGAGGCCGTGGCCGTATTGCTGGAGTGCTACAAGCGCCTCGGTTTCACCGAGCTGGCCTCGAATGTCGAGCGCGTCTACGCGGCCAACTATGCCAACAGCCCACGCGGGATGCAGAGCCCGGGCCACCACTGGTGGGTGTTCTGGCGCGACACCGGCTCCTGAGTCCTCAGCGCCGGTAGCCGTTGGTGATCGGATAGCGCCAGTCGCGTCCAAAGGCGCGCGCGCTCACGCGCACGCCCGGCGGGGCCTGCCGCCGCTTGTATTCGGCGCGTTTGACCATATCGAGCACGCGGGCGACCACGGCGCGATCGAAACCGCGCTCGCAGATCTCCTCGACCGACAGATCTTCCTCGATGAAGCCTTCCAGGATCGGATCGAGCACCTCATAGGGCGGCAGCGAATCGGTGTCCTTTTGATCCGGTCGCAGCTCGGCCGATGGCGCGCGCGTGATCACGCGCTCCGGGATCACGGCTGCGAGCGAATTGCGGTAGCGCGCCAGCCGATACACCAGCTGCTTGCTGCAGTCCTTGATGGGCGCAAAACCACCGGCCATATCCCCATAAAGGGTCGCGTAGCCCACGGCCATCTCGCTCTTGTTGCCCGTGGTCAGCAGCATGCGGCCGGTCTTGTTCGAGATCGCCATGAGCAGCACACCGCGGCAGCGCGCCTGGATGTTCTCTTCGGTGGCGTCAGGCTTGCGCCCGGCGAACTCCTGCCGCAGCGCCTCGAGCGTGGCCGCGAACATGTTCTCGATCGAGATCGAGCTGAAGCTGACCCCGAGCGCCTGCGCCTGCGCGGCCGCATCCTCGCGGCTCATGTCCGAGGTATAGCGCGAGGGCATCATGACGGCATGCACGCGATCGGCGCCGAGGGCATCGACCGCGATCGCCAGCGTCAGGGCCGAATCGACCCCGCCCGACAGGCCGATCACGGCGCCGGTAAAGCCGTGCTTGTTGACATAGTCGCGAACGCCCAGCACCAGCACGCGGTACACGGTCTGATCATCCGACCACTCGGGCGCGAGGCTGCCGGCGAGCGGCAGCACGACACCATCGTGGCGTTCGAACTCGACGCAATACAGGCCCTCCTCGATCGGCGGCGCGCGCATCACCAGCCGTGCGCTCGCATCCATCACGAAGGAATTGCCGTCGAACACCAGTTCGTCCTGGCCGCCCTGCAGGTTCACGTACGCCGCGGGCAGACCGGTCTCGCGCACGCGCTCAGCGATAACCTGCTCGCGCTCACGCTGCTTGTGAATCTCGTAGGGCGAGGCGTTGATGATCAGCAGCACTTCGGCGCCGGCCGCCTTGGCGAGCGCGGCCGGCAGCGGTTCCCAGGCGTCCTCGCAGATCAGCAGCCCGAGCGAAAAGCCGTCGAAAGACAGCACGGTGGCCTCGGTGCCGGCCGTGAAATAGCGCTTTTCGTCGAATACCTTGTAGTTCGGCAGGCAGGCCTTGCGATGCTGCGCCAGCACGCGCCCGCCGCGCATCAGGCAGGCCGCGTTATAGATCCGCCCCTGATCGTATTCGGGATAGCCGACCATGACGCCGATCTCGGGCACCGCCTGCGTGAGCTCCTTGAGCGCGCGCCCGATCTGCAGTCGCAGCCCGCGATGGAACAGCAGATCCTCGGGCGGGTAACCCGAGAGCGTGAGCTCCGGAAACAGCACCAGATCGGCCTTGAGTTCATCGCGCGCACGGCGCGCCTCGGTGATCACGCGTTCGAGATTGCCGCGCACATCGCCCACCAGCAGATCCAGCTGCGCCAGTGCGATTTTCAGTCGATCGACGGATACCACGGGCGCTCGCTCAACGATGCCTCGCGCGCGCCTTCGCAGGCGTCTTCTTGCTTGCCGACTTCTTGCTTGCCGACTTCTTCCTCGCCGTCGTGATCACGACCTTCTTGGCTGCCCTTTTCGGTGCCACCGGCGTGCTGAGGGCCGCGGGCCTGGACCGCACGCGCCTGGACAGCAGTTCGGCCATCGCGCTGCCGAGCTGTGCCGGGGATTTTACCGTGCGCACGCCGGCGGCCTCCAAGGCGCGATACTTGTCGGCAGCCGTACCCTTGCCGCCGGCGATCACCGCCCCGGCATGGCCCATGCGTTTGCCTGCGGGCGCGGTCACGCCGGCGATATAGGCCACGACCGGCTTGGTGACGTAGTGGCGGATGTGTTGCGCGGCCGCCTCCTCGTCGCTGCCGCCGATCTCCCCGACCATGATGATGCCTTCGGTCTGCGGATCGCGCTCGAACAGCTCCAGACAGTCGATGAAATTCATGCCGCGCACCGGGTCGCCGCCGATGCCGATGCAGGTGCTCTGGCCCAGGCCATTGTTCGTGGTCTGGAACACCGTTTCATAAGTCAAAGTGCCCGAACGCGAGACAATACCGACAACGCCTTTCTTGTGAATGAATCCCGGCATGATGCCGATCTTGCATTCCCCTGGCGTAATGATGCCGGGACAGTTCGGCCCGATCAGCCGCGTCGGTGAGCCGCTCAGCGCGGCTTTGACCTTGATCATGTCGTTGACCGGCACGCCCTCGGTGATGCAGACCACCAGTTCGATTCCGGCGTCCATGGCCTCGAGAATCGAATCGGCCGCGTACGGGGCGGGCACGTAGATCATGCTGGCCGTGGCCCCGGTCGCGCGCACCGCCTCGCGCACCGTATCAAACACCGGCAGGCCCAGATGCCGCTCGCCGCCGCGGCCCGGCGTCACCCCGCCCACCAGCTTGGTGCCGTAGGCAAGGCACTGCTCGGAATGAAAAGTGCCCTGTTTGCCCGTGAAACCCTGGCAAATCACTTTGCTGCGCTTATTGACCAGCACGCTCATCGCACGGTCCTCGCCGCGGCGACCACCTTTTTCGCCGCATCGGTCAGGTCCGCGGCGGCGATGATGGCCAAGCCGCTTTGGGCCAGCCGCGCGCGCGCCACGTCGGCGCTCGTGCCCTCGAGCCGCACCACCACCGGCACGTCGACGCCGACGTTCTTGACCGCGTTGATGATGCCATCGGCGATCAGGTCGCAGCGCACGATGCCGCCGAAGATATTGACCAGGATCGCACGCACATTGGAATTCGACAGGATCAGTTCGAACGCGGCGGTCACGCGTTCGCTGGTTGCGCCGCCGCCGACATCGAGAAAATTCGCCGGACGCCCGCCATGCAGTTTGATCAGATCCATGGTCGCCATGGCGAGCCCGGCGCCATTGACCATGCAGGCGATGTCGCCTTCGAGCGAGACGTAGTTCAGATCGTGCTCGCTTGCCCGCCGCTCCATCGGATCTTCCTGGCCCGGATCGCGTAGCTTCGCCAGCTCCTTCTGCCGGAACAGCGCGTTGGCCTCGATGTCCAGCTTGCAATCGAGCGCCACGAGACCGCCGGCCTTGGTCACGATCAGCGGATTGATCTCGATCAGGCTGGCATCGCGCTCCAGGTACAGCCGGTACAGCGCCAGCACGATGGCCTGAAACTGCTCGATCTGTTTACCCTCGAGGCCCAGACCGAAGGCCAGCTGCTTGCACTGGAACGGCTGCAATCCGGCGGCCGGATGCGCCGTGACCGACAGGATCTGTTCCGGGGTTTTCTCGGCCACCTCCTCGATGTCCATGCCGCCGGCGGCCGAGGCCACGACCGCGATGCGGCCGCGCTCGCGGTTCAGCGTCAGGCTCAGATACAGCTCACGTTCGATCTCCGAGCCCGACTCGACATACACCTGCTCGATCGGCAGCCCGGAGGCGCCGGTCTGCTTGGTGATCAGTCGCTGACCGAGCATTGCAGCCGCGGCGCTGCGCACGGCCTCGGCGTCGCGCGCGAGCTTGACGCCGCCGGCCTTGCCGCGGCCGCCTGCATGCACCTGCGCCTTGACCACCCAGACTTTGCCGCCCAGCGCATGCGCGGCCGCGAGCGCCTCGTCGGCACTGCCGGCGACGCGGCCCTCGGGCACGGGCACGCCATAGCTGGCGAGAATCTTCTTCGATTGATACTCGTGCAGGTTCATCCGCGACCATCCGGGTAGCGCAAAGCGGACGATTGTCGCGGAAAGCAGCGCCCGAGGCCAGAACTGCCGGGCGCCGGCGGGTGTGCGGCGCTACCTGCTACTTGACGCTATAGCCCCGCGCTTCGAGGCACGCGGTGATCGCGCGCTGGTACTGGTCGCGGCTCGCGCCGGTCTGATTGCCCGGCACGGCGCCACCCGGCTGCGTCGGATCGAACCCAGTCTGACTCCTCGCCCACGAGTGGCACTCGAAGCGATCGGCCGACTGCTGCGCGGCGGTCTGTCCGTTGCGGGGATAGACATAGAAATCATCCCCGGGCGGCGCCGCAGCGGGCGGGGCACCGGGCTGATCGGCCGCAGGCGGTGGCGCCGCGACCACATAACCGTTCATATCCGGCCGCCACTGGTAGTAGACATCATCGGCGTAGTAATAGGGCAGGCCGCCAAACCACAGCGTCGTGTAGAACGGCGGCAGCGCCGTCACGAACAGCCCAAAGGGCGGGCGAGTGACCACGAAGCCGTAGGGACCGGGGGCATACCAGACCCCAGCGCTGAAGTAGAACCGGTTGCCACCATAGAAATACGGCCGGTAGCCCGACGGCAGCGTACGCACGACCTGCCCGCGCGGCGGATAGTACTGACCATGGTTGTAGCGATTGTCGAGCACCTGTCCGCGACCGTCGCGCTGGAACTGCGCTCCGGCTCGTGCCCCGTCATCGGGGCGGTTGGCGGCAAAGCTCGAGGCGATCCCGACCAGCGCGAGGGCCCAAAGACCCGACACGACCAGCCACTTGCGAGTTGATCTTTTCAGCTTGATCTTCATCTCTGACATCGCTTCGTTGGGCGCAAGCACTCAGGCGGTGGTATAGCCGCGCGCATCCAGACAGGCGCTGATGGCGCGCCGGTAGTTCGACGCCGCCGCCGCCGAGGCGGCGCTATAGCTGTCGAGGCGCGCCTGCTCGGCATTGGCCTGGGCCTGCGCATTGGCGTCGCTGACTGAGCCCACTGCAGCGCCCGTGATGCCGCCGACTATCAAGCCGGCACCCGCATCGCGGGGACCGGCGATGGCCGCGCCCAGGATCGCGCCGGCAATGGCGCCCACGGCGGTGCCGGCGCCCGGCGGCGTGGCCGGTTGCACCATCACGCGCTCACCGGCAGGCACGCCAGGGCGGCTGGGATCGAAGCCGGATTGCTGCACAGCCCAAACGTGACATTCATACCGGTCGCGCTCGAGCTGCTCGGGACTCTGTCCATTCGCGGGATACACCATGATGGGCCTGGGCATGGGCTGCTGCTGCACGACCACCCGCTGTGGCGGTGGCGCAACACAGGCAGCCAATATCGCCGATAATGCCAAAATGGACCCGGTACGCAGATTAAGTAATGGTGTACGCATATGCTTGATACAACGACCCAGCCCGTGGATAGGTTGACAGAGAGATACTGAACACGGCCTGAACTCCAGATCTTATAGAGTGCGGATTAACGCCACAGTTTCAATGCCAGATTGCTGCCGTTCATGAGCACCGCCGAGGCGCCGGGGCCACCCCCTTACCGGCCGATTCCATCACCCGTGAGCAGGACCGCCGGACCCTCGGACGATCTGGCCTGGCGCGTGGTCGGACTCGCCAATCTCTACCGGCTGCTGCTGCCGCCACTGTTGTTCACGCTGTATCTGTCAACGCGCCCGAGTCCGACCGTGGGCGGCGCCAACCCGCAGCTGTTCATGCTGGTCTGCATCATCTACTGGACCCTTGGGTTGCTGTTTGCGTTCGGCGGCCGCGGCCGCTGGCCGAGCCGGCGCGTGCTGGTGCTGGCGCATACGCTGCTCGACACCGCGGCAGTCGCCGCCTTCCTGTACTGCAGCGGCGGGGCCGCCAGCGGACTCGGGATCCTGCTGGTCATCCCTGTGGGCGCCATGGCGTTGCTGGCCGAGGGTCGCGGCGGTTTTGCCAACGCCGCCATCGCCTCGCTGGGCATCCTGCTGCAGCAGATCGTGTCGGTCGCGCTCGGAAACGCGCCTTCGTCGGATTACCCGCTGGCGGGCATGCAGGGTGCGGTGGTGTTCCTGGTGGCGCTCATGGCGTGGCCGGTGTCCGCCCGCCTGCGCGAGAGCGAAGCGCAGGTGCGACGCGCGGTGCTCGATCTGGCCAATCTGGCGCAGGTGTCGCAGTACATCGTGCAGCACCTGCGCGAGAGCATTCTCGTGGTCGATCCCGCCGACAATATCCGCCTGATCAACGAAGCCGCCGCGCAGGTGCTCGGCGAATCCTATGCCGTGCCGGGTGCGCTGCTCGGCGAGGTTTGTCCCCGTTTGCTCTACCTGCTCTCGACCTGGCGCAGCAACGGCCTGCTCGAGCGTGGCGACGATGCCCAGACCATGCTGGCCGCCGATGGCGCGCGCGTGATTCGGCCGCACTTCGCCCCGCTCGGGGACAGCAATCCCTCCCCCGTGATCGTATTCCTCGAGGACATCGGTGAGATTGCCGCCAAGGTGCAGCAGACCAAGCTGGCCGCGCTCGGGCGCCTCTCAGCCAGCATTGCCCATGAAATCCGCAATCCCGTCGGGGCGATGAGCCACGCCGCGCAACTGCTGGCGGAATCTCCGGCACTGAGCAGCGAGGATCATCGTCTGACGCAGATCGTGCAGGCCAACTCGATCCGTGTCAGTGGCATCATCGACAACATCCTGCAGCTTTCGCGCCGCGAGGCGCCGAAGCCTGAAGAGCTCAGGCTCGCGGCCTGGACCATGCGCTTTCGCGACGAGTTCTGCGCCACCGTGGAGCTGCCGCGGCAGAAGCTGCTGATCGATTCGGCCGCCGAGGACGTGCCGGTGCGCATCGACGGCAGCCAGCTGCATCAGATCACCTGGAATCTATGCCAGAACGCCATGCTGCATGGCCAGCCCGCGGCCACCGCCGCAGCCATCCAACTGCGCTACGGACGCCTAGGCGGCGTGGGTCGGCCTTTCCTGCAGGTCGCCGATCGCGGCCCCGGCATCGCCGCGGCCGATGCCGAACGCATTTTCGAACCGTTCTTCACGCGCGCGCAGCGCGGCACCGGACTGGGGCTGTTCCTGGCGCGCGAGCTCGCGGCCGCCAATGGCGCGACGCTGCTGTACGAGGCGCGCGAGGGCGGCGGCAGCATCTTCCGGATCGTGTTCGCCGACCCGAGCCGCTGGAACGACCTATATTCCTGATGCCTCCCATCGCACAATTCGCGCCACAATGAGCGCCCTATGTCGCTGAAGCCGACCGTACTGATCGTCGATGACGAGCCGGACCTGATCGAACTGGTGTCCCTGACACTCGGGCGCATGAATCTGGCCACCGCCTCTGCCGGCGACCTGGCCGCCGCGCGCGCGCAGCTTGCCGCCGAGCGCTTCGGCCTGTGCCTGACCGACATGCGACTGCCCGACGGCGACGGCCTGGATCTGGTCGCCTACATTCAGCAGCACCACCCCGAGCTGCCCGTGGCGGTCATCACGGCGCATGGCAATGTCGAATCGGCAGTGCGCGCATTGAAGCTCGGCGCCTTCGACTTCGTCTCCAAGCCGCTGGATCTGGGCGTGCTGCGCAAGCTGGTGGCGACCGCGATCAAGCTCACCCAGGGCGAGCCTCGGATCTCGAACGCCGAAGCGCTCGAGCGCGCAGCGCCGTCCTCGCGCTCGCCCCGGCTCATGGGCCACTCGCAGGCGATGGTCTCGCTGCGCGAACTGGTCGCGCGCGTGGCGCGCAGCCAGGCGCCGGTGCATATCACAGGCGCTTCCGGCACGGGCAAAGAGCTCGTGGCGCGTTTGATCCACGACAGCGGCGCGCGCGCCGATGGGCCATTTGTGCCCGTGAACTGCGGTGCCATTCCTTCCGAACTCATGGAGAGCGAGCTGTTCGGCCACAAGCGCGGCAGTTTTACCGGCGCGGTGGCCGACAAGAAGGGCCTGCTGCAGAGCGCCGAAGGCGGCACGCTGTTTCTCGATGAGGTCGCCGATCTGCCCCTGCACATGCAGGTCAAACTGCTGCGCGTGATTCAGGAGAAGACCGTGCGGCCGATCGGCGAGCAGCGTGAAGTGCCGATCGACGTGCGCGTGCTGTCGGCCACCCACAAGTCGCTGGCCGAACTGGTGGCACTCGGGCGTTTCCGCGAGGATCTGTATTACCGCATCAACGTCATCGAGAT
>Ga0302326_10028851_pt1 | contig 11157 bp, 6 predicted proteins | sample Palsa_T0_3_FD_202264 | JGI IMG/M metagenome (GOLD analysis project Ga0302326, IMG submission 202264) | Peat permafrost microbial communities from Stordalen Mire near Abisko, Sweden - Palsa_T0_3 | ecosystem: Environmental > Terrestrial > Soil > Palsa > Peat permafrost | place: Sweden: Abisko...
TTTTTAAAACTGTTTGTTGGGGGTGGTTTGTTAACACGGGGGTTGGGTGGGGGGGGGGGGGGGGCGGGGGCCGCCCCACCTGCCGGGTGCGCCGATAATCCACGAGGAGACGGCATCGCGCCGTCAGGGAGTCCCCTGATGTCAGAAGAATATCTCCGACCCGAACTCGACGCCGATCAGGGCGAACTCGAAAGATCCCAGTTCGATGAAGAAGCGCTGCGCGCGCGAAGACGCCAGTATGGACTCGCCGCCGCTGCGATCGCGATTGTCGTCGTTGCGATTCTCGTGATTCCGTGGCGCGATCATGTGAAAGCGAGCGGCCGCGTGGCCCCGCAGCGCTGGGCTCGTGTGCACTCGGAAGCGCCTGGAGTGGTGCGCGAGGTGACACACACGACTGGCGACGCGATCGAGCAGGGTGAGGTCATCGCGGTCCTCGACTACGACGACCAGCGCGACGCGCTGGAGGCGGCGCGTCTCGCACTACCGCGCGAACGCGAGAAGCTCGCCGACCTCGAGCTGCGGCTGCGCGAGAACGCAATCCAGCGCGAAGGTGCCGATGCCGTCGCGAAATCGGCGGGGGAACGGGCGGCCGGCGCACAGCACATCGACGGCTCGCGGCTCGCGGCGCTCGATCCGATTGCAGATGCCGCACTCAAGGGAGTGCGGGGTTTCACTACCGGAGTGCGTGCCGAGATTTCGAGGAATCGCGGCGCCGCCGCTGAGCAATCCGAATTCAACGGCGAGGATCTATACCGGTACGCGCACGACGCCATGGCGCGCTATTCCGAAAGGGCTGCCGCGGTTGCCGACCAGCTCGCCAAGGTCGCCGGCGCTGATGCTGGGAGGCAGTTTAATTTTGAGTTCGACGATCTGCGCTTTGCTTACGATCTCGTCGACCATTCAATGGAAGAGATCCTCATTAAATATCAGCTCGTGGAGCGGGGCTTCCTCGCGGCCGTGGCGCTTCGCGTGCCGTGCGTCGAGCTCGAGCGTGAGACCATGGAACTCACGCATCGTTTCCGCGCGCTCTCGGCAAGCGCTCGAACTATTTTGGGTTCCCCTGATGAGCAGAGTGCGCACGTGCGCGATGCCGAGGAAAACCGGCAGCTTCTTGCAAGCGAGGCCGAGCGCCTCGAGGCTGAGCGCGCCGGTGTCGAGAGCGAAATCGCCGCGGCCGAGCTCGCCGTTCGTTCCGCCGAGCGCCACCAGGGCAAGACGGTGATCCGTGCGCCCATCCGAGGAACGCTCGCTGGCGAATCGCTCTCCCAGTTCGATGCCGTGAGCGCGAACGCCTCAGTCGGTGTGGTCGAGGATGCGAGCCGCCTAGTGTTGAAGGTTCAAGTGGATGAGACCGACATCCGCCGGCTCAAAGTCGGTCAAGCGGTCGAGGCCCAGGCACCTGATGGCCGCTCGCTCCGCGGTTCCGTGGTCTGGAGGACTCCGCTCGCTGGGCAGGCGGTGCGCGATCAGGCATGGAACGTGCTGATCCAGCTCGAGGGCAACAACGCCGGCTTCGAGTTGGGGGACAAGGTCATGGCGTCGATCGATGTCGGGAGGCGTAGCCTGCTGGGGCGCTGGCTTAAGTCTGCGGACGAGATCGCGACCGGGCCCCGCATCGCGTTCGTCGAGGACCCAACGGAGCTGCGCAAGCCGTCCACGGCGCTGTCCGGGTCCGTCGCGGCCGTGCATGAACAACTCTCTACCGAGCGGACTCGCGTACGTAATGGCGCGGACGGCAGCTGAATGTGGCGTACCGGGCGGTCATGCGAATCGGGCGACTGCCGCGCACGGGGAGGATGTTCGAGCTGCCGGCCGATGCGCGCGCGCCTGCACCGTGGCATGATGGCTACCATACGCCCCGGCTGCATCCTGCTTTGCGGCTCGGGTGAGGACTTCCTTGCCAATCCAGATTTTCTGTTGCATGAGTATTTCCATGTCGTACACCATTGGAACGCCGGGCGCATGACCCGCTTTGGCTACCTGCTCGAGTCGGCGCGGCGCGGATATTGGCGCAACAGTATCGGACGGGAGGCGCGCAAGTTCGCGGTGCGCAACCTGGCGCGCTACCAGCGCCATCTCAGCGACGCGCGCGGTCAGAACAGGATGCAGACGACTGAGCAGCCGGCGCCATGAGCCTGCAACTTCACCACCTGCCCACAGCGCTGCTGCTGGTTGCGCTCTCGGTCGTCATGCCCGTGGCGCATGGGTCGGAAAATGCTGAGTCATTCCCGTTCGGACCACAGGTATATCTTTTCAACCCGCGAATGCCGCTCGAGGCAATTCAAAAGACGGTTGACCGCATCGCTGCCGCACAGACCGACAACCAATTCGGAGCCGACCGGTATGCGATCTTGTTCGCGCCCGGCACATACGGCACTCGCGAACATCCGCTCTCGTTCAAGGTTGGCTACTACACCAGCGTAGCCGGCCTCGGCAGCTCCCCCGCCGATGTCGTTATCAACGGCACCATTCAGGTGCGCAATCAGTGCTCACACGGCGCCTGTTTGGCGCTCGACAATTTCTGGCGCTCGCTTTCGAACCTCACGATCAACATCAGCACGAGCGATAATAACTGTTTGTCCGATCAGACCTGGGCTGCATCGCAGGCCGCACCGATCCGGCGGCTGCGAGTGCTAGGTGGGGCTTTCAAACTGTTCGATGCCTGCAGCCAGCCCGGGTACTCGAGCGGCGGGTTCATTGCAGACTCTCAGTTTGCCGGGGCCGTGGTCAACGGCTCGCAGCAGCAGTATATGATTCGCAACTCCCGCCTTACGCAATATAGCAACGGCGTCTGGAACCAGGTGTTTGTGGGGGTGGTCGGCGCGCCCAACTGCGATGGGGTTAAGGAGGCATGTGCGTACACAACAATCAGTCGCACGCCTCGCAGCCGCGAGGCGCCCTTTCTGATCGCCCTGCCTACAGGGGGCTACGGCGTGTTCGTTCCGGACGTGCAAAACGAATCCGCGGGTCCTAGCTGGGTGGATCATCCAACGCCCGGCACCTTGATTCCACTCTCGAAATTCTATATCGCCAAACCCACCGACAGCGCCGCGCACATCAATGCAGAGCTGCGCATCGGTCGCCATCTGCTGCTCGAACCTGGCATCTACCATCTTGATGAGACCCTGCTGGTGTCGCATCCCGGCACGGTGGTAATGGGCCTGGGGTTTGCAACCTTGCTGTCCGAGCGCGGCCAGACCGCGCTCAAGGTGCAGGCGTCACACGGCGTGACCCTATCTGAGCTGCTGTTCGATGCGGGCGCGCAAGAGTCTCCCGACCTGCTGCGCATCGAAAACGCCGGTTGGTCGCCAGATTCACGACAGGATCCGACAGCCGTGCATGACGTCTTTTTTCGTGTCGGTGGGCCGCATGTCGGCCGTGCCCGCACGAGCCTGGTGGTAGAGGCCGATGACGTCATTCTGGATCATGTCTGGGCTTGGCGCGCCGATCACGGCGACGGCACCGGCTGGGTACGGAACACCGCGGACACGGGCGTCGTGGTGCACGGACGAGGCGTAATCGCCCATGGCCTGTTCGTCGAGCATTACCAACGACAAGAGGTACTTTGGGACGGCGAGGATGGGACGCTCATCTTCCTGCAGAACGAGATGCCCTACGATGTGCCGAACCAAGATGCTTGGCGGGAGACGGCACAAACTGAAGGCTATCCCGCGCTCGAGGTGGCGCCCGGGGTGCAACGCTTCCGCGGCGTCGGGCTGGGTAGTTACAGCTACTTCAACCAAGGTCAGCCGGTGTTCGCATCGCAGGCATTCAAGGTGCCGCCCGGTCTTGCGCCCGGAAGCCTTGAGAATGTGTTCACAATTTTTCTGTCTCGCGCAGCGTCTGGCGGTATTCGCCACGTTGTCAACGAAACCGGCGACGCATCCACTACCGCCAATGCAGACATCGCCGTCAGAGTGCTGCGCTTTCCCGCGCCGTGAGGCTGCGATCGCTCCGGCCCGTCAATGCAGTCGGAAGCACACTCGCTTGGCAGCGCGCCGGCAAACGCGCCGCTGGCCTTGGAGAACGTATGAATAGATTTCGACGGACGATCCCTTGCATTCTGATGGTTGCGCCGGGGCTGCTGGCGGCCGGCACCGCCCAACCGTGGCTCGATGCCACTCGCACGCCCGAGTCGCGCGCATTGCTTGTGCTCAAAGCCATGACCCTGGACGAGAAATTGGCCATGCTGCACGGACCCATGACGTTGCCGCTGGCGGGAGTACCTATCGAGCAAAGTCCGCTGCCCGCAGGCGCGCCCTGGTCGGCGGGCTTCATTCCGGGCGTCGCGCGCTTGGCACTGCCACCTTTGGTGGAAACGGATGCGAGTTTGGGCGTGGTCAATCCTCTAGGCATCCGGCCGGGGGATATCGCCACGGCGATGCCCGCTGGCTTGGCGCTCGCCGCCACCTTCAGTCCTGAATTGGCGTATCAGAGCGGCGCGACCATTGGCAGCGAGGCGCACGCCAAGGGCTTCAACGTGCTTTTGGGCGGTGGCATGAATCTCACCCGCGACCCGCGCGCCGGGCGCAATTTCGAATATCTTGGGGAGGATCCGCTGTTGGCGGGGGCCATGGCCGGCGAGGCAATTCGCGGCACCCAGGATCAGCATGTCATATCCACCGCCAAGCACTTCGCCTTGAACGCCAATGAAACCAATCGCAACAGCTTGGATGCCCGCATCGATCGGGCGGCGCTGCGCGAATCGGATCTGCTGGCCTTTCAAATCGCCATCGAGCGCGGCCATCCGGGATCGGTCATGTGCGCCTATAACAAGATCAATGGTGACTACTCTTGCGCCAATCCTTGGCTGCTCAACGGCGTGCTCAAGAAGGACTGGGGTTATCCAGGATGGGTCATGTCCGACTGGGGCGCGGTGCACAGCGAACTCGACGCGCTGCAGGGACTTGATCAGGAGTCGGGCGAGCAACTGGACAGCCGCGTATTCTTTGCGCAGCCCCTGGCGCAGGCCGTGGCAGCGCACCGCATCCCGCAAATGCGCATCGACGACATGGTGTATCGCATCCTGCGGGCGGAATTTTCGAGCGGTCTGATCGAGGACCCGCCGGTTGTGCGGCAAATCGACTACGCGGCGCATGCGCACATCGCGCTTAGCGTAGCGCAGGCGGGTGTGGTCATGCTCAAGAACGCATCGACGACGCTGCCGCTCAGAGCAGATATCAAGCGCGTCGCGGTGATCGGCGGTCAGGCGCAGGTGGGCGTGCTCTCCGGCGGTGGATCCTCGCAGGTGACACCTTCGAATGGCGCCATCCGTGTGCCCATCGGCGGCAACGGCGGAATGTCGCACTATCGCGATGCCCTATATTTTGCACCATCCCCGGTGCTCGCGTTACGCAAGGCGCTACCGGACGCCTCCGTGCTGTACGACTCAGGCGCCTTTCCCGAGGACGCAGCGGCGCTGGCCGCGAAATCGGACGTGGCGTTGGTGTTCGTCACGCGCCACGAAATGGAGGGTTACGATGTGCCGAATCTGCGGCTGCCGCAAGGTCAGGACGCCTTGGTAACTGCCGTCGCCGCCGCCAATCCCCACACTATCGTGGTTCTGGAAACGGGCAACCCCACCGAGATGCCCTGGCTGCCGAAGATTGCTGGCCTGCTGGCCGCATGGTATCCGGGACAGGAAGGCGCACAGGCGATCACCGATATCCTGACAGGCAAGGTCAACCCTTCGGGACGATTACCCATGTCCTTTCCCGAGTCGGAATCGCAACTGCCGCGAAACAAGCTGCCCAACTTCGGCGTCGACGAGGGCGTTGCGGTGTCGGTCGACTACACTGAAGGCGCCGAGGTAGGCTATCGCTGGTATGCGCGTCGCGGTATCCGGCCGCTGTTCCCATTCGGCTTTGGCCTGTCCTACACCACCTTCGCCTACGAGCACTTCAAGATCGAGGGCGCCAATACACTCACGATAAGTTTCGATGTCATCAACACCGGTACACGCGCCGGTGCGGACGTGCCGCAGGTTTATCTGACCGCAACCCCCATGGGTGCCGATTTGCGCCTGATCGGGTTCTCGCGCGTGGAACTGCAAGCAGGGGCGCGGCGCTCGATTCGCCTGAGCGTGGATCGCCGCCTGCTCGCGCGCTACGATGAAGACAAGCACCTTTGGCGACTGCCGGCCGGGACTTATGCGGCGCAACTCGGCTCCTCGGCGACACAGTTGGGAACTCGGCAGTCGGCGACCCTGAAGGGTGCCACCTTTGCCGACAGGTAGCCGTCCGCAAGCCGACTCAATGACGCGCGCCGTTGAGGTTATTGCGTTCCCTCTGAGGCGGCTGGGCTCGTTGGCTCGACCAGCCAGCTATTGATCTGCTCGATGACACTCGGGTCGAGAGTGCCCGCCGCGAGCCGCAATGACACAATGTCATTCAGGTAATCGTACTTGGCCTGGGCATAGTTAAGCTCGGCCAGGACCAGCGCATCGCGCGAGGTCAGCACGTCCACCACGGTCTTGGTGCCAACTTCGTAGCCGGCCTGCGCGGCCTGCAACGAGATGCGGTTGGATTCGACAGCCCGCCTCAGGGCCTGTATCTGCGCGATTTGGCTGATGACGCTCTGATAGCTATCGCGAGTCTGCTCCTCCGTTTGCCGCGACGCGTTATCGGCCCCCGACTTCGCAGCCTCCCAATAAAAGTGCGCCTGGCGGACCCTTGATTGAACGGCGCCGCCGCTGAAGATCGGCACCGTTATCCCGAGTTGCCAGATAAGATTCGTCGTGTTGTTAGGGAACGCCGCGTCCAGAGCAGGTACACCCGGGTAGATCGGCTCGTTCGGATTGACGTGCTGAAGCGCCCAATTGCGCGTAGCGCTGACATAAATGCTGGGCAAGTGTCCGCCGTAGGCCGTCAGAACATTATCGTGCGCAACCTCCGCAGCCATGCGACTGGCAATCAGGCCGGCATTCTGGTTCATGGCGGTTCTGACCCATGCATCCTCGCTGGCCGGCTCCGGAGTCAGCAGCGGCATGTCTTCGCTCGGCGCGGCTAGATTCGAAAAGCTCTCGTTGGTAATCGCGCGCAACAAATTCTGCTGCGTCGACAAGACGCGCTTGGCGGCGATGACCGCGGCGGCAGTACTGTCGTGCGATGCGCGGCCGGCTTCCACATCGGTCCGTGAGACCAAGCCGCCTTCATAGTTCTTGAGAGCCCGATCAAGCTGCCTCTGCAACGATAGCAACGCGCTCTGTTGCGCGCCGAGAATGTCCTGAGCCGCGAGCACCGCAAAATACTGCCGCGTTACGCGCTGGATCAGGCTCTGTGCCGCGACCCGATAGTTCGCCTCGCCCTGCGCGACCAAAGCATCGGCAGCTTTCAGAGCCACCCACTTATCCCAGGAGAACAGATTGACCGATAGCGTGAGCGCTGCATAGGCCGGCGAATTAATTGTGGTGCCGCCGGCCTCCGCCCAATTCTTGTTCGCCGAGAGGTCTATGGGCAACAGGTTTATCAATGCCTGCGTCTTGGTTTCCCGGATGGCCCGCTGCGTGAACGCGGCCTGCTGCCAGAGCGGATCCGCAACGAGAGATCGATCGTAGACCTCCAGCAGATTGGCGGCATTAGCGTGGCCGGTCACGCAGGCGCAAAAGACGGCCAGTCTCCAGGGATGCTTCATCTCAATCCACCTATATCGTGAGCCAATATGCGGTCCGGCCGGAATCGACCTTGCGCAGGCACTGATGCTGATGCATCCGCTTGTCGAGATTAATCCCGTTATCGGAGTTGTGTGCCGGCGAAGAATGCCATGGGCATCACGAAAGATCGTCGCGTTGTTACTTAATGAAAGAATTCTCGCGCGATGAGTGAAATTGCTAGGACGGCTGATGATGCCTTCTTCCCGAGTTCAAAATTTATCCAGCGTGTCGTGCATGCGCTGCGACTTTACATATCGTTGCCGCTTGCAACTACCGATAACCATCTTGGTGCTTGATGCGTACACCCACGCTCCATCAATGTGCGATGTAGAGCGTGCAAACAAACGCGAGCAAAAAATAAAATATCCGCAAAATGATTGTCAAGCAAACGCAAACGCGTTATGTGTAGACTCTGATCGTCTTATATCTCGCCGGAAAATTATTGGGATACCGCGTGAACGTTGAACAGGATGTTGAACGGGACGTTGAAGGGTGGCGGTTGTTGCTTTCTGAGTCGCGCACGAATGACCGTGTGGCGCTCGATGAGCCGGCGCAGCCTTCGGCGGAAGTTCTAACCTTTAAGGTCGCAAACAGGCACCTGCCCGCTGTCGCGAATGCGGAGGATGAACTTTCGTTTGCGAAAGTTGAACTTTCGTTTGCGAAAGACGTGCAATACCTTGAGCGCGAAGCGGAATACCTCGCCCTCGATGAGCCGGTATCGCTCGATTGGTCCGAAGGCGAACGCGCACGCATCTTCGAGATAGATGTACCGCGCAATCAGGTGCGTACGTTGCGAGTCAGTGGCCCGACGAGCCTCGCATGGGCACTGTTCGAGCCAGGCGTCGACGGCGGCTGGCGTTCGCTTGCGACCGCGAGCGCCGCGGGATTCGCCGGTGGCACGAGCCAAGTTAAGCTGCGGCCGGGGGCATGGGCCCTCGTGCTGTTTCACGATTCCGCTGCGGTGTCCGCCTGTTCAGTCAAGATCGCCTTCGAGGACGATGGTGCGAAAGCGGTTCCGATATTTCTCGCCGATGCGCACGAATTACGTCGCTTTATTCTCGGAACGCTTGCGTTTGCGGCGGCACTGTCACTGGGGGAGGCGGGGCGAGTCTATCTGATGACCGGGAACGTCTGGACTACGTGGGTCTCGTGGCCGATTGGTGCAATGTTCATGCTGTTTCCGGCGTCGTTTGCGGTCAACTCGCTGTGGCACTGCTTCTACAGTATGCCGATTCTGCGCGGCGAGCAGGCTCACAGGTCGACAAGCTTCGCGAACAAGCCGATCCAAATCAAGGGGATGAGGTGGCCCAGTGTCACGATACAGATCCCGATTTACCGCGAGCCCTTCGACACGGTGATCCGTCCCACTCTCGAAACCGCGCGAAAGGCGGCGGAGCGCTATCGGGAGAAAACGGGTGCCCGCTGCAATATACTGGTTAGCGACGATGGGCTGCTCTGCTTCGCGGACAACGATCTTGAGGGCGCGCTCGCCGAGGCGAAGAGTACACCGCCGAATGCGCGCAGCACCGCACAGGCCGAGGTGCTCGCGCGTGTCGCCTATTATGAGGACGCCGGGATGGCCTTCGTGGCGCGCCCTTGGCCGAAGCCGGGCGTGCCGGGAACCGAAAGGGCAGGTCGTTTCCGCAAGGCCAGTAACTTGAACTATACGCTGCGGCTCGCCGACCGGCTCGAACCCGGCGAGCCATTGTCCGAGGCGCACGCGAGTTTCCGGACGGCGCAATCGGAGCGCGCGTTCGCGCTCGGCGTTTCGCGGGGCGACATACGAGTCGGCGAGTTCATCGTACAGCTCGACAAGGACAGCGTGATGCCGCTGGATATCATCCAGGTGACCGTTCCCGAGTTCGTCGCCGACCCGACGCTTGCATACACGCAGCACTCCACCTATCCGACCAACGAGGACCGCTACTTCTCGGCGATGATCGGCTGGTTCACACGACTCCTCTTCGATCTCGCGATCCGCTCCAAGTGTCTGATCGGCGGTTCGATGACGCCCATGCTCGGCCACAATTTGTTTCTCCGCCGTTCGGACCTGTACCGCGTGGGTGGCTGGCACGAGCACTCGGTGTGTGAGGACCTCCAGTGCATGATGCGGCTCCACCAGGCGGGACGCCACGGAAAGTACATCTGTTACCCGGGCCACGACTTCGGCGAGGCGGTGACAAGGGTCTACACCGAGGAGCTCGAGAAATTTCGCCGCTACGCCTTCGGCGCCGCCGAGGCGGTGCTCAACCCGATCACCGAATGGGAACGGCGCGGCATCGTAAAGGACTCCTGGCTCAGCTTCTGCCGCTCGGAGCACGTGCGCTGGTATCAGGTGCTGGATCTATTCCAATTCTTCTTCTCACTCATCAACGTCGCGAGCATCGTACCGTTCGCGGTGCTGACGGGTTTGGGTGCCGTGCACCCCTACACCGCCTTGACCATGGGTTTGATCTCGCTCGCAATCTTCAGCATCGTCTCGATTCCGACGATTTACATGCTGCGGCGACGGGGCGCCCTGAAAGCGATGCCCGCCAACCGAGTCTGGCGCGGGCGCTTCGGCGCCTGGAAGGCGGTCTTTTTGCAGTTCACGCTCGGGATCAGTTTCATTGGTTACTCGGTGGCCGTGTTGGGCGGTGCACTGGCCTATATCTTCAATCGCCCGCTCGTCTTCGGCGCCACCAACGTTGATGCCCTGGGCGAGCTTTCGCGTATCGCACATCTTCGTAGTCCCGACATGCGAAAAGCGGCGCGGGTCGCAGCGATCATCTTCGCCCTATGCGCGGTTCTGGTGGCCTGGCAGGTCTATCTCAACTCGTTGCCGATGCCCGTGGGCGCCGCACCATTGGACTGGCGTTTTCACTTCGTGTGGCTCTACCCACTGGTATTGATCGCACTGGCACCGTTCATCTTTCACCCATACCTGATTGGCGGACCTGATCTTCCGGGCTGGCTCGCGCGGCGCCGCAAGCTCGGCGCGAGTCAATCGTCGAGTGCGCCGAAAGTCTACGATCAGCAGGTGTCGAGCCGCGAGGGAGGTCCCTGATGTCAGAGCAGAATCTTCAACCCGAACCCGCTTACACAAAGGACGAGTCCGACGAATCCCAGTTCGATGAAGAAGCACTGCGTGCGCGAAGGCGCCAGTATATACGCTTCGCCGCATCGATCGCGATCCTCGCCGTTGCGATCCTCGCTATTCCATTCAGCGATCATGTGAAGGCAGGCGGCCGCGTCGCTCCACAGCGCTGGGCGCAAGTCCGCTCTGAAGTGCCTGGCGTGGTACATGAGGCCACACACACGAATGGAGACGTGGTGGAAGAGGGTGCTGTCATAGCGGTCCTCGAATTCGACGAGCAGCGGGACGCGGTGGAAGCGGCGCGTCTCGCATTGCCGCGCGAACGCGAGAAGCTCGCCGACCTCGAGCTGCGGCTGCGCGAGAACGCAATCCAGCGCGAAGGTGCCGATGCCGTCGCGAAATCGGCGGGGGAACGGGCGGCCGGCGCACA
>Ga0302326_10028852_pt1 | contig 11157 bp, 7 predicted proteins | sample Palsa_T0_3_FD_202264 | JGI IMG/M metagenome (GOLD analysis project Ga0302326, IMG submission 202264) | Peat permafrost microbial communities from Stordalen Mire near Abisko, Sweden - Palsa_T0_3 | ecosystem: Environmental > Terrestrial > Soil > Palsa > Peat permafrost | place: Sweden: Abisko...
ATTGTCCCGAAGCCGGGGGATGCCGTATTCATCCCTGCGGGAACGGTTCACACTCTGGGCAACGATGTCGTGGTTTTCGAGGTTCAGCAAAATAGCGATGCGACATTTCGACTTTACGATTGGGGCCATATCGACCCGGAGACCAAGGAGCCGCGGCCGCTCCAGGTGGACCAGGCTTTTGCCTGCATAGCGTTCGGATCGAGCGATAGTGGATTGGTCGCGCCCCGCGTGGAGACTACCACACCTGTTGAGCGAGAAAGACTCTTTGATTGCCATGCTTTCTTGTTATGGCGTTTGCTTGGCCAAGACCTATTCACCGTTGGAGCCACCGCAGAGCCGCGCGTATTGGTTTGCATTGAAGGCTCAGGCCAGATTGAACACGAAGGAATTCCCTACGCCGTGGGGAGGGGAGATGTTTGGCTGTTGCCGGCGGAGGCAGGAGAGTGTGCGTTTCAACCCAGCGGCGAGGTCACTCTGCTGGAGATCGCGATTCCTTGATCGCGCAAAACATCCTCCATCGAACAGGATCAACAGCGAAAACCGATTTTGATTTCTCGGCACCAAAGGTTAGGGGATGAATGAAAAAACTCATTGTGTTCGATCTGGACGGAACACTGGCCGCCAGCAAATCGTCGCTCGATGCCGAAATGGCGTCCCTGCTGCATGACCTGCTCAGCGTCGCCAAGGTGGCCGTCATTTCAGGAGGCGCTTGGTCGCAGTTTGAAAAACAGGTGCTCTCCAAACTTCCTCAGGACGAAAGCCTGGCAAGGCTTTCGATTCTTCCCACCTGCGGTACGGAATTCTTTCAATACACCGGGACATGGAAGAAGCTTTATTCGGAGGACTTCAAGGCGGATGAAAGGGAGAAGATTGTCAGTTCGTTGAAGAAGGCGATCGAAACAGCCGGCTTCCATGTAGAAAAGACCTGGGGAGAGCCAATTGAGGACCGGGGAAGCCAGATAACCTACTCCGCGCTGGGCCAGCAGGCGCCCTTGGCAGAGAAGGAGAAATGGGATCCGGATTTCGCCAAGCGGAAGAAGATCAAGGCCATCCTTGACACGCTGATTCCCGAGTTCTCGGTTCGCATCGGCGGTGCAACATCCATCGACATCACCAAGCCTGGCATTGACAAGGCATACGGAATTAGAAAGCTTCGAGATATTCTGGGGATTTCTCTGAAGGAGATGATCTACGTTGGAGATGCTTTGTTTGTTGGAGGCAACGACTATCCGGCGGAAGAGGCGGGTGTGATCTCGATTCCGGTCCGAGGCCCCAATGAGACCAAGCGGGTTGTCGAAGCGATCATCGCTTGTTTAGACCCCGATCAACAGATGCGAACATTTGAGGTGTCAAGTGCGATTGCTTGAGGAGTACCGATGAGCGACTTCAAGCTTCACCGCCTGGGGATGCTGATGGAACCGGAGGCGGGCAACCCTCAGGAAGTCGAAGGCGTCCTGAATCCGGCCGCCGCTCGCGGACCTGATGGAGAACTGTACCTGTTTCCACGGCTGGTTGCGAAAGGAAACTACTCGCGCATCGGCATTGCACGAGTGAAGTTCAATGAATCCGGCGACCCGGCAGGCGTCGAAAGGCTTGGCATCGCCTTGGAGCCCGAAGCCGATTATGAGCGGCGATCCGACGGCGGAGGCGGCTGCGAGGATGCGCGCGTCACGTATGTGGAACCGCTCCAACGCTACATCATGTCCTACACGGCATTCTCGCCCCAAGGCCCAAGAATCGCCTTGGCCTTATCGGAGGACCTATTCCATTGGAAGCGTCTCGGGCTTGCAACCTATGCTCATTGGCACGGCATCGAGCTGGGCAACGTCGATGACAAAGATGCGAGCCTTTTCCCTGTGGCGATTCCTGACTCCTCTGGACACCTGGAGCTGGGCATGTTACACCGTCCGCTCTTTCCCGGCACTCGTCCAGAAGAAACTGCTTGCCATCGTGAGTCCCGTGAGGTGGATCTCGATCACGAGAGTATCTGGATTTCCTATTGCCCTCCCGCGTTGAAAGGCTCTGAACCTGAGCGGCTGAGCCAGTTCACATCTCATCACCGGTTGGCGACTCCGGTGTCGCCCTGGGAGCGCCTCAAGATCGGCGCTGGAACTCCGCCCATCATGACGAAGCACGGCTGGCTGATCGTTTACCACGGCGTTAGTGAGGTGACCGGTGCGGGCGGCAATGGCCATCATCTTTGTTACTCGGCCGGTGTGATGGTGCTCTCACAGCAGCATCCGCGCGTGGTCCGTTATCGATCGACGGAGCCAGTGCTAAGGCCGGAGATGCCGCAAGAACGGGACGGAACCGTCGCCAATGTCGTATTCCCCACCGGCATCGACCGGCGCGACGATCTTGATACGCCTGATCGCTTCGACGTCTATTACGGGATGGCGGACAACCGGATTGGTGTGGCGCGCCTTGACTTGCCGGAACAGATGCCCGCAGAGGCGGTCGCCGATGCGCCTGGGGCAAAGGTATAGAACAGTAGTTACTGCGGAGTCGAGAACACGAAGAATAGCCCTTCGATGAAGCACCCAATTGGGATCACATGCGTATTACTGGGTATTGGCGGCGTCCTTCTGACCGATGGGCGGGATCATCTGGCCCGGAGGCGGGTCGCGAAAATCGAGAACTGGAGTGGGCTGAGATTGAACGATCGCCGTCACCTCACCTTCGAGATCTTCGAGGCTCATAGCTTGATAGCGCGCAACCTCAGCGCATTGGCAATCACCGAAACCGAGCTGAAGCTCATGGCGGCGGCGGCGATCATCGGGTTTAGAAGAAGTCCAAACGCAGGGTAAAGAACGCCTGCCGCCAACGGGACACCGAGGGCGTTGTAGAAGAAGGCAAAGAAAAGATTCTCGCGAATGTTATTCATCGTGAGGTGACTCAATCGGCGAGCCTTCACAATGCCTCGGAGGTCGCCTTTTACTAGAGTGATCCCACCGGTTTTCATCGCAACGTCTGTTCCTGTGCCCATCGCAATCCCGACATTCGCTTGTGCCAGGGCGGGGGCATCGTTGACTCCGTCGCCGGCCATCGCGACAGTTGCACCTGCATCCTGCAACTTCTTCACGACCGCTGCCTTTTTCTCAGGCAGTACATCGGCTTCGAAGTCGATGCCAAGCTTCCGTGCGACCGCCTCAGCGGTCGTGCGATTGTCGCCTGTGACCATTACGACCTTGATGCCTTCGCGCTTCAACTGTTCGATTGCTTCGGCTGTCGAGTCTTTGATCGGGTCGGCGACCGCGACTAGGCCCGCGAACTTTCCTTCCAGTGCGATGTACATAACCGTCCGGCCCTCTTTCTGAAGGGCTTCGGCTTTAGTCCGCAATGATTCGGGAGAAGAGCCGAGATCGGCCATGAGCGCGGCATTGCCTATGGCGACCTGCTTGCCCCCTAATGTGCCTCTGACGCCTTTGCCTGTCGCCGATTGGAAGCTTTCGATTGCAACAAGCTCGATGCTCTTTTCTTTGGCCGCCGCAAGGATCGCTGCGGCGAGGGGATGCTCGCTTGCCCTTTCGAGGCTGGCTGCCGCTTGAAGCAGCTCAGTATCCTTTACGCCCTCGACCGGAATCAGCTCCGTCAGCTTCGGCTTCCCCTCGGTCAGCGTGCCGGTCTTGTCGACAACGAGGGTATCGACTTTCTCCAGAATTTCCAGTGCCTCGGCATTGCTGATGAGGACGCCTTCTCCGGCTCCCCTGCTTGTGCCGACCATAATCGCCATAGGCGTCGCGAGCCCGAGTGCGCATGGACACGCAATAATCAGCACGGCCACCGCATTGACTAAGGCGTGCGCGTAGTGCGGCTGGGGGCCGTAGATCGCCCACACAACGAAGGTGACGACTGCGGACAGCAGCACTGCCGGCACAAAGTAGGAAGCCACTACATCTGCCAATCTCTGGATTGGCGCGCGGGTGCGCTGAGCCTCGCTTACCATTTTAACGATCTGCGCAAGCAAAGTATCGGCTCCGACGCGCTCCGTCTCCATCACGAAGCTGCCCGTCCCGTTGATCGTTCCTCCGATGATCTTGGCATCGACCGTTTTTTCTACCGGAACGGGCTCGCCACTGACCATCGATTCGTCTACGGAGCTGGTTCCTTCGATGACGACACCGTCGGTCGGTATCTTTTCGCCTGGTCGAACACGTAGTTTCTCGCCCACCTGGATTGCATTCAAGTCCACATCCTGCTCCGTGCCGTCCCCGGAGATGCGGCGCGCCGTCTTTGGCGCGAGTCCAAGCAGAGCTTTGATCGCGCCGCTCGTCTGGCTTCGGGCTTTCAGTTCAAGAACCTGGCCGAGGAGAACAAGCACTGTAATAACGGCGGCGGCCTCGAAATAGAGACCGAGCTGGCCTGACATATCCCGAAACGACGCGGGAAAGAACTGTGGTTCCAGAACTGCTACAAGACTGTACAGGTAGGCCGAACCGGAACCAATCGAGATCAGCGTGAACATATTTAGGTGACGGCTTACAATTGAAGTCCATCCACGCTGGAAAAATGGCCAGCCTCCCCAGAGCACGACCGGGGTTGCAAACGCAAACTCCATCCATCCAAGACTCCGGCTTGCGAGGAAATGCTGAATCGGATGGCTTGGTAACAGGTCCGGCATCATGACCGCGAGAAGCGGAAGGGTGAACCCGATGCCAACCCAGAGCCGTCGCGTCATCCTTGCGAGTTCGGGATTCGTTTCCTCGACGGTGACCGTCATCGGCTCCAGGGTCATCCCGCAGATGGGGCAATTCCCTGGTTCATCGCGAACGATCTGCGGATGCATGGGACACGTGTATTGAGAGTGGGTGACCGGCGTGCCTACCGTTTCCGGCTCCAGAGCCATTCCACACTTCGGGCAGCTGCCCTCTTCGGCCGCGTGGACTTCCGGATGCATGGGACAAGTGAATATACCCATTGTACGATTGTGCTCCTCCGAGTCATTTCGCTGTGAGTGCGCCGCCTCTGGTGCGCGCCTATCCTCGCACCAAGGAGAGAACGAGGATCGAGAGTAGGATGACTCCGAGCATGGCAATATCTGACCGTGGGCTTCTCTTTGTGGACTCGGATATTGACTAAGTATTTTGGCGTGGATTCAAAGTGTTGTAGTAGACAGAGAAGGTTTCGCCTTGCGTCCTGGCTCCAGGCGATATGAAGTTGTCGTAGTAGGTTTGTGCATGGGCGTAGTAGGTGAAGGATACGGTTAGTTTGCTGGGGTCTTCTGTGATCCGCAGGGTTAACACACTTATTCTGACAAGCTCATGATGGCACTCTGTAATTCGGGCTTCAGTCTGCATCCAGATGGGGCGGATAGCGGCTCGCGCTGTGTTGTCAGGGAGCTTCGCGTTCGATGCTCCTATGGGTGGTCTATTCGCAGCCTGCTGCTTCCCGGCACGACGACCTGCGGAGCTCAAGATTTGGCGCGCTCGTTCCATGATGCCGAGATTTTGCATCAGCGTTGCCAAACGATCTGCCCGGCTTCGAGAGGCACGGAAGCGTTGCGGTGATGGGGCACGATGCGCGCAGTGTAGTCGCTGGCGGGACGAGTCGCGGATACGTGGGCCGAATAGGTCAGCATGCCCGGCGCATTGGAGCTGGGTTCGAGTGCAGTCATTGCTTCAACTGCAGGCGTACCTCCGTGCGTTGAGTCTGCGTAGAGTTCTACTTGTAGTTGATGGCGCGCGAGGGCGCCCGGAGAAATCTCGATGTGAAAGAAATGCTGACCGTCGTGTGTCTCGACTCCTACGGCGCCAAAACGCACCGTGTTCCAATGCCGCTCAAGGTCCTGCTTCCATTGGAGCAGGCTCGAGCCAACCGCACCATCGTCCGCTAAACGATCGCGATAGCCCGATACCGCAGGCAGATAATGACTCTCGGTGTATTCGCGGATGGCGCGCGTCGCCGAAAACTCCCGCGTGAGCCGCGCCATGCTTTCGCGGATGCGCCCCAGCCACTCACATGGCATGCCCGACTCATCACGCTCGTAGAACTGCGGAATCACTTCGCCTTCCAGCAGAGCATACAAGTGTTCCGCCTCTTTGGCATCCCAGGCAGGATCGTCGCCATGTTCCATGCCGTCACCAATCGCCCAACCAACCTTGGGTGAAAAGGCTTCTGCCCACCAGCCATCCAACTCGGAAAGATTCAGACCGCCATTGACGAGGACCTTCATGCCACTGGTCCCGCAGGCCTCCCACGGACGCCGCGGCGTGTTGATCCAAAGATCGATTCCCTGCACTAATTCCTGGGCCAGCATCATGTCGTAGTCGTTAAGGAAGACCACGTGACCCCGAACCTCGGGGCGCTTGATGAAATCCTTCCACTGCCTGATGAGCGCTTGTCCAGGCAGGTCCTGGGGATGAGCCTTCCCCGCGAGGATCAACTGAACAGGACGCCGCGGATTGGAAAGAAGGCGGATTAGTCGTTCGGGATCGCGCAAAAGGAGATTGGGACGCTTATAGGTGGCAAAGCGCCGCGCAAATCCTAGGGTCAGCACATTCTCATCAAAAATGCCGCCGGTATCCGACGGATTCCCGCCTTCAGACGCAAGTTGACATGCGTACCGTTTGCGCATCCGAGCAATCAGCGTCTTGCGTTCCGCTGTACGCAATTGCCATAACTGCGCATCGATGAGTCTTCGGATGTCATCTTCCGCCGGACGATCGCCACGCCAGCGTTTCGTTCCGCAAGCTGATGTCCAGAGCGCATCGGCTTCTACCGAATCCCAGGTGGGCACATGAATTCCGTTGGTTACAGACCCTATCGGGACGTCCTCCTGCGGCCAGCGGGGAAACAATGGCTGGAAAATCTGTCGGCTCACTTTCCCGTGGAGTTTGCTCACGCCATTGATCTGAGTGGTGCTGCGAACCGCAAGATAAGCCATGTTGAAGGGCTCCGAATTGTCTTCCGGATTCTGCCTTCCCATGGCCAGCAAATCATCCACCGAGATAGCGAGTTCATCCACTGCATAGTGGCTCAAATAAGTGCGAATGAGCTCAGGATCGAAGCGGTCAAAGCCCGCACTCACCGCGGTATGCGTGGTGAATACATTACCGTCCCGCGTGACGGTCATGGCAAGATCGAATGGCTTTTTATGATCCTCCATGAAGGAGCGGGCTCGCTCAAGCACAGCGAATGCCGCATGACCTTCGTTAAGGTGACAGACCTCAGGTGCGAGACCCAACGCTCGCAGCAGACGCCATCCGCCGATGCCGAGGACGATCTCCTGCTTCAGGCGCATCTCTGCGTCGCCGCCATACAACTCACTGGTAATTCCCCGATGGGCCGCACTATTGGAAAAGTCGTTGGTGTCGAGAAGATACAGCTTTGTTCTTCCAACAGACACTTCCCAACAGCGGACCCAGATCTTCGAGCCGGGGAGTTGAATCTGCAACCTTAACCATTCGCCATCGGGTTGGCGCAGCGGCCGGATGGGCAACTGGCCTGGATCGTTAACCGGATAAAGCGCCTGCTGGCGACCCTCCGAATCGAAGTCCTGGCGGAAATATCCCTGGCCATAGAGCAAGCCGACTCCAACGACCGGAACACCCAGGTCGCTCGCCGCCTTCATCTGGTCGCCCGCTACGTTGCCAAGTCCACCCGAATAGATGGGCAGCGCTTCGCTCAACATGAACTCCATGCTGAAGTAGGCAACTGAGAAAAGTGCGCCGCCGGGATGGTTGTGCTGGAACCATGCGTCTGCCCGATAGGATTCCCGATTCTGCTGAAGCAGAGTTTCGAGGCGACGTCGGAACTCCACGGCGCCCAATGCAGCCTTGATCTTTTCGAGAGAGACCGTTCGCAAGATGACCCAAGGATTTTGTGTTGTAGCCCAAAGATCTTTGTCGAGCGCTTCCCACAACTCGTCCGCGGCATGGTTCCAGGACCAGTGGAGATTCAGCGCCAATTCAACCAGCGCATCCATACCATCGACCTTCAACCACTCGAATGGCGCCTTCGGATCGTTCAAGATCTCCCCCGCTTGTCCCGGCTGCATGCCGAATCCACGAAGCGGAGGCTGCTATCGCAAACCTCCTGCGATAGCTGCCTCCGTCTCGACTTCAATCGACTGTCGCTTAACTGTCAGTGAACATAGCCTTCTGCGGATGCCCCTTGGCCAGTGGAGCGGGACCGGCTGAGTCGCTGAAGTCCTTCGTCCACTGCCAATTCCGGATCTCGGGCATATCCTCCAGATACTCACGGATATAGTCGTGGTGGCGATGCAATTCCTGGTTGAAGAAGTTGATGGCATTCTCAGCTTGCAAACGAAGACGAGGGATGTGCTTCAATGCATCCAGCGCAAGGTGGAACCGGCTCATTTCATTCAGAACCACCATGTCGAACGGAGTTGTGGTCGTGCCGTGATCCATATAACCGTGCACATGAAAGCGGCCTTCCTTGGAGCGTCCATGCACCAGGGTATGAATGAGCCAGCGATTGTTGTGGAAAGCGAAGATCACCGGTGCATTTTCGGTGAATAGCGCGTTGAAAGACATCTCATCCATCCCGTGCGCATGCTTGTCAGGAAACATCAGAGTCATCAAATCCACAACGTTGACGACGCGCACCTTGATACCCGGCACGTGCTTCTGTAAGAGCCACGAGGTCGCGCAGATCTCGATGGTCGGCACATCGCCAGCGCAGGCCAGCACAACATCCGGCTCGCCACCTCCGTCGTTGGTTGCAAACTTCCATGTGGACGCGCCGCGCGAGCAGTGCTCAAGAGCCTCGTCCATGTTTAACCACTGGAGCTGAGGTTGCTTGCCGCAGGTGACGACATTCACGTAATTGCGGCTGCGCAGGCAATGGTCGAACACACTCAGCAGGCAGTTGGAGTCCGGTGGATAGTACACGCGGATCACTTCGCTCCTACGCGCCAACGCATTGTCCACGTACCCAGTTGCCTGGTGACTGAAACCATTGTGGTCGTTGCGCCATGCATGACTCGTGAGCAAAACATTGAGGGACGCGAGCGGCCTGCGCCAGAGAAACTCGCGGCATTGCTCAAGCCACTTGGCATGTTGGGTGGTCATCGAATCAACCACCTGCGCGAACGCCTCGTAGGAAGACCACATGCCATGGCGCCCTGTGAGCAGGTAGCCTTCGAGCCATCCCTGGCAGAGATGCTCGCTCAGCACTTCCATGACGCGGCCGTCCGGGCCGAGTTCGTCGTCGATCGAGACAATCTCGGCCATTGAGCAGCGCTTGGTGGCCTCGAAGATGGAGTTCAGACGATTGGAATTCGATTCATCGGGGCAAAACATGCGAAAGTTTGTCGGATTCATATTGAAGATATCGCGGAAGAAATCTCCAAGTTTGCGCGGCGCCTCGGCCAGAACCTGACCGGGGCCGGGGATCTCGAGCGCGTAATCCGTAAAGTCAGGCAGCGCCAGGGTGATTAACTCGCGCCCGCCATTTACATGAGGATTGCCGCCCATGCGCCGGTTACCGGCAGGGGCGAGAGCCGCCAATTCTTCAAGGAACTTGCCGTTCTTGTCGAACAGTTCCTCTGGCTTGTAGCTCTTCATCCAGGCTTCAAGGATTTTGAGATGTTCGGGATTGTCTTTGACTGTTGCGAGCGGCACCTGGTGTGCACGGAAGGTACCTTCGACCGGGATTCCATCTACCTCTTTGGGACACGTCCATCCCTTGGGTGTGCGCAGGATGATCATGGGCCAGACGGGCTGCTTCTTGAAACCATTCTTGCGAGCCTCTTGTTGAATGCCGCGAATCTCGGCATAGCAATCGTCGAGCGTCTGAGCCAGCAGTTGATGCACGACTTCAGGGCTATCCCCCTCGACAAAATAGGGCTTATAACCTCGTCCTGCATAAAGGGCCTTCAAGTCGGCGTCGCTCGTGCGTCCCTGGGCAGTTGGCCCCGAGATTTTGTAGCCATTCAAATGAAGGATCGGCAGGACGGCGCCGTCTCGCACCGGGTTTAAGAAGTTCACCGACTTCCAGCTTCCCTCCAGTGGGCATGTCTCGGACTCGCCATCACCGATCACGCAGGCGACAATCAAGTCCGGATTATCGAAGGCCGCGCCGAATGCATGAACCAGAGAATAGCCAAGCTCTCCTCCCTCGTGCATAGAGTTCGGGACGTGGGGCCCGCAGTGGCTGGGAACGCCGCCAGGAGTCGAGAATTTGCGGAACATAAGCCGCAAGCCGTCTTCATCGTGCGTGATCTCAGGATGGACCTCGGTGTAGGTGCCCTCAAGATAGGAGCAGGCATTCAGGGAAGGGCCGCCGTGTCCAGGGCCGGAAATGTAAATAACGTCCGCATCATGCTCTTTGATAAGCCGGTTCAGATGGATGTAGATGAGGTTTTGTCCCGGCGACGTTCCCCAATGGCCAAGCAATCGCGGCTTGATCTGTGATGCCTTGAGCGGCTCACGCAAAAGAGGATTCTCGAACAGGTAGATCTGCCCAATACACAGATAGTTTGCCGCCCGCCAGTAGCGATTCATCTTGTCGAGCAGATCGGGCGAAAGCGGCCCCTTGGGAACTGGAGCCTGTGCTTCCACTTTTCCGCTTGCGGCGATCGCGGTCGACAGCGTTACATCGAAGATGAACCCGGAGGAGTTGCCAGTCTGATCGAAGTTTTTGCTGAACGATCGAGGCGTGTCATCCTTCTCAACTTTGATGGGGAGTTCCTTGGTAGGCATATCGACTGTTCCTTTCCATTTCTCCGCAACTGGTAACAGCGCGGTGGGGGCTTTGAAAGATTGATCTGCTCGGGGCTGCGTGCGGCGATTCCCCTAGGTTATTTCGTCAACAGTTTCTTAATCGCTTGCAGCTCGACGCGGCGCTTTGCGGTGGTTTTGGGATATGCCATCTTCAGTTCTCCGAGGGCATCCAGAACGATTTGCGAGACGATCAGCCGCGCATTTTCCTTGTCGTCGGCGGGGACAACGTACCATGGCGCATGATGGGTGCTTGTCGCTTGAAAGCAACCCTCGTAGGCCTTCATGTAGTGTTTCCAGTACTTCCGCTCGTGAATGTCGGCGGTGCTGAACTTCCAGTTCTTGTCCGGCTCATCGATGCGCGCAAGGAATCGCTCTCGTTGCTCCTTGTACGACAGATGCAGAAAGATCTTGACGATTTGCGTGCCGTTACGATTAAGGTGTTTCTCCAGGTTAACGATGGAGTCATATCTCT
>Ga0302326_10028853_pt1 | contig 11157 bp, 9 predicted proteins | sample Palsa_T0_3_FD_202264 | JGI IMG/M metagenome (GOLD analysis project Ga0302326, IMG submission 202264) | Peat permafrost microbial communities from Stordalen Mire near Abisko, Sweden - Palsa_T0_3 | ecosystem: Environmental > Terrestrial > Soil > Palsa > Peat permafrost | place: Sweden: Abisko...
GAATTCGTTGCGGACCACCGAGAACTCCTTATCGAAATCCTCTTTATTGATGAAGGAATTCACCATGCGGTCGGATTCCATGTCGAGCGCCCACTTCAGGTTTTCATCGCTGGCCTGAAATGTTTCGAAGTAGTTAGTGCGATCGAAGTCGGTGGAGCCGTTCGGCCGGCAGCCGTGCTCGGTGAGCTCCTGCATGATGTTCAGGTGGTTGGTGCTGCCCTTGAACACCATGTGCTCGAGCAGGTGCGCCATGCCGCCTTCGCCGGAGCCTTCCTGGCGCGAGCCGACCAGGTAGGTGACGTTGACCGTGATGGTGGGCTTAGACGGATCCGGGAACACCAGAAAATGCAGCCCGTTGGGGAGGCTGTACTCCGTGATGCCCTCGACGGAGGTCACCTTTTTCACGCCGGAAGGCAGGTCCTGAGCGGGACACAGCGCCGGCGCGAGGAAAACGGCGGTTACCAGAAAGAAGCTATGCAGTCTTTTTTGCGCGTTCATATATTCTCTCATTCTATTTTGTACACACCAAGAGCGGGTCCTGGAGGACCCGCGCAGACCTAGAGGTCCGCCCCACTTACTTTAATTACCAGCTTGCCGAAGTTCTCGCCCCGGTACAGTTTTTGCAGCGTCTCCGGGAAAGTCTCCAAACCTTCGACGATGTCTTCGCGCGCCTTCAGCTTACCGGAGGAAAGCCAGCCGGCCAGCGCCTGCATGCCTTCGGGATAGCGCGCGGCGTAGTAAAAGACCACAAAGCCCTCCATTCGCGCATGATTGATCAGCAGCGAGAGATAGTTGCGGGGGCCTTGAATCGACTCTCGATTATTGTACTGCGAAATCGCGCCGCAAATAACCACGCGCGCGCGTTTCGCCAGCATGGATAGCGCGATATCCAGAATCTCGCCGCCAACATTGTCGAAATAGACGTCGATGCCCTTGGGACAGTGCCGCGCGAGCCCCGCGCGCACATCCTCGTTCTTGTAGTCGATGGCCGCATCGAAGCCAAGATCTTCGACCACGTACTGGCACTTATCCCGACCACCCGCGATGCCGACGACGCGGCCGCCTTTGATCTTTGCAATCTGTCCGACGACCGCGCCCACGGCGCCCGCCGCGGCCGAAACCACTACCGTTTCGCCTTCCTTTGGCTGGCCGATATCGAGCAGGCCGAAGTAGGCGGTGAGGCCGGGCATGCCGAGCGCGCCCAGGTAGCGCGGCAGCGGCGCCAGGCGCGGATCTACCTTGGTCAGTTCCTTCGCCTTGACGACCGCGTAATCCTGCACGCCGGTACCGCCGACCACCGTATCGCCCACGGCGAGGCTCGGGTCGTTGGAGGCTACCACGCGGCCGACGCCGCCGGCGCGCATCACTTCACCCAAGCCGACCGGCGGAACGTAAGACTTGCCTTCGTTCATCCAGCCGCGCATGGCGGGATCGAGAGACAGGTATAACACCCTGACCAGCGCTTCGCCGGGGCCAGGTTCGCCGGCGGGCGTGGTGACGAATTCGAAATCGCTGCGTTTGACCATGCCAACGGGGCGGGAGGTCAACTTGAATTGGCGGTTTTGCAGTGTGCTCATATCCAGTTCAGGTTCGCATATCGCAAGACCCGCTTGTGGGGCAGATTCACCGAGCCGGGCTCAGCGCAGGTCAGGGGACGTTCTTGTGACCAAGACTGGGTGGCGATGACGTGGCGCACGCACTCGTGCGTGCCGCGTCGGCACTCTTGCCGACGCCCGTTCTCGGCAGGCTGCCCGTGCCCGGGCAGGGTGTCGAGATGAGTCTCGACACGGCACGCATGAGTGCGTGCGCCACGTCGGTTCAGGAACCCGCCAGGATTTTATGGACAAACTGAACGGCCATGGATCCTTCGCCCACGGCAGAAGCTACCCGCTTCACGCTGCCGGCCCGGATATCTCCAACCGCGAAGACGCCGGGCACGCTTGTCTCCAGTAGATAAGGCGGCCGGCTCGCCGGCCAGTCGGGTCCCAGATCGGCGCCGGTCTTGATGAAATGTTTTTCGTCCAGCGCCAGGCATCCCCCAAGCCACTCCGTGTTGGGGTTGGCGCCGGTCATCAGGAAAACGTGCTGAATTTCATGCGTCTCGGTTGCTTCTGTCTTTGTATCCCGCCAGCGAACACGCTCCAGGTGCGTGCCACCGTCGAGTGCCTCAATCTCCGTCCCTGTCTTGAGGGTGATCTCCCGGCGCGCTTCAATCCGGGCGATCAAGTATCGCGACATGGTGTCGGCCAGCCCCGGCCCTCGCACAAGAATATAGACATGCTTGGCCAATCCCGAAAGGAAAAGCGCCGCCTGCCCGGCGGAGTTCCCTCCGCCTACGACGGCAACCTCGACATTCCCGCAGAGTTGGGCCTCGACCACCGTAGCGGCATAGTAGATCCCAGCGCCTTCGAACTGCGCGATGTTAGGCAAATCCAGCTTGCGATATTGGGCCCCGGCCGCCACAATAATGCTGCGGCCCCGCACCGATCCTCCATCGTCCAGCTTGATCGTGTAGGGCGGACGGGCGCATTGGAGCGCACGGGCGGTTCGCGCGATTGCAATTTGCGCGCCGAACTTTTCCGCCTGGACGAATGCGCGGCCAGCCAACTCCTGCCCCGAAATACCGGTTGGGAATCCCAGATAGTTTTCGATGCGGGAACTCGCGCCGGCTTGTCCTCCGGGGGCGGTGCTCTCGAGGACCAGCACCTTCAATCCCTCCGACGCGCCGTAAACCGCGGCCGCCAGTCCGCTGGGCCCCGCGCCGACTACAATCAGGTCGTAAACATCGCCTTCGTCGATTCCCGCATTCAAACCGAAGCGGGCAGCCGCTTCGGCGTTGCTGGGATTTCGAAGCACCAAGTGCCCGCCGCACATCAGCACCGGGACATCCGTTACGCGGATTTCGAATTGGTCGAGTACAGCCTGCACATCCGGGTCGTTTTCCACATCGACGTAGGTGTGCGGATAACCGTTGCGCGTGAGGAACTCCCGCAGGCGCAACGTATCGCCCGAGTGGCTGGATCCAATCAGCACCGCCTCGCCAACGGAATGCGCGATCAGATACACACGCCGCAGCAGGAACGCGCGCAGGAATGTCTCCCCGAGCGCGGCGTCGGTCTGCATGATCCGCCGCAGATTGGGCCGGTCGATTTCGAGCAGTGCGCTGGATTCCTGGGCGCGGCAGCGCACCAGACTTGGCCGGCCGGAGAGATGCGTGATTTCGCCGGTGAACTCCCCGCACGCCAGCACGCGGAGTATGGACTCGTTCCCGCTGGCGACACTATCGACTTCGATGCGGCCGGCGAGCACCACAAAAACACCGTGGTCCGTATCTCCCCGATCGAAGAGAACTTCACCTGGTTCAGCGCGCCGCTGGCTACCGAATTCCGCAAGGCGCGCGATTTGCGCATCTTCCAGCTTCGGGAACATGGCTTCAAGTTGTTCGGCGGTTTCCGGCATCTCTGTTTCAGAATAACTTCATCCGGATGAGAGATCCAAATCGAGATCTGCTAGAATTGGCTTCGCAGGCAGAAGGGGCAACCATGCGTTGGTACCACTGTGTGGCGTACTTCTTTGGGGGCGCATTCCTGGCGAACTCCCTGCCGCATCTCGGCAATGGGATCTCCGGGCATGCCTTCCAGAGCCCCTTCGCATCGCCACCCGGGGAAGGTTTGTCCTCCTCGACGGTCAATGTCATGTGGGGCCTCTTCAACCTTGCCATCGGTTACCTGCTGGTCTGCCGTGTCGGAAGCTTCGATCTGCGCAAGACCCAGCACGTGCTGGTTCTCGGGGCCGGCATCCTGAGCATGTCGCTAATGCTGGCCCACGCATTCGGACGGTTCCACGGAGGGTTGTGAGCCGAATGTCACTTACAGCAGCCCGTTTTGCCGCGCGTATTGCAGCGCTTCGATGGCCGCGCCGCGCGCGCCCGCGGTATCGCCGTTGGGCATGATATAGATCGGGATGTCCGCCTGTTCCTCGCGCTGCGGCGGCATGCCCGCGTGAATCTCGCCGACGAACCAGCGCTGAAATTCTTCGCTGGTTTCGATGGCGCCTCCGCCCACTACCAGCGCATCGGGGTCGAACGTGTTGATCATCTCGTCGAAGAATACGCCGAGCGCATGCGCCTGTACGCGGAAGATTTCCTTGCACATGGGATCGCCTTTCTCCGCTAGGCCGCGCACCAGTTTGGCGGCCTGATGCAGGCCGAGTTGGCCCAGTTCGTGATCCGGATAGCGGGGCAGGAAGTACGGCAGAAAGGATTTGCCGATGGCCGTGAGAGAGCACACCGATTCGAGGTCGCCGATGCGTCCGCAGTTGCATTCCGGGACTAGCCCGGCGATGCCGCGGATATTCTGATACGGCAGGAGCACATGTCCCAACTCTCCGCCAAAGCCCTTGCGGCCCTTGACGTCGCGGCCATCGATGATGACGCCGCCGCCCAACCCGGTGCCGATGACCACCGTGACAGAGGTGGCATCCCGGTTGGTGCCGAAGATGTTGAAGTGACCCCAGAGGGCGCCGGCGTTTCCGTCGTTCAAATAAGTGACGGGGATGCCCAGCCGCGCGGCCAGGTTGCCGCGGATATCGAACCCGCCCCAGTCGCGATGCACGAAGTTCGTGGAACCTTCGGCGCTGAGCACGCCCGCCGCGCTGGCCGGGCCGGGGGTGTCGAGACCGGCGACGGCTACATCGGCATCGCACAGGCCCACCTGTTCGACGGCGCGTTTCAGACCGTCTACGATCTGCTGGAGGCACACATCGGGCCCTTCTTTCGATCGGGCGGGATGCTCGCACAACCCTTCGATTAAGAACTGCTCTTGCGGGGTCACTAATGTATAGTTGACGGCGGTTCCGCCAAGATCCACTCCGGCCACTACGCGCACGGCGGTTACCTCGATTTAGGACGATTTCCGATTCCCGAAGCTCCCAGGATAGCAGGGGACGACCCCGTTACCGAGCCGCGACCGTGTTACCGAGCCGCGACCGTAAGGAAGCGCTGGTGATTGGTAACCCTTCCGGGCCGCCTCGCGTCTCACGCGCTGAGCAGGAGGGTTCCATGAAATGTGACGGGAAATCCCGGTAGTGGTTGACATGTTTCGCATTGACGGCGCTAGCGCGGAGCCGGGACAAAAGCTGGTTCTATGCGCGGCAATATCGGCACGGGCAAGGTGGATGACGCTCGAGTTCATCAACGTCAAGACCGGCGGGTAGTGGCGGAGAAGACCGTGAGCCTGGAGCCGCTCGGTACGGGCGCCGCGGCGCAACCGTGCGTGACCACGGCGGCGGAGGCAGTGGGCGCGCCGGTGAATGCGCCTGCCTCGTCGTCCAGCGGGCATCATAAATAGCGATCTACGTCAAAGAGGCATCCCCCGCTCCTACCCTTCGGCATGGCTGCTCGTCTAAAATGAGTCACCATGACCAAGACTGTATCGTTACTGCTGCTGGTTCCTGCGCTCCTGCCGGCCCAATCCCCCACCGTTACCGGACGATGGTTCGCCGTCGCCGATTTCTACGGCACAGCCATCAATTTTCCGATGGATCTCAGCCAGGAGGGAGACAAGCTCACCGGCAACTTTGACGGAGACAAGCTGGAGGGTACTCTCTCCGGCGATTCCCTGCACTTCCTGGCCAAAGACGAACGTGGCGGCACCGAGGAACTCACCGCCACCCTTCAGCCCGGCATCATCTCCGGGACTATCGTCTTTGTCGACGGCGACGACAAAGAGCATCCCACCACACACCAGTTCAAAGCCACGCTGGTTCCGCAGCGCCGCACCGGAGCGCCGCAACACTTCGACTTCACGCCATCCGCGTTTTATCGCCAGTTCTCGGCCGCGAACAAGCCCGTGCTCACCGTTTCTCCCGGCGACACTGTCCATACCACCACCGTGGACGCCGGCGGGACCGATGAAAAGGGTGTCACGCGGGTGCTCGGCGGCAATCCTGAAACCGGGCCTTTCTACATTGAAACCGCTACGCCTGGAGATACTCTGGTGGTGCACCTCACACGCTTGCGCCTCAATCGCGATTGGGCCATCAGCGACGACGGCATCGTAGGTCGAGGTCTGGACGGCGATCTGGCCGTGAAGATGAAGGACGGATTCAAGAATGTGCGCTGGCATCTCGATCTGCAGAGCGGCGTAGCCACTTCCGAGAAGCCCGGCGAGCACCTGGCCCGCTACACGGCGCCTCTGCGGCCCATGTTGGGATGCGTGGCGGTTGCGCCGGGTTCCGCACAAGCGCCTCCGGGTACCGGCGATTCCGGGCGCTGGGGCGGCAATATGGACTTCAATGAGATCGTGGAAGGCGCGACGGTGTACCTGCCTGTGAGTGTGCCCGGCGCTCTCTTATATGTCGGCGACGGCCATGCGGCGCAAGGCGACGGCGAACTCAACGGCAACGCGCTGGAAACATCCATGGATGTGGAGTTCACCGTGGATGTGGTTTCGCACAAGTCCGTCATGAGTCCGCGCGTGGAGTCCGCCACGCAGATCATGGCCATGGGACTGGCCGGCTCGCTCGACGATGCCTTCCGCGCCGCCACGGCCAACATGGCGCAATGGCTTGCCGACGACTACAAGCTGACTCCCTCGGAGATCGCGCAAGTGCTGGGCACTGCCGCCGAATACAAAGTGAGCGAAGTCGCCGATCGCAACGCCGGGATTGTCCTGAAGATTAACAAGGACCGTCTGAAACCCCTGCCCGCCGCCGCGAAGTAATGTTGAACGGAAGACTTCCCTTGACAGCAAGTGACCATTATTGCTCTACGTTGTGTCCTGGAACGCGACGACCGCAGCGGGATTCGCGGCGACCTGTTGGACATGGTTGAGGATATTCTTGCCCGCCTGGATGACGCCGGCACGCCGCAGGCTATGAAAGGCGACCTGAAGGGGTTTTGGTCCGTCACGATGCGGGTCTTCCACTAGCAGAAGGAGACTCTATGCCCATGAAAAAACCGCCGCATCCCGGGCGCAGCATACGGACCGCCTGCCTTGAACCACTGGGCCTGTCCGTTACGGAGGGCGCAAAGGTTCTCGGCGTCACCCGCCAGGCGCTCAATAATGTCGTGAACGGCAAGTCGGGCATCAGTCCGGAGATGGCCATCCGGCTGACCAAGGCGTTCGGCAGCACACCAGAGACGTGGTTGCGAATGCAACTGGCTTACGATCTCGCTGCAGCCCTCAAGAATGAAAGCAAAATCAAGGTCCGGCGTCAGCGCCTGGAGGAAGTGCACTCGTATTAGTTGGCCCCGCCTGGATGGGATCTCGGCGCCGCTGGTCAAGCGTTTCCAGTTGGCTGACCGGGACATCCTCTCACTCTGGAGCAAGGAGCACCGGGAGCAAAGGCTCCGCGATGCGCAGCAAGGTATCGCACAGGGAAAAGTTAACGAGTACGCACGCGTCGAGGACGGCCGAGGGCGCTGCGGTCACTCGCGATCTGGCATGAGCACGCACGTGTAAAGGCCGGCTTCATCGACGGCTTGAGCGACGCGGCGAAGCGCCTGCACCCGGCCCTCCTCGCGGTGGAGCCAGTCGAGAGAGCGTCGCAGCGCATCCTCGATAAGCTGATTCCCGTCGCGGTACCTGCCCCGCGGACACTTCGTTTTTGATTCGCTCCTCAATATCGGGGGACAGTATCACGTTCATGGCCGCACTTGGCCGCACTCCCTTACTATTGTACCCGTAAGGCGATGGCGGATGGCGTCAACACTTCTAGCGGATCTCGAGCGGCGATACTTTCGAATTGGGACCTACGCAACTCGTTCGGCGCCGACGGGGCACGTTTCGCACTCAGGAGGTCGTAGATTGCTTGGTGAACCGAAGATAGCCGAACCTGCCAACCGCGCATTACAAATAAGTTCGGTTGTGGGTGATGGTTGTGGACCGGCCCCGTCCGGCGCGGCCAGGTACGGACTTGGTCAAGGTGTCTCAGGCATTAAGCCGAGATCGTGCTTTTGGGGTTGCCTTGGAGCCGTTTGAGAAAGCCGGACTAGGTCGGCTGGAAGCGGATTGGCGATGATCTTGCGCAACCGGCCCGGTGCCGCAAATTGGTTGCCCACTGCGCGCAAGTGTGTGTAGCAACGGGGGTGAATGCGAATTCCCCTACGCTAAATTGGGCCCCGCGACAAGACGGGCAATCCATTGGCAGAACGCGATTCTTGAGGGATGGCAGGGTCATTTGCGCCATCAGTGTACGTACCATCGCGGGGTCGAGGTTCACTCCATCAACAGCGACTTCAGAATACGTTTCATCCAACTTGGGCTCGTCCCCATCTTCACGGAATGCGTGGACATGAATGCCCTCCTCTTCGGCGACATCGCTGGTCCAAATGAAGGCTGGGTTCGAACCCCAGATCTGAATCCCTCCTGGGAATTCTGCCTGTCGAATGTGTACTTTTTTCTTCGACGGCCTTGGGTGGAGCGTCTTAACGCCACAGGCACCGCGGACGCCGCAAATCGGATTCCCAATACCGATCTCGCTGTCCGGAAAGTGCCTGCCACACCCGGCACAGAGATGCCGACGATGGGGATGGACGCTAAACCAGTCGCGGTCCAAATGCGCCTCGCCGCAGAATGGGCACGTAATGTGCTTCATCCCATGTCCGAATATCGTTGTGGCCATGTAATAGATGGCATCGAGTTCCGAGACGGAGATACCTTCCTTGGGTAGCCGAGCGCCAAAAACTTGCACGGCACGAAACGTGCGGTCAATTTCCTTCACCCCACCGGCAACGGCGCGCGCGTGGACATGGATACCTCGATCCATAGTTTGTCTGGTCGTATCGTACACGGGCGGAACAGCACCCCAGAGGGCAATCCCGCCCTCATACTCGTCGACGTTTAGCTCAAGCCTGTCCTTCGAACTAATCGGCGGAATGTGTGCGGCCCGGCAGACGCGGGCTGGCCCGCCGTACTTCGCTGTTGCGTCGGCCTTGTGCCGAAGACACCAGTAACGCATCGCACCGTCCCTGCGTTTGCCGACCGCGACCACCTGGCAGTCTTGCGATAAATCTGGCGGCGTGTCCCGCAACTTGTCGCTCAATGGAAATAGAGACGGCTGGCGGTGGCCAGGCGTGCGCTTTCCTGTACTAACCCTCGTCTTCATCTATCACTCTCCGTAAGCAACAATGTCGAGGCGTCGTTCCCACGACCACCATCTCTAGTTTGAGGCCGCCTTCAGCCCGACTAGCCATTCCCGCAGTTGGATAACCTGCTTTTCAGTCAGCTTTGTGCCAAAGTGTCCAACAACGTCAACGGGCCGCTGCCCGTCCTTGTGAAGGATGTCGCGAAGCGCGTCCAACGTCTCGCCCCTTCCCGCGGCAATCTCGTCCGGCGTTGTCAACACGATGAGATTCTTGCCGATGACGTAGTTCTTGACACGGCTGTCGAAGGAGGCGTGATTGTCGAGTCCGTGCTGTCTGCCTGCGGCGTCCACAATAATGTTTCCCGTGAGTTGGCCGTCCTCACGCATGCGGAGCCGGAGGTCCGGAAACAGGCGGTACGCCTCAATGGCGGGTATCTTGGAATCGATTTCAAAACCGCCCATGACGAATTGGCTGACCTCCGGAAGCCTCCCTGAGATCACAAAGATGTGATCTCCCTTGTCCAGCTCGCGTCGAATGTCGGGCCGGCAGGCACCAAGCGTCGGACACGGGCCCAGATACGGATCCTTCACGTGTTTTCCCAGTTGGGGATCGTAGCCGCTTCGAGTTATGAATATTTTTCCAACCATATAGCTCACTTCTCTTCGATAAAATTCCAATCGATTCTCTGCTTCAGTGCGTTGCCTTGGTGGCGAGCCAGGAAGCCATCGAATTGCAGCCTGCCCACGACTATGCCCGGCCCGACGCCGACGCTTTCGGCGAAATCGTGAATCGCTTCGTTCGTGAAAGATCCTTTTCTTAGAAAGTCGGCCAGGGCGCCAGGCGGAATCAGTGTGTCGGCCGAAAAACGACTGGCCTCCTCTTCGTACCGCCGCATTTCCGGGTCAATAGCGTGATCGGACAGATCCACCTCCGCGTTGTCGACCACGAAGGAGCGCTTGCTTCTGTGAAGAAGAATGTGCCCGATCTCGTGGAAGAATGTGAACCAGAGTTGGTCGTCAGTCTTGTACCGAAGCGTCAGGCCCACGAGCGCCCTCTTCCCAGCCAGCCAACGTGCGCATCCACTAATGCCGGTACTCATTAGCGCCGGCACCCAAACCACCGCAACGCCGGCGTCCGCACAGATCTTCTGGACCGGGTCCATAATCTCCTCTGCGCGTCTTCGGGTGAGGTGCCTAAGCTCCTCAATTGACGAAAGCAGGCGGCTCTCATCGAATTCCGCAGGGTCCAACTCTCTTGCTACGATCTCGACTTCGCGGACCCAGGCCGCGATGGACGCCTCGCTCGAATGGGCCGTGCGGGTCTGTCTGTATGCCACTGCAGAGGCCCTCCATACGGATTTCCAGCTCTCGGGCGAGGCCACACCGAAAAAGCTCAGGAGAGCGTCGGCATCGGAGCGCCCGGGCGGCAGGGAGAATCTCATTCGCTTCATCTCTTTAAGGGGGAAGCTTCGGGCCCACTCGTCCCACTGCGGGGACTTGGCAAGTTCGCGACGCCGCGCCTCAGCTTCGTCGAAATGAAGTTGCAGGTTTAGCCACAGGTGCGCCGGCCGCTGAAAAGCCCTCTCAAGGGCGAGCGCGGTCGGGGGCGAAATTGGCGCCTTCGCATTGCAAATCTCGCTAATGGTCTTCGGCGTGAGACCGGTGCGGCGGGCCAAGTCTCCCTGCGACCACCCGTAGAAGTCGAGATACTCGAGAACCGTTTCGCCGGGATGCGGCACCGTGCTCGGCTTAAGACTGTCTCCGTAGTCGCTATCCATGGGTGTCCTCGATTGCCAATATGTTAATAGATGTGATGGATTTCCACCGCTGCTGTTGATCAAAATCTTCCAACGACGTAGACCCGCTCGCCCTAAATAGCAGCCGATATGGCTGCTTCAAGTCGACGGAAAAGGTGCCCGCGCGCTCGCCCTTTAGCTCATGACATCGTTCGGGACCGGATTTCGGCGGCCAAAAATCCGCGAGGGACTCGGCGGCTCGCAGCGCCGTCAACCTCAACTGGAGCTTTTTCGCCATGTCCGCGCCGTAGCGCCGTTTGCAGAGGCCCTCGTC